>Ga0233377_1000019_pt1 | contig 176080 bp, 155 predicted proteins | sample ElkDunMinimDraft_6_FD_191540 | JGI IMG/M metagenome (GOLD analysis project Ga0233377, IMG submission 191540) | Fecal eukaryotic communites from dung pellets of Tule Elk in California, USA - Elk Dung E36 | ecosystem: Host-associated > Mammals > Digestive system > Large intestine > Fecal...
CTCGGCGGCTCGAAATGTCCAGAACAAGGTGTCGTGCCGCAGTCGACGCGTGGCCCTTCCGCCGATTCATCCGGTGTGAAGGAGAGACGCCAGCGGGCCCAGACGGTTTTGCCGGGGCGACGGGGGAGGGGGATGACGCCGGTGTCGTGGGCGAGGGCACTGACGATGGTCAGGCCGCGGCCGTGCAGGGACTCGGGGTCCAGGGTGAGGTGGCGGGGCTGCCCGGCGCCTTTGTCGGTGACCTGGACCTGGAACTCGTCCGCGTTCGTCCACAGGGAGAGCCTGACCACCGGCTCGCCATGGATGATCGCGTTGGCGAGCAGCTCGCCGACCACCAGGACGACGTCGTCGACGAGCCGGTGCAGCGCCCAGGCGACGAGGATCTCGCGCACCATGGCGCGGGCCTTGCCGACGATCGGCAGGTCGTGCGGCAGGTCCCAGTAGACGGTGCGCGGGTCGTCCGGGGAGCACTGATCGGCCGGCGCCTGCGGTTCGTACGGGGGATGTGGCGTGTCCGAGGTGTCGGGCATGGTCCCTCCTTGGGGTGGTGGTGTGGTGTGTTCGGCCTCGCGCATCAGGGTGCGTAGCTCGTCGGCGGTGTCGGCCCGCACGGTCAGGGGTTCGGGGGTGGGCCAGAGGGCGATGGCGTGGAAGTGTCGGGTGCCGGGGCCGTACCAGACGGTCCAGGCGGGCTCGATCTGGTCGAGTTGCTCGGCGGCGGCCCGTTCGGCCGGGTCCCAGGGCCGGGAGCCGACCTGCTCGGTGGCGGTCCCGCGCCGGTGCCGCCGGCCCTGCCGGGGCTGTGGCTGGGGCTCGCGTCCGTTCATACCGCCGCCCCCTGCCGGTACGGGGTGTGCTTGCCGGGGGTACGGGGACCCGGCGGCCGTCCTCGCCGGTACGGCACGGCGGTGACCGTGACCCCGGACTGCCCCGGCCGCCGGTGCCGGCCGGGGGAGACCTCGGGGAGCCGGGCCGGGGAGACGACGGGAGGAGTGGGGCCGGGGATCGAACGGATGGGCGTCGCGGCCGGCGGGTGGCCGGAGAGGCCGAGGCGGCGGTGGACGGTCATCCGGGCGTGGACCTGGGCGGAGGTGGGCTGCTCCCAGTGGTGGTGGGCGCGGTGCGGCAGGCTGGCGGCCTCGTGCGCGTACGGGGGATGACCGCACCAGCGGCAACCGAGCGGCATCGGCGGCCGGTCGGCGTGCCAACGGACCCTGATGGGGCGGGGGTTTCCTCTAGGGTGGTGCATCAGATCGGACCTCCACTGTCCGGTCGAGGGGCTCGTCCCGGCGTGCGATGCCGTGGCGGGTCCCGCTTTCGTTTCTGGGGTGAGGACTGTGTTTCCGGGGCGGGTTCGGCGCTGTCCGGCGGGTTGTGCCTGCGTCAGGTGACTTCCGGTTGTCCGGTCAGGGCTTGCCGAGTGGTGACAGGTCTGTATCCGGCGGATGCGTGAACTACCTGTCGATGTCGCATGTTCCGGCACCTCAGCGTCATTTCTGACCCTCTTTTCCAGACATAGCCAGTTATTTTGGCGACAGGTTTGCCGAGGTCTTTTGGTGCATGTGGTAAGAGCGCTTATCCGATGATTTTCTCGCGCCTTCCGTTCCCTTCACAGGGTGCCCTCGACCGGCTACGTTGGGTATCGAAACTCCCCGCACACCACCAGGACACTTTGTAGTGGACTGTGTTTTTTTGTGTTGACGGAGTAGCGCCCCCACAGGACGGAGCTGAAATGTCTGCTTTCCATGAACCCGACCCTTCTGTAAAGCCTCTGGTCCTTTTGGGGGCCGAACTTCGCAAATACCGAAAGAGGACCGGTATCTCCATAGAGCGCCTGGCGGAGGTCATCCCTTTCAGTGCGAGCCTGATCGGCTTCACCGAGCGAGGGCAGCGCAGGGCAGGCCGGAGCTTCATGGAGCACTACGACAAGGCCGTAGACGCGGACGGGGAGCTCGTCCGGCTCTGGGAGCACATCACCCGCTCGGCGAGCCCTCGGTGGTTCCGGAGCTGGCTGGACATCGAACAGGAAGCGCACACGCTGCATACCTGGGAGCCGCTCGTCATACCCGGCCTTCTTCAGATAGAGGGATACGCCCGGGCGGTTATCCGCGGAGAGCCCGGCATAGCTGACGGGCAGACAGAAAAGGCTGTCGCTGCTCGGATGGAGCGCCAGATGATCTTTGATCGTGCGAACCCGCCTCTATTCCGGGCGGTGATTGACGAAGGTGTTCTGTACCGTCCCATCGGCGGCAAGGAGGTTATGCGTCAACAACTCGAACGTCTCGCGCAGGCGATAGAGTCTGCCCGAATCGGCATCCAGATCGTTCCTATGGAACTGGGAGTAACGACGGGAATTCTCGGTGGCTTCATGATCGCACAGCTTCCAGGGAACCTGGATATGGTGTATATCGAGTCCGCAACCAATGGATATGTGTCGAGTCGTCCAGAGGATGTGGAAGCCATCCATGCCAGATACGACGCCCTGCGCGCGGAGGCGCAACCTGAGCGTGCATCCATCGAGTTGATCAGAAAGGCAGAGAAACTGTGGATCTGAGCGATGAGCTGAAGACTGCGGCCTGGCGTAAGGCCACCAAGAGCGGATCAAACCAGGGGAACTGCCTGGAGGTGGCTCCGTTGTCGGGTGGTCGGGTGGGGCTGCGGGACACCGAGGCTCCGGGGCAGGCGCCGTTCGTGGTGAGTGCGAGCGTGTGGGACGCCTTCGTGGACGGTGCCAAGAAGGGCGAGTTCGACTTCTGACCCTCGCTCCCTGCTGTAAGGGGAAGCTCCTGGTCGTTGCCGGGAGCTTCCCCATGGACGGTCGGATGCTTCCCCCGGTGATCCAACCGCTGGCGTGAGAGGCGTAGGCGAAACTCTCACTTGGCTGAACATGGCTCAGGAGATGTCCGCCGCGAAATCCGTCAGGGATTCGACGAAACCGATCATCTCGGTGTGCAGGTGGCTCTTCCGCTCGTCTGGGAAGCGGATATTGTGCCGGTGGTACCGGTGAAAAGCGATGATCAGGGCCGCGTACTCGACCGAGGCCGGGAGCGCGGCGAGCTCTTCCGCGGACAGCGTCCGCTCCGCCAGGTAGCCCGTGACGATCTCGTGGGACCGTGCCCGGTCCAGCCGGCCGTCGACCTTGGCGAGCCCCAGGAGCGTCATGCCCAGGTCCACCAGGGCGCTGTCGAGCGAGACGGTCTCCCAATCGATGAGGGCGAGGCTGTCGTCGGGCCTGACGATGAGGTTGTCGGTGAACACGTCGCCGTGGCTGATGACGTTCGCCGTGGCCAGGTGGATCATGGACGTTAGCCTTGGATCCGCCAACCGGGAGGTCAGCCAGGCGGCGAACTCACGGTCCGGAAACTCCGAGATCAGTGCCTGCTGCGCGGCGGAGAGCCGCCGGGTGCCGACGGGCAGGTCGGGCATCTCGGTGGGCGGCAGTCGGTGGAGCCGGGCGAGCAGGCCGCCGGCTACGGCGTACAGGTGGTCGGGGAGCTGCTCGACGACCCTGCCTTCGACCCATCGCTTGAGCAGGATCGGGCGCTCACCGATCATGGAGATCCGGTCGCCGTCGAGATTACGGATGACTTCTACGGTAGGCATGCCGAGCCGGAACAGTGCCTCGGTATGTGCGGCGAGCACATCGGCGTCCGCCTGGCCGACATAGTTGTCCAGTACGGTCAGCACGAAGGTGCCCGCCGTACTCGTCGCCTTGAAACTGGAGTTGGCGGCCCCGCCGCTCAGTGCCTCCAGCTCCAGGTCGGGCAGGCCGTAGCGGGCGGCTATCAGGCTGGGATCCAGCTCGTCGAGAGAGGTGTAGGTAGCCACCCGCGTCAGGGTAATTCAGGCCGACAGTGAGCGGCGGCGCTCCGTCACCAGTGTCATCCATCGGTTACGGGTCGCCTCGACCCCGTCGATCCACACGGCCCGGGGCAGCTCGGCGGGGGCCTCCTTCCCGGTCAGGTAGTGGGCGAGTTCCAGCAGGTAGGCGAACTCCGCGCCGCTGACACACTCGCTCAACCGCGCTCTACCGTCCTGGACCAGTGCGGGAGAGCCGACAATGGCCGCGTGGAAGCACGCTACGAAGCGGGCATAGGCGACACACGATGACAGACCCTCTTCGGCGGCCAACGCGGCGATCTCCTCCGCTCGTTCCGGCAGGTCCGGCGCCGATCCGCACTCCATCAGAAGTCGGGCGTTACGTATCTGAAGCTCGGCGAACCTGGCGCGCATACCGGCCAGTAGTTGCTCGCCCCGCAGAATCTGCTCGTTCGCCCTGGCCCGGTCCTGGAAGGAGGCGGCGAATGCCAGGCACGCCTGGGAGAGTGCCGCCTCACCCCGCCGGCCCAGCGCGAGAGCCTCGTCGCGTCCCTTGGCATAGGAGGAGCAGGAGAGGGTGATGTCGCCCTGCGTCCACCACAGATCTCCCAGAGTCCGATGGCTCTTACCTTCGGAACCGAGCTCGTGGGCGGTCTCCAGCACCAGGGGAAACCGGCCGACCCGCCGTGCCAGATGCAGGATGCCCCGCCTCGCGTCCGCCGCCAGTCGTCCACCCGCCGCCGCGACCTGTCGCATCCCCTCCATCGAGGCGTCCACTCGCCCGAGATCGCGTTCGCACTCGGCGAGGAAATAGAGCGGCAGCTCCAGGAGGTCAGATGGCAATTGCTCAGAGGCCAGCACCATGCGCAACCGATCCACGATCAGAGAGCGGTCCTGCCGCTGTCGCTGCGCGATCGCCGTCAGTGTCTCGGCCAATGCGGCGGATGGACTGTCGACGGTCAGCGCTCCTTCCAGCTCGACCGGCTCCCACACATAGTCCGCGACGTAAGCGAACGCCGCATCGGCCAGCCAGCCCAGGGGGAGGCCGAAATCCCGGGCCAGCCGCAGCCCCTGCCTCAGGCATCCCAGGAGCACTCGCCGATCGGTGTCATCGCTGTGCTTGACCAACTCGGAGCCGAGCGCGTCGAAGGCCCGCTGTGCCGCGCGTCGCCAGTCGGCGTCGCTCCACCGGTCCTCGCCGGTGGAGTCCGCGTCCCGTACCGCCGCGCGTACCAGGTCATGCACCTGGTACGGCCAGACCGCGCCAGGTATCACCTCCACGAAGGGGCGGTCGACCAGCCGCAGGGCCGCCGCGTCGCGGTCCATGCCGGCGGTCGCGGTGGCCAGCTCGATGGAGAAGGAGTCCAGTAGGCTCACAGCTCGCAGGATCTGCCGTTCGTCTGGGGTGAGGTCGCGGAAGGTACGGGCGACCAGGGCCGGGAAGTCGTGCCGGAACTCGCTCACATTCGGAGCATGCCCGGTCCGCTCGTACAAATCCAGGAACCGGAGCACCGCCAAATCCAGATACAGCGGCAGGCCCCGGGAATGCTTCACCAGCGCCTGCCGGGTGGGCCGGTCCATCAACGGCTGATTCCCCACCGTAAGCCTTCGATGGAGATAATCCTCGCTGTCGTGTTCCGAGAGATATCCCACGCGATGCTGACGAGGATTTCCGGTGGCCTCCGGCGCCAGTCCGGGCCAATGGTGACCGCCGACCCAGTCAAGCTGGCCTGCCAACCGTTGATCGTCCCATTGAAGACGGTTGCGACCGGTGATGATGAACAACGCGTTCGGCATGAGCCAGACCATCCGCTGGATCAGCCGTTCGAAATCCCGATGCGCGCGGTCCCCGACATCCTCGAAAGTGTCCAGGAGAACAACCGGCGTCGCGGTTTTACCCTCCGGTAGCCGTGACAGGTCCCAGGCGAGCAGATGCGAATAGTACGACAGGGTGTCTTGGTCGGGATCGGCCTCCAACAGATCTGGAAGGCGTCGACATCCGGCCAGTGCCCGGAGCCTGTGGTGCCGCTCACGCAGCACCCGTACCACCAGGCGCAGGCTCTGCCCGACCAGCGTTCCCAGGGTGCCCACGCCGGTGACGACCTGCGACAGATCCGCGAGCACCGAGTCCATCTGCTCTCGCAGGACTCCCGCCGACGACAGACGCGCGACCAAGGTGTGCCGCCGTAGGTATTCCTCGATCGGCTCGCCCGGGTGATTGAGCGCCCAGTAGCGGTGAAACGCCAGGTCGAAAGCGGGCATCGGCTGCCCCAGATCCGCTACGGCGAGTCGCACGGCCAGCATCACCGTTTCGAAGTTCGCTCCCGACTGCCGGGATAGGTCAATCCGTATGGGCAGGATCCGGCCGAGTTCCGGGGCCGATGGTGTCCAGTGCGAGGGTCCGTTGCCCGGGTCTGCGAGGTGCTCCGCGATCTGCCTGGACAGCGTCGACTTCCCGATCCCGCCCACCCCGTAGAACACCAGCACGTTCTGGCGCGGGGTCTGCACATCTTCGATATCGAAGGCCGGATCGCGACGTGTCGCGACCAGGTCGGCCAGACTCAGGCCGGCGGCAGACCACTCCTCTTCCCGATCGGCGAATATGTCCGCAGCGGTGAGCGCTCGGCTGTTCGTGCGGAACAGGGCACGCAAATCTGGCCGAGATGCCAAACCGTACCTCCGAAAGGGATCCGAAACCTCTGCGGTAAGGCTCGCACTTTACCTAATCCCTAACAAGCCGTGGCCGCATATTTTCCACTCCGGGGTGGGTGGTTTTAATAATGTAATGGCCGATTATCCGCTTATTGGACAGAGCGCCACTGATCGAAGCGAAGGGGCGGTCCGTAGCGTTGGAAGGACTTCGCAGGCAGTACGGAAATCGCGCTCGATTTGCGGTTTATTGAGGGTAAAGATCGCTTCGCGAGGTGAGGGGGTCTCCCTTCTGTCCTTCGCGCGTCGCGAAGGTCTCTCTAGCGGGGCATGGTCATCGGGATGCACAATCTTGACCCATGAAGACGTACGTCGGAGTGACGGATGGCGAGTGGCATCGTTTTCTGGCGGCTCGTCCCTCGCTGACCGAGGCCAACTTCTGGCGTCCCTCCGGTGGCGGGTTCAAGGCTCTGCGTCCCGGTGAGCCGTTCTTCTTCAAGACCCATCATCCGCACAACCGGGTGGTGGGTGGTGGGTTCTTCAACGGGTTCGAGAGGCTGCGCATCTCCGAGGCGTGGGACATCTTCGGCGAGGCGAACGGCGCCACGAGCCTCCAGCAGATGCGCATGAGGGTGAGCCGCTACCGGAAGCAGCCGATCGCTCCGGGAGAGGACCCGGTCATCGGGTGCGTCCTGTTGCGTGACACCTGCTTCTTCCCTCTCGATGCGCCCGCGGACCGGCCGCCGGACTTCGCGCCGAACCTGGTGCAGGGCAAGAGTTACGATCTCGCGTCCCATCCCCAGGCGGGCTACTTTCATGAACTGCTCCCGAGGTTGCTCGGGACCGCTGTCGAGATCGATCTGTCCAGGCCATGGCATCGGGAGGGGCCGACCTACGGCGACCCCCGGCTGACCCCGCAGCGGCTTGGCCAGCAGGCGTTCCAGGCCGTCGTGCTGAATGCCTACGACCGGCGCTGCGCCATCACCGGGGACAAGATCCGTCCTGTTCTGCAGGCCGCCCATATCCGTCCGGTCTCCGCCGGGGGCGAGCATCGCCTGGACAACGGGCTGCTGCTGCGCTCGGACGTCCACACCCTCTTCGACCGCGGTTACCTGGCGGTCGATCCCGCGTACCGGCTGCGGGTCAGCCCGCGGCTCCGCGAGGAGTTCGGCAACGGCGAGCAGTTCTACCGACGCGCCGGAAGCCAGATCGCCCTTCCTCAGCACCACCATGACCGGCCGGCTCACGAGACTCTCGAATGGCATCTCGATGAGGTGTTCCTGGCGTCCTGACTCAGGCGACCCCGGAGCTTCCCATCAGACGAGCTAAGCGATCATCTACTCGTGCGACCCGACTTCTGCGGCAAGCCGGTCCATCGCCGCCGACTTCTCAGCCTCCGACCGCACAGGTGACCCTGCGATTCGACGCCGCTCTTGAGCCGGGCCGCCTTCTCGTCCGACAGGGCGACCTTGAGCACCTCCGGCTTCTCGCTCCGCAGGTTCGTCACCAGCAGGGCGCGGGAGGCGGAGCCGGTGCCGAGCCGCTTCTCCACCCGCCACTCGCCGCCGATCACGTCGCCCTGCCTGGCCTCCAGCGGATCGAGGTCGTCTCCCGGCTGCTCGTCAGCGGGATGGACCGGCTCGGGGGCGGTCGCCTCGTCCTCGACGACCTCCAGAATCTCCAGGAACTCGGCCACGCTGGTCAGCCGCTGTACGGGCACCGGCGCGGTGGCGGCCTGGACCAGCTCGTCCACGAACCCGGTCACCGAGTCGGTGACCGTCGAGGGACGCAGGTCGTTCTCCTTCGACAGCCGGGCGAGCAGGTCGACCCGCCGGTCGCTCGGGGGCAGGCCGGTGAGCAGCAGGTAGGACAGGGTGCCCAGGCCGAACACGTCGAGCGCCACGGGGTCGGGACTCGGCGCGTTCAGCTCAGTGGATTGAACCTGAGTGATCACGCGTCTGACTCGAACCGACAGGGACCCTCTGGGCGAGGTCCGCCTTTGGTCATCGGTCCAGCGTCACGGCGAAGCAGGCGGAGGCGTCCCCGATGGTGATCGTGATGCGCAGGTGCCCGTCGGCGGGGAGCAGGACGGAGCCGGGGTAGATCCGGTCGGCAGAGGGCGTGCCGTCGTCGTTGAGCGGGACGGAGGTCGCCGCGGCGTCGCGGACGTAGTAGGCGACCGTACGCGACTGCACGTGCTCGATCCTGATCAGCGCCTCCAACGGTCGCCGGTAGGGATCCTGGGCGACCCAGAACTTGGCCACGCCGCCGCGCTGGCTCCGGAACACCGAACCGAAGGGGCCGGCCCGCACACCGCCCGCCGAGGCGCCCCGCTCTCCTGCCTGGTCGACGTCGACGCACGGGACGCCGTTCCCCGGCGTGGCCGGTGGGGAGACGGGGCTCGTCCAGGCGAGCACGCTCGGCGCCGCCGGTTTTTCGTCGGACTGAGTCGCTGAACAGCCGACTTGACCACCGGTGATGGTGACTGCCGCTAATAGTGGCAGAATTCTGTTTTTCGCCATTGATCAAATTATCTCTGGTATTTACCATGGCGTCTATGCAGTTGGCCGATCTTGTCGGTGTGGGTTGCGGGCTTATCGCGGCCCTGTTCGTTGCCAGTGGTATTCCCAAGATCAGAAAACCGTTCGGGCTCGCGATCGCGCTGGTCCGCTTCGGCCTCGTCAGCCGGGTACGGCCCGGCCTCGGCCGGCTCCTCGGGGCCGTCGAGGTCGCGGTCGGCCTCGCCGTCGCGGTGAGTCCGGTCCTGTCGCCCCCCTCGGTCGCGGCCCTCCTGTTGCTGGTCGCGTTCACCGCGGTGATCACGCGGTCGCTCGTGGCGGGACAGAGCGTGGAGTGCGCCTGCTTCGCGACGGGCGAGACGACCTCGTGGGTCACCGTGGTCAGGAATCTCGTCCTGATCGGTGTATCGCTGTTCGTCGCGCTCGCGCCCGCGGTGCCGACAATGGAGCAGCGTTTCACCGGAATCCTCATAGGAACCGTAATTACCTGCGGATATCTATTGATATCCACCATGGCGGTAGTGAAGCCATTCAGCGTCCAGCTTGACAGGTAGAGAAGGTGTGATGGGCTACACCGGGTTGATCATCGCGTCCGGCGTCTGGATGCTCTTTCTCGGTCTCGGCCTGCTGGTCGTATGGCGAGAGCTGTCGATCCTGCGGGACCGGGTCGCGGTGAGCGGGGCCGCTCCCGCGGACGGTCTCGCCATCGGGGCGCCCGCCCCGCGCTTCCCCGGCATGCGCCCGGACGACGTGGTCCTGTTCTTCTTCGGCGACTGTGAGCCCTGCCACGAGGTGGCGACGGAGGTGGCGCGGTCCACCGATCCGCGCCAGTTCGCCTGCGTGGTCAGCGACGGCACCCTGAAGGGGTCGGCCGCCGGTTTCGCGCGGCTGCTGCCCGACGACGCGCGGGTGCTGGGAGGCGACGAGGCGACCGCCGTCAGGGAGCGGTACATGGTGCACTCAGGCCCCTTCGGCGTGGCGCTGTCCGGGGGCCTCGTGGTGGGCAAGGGCGTCCTGCGGGACCCGGACGACCTTGAACATCTCCGGCGAGCCGCCTACGGGGCAGCCGCTTCCTCGACTTCCTCGACGAACGGCTGAGAGGGACACCGATGGGCGCCATCGCGACGAAACCGCCGGCCCGGCTGGCCATGGCGATACCGCTGGCCGGGCTCGGCGCGCTCGCCGGCCGACTGGCCGGCCTGGAGCCGTGGGCACTGCTCGTCACGGCCGCGCTCATCGTGGGGATCGCCCAGCAGACCCTGCCTTGAGGCCCGAACGTGATCATTATGATCACGCGCGCCCGCGTGTCCGGGTGCTTCGGTTCCCCGGTGGTGGCCGGTGTCGTCCTCGTGCTGTCCGCGATCGCCGGAGCGGCGCTCACCGGGGCCCTCATCGGCCTGCTCGGCGCCGCCCTGCGGCCCGAGACCCGGGCGCTGCTCGCCGTGGCCGCCACCTCGGCCGTTCTCGTGGGCGCGGTCATCCGGGCGGTCCCCTGGCAGCTCGACCGCGAGACGGACACCCGATGGCTGGGCTACCAGGACTGGCGCACCGCCGCGTACAACGGTCTCGCGCTCGGCCTCGGGTTCACCACCCGCATCGGTTTCTGGCTGTTCTACCTCGTTCCGCTGACCGCGTTCGTGGTGGCCGATCCGGTGCTCGGGGCGCTCGGCTACGCCGCCTTCGCGGTGAGCCGGGTCGGTCTCTCCGCGCTGTTCGCCGCGACGGACGTCTGGATCAGCGGCGGGATCACCCGGGCCCGCCTGATCGCCGATCCGGTGGCCGTCGTCGCACTCGGCGCCCTGTACTCCGTTCTTACTCCGCTGTTGTAGCCCATGTTGTAACCCACAGAGAGGAAGCAGTCATGAAGGAGGAAACGACAAGACGTGGCCTGTTCACCGGATTCTTCCGGGACCAGGCCGACGCCTCGCCGCTGCCACCGTCCAACGCCCCCGTCAACGTCCTGGTCAGCAGCTCGGGCAGGGACGTCACCGTTCGCGGTTACGGGAAGTCGGCGAGCCGCACGGCCGCCGCGCCCGTCACGGCGAAGGCCCAGGAACTGCCGTACGGCTGGACGCTCAGGCCGGGTGACCTCGTCCTGATCGACGAGCCGACCCCGGGCGCGCGGGTCGCCGTCGCCCTGCACCGCGCCGTCACCGGTCAGATCACGGACGTCACCGCCGACCACGTCACGGTGGAAGGCCAGAGCTGCCGGCTCGACCCTCGGACGATCCACTACGAGGGGCTCGCCGGCGAACCATCGGCCAAACCGCTGGCCGAGCCGCTGAAGGCCGGGGACTTCGTCACCCTGGAGTGCTTCGACAACCGGGTGGACGGCACCTTGACCGTCCACTTCATGCGGCGGACCGGGCGGGCCTGATGGAGCGCGTTCTCGCCGTCACCATGGTGGCGGCGTGTGTCGTCCTCACCGTGGCCTTCCTGGCCTGCCTGCGGGGAATCGCCGAGCTGCGCCTGCGGCTGACCGGAAGCGGCGTTGATCCGGCCAGCCGGCTGATCATCGGCAGGAGACTCCCCGACCGCCTCATCAATCTCATCCCCGACCCGAGACTGGACACGCTGGTGATCTTCATGTCCAGCACCTGCGGAACCTGTCACGGCCTGGCCGCCGAGCTGGGCCGGTTCGCCGACCGCCAGGTGATGGCGGTCATCGCCGGTGACTCCGTCGCGGACCTGGTCGCGACGCTTCCGCCGCACGTCAAGGTGGTCGACGGGGAGCAGGCCAGGGCCGTGGACGCCGACCTGCCCATGGCGATGTGGCCCAGCGCCATCCTGCAACGTGACGGCTTCATGCTCGCCGTCGCGATGGGCGGCGACGCCGACAGCGCCGCCGACCTCGAAGTTCTGTGGGAACAGAGACTCGACGTACCCGAGGAGACCAAAGCATGATCGTCGAGCACGTGAAGAAGACGCGACTGACGAGGAACAGGTTCCTCGCCGTCACCGGGGCGACACTCGTGGGGGTGGCCACCAACGCGTGGTTCCCCGGGCGGGCACAGGCCGCGCCGAACGGCTGCTACGGCGCGCCGACCTGCGGTTGTTGCTCGGGCTCGTCGTGTTGCTCCAGCGGCTGCAGCAAGGCCTACACCTGCGGTGGCAACCACTGCTGGACCAGCTGTGCCTACCTGGGCAGCACGCTGTACCGCTTCGACTGCTGCGACTACTACAGAAGTGGCTCGCTCTGCATCTGCAGGAACAACGAGCGTCCCTGCACCTGAGGAACGACGAGCGCGGCGGGTCGGTCCCGCCGCGCTCCCCGGGTCGTCACCGCTCAGTCCCGGACGACCAGGACGTGCTCTGCGCGGGGGACGAGTTCCCCGATGACCGGTGCGCCGGGAATCTCACCGGCGACCAGCAGACCTCCCGAGGTCTGCGCGTCCGCCAGCAGGAGCATGGTCTCCTCGCCGACCCGCCCGGCGTCGGTCCAGGGGGCGACCCACTCCAGATTGCGGCGCGAACCGCCGGGCACGTATCCGTCGCGAGCGGACTGTCTCGCCCCCTCCAGCAGGGGGACGGCCGCCGCGTCGATCACCGCGGTGACCTGCGAGGCGCGGGCCAGCTTGTACAGGTGCCCGAGCAGGCCGAAGCCGGTCACGTCGGTCGCGCACCGGACACCCGCCGCCAGGGCCGCCCGGCTCGCGGCGGCGTTGAGCGTCGTCATCGTCTCCACCGCCTGCGGGAACACCTCGCCGGTGGTCTTGTGCCTGTTGTTGAGCACGCCCAGACCCAGTGGCTTGGTCAGCGACAACGGCGTCCCGGCGCGTCCGGCGTCGTTGCGCAGCAGCCTGTCCGGGTCGGCCAGGCCGGTGACGGCCATGCCGTACTTGGGCTCGGCGTCGGTGACGCTGTGCCCGCCCGCCACATGGCAGCCCGCCTGCCGCGCGACCTCCGCGCCCCCCTCCAGCACCCGCCGGGCGAGCTCGTACGGCAGCACCTCACGGGGCCAGCACAGCAGGTTGAGCGCCATGATCGGCAGACCGCCCATGGCGTACACGTCCGACAGCGCGTTGGCGGCGGCGATCCTGCCCCAGTCGTAGGGGTCGTCGACCACGGGGGTGAAGAAGTCGACGGTGCTGATGACGGCGGTGCCGTCGGCGATGCGGACGACCGCGGCGTCGTCCCCCGTCTCCAGCCCGACCAGCAACTCACCGGCCGGATCGTCGGGCGGGCGCGTGCCCAGCGCGGTGAGCACCTCCTCCAGTTCACCGGCGGGGATCTTGCAGGCACAGCCACCACCTTGCGCGTACTGCGTCAATCGCCTCATGATCACACTTTAGATAGAGATATCGCCATAATGATCGGCATGGCTGATCTGCGGCGGCAGATTCCGCGCACCGACACGCTCCTGGCCGACCCCCGCTTCGCCGAGGCGCTCCGCAGGTGGGGGCGCGACCGGGTGAAGGCCGCCGTCAACCAGACACAGCGGCAGGCCCGGGAGGGACACCTCGACCCGGAGTCCGTACCCGAGGCCGCGCTCGCCGTGCTCGCCGCGCTGCCCCCGCCGGGACCGCGCGCGGTGATCAACGCCACGGGTGTGCTGCTGCACACGAACCTGGGCCGGGCCCCCCTGCCCCCGGCCGCGCTCGACGCGCTGCGGGTCGCCGCGGGGACGACCGACATCGAGCTCGACCTGGACACCGGACGCAGGGGTCCGCGTGGTCGTACGGCGCTGGCCGCCCTCGCGGCGGCGGTGCCGGATGCCGAAGCGGTCCACGTGCTCAACAACAACGCGGCCGCGCTCGTCCTGGCGGCCACCGCGCTGGCGGTGGGCAAGGAGATCATCGTCAGCAGAGGCGAGCTGGTGGAGATCGGCGACGGCTTCCGGCTGCCCGAACTGCTGACCTCGACCGGGGCCAGGTTGCGCGAGGTCGGCACGACCAACCGCACCAGCGTGCGCGACTACGCCGAGGCGATCGGGCCGGACACCGGCTTCGTGCTGAAGGTCCATCCGTCCAACTACCGGATCACCGGCTTCACCGGCACCCCGGACGTGGCCGAGCTGGCCGGACTGGACGCGGTACTGGTGGCCGACGCGGGTTCGGGGCTGCTGCGGCCCGAGCCGCTGCTGCCCGACGAACCGGACGCGGCGACCTGGCTGCGCAAGGGAGCGGACCTGGTGACCGCGAGCGGGGACAAGCTTCTCGGCGGGCCCCAGTGTGGACTGCTCCTGGGACGCCAGGAGTTGGTGACGCGGCTGCGCAGGCACCCGCTGGCCAGGGCTCTGCGCGTCGACAAGCTGACCCTCGCCGCACTGGAGGCCACGCTCACGACCAGGGACCACCCGCTGCTCGCCGCCCTGCACGCCGACCCCGCCGAGCTGTGGAGCCGCGCTCGGGCGCTCGCCGAGCGGCTCGCGGCGGCGGGCATCGACGCGTGCGCCGTGGAGAGCGACGCCACGGTCGGTGGCGGCAGCGCGCCGGGGCTCGACCTGCCCAGCGCGGCCGTCGCCCTCGACGCCGCCATGGCCGCGCCGCTGCGCCGCGGTCACCCGGCGGTGCTCGGCCGGGTCGAGCGCTCGCGGTGCCTGCTCGACCTGCGGACCGTGCACGACGACGACGCTCTCTTCTCCGCGGTGGTCGGCGCATGCACGTGATCGCCACCGCCGGCCACGTCGACCACGGCAAGTCGACCCTGCTGCGCGCGCTGACCGGCATGGAGCCCGACAGGTGGGAGGAGGAGCGCCGCCGGGGCCTGACCATCGACCTCGGTTTCGTCTGGAGCGGCGATGTGGCCTTCGTCGACGTGCCGGGCCACGAACGCTTCATCACCAACATGCTCGCCGGGGTCGGACCCGTACCCGCCGTGCTGTTCGTCGTGGCGGCCGACGGCGGCTGGTGCGTGCAGTCGCGCGAGCACCTGGGCATCCTCGACGCGCTCGGCATCCGGCACGGCGTGCTCGTCGTCACCCGCTCGGATCTGGCCGACCCGGCTCCGGCGCTGGCCGAGGCCGGAGCCGAGCTGGCGGGGACCAGCCTGGCGGGGATCCCCTCGGTGGCGGTGAGCGCGGTCACCGGCAGCGGGCTGCCCCGGCTGCGTACCCTGCTGACCGAGCTGGGCGCGCGGCTCCCCGGTCCCGACCCGCACGCGGACGTGCGGCTGTGGGCCGACCGGGTGTTCACCGTCGCCGGGCGAGGCACCGTGGTCACCGGCACGCTCGCGGCCGGCACGATCCGGGTCGGCGATGCCCTCGCCGTAGGCGGCGAGCAGACGAGCGATGGGGAGGTCCGGGTGCGCGGGCTGCAGGCGCTGCGCCTCCCGCGGGAACAGGTGTGCGGGCCCGCCAGAGTCGCGATCAACGTGCGCGGCCCCGCCACGGCCGGGTTGCGGCGCGGCGCCGTCCTGGTGACGCCGGGCCGCTGGCTGTCCGCCCCGGTCTTCGACGTACGGCTGCGTCCCGCCGCGGACGTGCCCCGACAGGCGGTCTGGCACATGGGAGCGGCGGCCGTGCCCGCGCACGTCAGGGTACTCGGCCCGGACACCGCGAGGATCACCCTGGCCGCCGGGCTGCCGCTGCGCATCGGCGATAGCGCGCTCCTGCGCGACCCCGGCAGTCGCCGAGTGTGGGGAGTGACCGTGCTGGACGTCCGGCCGCCCGAGCTACGCCGCAGGGGTGCGGCCGAACGGCGCGCGGCCGAACTGGCGGCGACGAACGGCGTACCCGACGGTGTGGCGGAGGTGCGGCGCCGCAAACTGGTGCGCCGCGCGGACCTGACGGCGATGGGGGCGGCGCCCCCAGGCCCGCCGGTGGCGGGCGACTGGCTGGCCGATCCGCTCCACTGGGGCGAGCTCCAGGCACGGCTGGTCGAGATCGTGGCGGCTCGCGCCGCCCGGCATCCCGACGATCCCGGGCTGCCCGCGGAGGTCGCCAGGCAGGCGCTGGACCTTCCGGATCCGGCCCTGGTGGAAGCCCTGGCCGCCGCCGTCGGGCTGCGCCGCGTCCGGGGGCGCCTGGCCGTCGCCGGCCCCACGCTCCCGCCGGCGATGAGCCGGGCGGTGGCGACACTACGAGCGGAGCTGGACCGGGCGCCGTTCGCCGCGCCCGGCGCGGACCGCCTGGCCGAGCTCGGCCTGAACGCACGGACCCTCGCGGCGGCCGAGGCGGCGGGCCTGCTGTTGCGTGTGGCGCCCGGCGTCGTACTGGCCCCGGATGCTCTGGAGCGCGCGCTGCAGACGCTGGCCGAGCTGCCTCAGCCGTTCACCACGGCGCAGGCCAGGCAGGCGCTGACCACCACCCGCCGGGTGGTGATCCCGCTGCTGGAACGGCTCGACCGGCTGGGACGCACCCGCAGGGTCTCGGACTCGCACCGGGAAGTGCTTGATCGCTAAGATGCGAGGCGGAGGCGAGCGGGTGCCTGGTGGCCCTCCCGGTCTTCAAAACCGGTGGCGCCGAGTATCTCGGCGCGGCGGGTTCGATTCCCGTCCGCCTCCGCCACCCCGGCCCTCGCCCACCCCCGTCGAGCGCGTCCCATCGGGTGAGTCCGTTGTCGGATGGTTTTCGTCGATGTCCTCTTCCGGAAACAGCTCACATGACATCATTCGGATGCGCCCGCCCCGAGGAGATGTCTGTGTCCAAGATCACCGCGATGACCAACATCAACGATGCCTTACAGCACACCAGCCTGAACAGCGCCAAGATATGGAACGCGTTCCCCTCTCTCGCGGAGGGGCCGACGAACGGATTCAGCGCCAAGCCGGAGATCGATCCGAAGGTGCCGCAGCTGATTCCGGACGCGAAGACGTTCGCGGACCTCAGCCTTAACGATAAGATCAACTTTAGCGGCCTGGCCAAGAACAACAAGCTGCTTAGCCACGATGAAGAACGGGAGGCTCTAACCCCTCTCATCTTCGAGCAACTCCGGACCAGGATGAAGATCAATTATCTCAAGCACGGAGATGAATCGATCAAAAACTTCCACAGCGGCGTCTGCACGATGTTCGCCTGTGTGACCCTCGGCTATCTGGCCCGCCACCCCGACCTGCTGGAGCAGGGTTCGGTGGTCGAGTTGTTCAATTACACCGCTACCCAGGGCGGTCACGCGTTCGTGGTGGTCAATCGCGCGGGCACGGCCGGTGACGTCGATTCATGGGGCAACCGGTGTTACACCATCGACGCCTGGTACGCCCGGCACCGCCTCACCCCGCCCGGTTCGAATCCCGTCAAGGACATGACTGGGGGCACGCGCTTCTCCAACCAGGCATTCAACGACTTCCTGAAGGACGCCGCCTCCCGCACCGTTTTCGTCACCTTCAGCCATCAAGACCTGATCCAGGCGTTCAACTGAAGATCAGTCAACGGTCGCTCCACCTGATCTCGTGGGGGAGCAGGGTGAACGACTCGCCGTCCACGGTCGTGGTGGTCTTCGCGCCGAGGGTGTTGACCATCAGCAGCCGCCGAGGCTGCGCGAGCACCCGGACGTTGGGGTCGGAGGAGGTGACGGGTTCGAGTTCGGCTCCGGCGGGGAACCAGGTGGCGAAGTCGGCGATCAGCTTGCCGGTCGGGAGTTCGGCGCCGGTCAGCGGGTCCCACATGCACCCCTGGCAGGCGCCCTGCTTGGCCTGCGGATTCCAGTACAGCGCCGTGGTGGCACCGCTCTTCGCGAACTCGATCATCGAGGCGGCCTGGACGGCGAGCCGCATCGGCTCGGGCCACGTGGTCTTGTCCTCGGGGACGAAGTACCACTCCGACCACCAGACCGGCATGTCGTCGGTCTTCTTACGCAGCCAGGTGGTGACCGCGCTGAACTTGCTCAGCGCGCCGAACGCGTCGGGCAGCATCTCGTGGGCGTCGGTCAGCGAGGCGCCGTCGACCACGACGAAGTCGGCGCCCTTCTTGTTCTTGAACCAGTACTCGAAGGCGTCCAGGGCGTTCTGGTTGACGACCCCCCACGGCCCTCGCAGCTCGGATTTTCCGGTCTTGTTGCTGTCGAAGCCGAGGTAGGGGCCGCCGACCATGGCGTCGGGCCGGACCGCCTTCACCGCGTCGTAGACCTTGTTGTAGAGGGTGGTGTAGCCCTTGAAGTCCGCGGGCTTGGAGTGGTCCTTCCAGAAGCCCTTGAACTCGTTCCAGACCATGAAGTACTTGACGTCGCGATACTTGGCGGCGACGGTGGCCGACAGCTTGGCGAAGTCGTCGAAGTGCTGGGGATAGGGGGCGTCCTCCAGGTGATCGCTCCAGCCCGCGTCCGTGGTCGGGCCCTCGGGGCCGCCCTTCATCCAGTCGGGGGCGCAGCAGAGCGTCATGATCTGTGTGCCGCCGGACAGTTTCATGAGGTTCGTCCGGCTGTCGAGGTCCTCCCAGTAGAACTCTTTCGGGCGGGGCTGGGGGTTGAGCGCTCCGAATCCCATGATGTGCTGGTTCTGCGGCATCGGGGTCCTGGCGAGCGTCCCGGCCACGACCTGCTCGAACTGCTGGGTGACGTTGTTGGCGCTCACCCCCGTGTGGGTGAACCCCCAGCGGGGCCACGCGGGGTCGACCGGCGGCGCCTTCCCGATCGCGGCGCCGGTCACCGCAGGTGAGGCGGCGGGCCGCTGTGCGACGGGGGCCGCCTGTTCGGCGGTGTCGGCGGAGGAGCACCCCGCCGCCACCAGCGCCATCGCGATGGCCACCGCCATGGCGATCACTCGGCGGGGACGTCGCCCCGTGGACTCTCCGCTGTCTGATGACACCTGACATCCGCCCGATCTTCGACGTTCGTTGTGTGCAGAGCGTTCCACAGGCGATGTAAGAGCGTCATACAGGAATGCCGTGCGCGGGTAAACGTCGCGGTCAACCTGCGGAAACATCCTCCGCGGGCTCCGACTTCGCGGTCGGGGCGCCGACTGTCTCCTCACATCGGCCGGCTGGAGGCGCGGAGACGGGTTCCGGGTCGTCAACGCCCTACTTCTCGTGCCGGTGGTGCGGCGCGGCCTCCAGCAGGGCTTCGGCCTGGTCATGGCCGGGGCCGGCGCCAGGGTGCGGGCGGGAGTGGCGGCACCACTCCAGCGCCGTGCGGTGCTCGACCGGGTCGCGCAGGTGGGGGTCGGCGCCGCGCCGCAGCAGGTGCTCCACGCTGGCCGATCGGCCGTTGCAGGCGGCCAGGCGCAGCGCTTGGCGCCGGTAGAGGAGGTCTTCGGCGTCGATCGGGGTGCCCGCCTCCAGCAGCTGGTCGATCACCGTCAGCCGCTGGTGGTCGGCGGCCATCGCCAGCGCGCGGACGCGGTCGTCCAGCGGGGTGTCGGCCCGCAGCCAGTCGTCCACGTCTCCGGCCGCGGCGGCGTCGCTGAGCCCGGTGATACGGGCGCCGGCCGCCAGCAGGACGTCCAGGACGTCGGTCATGCCGAAGACGGCCGCGTGCCGCAGCGCGGTGCCGCCCGGGACGCCGCCCGCGTGCGGTGCGGCGGTGGCCTCCAGGTCGGCTCCCGCTTCGATGAGGACGGCGGCGACCTCGGCGTCGCCGTAGCTGGCCGCGGTGATCAGGGGGGTCTCCGGCTCACCGGGCTCGCCGTCCACGGGCGCGCCGGCCTCGATCAGCGCGCGGGCGGTGGCGCCGGTGCGGGGCAGCGGCCCGTCGAGGCCGCGACGGCCGGCGTTGAAGCGCAGCATCGCGATGTAGCCGAGTGGGCTGGCCCCGCGGGGGTGGTCGCACCAGTTGCGCAGGCTCTGCTTCGCCTGCTCGGGGTGTGCGGCCAGCAGCTTCCGCAGCCGGGCCAGGTCTCGCTGGTTGAGAATGTCGCGCCGCTCGACTTCGGTCTTCAGCTTCGCCCAGCCGGCAAAACCGTAGCCGCGGGCGATCGCCAGCTGGGCGGCGTTCAGCGTTGGAGTCTCGGTGATGGAGGCGAGGCGCGCACTCGCGGCGTCCTGGCCGGCTTGGGCTGCGCGTAGTAGCTCTTTGGCCTGGCGGCGCAGCTGGGCGAGGTCGGGGCGGTCGGGAAGCTGGGGCATGACGTCTCCCTGGCGAGCCGGTGGTCCGCGTACCAGGCCGATAGGAGATCGTCGGCGTGCTGAGTGCTGTGCTGCGGTGAGGTGGACTCTGTCCTGCCCGCGGACCCGGAGGCGCCCTCAGCGCCGTGGACTCCACCATAGTCGGGCGCGGCCCGGGGCGCAGTGTGCCCAGGCGTCAGGTCCGCGGCTCTGCCGTGCGGACGCCCCGGCCAAGGTCGATCATCGCCCGCCGGACGACCTCGAACCCCTCGGCGACCGGCACGACCTGTCCGTCGGGACGGGCGGCCCGCCAGGACGCGGCGGCCTCGGCTGAAGCGCGCCACAGCCGAGTTCCACCAGCCACGACCAGCCCGCCGCCGAGCCTCACCTGGACCCGGACCCCGAACAGCTCCTAGCGGCCCAGCTGGAAGGCCGACATCGGGATGTGCAGCCAGGTCGGCCGGTTGCGGGACTCGTAGACCACCTCGTACGCGGCCTTGTCGAGTTCCAGGGCGCGCAGCAGGACGGCGTCCTCGGCGCGGAGGTGGCCGCCTCCGGCGGAGTAGCCGGCGAGGAAGGAGGAGCGGTTGAGCTCGGCCCACTCCACCGCGCGGGGGCGGAGGGCCTCGGGGTCGGGGTGGTCGGCGAGCAGGTGGCGGGCGGCGTAGTCGAAGGAACGGAGCATCCCGGCCACGTCCCGCAGCGGCGAGGACAGGGCGCGGCGCTCGGCGATGGGCTGGCCGGGCTCGCCCTCGAAGTCGAGGATGACCCAGTCGTTGTTGGTGCGCATCACCTGGCCGAGGTGGTAGTCGCCGTGGACCCGCTGGACGGGCATCTCCCCGGCCACGTCCGAGACCCGCTGGTATGCCTCCTCCGCGGCGCGGGCGTGCTCGCCGAGCGCGGGCACCTCCTCCACCGCGACGCCCAGGCGGCGGCGGAACTCCTCGACCATCCGCTTGACCTCCTGCGACTCGATCACGTCGGTCGGGAAGGCGTCGGCCATCTCCCGGTGGACCGTGGCGGTGGTCACGCCGAGGCGGTACGCCTCCGAGCTGAAGTCGCCGCCGGCGTCGGAGGCCGAGGGGTCGAGGGAGCCGTACAGGTCGCGGACGCTGGCCAGAGCGAGGGCCCAGCCGTCGTTGGCGTTCGACAGGAACTCCTGGGTCATCGCCAGCGTGGTGGTCTCGCCGTCGAGGTCGGTCTCGATCCAGCCGTACGGCTTGGCGATGTGCGTGCTGCCGCGGAGGGCGAGGGCGGTGACGATCTCCAGCTCGGGGTTCACCCCGGCGGTCAGGCGGCGGAACAGCTTGCAGATGTAGGTGCCGCCGTACACCAGCGAGGTGTTGGACTGTTCGGCGCCGAGGACGAGGCTGCGCTTGGAGGTGTCGATCTCCACTCCGTCGAGGTGGCGGAAGCGGATGGCGCCGAGGTCGTGGCCTGCCGCCATGCCTTCGAGCAGGGCGGCGGTGAGGTCGGCGTCGTAGGCGGCGTCGTAGTAGCCGTCGCCGATGTGGGCCGGTTTGAAACGGGCCCACTCCGGCGCCTCGCTGCCGAGCAGCAGCTGGTAGCGGTCGCGTCCCCCCGGCTGGTGAACGGAGATGATCAGGTGGCGCAGGCGTGGTGACAGTTCCACGTCGGAGTCGACGACGAGATCGTCGATCGGGCGCCCCTTACCGGCGAACCATCGTTGATGGGTGATCCAACCGGTAAGGAGCTCCGTCAACACGGCTTTACGCCTCCTGAGATGCGGGTGGCAGGGTGAACCAGTAGAAACCATGCCCAGGAAGAGTCAAAAGATACGGAAGCTCGCCAACCGATGGAAAGGGAACCCCGCCCATCGTCTCCACCGGAATCGATCCCTCGAAGCGGCGCAGGTCGAGCTCCACCGGCTGCGGGAATCGTGACAGGTTGTTGACGCACAGCATCCGGTCGTCGCCGAGCTCGCGCACGAAGGCGAGAACGCTCGGGTTGGAGGAGTTCAGCTCGGTGAACTCGCCGAGGCCGAAGACCGGGTGACGCTTGCGGATGTCGATCATCCGCTTGGTCCAGTGCAGCAGCGAGCCCGCGCTGCGCTGCTGCGCCTCGACGTTGAGCGCCTGGTAGCCGTAGATCGGGTCCATGATGATCGGGAGGTACAGGCGCCCGGGGTCGCAGTCGGAGAATCCCGCATTGCGGTCGGGGCTCCACTGCATGGGGGTGCGGACACCGTCGCGGTCGCCCAGCCAGATGTTGTCCCCCATCCCGATCTCATCGCCGTAGTACAGCACGGGAGATCCCGGAAGAGAGAGCAGCAACGCCGTGAAAAGCTCAATCTGGTTGCGATCGTTCTCCAGCAGCGGGGCGAGCCGCCGCCGGATGCCGACGTTGGCCCGCATCCGGGGGTCCTTGGCGTACTCCGAGTACATGTAGTCGCGCTCGTCGTCCGTCACCATCTCAAGCGTGAGCTCGTCGTGGTTGCGCAGGAAGATGCCCCACTGGCAGTTCTCGGGGATCTTCGGCGTCTGGGCCATGATCTCGGAGATGGGGTAGCGCGACTCCCGCCTGACCGCCATGAAGATGCGCGGCATGAGCGGGAAGTGGAACGCCATGTGGCACTCGTCGCCGCCGGTGGCGGCGTCGCCGAAGTACTCGACCACGTCGGCGGGCCACTGGTTGGCCTCGGCGAGCAGCACCCGGTCGGGGTAGAGCCGGTCGATCTCCGCCCTGACCCGCTTGAGGTACTCGTGGGTCTTGGGCAGGTTCTCGCAGTTGGTGCCGTCCTGCTCGAAGAGGTACGGGATCGCGTCCATGCGGAAACCGTCGATGCCCAGGTCCAGCCAGAAGCGCAGCACCTCGAGCATCGCGTCCTGCACGTCCGGGTTCTCGTAGTTGAGGTCCGGCTGGTGCGAGAAGAAGCGGTGCCAGTAGTACTGGCCGCGGACGGGGTCGTGGGACCAGTTGGACGTCTCGGTGTCGATGAAGATGATCCGGGCGTCCTTGTAGAGATCGTCGGTGTCGTTCCAGACGTAGAAGTCGCCGAACGGCCCCTCAGGGTCGTGGCGGGAGGCCTGGAACCACGGGTGCTGGTCGCTGGTGTGGTTCATCACCAGGTCGGCGATGACCCGCATGCCGCGCTTGTGCGCCTCGTCGACGAGTTTCACGAAGTCTCCGAGATCACCGAAGTCAGGAAGGATCTTCATGAAGTCGGCGATGTCGTAGCCGCCGTCACGCAGCGGCGACTCGTACAGCGGAAGCAGCCAGAGGCAGTCGACACCGAGCCACTGGAGATAGTCCAGTTTCTGGATGAGACCGCGGATGTCTCCGGTGCCGTCGCCGTTGGAGTCGGCGAAACCCCGGATGAGGACCTCGTAGAAGACGGCACGCTTGAACCAGTACGGGTCGCGCGGTTTTTCCTCGTCGAAGGTGTTCGGAATTGGTTCAGGTAGCTGACTCACCAGTGGACTCCCCGCTGTTCTGCCGGTATACGCGCACCCCGCCGGCTCACCGCTGGTTCGCCGTCGCTGCACGCAGAGTGAAGACGTGCGCTGGGTGGATGTGGGGATCGAGGCGCACGTAGTTGTCCTGCCGCCAGCGATACGACTCGCCCGACAGTTCGTCGTCCACGACGAACTCGGCTTGCCAGTCGAGCCCGAGGGCGGGCATGTCCAGCGACACCGTCGCCTCGTGGGTGTTGTGCGGATCCAGGTTCACGACGACGAGGACGACGTCGCCCAGGCCGTGCCGTCGTGTGGCCGTGTCATAGGCGCCGGGCAACCGCTTGGAGAAGCAGATCACATCCGGGTGATTGACGCTGTGAAAACGTAGATTACGCAGTTCCTGGAGCGCCGGGTGTGCTCTTCGGAACAAGTTGAGTTGCGTGATGAACGGGGCCAGGCTACGGCCTTCCCGCTCCGCCTCAACCCAGTTGCGGGGTTTGTACTGATATTTCTCACTATCTAGGTATTCTTCGCTACCCGGTCGAACCGGAACATTCTCCGCAAGTTCATATCCCGCATACACGCCCCACGTCGGCATCGCCAGAGCCGCGATCACCGCTCTGATATAAAATGCCGGGACTCCCCCGTGCTGAAGGTATTCATGGAGAATGTCCGGAGTGTTAACGAACACGTTCGGCCGCATGTAGTGCGACGTCTCGTGGGAGAGCTCGCTCAGGTACGACTCGACGTCCGGGCGCGAGTTCTTCCACGTGTAGTACGTGTACGACTGGTGGAAACCGACCTTCGCCAGCGTCCGCATCATCGCGGGACGGGTGAACGCCTCCGCGAGGAACAACACGTCGGGATCGGTGGCGTGGATGTCGGCCAGCAGCTTCTCCCAGAAGGAGACGGGCTTGGTGTGCGGGTTGTCCACCCGGAAGATCCGCACCCCGTGGTCCATCCAGAGCCGCACGACCCGCCTGATCTCCTCGTAGATCCCCTTGGGGTCCTTGTCGAAGTTCAGCGGGTAGATGTCCTGATACTTCTTCGGCGGGTTCTCCGCGTACGCGATCGAGCCGTCGGCGCGGATGTTGAACCACTCCGGGTGCTCCTTGACCCACGGGTGGTCGGGCGCGCACTGCAGGGCGAGGTCGATGGCGATCTCCATGCCCAGCTCGCGGGTCTTGGCCACGAAGGCGTCGAAGTCCTCGAACGTGCCCAGATCGGGGTGGATGGCGTCGTGACCGCCCTCCTCCGAGCCGATCGCCCAGGGCGAGCCGGGATCGTACGGCTCGGGCGTCAGGGTGTTGTTGCGCCCCTTGCGGAAACTGTGTCCGATCGGGTGGATCGGTGGCAGGTAGACGACGTCGAAGCCCATCTTCGCCACGGCGGGCAACCGCTTGGCGGCGGTCTGGAAGGTCCCGGACTTGGGGGCGACGCCCTCCTCGATGATCGCGCCCTCGGAGCGCGGGAAGAACTCGTACCACGACCCGAACAGCGCCCTGCGGCGGTGCACCAGGACCGTGCGCGGAGCCGACCTCGTCACCAGGTCCCGCAGCGGGTGGGCGCGCAGCAGCGCCATGGTCTCGGGGAGCTGGGCGACGGCGAACCGGGCGCGCGGGTCGATCTCGGTGTCGCGCAGCCTCGCCGCGACCGCCTGGAGCGCGGCCCGGTGCCCGCAGACGTGCCGCTGCGTCTCCTTGGCGCGCCTCGCCGTCCTCGCCGCGGAGGTCCTGCCGCTCGCCGGCCCGCCGGTCGCGGGTGCGCCGGTCGCCGGCTCACAGTCGGCGGGCCGCACCGCTCTCGCCGCGCGGTCGAAGAGCCGGGCGCCCTCCTCGCACATCAGGTCGGCGTCCAGACCCCGAGGGATCTTGATGCCGGCGTCGTGCAACCAGGTGGCCAGGGGATCGCCCCACGCCTCCACCCGGAAACGCCACTCACCCTCGGTGGGCAACGTCACCTCCACGCCCCACCGGTCGGTGCCCGGGGCGAGCTCGCGCATGGGCAACAGCGGGCCGCGCACGCCGTCGGGGCCGGTGAACACGACCCCTGCCGCGACCGCGTCGTGTCCCTCACGGAACACGGTCGCGGAGATCTCGAAGGTCTCACCCGCGGCGGCCTTGGCAGGGCGGCGCCCGCAGTCGACCGTGGGATGGATGTCCTGAATTGGGATTCGTCCGATCATCGCGTCTCAAGGTAGCGGCGGCACGCCCGGTACCGCCGGGGAAGTCAGCAAGGAAGGATCTTCGTTTGTGCAAGCATCATCGGGCGGCCGGTCTCGGGGCAGGCCGAGGTCCCACCCTGCTGGGGCGGCCGGTTTCCCGAGGGCAGTACATTCTGGCTCGTATCTCCGGTGCCCCAATAGTCCATCTTCATGCCTGCCGATGGATAGAGTGCGGGACCTCTTACTCTTCCGCGAGTTGGCCTAACAGTCGATCACCTCTCTTTGATGCGTTTGGGGTGGATTGATAGCGGTGAGGGGGAGACGCGTGAGTGTTGAGGTCGCCCTCGTGGCGCTGAGTAACTAGGGTCTGGCACCGTGAGAGCAATCCGTAGGTTTACCGTCCGCACCGTCCTGCCGCCGGAGCTGGCCTCCCTCGGCGAGCTCGTCCTCAATTTGCGCTGGTCATGGCACCCGGAGACATTGGATCTGTTCGGTGAGGTCGATCCGGCCATCTGGGGACGCGTCGGGTACGACCCCGTCGCCCTGCTGGGCGCGGTGGAGGCCGACAGACTCCGTGAACTCGCCGCCGACCGCCGCTTCCTGAGGCGGCTCGCCGACGCTGCCGACGACCTCCGCGAATACATGACCGCGCCCCGGTGGTACCAGACCATCTCCGAGGCGCCCGAGGCCATCGCCTACTTCTCGCCCGAGTACGGCATCGCCGCCGCCCTGCCGCAGTATTCGGGCGGGCTCGGGATCCTCGCCGGAGACCACCTCAAGGCCGCGAGCGACCTCGGCGTGCCGATCCTCGCCGTCGGCCTGCTGTACCGCCACGGCTACTTCACCCAGTCACTCTCGCCCGAGGGCTGGCAGCTGGAGCACTACCCCTCGCTCGACCCCGGTGGGCTGCCGCTCACCCTCCTGCGGGAGGAGGACGGCACGCCCGTACGCATCAAGATCAGCCTGCCCGAGCAGCGCACGCTGCACGCCCAGGTCTGGGTGCTCCAGGTCGGCAGGGTCCCGCTGCTGCTGCTCGACTCCGACGTGGCGGAGAACGACAACGCCGCCCGTGACGTCACCGACCGCCTGTACGGCGGCGGCGGCGACCACCGGCTGCTGCAGGAGCTGCTGCTCGGTGTCGGCGGCGTCCGCGCCATCCGCGCGTACTGCAGGGTCACCGGGCACGCCGAGCCCGAGGTGTTCCACACCAACGAGGGCCACGCGGGCTTCCTCGGCCTGGAGCGCATCCGCGAGCTCACCGAGGCGAGGCTCTCCTTCGACGAGGCGCTGGAGGCGGTGAGGGCCGGGACCGTCTTCACCACGCACACCCCCGTGCCCGCCGGGATCGACCGCTTCCCCGCCGAAATGATCGGACGTCAGTTCGGCGGCGACAACGCCTGGCCCACGGTCCCCGTCGACCGCATCCTCGCGCTGGGCGCCGAGGAGGAGCCGGGCAGGTTCAACATGGCCGCGATGGGCATGCGGCTGGCCCAGCGGGTCAACGGCGTCTCCGAGCTGCACGGCGCCGTGAGCCGGGAGATGTTCAAAAGCCTGTGGCCGGGCTTCGACACGGAAGAGGTCCCGATCGGGTTCATCACCAACGGCGTGCACGCCCCCACCTGGGTCGGCCGGGAGATCATGGAGCTCGCCGGCAAGGAGCTGCCCACCCTCGTCGACCGGGCCCAGGACTGGGAGAGCATCGCCAAGGTCTCCGACGGCGACGTCTGGGGCATCCGGGGGCGGCTGCGCGAGAAGCTGGTCGTCGCGGCCCGTGCGCGGCTCCGCCAGTCGTGGATCAACCGGGGCGCCTCGCCGGCCGAGCTCGGCTGGATCGACGACGCCCTCGACCCCGAGGTGCTCACCATCGGCTTCGCCCGCCGGGTGCCCTCGTACAAGCGGCTCACCCTGATGCTGTCCGACCCCGACCGCCTGCGCGCGCTGCTGCTCGACCCCGTCAGGCCGGTGCAGATCGTGATCGCGGGCAAGGCCCACCCGGCCGACGAGGGCGGCAAGAAGCTCATCCAGCAGATCGTGAAGTTCGCCGACTCCGAGGACGTGCGGCACCGCATCGTCTTCCTGCCCGACTACGACATGGCCCTGGGCCAGCTGCTCGTCCAGGGCTGCGACGTGTGGATGAACAACCCGCTGCGCCCGCTGGAGGCGTGCGGCACCTCGGGGATGAAGGCCGCGCTCAACGGCGGGCTCAACCTGTCCATCCGCGACGGCTGGTGGGACGAGTGGTACGACGGCACCAACGGCTGGGCGATTCCCACCGCCGACGGCGTCGCCGACCCCGACCGCCGCGACGAGCTTGAGGCCGCCGCGCTGTACGACCTGATCGAGCACGAGGTCGCCGACCGGTTCTACGACCGGACCGACGGGCTGCCCCGGCGCTGGCTGGAGATGGTGAGGCACACCCTGGCCTCGCTCGGACCCAAGGTGCTCGCGGGGCGGATGCTCCGCGACTACGTGGTCGACCTCTACGCCCCGGCCGCCAGGTCCGCCCGCGCCCTCTCCGCCGGGGGGTACGAGCAGGCGAAGGGCTTCGCGGCGTGGAAGCTCAGGGTCGGCAGGGCCTGGCCGGGCGTGCGGGTCGAGCACGTGGAGGCCACGGGCCTGGGCGACAGCACCCCGGAGCTCGGGACCTCCCTGGAGCTGAAGGCCACCATCGCGCTCGGCGAGCTGGAGCCCGGCGACATCCGGGTCCAGGCGGCCTACGGCAGGGTCGGAGACCACGACGACCTGGAGGACCCCTCCTACGCGGACCTGTCCGTCGAGGCCGAGGGCGACGACGGCAGGGCCGTCTTCTCCGGGACCGTCCCCCTCGACCGCACCGGGCCCTTCGGCTACACCGTCCGGGTCGTTCCCGACCACCCGCTGGTGGCCTCGACCTCGGAGCTCGGCCTGATCGCGGTGCCGGAGGAGCCCGTCGGCATGACCAACGGCACCCTGCGCTGACCGCGTGATCACCCGGCGCGCACGCCGGGTGACGGGACCTCCGCGGTCCTCTCGGAAAGCCGGGGGGATCGCGGAGGTCGGTGCCGCGGGCCACGCGAAGGGGGCGGGTCGCCCTCTTTCGGCGCCACTATCAAGACGATTAGGGCAAAACTTCTCTTAAAGTGTAAAATACGGTCATATACGTCTTTTGCGGAGTTCTTTCTTCTTTGCGGCGGGAATAGCTAGATAACCGACATCTAGCGCACCCAGGGAGAGCCGTGGACGCATGGACGTTGAAAGGCCAGCCTGCCGCACTGGGTGACACCGAGGTCACGCTGGTCGAGGGCGGCTCCTTCTGCGTATGCGCCCGTAACGGCGACATTCTTCCCGGCGGGGTGCAGGGCCTTTACCACGCCGACACCCGGCTGTTGTCGCGCTGGGAGCTGAGGGTGGACGAGGCGCCCGTGGAGGCACTCAGGGTCATCCCCGCCGAGCCGTACCACGCGACGTTCCTCGGCAGGGCGGCCCCCCGCCCCCAGCGGGTCGAGAGCAGCCTGTTCGTGATCAGAGACCGCTACGTCGGAGGCGGCCTGCGCGAGGACCTCACCCTGCGCAACCTGTCCGGCGAGCCCGCGGGATGCGTGGTCGACATCCACGTCGCCTCCGACGTGGCGGACCTGTTCGAGGTGAAGGCCGGCCGGATCCGGAACGTGACCGACGTGGAGACGACGACCGACCGGACGGGACTGCTGATCGTCTCCGCCTCCCGCTCGCGCGGCACCCGGGTGGTGGCCGAGCCGCAGCCGTTCGCCGTTCCGGGCATGATCATATTTCGCGTCGTCGTGCCCGCGGGAGGCGAGTGGACCGCCAACCTGCAGGTCAACCCGATTCTGGAGGGCGAGGAGTCACCCGCGTGGTTCTCCGCCCCTCACGCCCTGGAGAACTCGGAGCCCGTCAGGCGCCGCGTCGACTGGGAGCGCACCAGTCCGATCGTCGTCACCTCCGACCGCGTCCTCGCCCGGGTGCTGGAACGCTCCGGTGCGGATCTCGGCGCGCTGCGGCTCTTCGACGCCGGCATGCCCGACGAGCCGCCGACGATCGCCGCGGGCGCGCCGTGGTTCATGACCCTGTTCGGCCGTGACTCGCTGCTCACCTCGTGGATGGCCCTTCCGCTGGACCCGTGCCTGGCACTGGGCACCCTGAGACGTCTCGCCAGGCTGCAGGGCACCGTCGACGACCCGCTGACCGAGGAGGAGCCCGGCAAGATCCTGCACGAGCTCCGCTTCGGCACGCGGACCAGCGCCTCGCCGCACGCCGGCCGCGCCTACTACGGCTCGGTGGACTCGACCCCGCTGTTCGTGATGGTCATGGGCGAGCTGCGCCGGTGGGGCGTGTACGAGGAGGCCGTCGATGAGCTCACCCCGAACGTCGACGCCGCCCTGGACTGGATCCGCAGATCCTGTGACCCGTTCCTGTCCTACCGGCGCAAGACCGACCACGGGCTGGTCAACCAGGGGTGGAAGGACTCCTTCGACGGCGTCAACTTCGCCGACGGCACCCCGGCCCGCCCGCCGATAGCGCTGGCCGAGGTCCAGGGCTACGTCTACGCCGCCTACGTCGCCCGCGCCCACTGCGCCCAGGCGGCGGGCGACAGCACCCTGGAGGAACAGTGGCGGGCCCGCGCGGAACGCATCAGGGACGCCTTCAACGAGCGCTTCTGGCTGCCGGACCGGGGCTACTACGCCATCGGCCTCGACGGCGCCGGGCGCGCCATCGACAGTCTCGCCTCCAACATGGGCCACTGCCTGTGGACCGGCATCGTCGACGAGGGCCGGGCACCCTACGTGGCCGAGAGGCTGCTCTCGCCGGAGATGTTCACCGGGTACGGGGTGCGGACCCTCGCCACCACCATGGGCGCCTACAACCCGATGAGCTACCACAACGGCTCGGTCTGGCCACACGACAACGCCCTGATCGCGGCAGGGCTGATGCGTTACGGCTTCACGGTCGAGGCCCAGCGCATCGCCCTCAGCCTGCTGGACGCCGCCAAGGTCTTCGACTGGCGGCTGCCCGAGCTGTTCTGCGGATTCGACCGGGCCGAGTTCGGCTGGCCGGTGCCCTACCCCACCTCATGCTCCCCGCAGGCGTGGGCGGCGGCGAGCCCCATCCAGCTGGTCAGGAGCCTGCTGCGCTTCGAGCCGTGGATCCATCACGGGCAGGTGTGGCTGGATCCCGTCGGGCTGGAGGGCCTGCGGATCCAGGGACTCCCGCTCGCGGGCACCAGGGTCACGATCGAGGTCGGCCCCGACGGCGCCACCATCGCGGGGCTGCCGGAGGGGATCACCCTGATCGGCGAGCCGTACGGCCCGCCCACCGCCGCCGCGGGGCGGATCCGCTGACCGTTCATCCCACGTCCTCCCGGGTTCCGTTTCCAGTTCCAACCCGCATGTCTCTTCAGGTGAGGTAACCGTGGTTTCTTCGAGAACCGTTCCCGGATGGTCAGACGGCATGCGCGTCCTGATGGTCGCGCCGCCCTGGTACGACGTGCCGCCCCGGGGCTACGGGGGCATCGAGTCGATGGTGGACGGCCTCGTCTCCGGACTGACCCGGCGAGGGCACGACATCACGCTGATCGGCGCGGGCAGGGCGGGGACCTGTGCGCGCTTCCTGAGCACCTACGGACGGGCGCCCTCCGAGCGGATCGGCGAGCCGCTGCCGGAGATCCTGCACGCGGCCAAGGCGTACGCGATGACCTCCGGGCTCGTCGTGGACGTGATCCACGACCACTCCCTCGCCGGGCCGCTGAGCGCGCCGGCACGCGGCGCCCCAACGGTGATCACCTGTCACGGGGAGATGGAGGGCGAGTTCGGCGAGTACTACCGGGCGCTCGGCGCCACCGTGTCGATGGTCGCCGTCTCCGAGTCCCAGCGGCGCATCGCCCCCGACCTGAACTGGGCGGGGGTGGTCCACAACGCGATCGACGCCGCGGCCTTTCCCTTCAGGGAGCGCAAGGAGGACTGGGTGCTGTGGCTGGGCCGGTTCAACAAGGACAAGGGCGCCCACCTCGCGATCGACGCCGCACGCACCGCGGGGCGGCGCATCCTGCTCGCCGGCAAGCTCACCGAGAAGGTCGAGCGCGACTACTTCGACGAGTACGTCAGACCCAGGCTCGGCCCCGACGTCGACTACGTCGGCGAGGCCGGCACCGCGCGCAAGCACGAGCTGCTCGCGTCGGCGAGGTGCCTGCTCTTCCCGATCCTCTGGGAGGAGCCGTTCGGCATGGTCATGATCGAGGCGATGGCCTGCGGCACCCCCGTGGTCGCCCTCTCCAGGGGGGCCGTGCCCGAGGTGGTCGTGGACGGGGTCACCGGATTCGTCAGGAGCGACCCCTGCGAGCTCCCCGCCGCGATCGAGGCGGCGGACGTGCTCGCCCCGCATGCCTGCCGCGCCAGGGTGGAGCACTTCTTCGGCGTGGAGGCGATGGCCCGCGCGTACGAGGCGATCTACCGCAGGACGCTCGCCGGGCTGCCGAGGCGGGCGGCGGAGAGCCCGGCCAGGAGCGCGGGGGAGAGCAGGGACCTGGCCATGCCCGTCAACTGAGACGCGTCCTATGGTGGATCGCGGCACGGGGACCGAAGGGGCTCCCGGCAGGCGGAAGGACGTCCATGGGTGAGTTCGCGCGGGTTGAGACGGCCGACGGGGTCGCGACGATCAGACTCGACCGGCCGAAGATGAACGCGCTCAACCGTCAGGTCCAGCTGGAGATCGCCGAGTGCGCCCGGCAGGTGGACGCCGACGACGACGTGTACGCCGTGGTCGTCTACGGGGGGAAGGTCTTCGCGGCCGGCGCCGACATCAAGGAGATGGCCGCCATGTCGTACGCCGACATGGCGGTCCACTCCCGGGTCCTGCAGGACTGTTTCACCGCCGTCGCGAGAATCGGCAAGCCCGTCGTCGCGGCCGTGACCGGCTACGCGCTCGGCGGCGGCTGCGAGCTGGCCCTGTGCGCGGACGTGAGGATCGCCGGGGAGTCGGCCAAGCTGGGCCAGCCCGAGATCCTGCTCGGCATCGTCCCCGGTGCCGGAGGCACCCAGCGGCTGCCCCGGCTGGTCGGCCCGGCCAAGGCGAAGGACCTCATCTTCACCGGGCGTCACGTGTCCGCGGCCGAGGCGCTGAGCATCGGCCTGGTGGACAGGGTCGTCCCCGACGACGAGGTGTACACCGAGGCCCTCGCCTACGCCGCCCGGTTCGTGGGAGGCCCCGCCCTGGCACTGCGCGCCGCCAAGCAGGCCGTGGACCGCGGTCTGGAGACCGATCTCGACACCGGTCTGGAGATCGAGCGCCTGCACTTCTCCGGCCTGTTCGCCACCGACGACGCCGGGATCGGCATGCGCGCCTTCTCCGAGAGGTCCACGGCGAAGTTCACCGGCCGCTGAGCCGTCCGGTGAGGTTGGCCGGGCTTGATGGGATCGGTCCTGGCTGATTAAGAATTGCCGGTATCGTGCCGGATTATGGTGCGGTTGGTGAAGCGTGCGCTGGTGCCTGCTCCGCTGCGGCGGGCGGTTCTCGGCTGGTTCGACTCTCGGTACATCTCCAGGGCCGACCACAGGCAGGACGTCAAGGACGCGCTCTGGGAGGTCCAGACGCTGGCCAGGGAGGTCACCGCGCTGCGCGCGGAGGTCGTCGAGCTGCGGACGCGGGTGGCCGGGGTCAAACTCGACCCGGTGCGGGCCGGGCGCTGGGACGACGCCCACCGGCTCGCCCAGGAGACCGCGGTCGCGCTGGACGGCGTGCTCAGGAACGAGGTGCTTCTCTGGCAGGCCGTGGATCGTGCCACCGGGACCGCCGAGGCGGCGAGCGCGGGGAAGGGGAGCGGCGCGTGAGAGTGGCCTGGACGGCCGAAGGCGGCACCTGGCACCTGGTGTTCCGGCTGGACCCCGAGGACGACGTCACCGGCCACTGCGCCGACGGCCAGCCCCTGAAACTGGCGACGAACACCTTCAGGGCCGAGCTGCCGCGGGCACCGCGTGACATCCACCCCGACCTGCTCGCCCTCGCCGCGTGGACCGTGGTCGCGCCGTGGACCCGGCGCCGCGTCATCTTCGACCGGCCGATCTCGCCGGAGCTCGCCGGGGCGATCGGCGAGGGCTGGGGGATCGAGGCGGGCCCCACGGGCACCGCCGGAACACGCTCCGGCGGCAGGCTCGCGATCTCCTACAGCGGCGGGGCCGACTCGGTCGCGGTGGCCGCGATGCTGCCCGACGCGCCGTTCGTGCACTTCCAGCGGGTCTCCCACCCGCGCGTGCCCAACCGGTGGACCCACTACCGTTCCGACGTCCTGGCCTCACTGGCGGAGAAGACCGGCCGCGAGCTCACCGTCGTCCGCTCCGACCTGGAGTTCACCCTCGCCGAGCCCCGCCCCGGCTACCCCGAGCATCACGCGGTCGCCGTGGGCGCGCTGCTGATGGCCGACGAGCTCGACCTGGGCGGACTCGCCCTGGGCTACGAGCTGGGGTCGCGCTGGCTGGGGGGCGCCCGCTACGTGCACCGATACACGCCCGACAACCTGATGTGGGCCCCGCACGGCGCCTGGGGCCGGGCGTTCGCCGCCGCAGGGCTGCACCTCGTGCTCCCGGTGGGCGGGGTGAGCGAGGCCGTCACGATGCGCCTCGCCCTCGGCTCCGAGCTGCGCGCACAGCTCCGCTGGTGCCTGCGCGGGGTGGGCGGCCCCTGCGGGACCTGCGGCAAGTGCCTGTACAAGGAGCTCATCCAGGCCGCCGTCGAGCGCCGTCCGCTGCGCACCACGATCACCGAGGGCCGCCCGGTCGCCCGCAAGTGGCAGCAACCGCCCCCGTACGGCGGGCAGGAGATGATCGAGTACGGCTGCGCCAGGGTGCCCGGCATCGAGGACACGGTCTTCGCCACGGCGGCGCGACACCTTCGCGCGACCGAGTCCTCCACCGCCTGGCTGGACCGTTGCTACCCGCCCGCGATCGCGGAGATTCCCGAACCGTGGCGCAAGCAGGTTCACGACTTCGTGGACGGGGAGATCGGTTTCATGAGCGAGGACGAGGCACGCCGCGTCGAGACGTGGGGGATGACGTGAAGGTCTACGTCTCGGTCGACATGGAAGGTGTCACCGGGCTGACCGACCCTGAGGAGATGCACGCCGGAGGCCGGGGCTACGAGCGCGGCTGCGAGCTGATGACCGGCGACGCCAACGCGGTCGTCGAGGGGGCATTCGACGCCGGCGCCACCGCCGTGCGCGTCAACGACGCCCACGGCTCGACCAAGAACCTCAGGATCGACCTGCTCGACGAGCGGGCGACCCTCCTGCGGGGTCCCGGCAAGCCGCTGCGGATGGGGCAGGGGCTCGACGCGAGCCACCGGGCGGCCTGCCTGGTCGGCTACCACGCGCGGGCCGGCGTCCAGCACGGGGTGCTCAACCACACCTGGATGGGCAGGGAGATCCAGAACGTCTACCTCAACGGCGAGGTCTGCGGGGAGACCCGTCTCGTCGCCTCCTTCGCGGGGACGCTCGGCGTGCCGGTGGCCCTGGTGACCGGGGACGAGGCCGTCTGCGAGGAGGCGAGGGAGCTGCTCGGCGACGTGGAGACCGTCGCGGTCAAGAAGGGCGTCGACAGGTTCGCCGCCGAACTCCTGCCGCCGGTCGTCGCCCACGCCCGGATCCGCGAGGCCACGGCCCGCGCGCTCGACCGGGTGGCCGACCTCCGCCTCCACGCCCCCGAGCCGCCGTTCGTCCTCGGTGTCGAGTGGAACTCCACCGCCATCGCCGCCGGATGCGCGATCATCCCCGGGGTGACGGCGGCGGGTCCCCGGCACACGGAGTTCGCCACCGACGACTTCTCGCAGATCATGGCCCTCCTGGGGGTCTTCGCGATGATCGGCGGCCAGGTGGCCTGCGGCAGCGGCGTGTACGGGTGACCCTTCCGATGTGCTGTGACGACCCCCATGAGTGACGAGACGGGCCCCGCGCGGCCCGGCACCTCCCCCGCGGCGCCCACCGCCGCCGAGACCCCGCCCCCCGCGAAGGCCGCGCCCCCCGCCGGAGGGGGCCTGACGCGCAGGGCACTGCTCGTCGGTGTGGGCGCCGCCGGTGGCGCCGGGGCGATGTTCGCGGCGATGGGCGCGCTCGGTCTCGTCCCGGAGTCCCAGGACAGGGAGTTCACCCCCCCGCAGCGCTCCGACTTCTCCCTCACCGGCAGGGGGGCGGCCAAGGTGGTCGTCCTCGGCGCGGGCGTCGCCGGGCTGACCTGCGCCTACGAGCTGGGCAAGGCCGGGTACGACTGCACGCTCCTGGAGGCGTCCGGCCGGGTGGGCGGCAGGAACCTCACGCTGCGCGCGGGCGACCGGCTGGACGAGCTGGGCGGTGAGACCCAGACCGCGGCGTTCGGGGAGGACGTCTACTTCAACGCGGGGGCCGCGCGGATCGCGCCCTGGATGGTCACCATGGACTACTGCCGCGAGCTGGGCGTACCCGTTGAGATCTTCGTCAACAACAACGCCTCCGCGTACGTCTACACGCGGGGCATGACCGCCCCGGCCAGGGCCCGCGCGGCCCGCGCCGACCTGTACGGCTACGTCGCCGAACTGCTCGCCAAGGCGAGCGACGCGGGCGCGCTGAACCGGCGTCTCACCGCGGACGACCGCGAGCGGCTGGAGGATTTCCTGCGGCGTTTCGGCGACCTGGGCCCCGACCTCGGCTACCGGCGGGACTCCAGGCGGCGAGGGTTCGAGACCTATCCGGGGGTGAGCGAGGGCGTGCCCGTGGACGCGGCCTCCTCGCTGCGCGAGGTGCTCGCCGCGGGCACCGGCAGGTACGTCACCATGGACTTCGGCTACGACCAGGTGATGCCCATGTTCCAGCCGGTGGGCGGCATGGACGCCATCGTCGTCGCGCTCGCCGACGCGGTCGGCCGCGACCGGATCAGGACCGGCACCCGGGTGACCGGGATCAGGAACCTGCCCGACGGCGTGGAGATCACCCACCGGAGCGGCAGCGAGGAGGGCGTCGTCCGCGCCGACTACTGCGTCGCGGCCCTGCCGCCCCACCTGCTCGCGCGCCTGCCGCACAACCTCGGCACCTCGGTCACCGCCGCCCTCCGCACCCCCGTACCCGTCTCCGCGGGCAAGATCGGGCTGGAGTACGGGAGACGCTGGTGGGAGATCGACGACCGCATCTACGGCGGTGCCACTGAGACGGACCTGGACATCACTCACATCTGGTACCCCTCTCACGGCTACCACTCCCGCGGCGGCCTGGTGGTCGGCTACTACAACAGGGACGAGAACGCCGACGTGTACACCGGCCTCTCCCACCGCGAACGCCGCAACCGCGCGCTCACCCAGGGCAAGAAGATCCACGGGGAGAAGTACCGTGCGGAGCTGCGCTCCAGCGTCTCGATCTCCTGGGGGCGCCAGCCGCACATCGAGGGCGGCTGGGCGAGCTGGCCCTCCTACCAGGGCGCCTTCGCCCTGCTGCAGCGCCCCGCGGGCCGGGTCCACTTCGCCGGAGACTGGCTCAGCCACCTGACCGCCTGGCAGGCCGGTGCGATGGAGTCCGCGAGGAAGGCGGTCACCGATCTGCACCACCGGGTGCTCCAGACGACCTCCTGAGTGTCACCGCACGGCCGTAAAGTCGTCGGTGCGGGAGAATTTCCGAGGGAATTCCTAGGGGGACGCGATGACGATCGGGACTTTGGACTGGACGAATGCCGCCGAGCGGCCGGATCTGCTGGCCGAGCCGGTGGCGCGGGCCGTCGGCGAGCTTGACGGGGCCGGCGGGATCGGCGGGATCGGCGGGATCGGCGGGATCACCGTCGCCGAGATCGACCCTGAGCTCGCCGACACGGCGGCCTTCTGCGAGCGCTACGGCGTGGGCATGGACGAGTCGGCCAACTGTGTGATCGTGGCGGCCAGACGGGCGGGGGAGACCCGCTACGCGGCGTGCGTGGTGCTCGCCACCACGAGGGCCGACGTCAACGGGGTGGTCCGGCGCCACCTGGACGCGCGGAAGATCTCGTTCGCGCCGATGGACGACGCGGTCACGCTGACCGGAATGGAGTACGGCGGGATCACCCCGCTCGGGCTGCCCGAGGACTGGCCGGTGCTCGTCGACGAGGCGGTGGCGGCACATCCGGGGGTCGTGATCGGCAGTGGTCTCCGCCGCTCCAAACTCGCCGTTTCCGGCTCACTGCTGGCAGGGTTGAAGACGGCGCGGGTTCTTCACCTGGCTAACTGAAGCGGAAATGAGATTAAGTGGGAGAGGAAATCTGGAAACCGTCGAGGTTCTGTGAACGTTATTCAATCGGGAAATGTAGCCCGATGGTTCATCTCGTGGGCGGGATCTAAGCCGATATGGTGCTTCATGCCATGAATCAGGACGACCGATTGGGCCCCTACCGGCTGCTGAGGCGGCTCGGCGAGGGCGGTATGGGCGTGGTTCACCTAGCCGTCGACCCGCAGGGCCGGCAGGTGGCTGTGAAGGTTCTCCGGGCGGAGGTGGCGGGCGACGACGTCGCGCGTCGTCGTCTTTCGCGCGAGGTCGAGACGATGCGGCGGGTGCGCAGCGAATACATCGCGGAGGTCCTCGACGCCGACGTGACCGGTCACCGTCCGTACATCGTGACGCGATACGTCGCGGGCAGGCCGCTGGACGAGGTGATCAAGCAGGACGGCCCCATGGAGCTGCCCGCGCTGCTGCGCGTCGCGCACGGGGTGGCGTCGGCGCTGGCCGCCGTCCACTCGGTCGGGGTGATCCACCGTGACCTGAAGCCGGGCAACATCCTCATCCTGGACGGCGAGCCCGTTCTCATCGACTTCGGCATCGCGCAGGCGGTCGACGCCACCCGGCTCACCCAGACCGGCATGTTCATCGGCACTCCCGGCTACCTCGCCCCCGAGATCATCGAGGGGCACGAGGCCGGGCCGGAGGTCGACGTGCACGCCTTGGCGGGGACCCTGGTCTTCGCCGCCACCGGCCAGCCGCCCTTCGGTAAGGGCACGCTGGAGATGATCTTCTACAACATCACCGCGGGCAAGGCGAACGTCGACGCCGTCCCGCAGGCGCTCCAGCCGGTCCTGCGGGCCGCCCTCCAGCGCGACCCGTCGAGGCGGCCGTCGGCCGCCGAGCTGGCGGAGCGGGTGGGACGCCTGCTGCCCGCCTCCGGCAGGCCCCGGGTGCCCGACGAGATCACCACGGTCGCGGATTTCGACGACCCCGCCCCCGGTTCCCGCGCTCCCGGCCCTCGGGGCGCCGTCGCCGAGCCGGGCGACGTGCCGACCCCGGTGGCGTCGCGTCCCGCGGTCCCGCAGCCCACTCCCTGGCCTCCCACGCCCGCGGCCCAGCCCCACGAGTACGTCTCGCTGCTCGGCGCCGAGCAGTCCGACCCGTGGCCCACCCGCCGGGTGACGCCCGAGGAGCTGCGCCAGATCGCGGCGGCCCAGCAGGCCGCGCACGACCTGCCCACCGGCATGCTCGCCCCCGAGGACGTCCCCACCCGCACCCCGGGCGTCGCCCCGGGACCGGTGCCCGATCCGTCCATGCCCGCCGCCCGCGACCGGGGTGCCACCACGCCGGTCCCCGACGGAGACATCCCCACCCAGCGGGTCCGACCCCAGGACCTGCAGGAATACGTTCGCCAGTACAACCAGCAGGGGCAGCCGGGTCAGCAGGGCCGGTCACCGCTGCCGGGCGGCCTGCCCGCGCCGCCCTACCCGCAGCGGCAGGCTCCGCCCGACCAGCAGCAGACCCCGCAGGTCCGCGCCTCCACACCGCCGCCCTATCCCTATCCGCACCCCCAGCCGCCGCAGCACCTCCAGCAGCACGCCCAACAGCCCCAGCAGTCCGTTCCGGCGGTGCTCCACCCCGGCCAGCGCCCAGGTCACGCGTTGCAGCGCTCCAGGGCGTACGGGGTGGCGGGCGTGCTGATGCTGGTCGTGATGACGGTCGCGGCGGTCATCGCCCCGGTGATCGTCGCCGCGGTGGCGATCCCGGTGGCGATCCTGCTGCGCGCCGCCGACATCGCCCAGCCGGCGCTCAACGCCAGAAGGGGCGCGGGCGAGGCCGCGACCGACGTCCTGCGGGTGCTCGGCCAGCCGGCCGCGCTCCTGAAGTCGATCGGCATCACCATCGCCCTCGTGCCGTACGCGCTCATCCTCGGCCTGCCGGTGACGCTCCTGCTCGCCGTGCTGGTCGGGGACATGCCGGAGATCAACGCGTTGAGCTGGGGCGTGGCCGTCGCACTCTGGACCATCTGTGCCGGACCCGGTGTCGAAGGCCCCAGCCGCCAGATGCGACGTACGCTGGCATCACTGCTGCCGTCGCGCGGCGCGGCCGTGATCGCCGCCGCGGGACTGGCCGCGGTGGCGGCGCTGATGGTCTTCCTGGCGATCGGCACCGTGGGGGACGCGGCACGACGGGCGGTGTGGACACCGGTCGACGTCGGAACGGTGGTGCACGAACTGGAAGACCTAAGAAGGAAGGCGGCGTGATGACCGGCGACACGCGGGCGCCCGAGCGGCTGGGACCGTACCGCCTGCTCAGGAAGATCGGCGAGGGCGGCATGGGCGTCGTCCACCTCGGGCTCGACGAGGACGGGCGAGAGGTGGCCGTCAAGGTCCTGCACCCGCACGTGGCCGCCGACCTCAAGGCTCGCGACCGGCTCACCCGCGAGGTGGAGACCATGCGGCGGGTGCGCAGCCCGCACGTCGCCGAGGTGCTCGACGCCGAGCTGACGGCGAGGCAGCCCTACATCGTGACCAGGTTCGCCCCTGGCCGCACGCTGGAGGAGACCGTCCTTGAGGACGGCCCGCTCTCCGCGGACCAGCTCATCCGGTTGGCGCAGGGCATGTGCGCGGCGCTGGTGGCCATCCACGCCGCCGACGTCATCCACCGTGACTTCAAGCCGTCCAACGTGATGATCGTCAACGGTGACCCGCTCGTCATCGACTTCGGTATCGCGCACCTGGTCAACGCGACCAGGCTCACCCAGACCGGCATGTTCGTCGGCACTCCCGGCTACCTCGCCCCGGAGATCATCCGCGACTCCGAGATCACCCAGGCGGCCGACGTGCACGCGCTGGCCTCGACGGTCTTCTTCGGCGCGACCGGCAAGCCGCCGTTCGGCACGGGCAGCTTCGAGGTCATCTGCTTCAACATCATGGAGGGCCGGGCCAACATCGATCTGGCCCCCGCGTGGCTGCGGGGCTGGCTCAGGCGGGCCCTGGCCGTCGACCCCGCCGCGAGGCCGCCGGCGATGGAGCTGCACAGGATGGCCCGCGCCCTCGACCCGAGGGTGACGACCTTCCACGAGACGCCGCCCACCGCCGTCCTCGACGGCGGGACGAAGATCCTCAACGCCGACGGCACCAGGGTCCTGGACAGCGCCCCGCCCCCGCCCCCGCCTTCGCAGGGCACCCGCGTGCTGCCGCAGGACGACGGTTACTCCGACCTGCTCCCGCCGGTCGAGTACGCCAAGCCGGAGCGGCGCGAGCGCAGGCCCAGGCAGGAGCCCAGGCAGGGCCAGGGCCAGGGCCAGGGATCCGGGGCGACGGCGCCGCCCCCCTACGCCCCGGCCTCCAAGCCGCCGCCCTACGTTCCCGCGCCGCCCTCGGCGCAGGCCAGGGCCGCCGCACCGCCGCCCTTCCCCGACCAGCGGGTGGCCGGATATCCGGCGCCGCCGCCCACCGGCCAGGCGCGGCCCTACCCGCCGCCGGTCCAGGCGCGGCGTGAGGCCCCGACCCAGGACCGGCCCGCGCCCCGCACCCCTCCGCGGGAGCGCTACCGCGCGAGCCATCCGCTCGCGGCGGCGCTGCTGCTGACGATCCTGGTGGCGCTCGCCTGCATGCTGCCCGTGGTGGTGAGCGTCTTCGCGCTGGCCGCCGCGCTCTGTCTGCGGGTGGGCGAACACCTCTTCGGCGAACTGACCCAGCGCCGCTCCATCAGGGGCAGCAGCGCGAGTGACCCGTTGCTCGCGGTGCTCGGCACCCCGTGGGCGTTGATCAGGTCCGCGTTCGGGACGCTCATGAGCGCGGCGCTGTCCGTGATGTTCGGCATGTGCGTGTGGGGGTTCCTCGTCTACGCCGGAGACATGAACAAGAACTTCGCGGCCGCCTACGCCGCGGGTGGCTTCGTGGCGGGGTTGTTCGTCCTGCCCGGTGGCGGTAAGCCGCGCAAGGCCGTCGCCCGCGCGCTGAGCGGGGTCATCCGCAGCCCCGGCGCGGGCATGGTGACCACGATCGTGCTGGGCACGCTGGCGTTCTTCGCGGTCATGACGGCGTGGAGCGTGGTTCCCTCCTTCTCGCCGTGGCAGCCTCCCACCGAGGTGGTCGAAGGCCTCACGGCTCAGTGGCGGCAGTCGGCGAACGAGGGCGCGATGAGCGTGTTCGACCTCGTCGGGGGTCTTTTCGACGACCTGATGACCAGCCTCGGCCTCGGTTTCCTCACGTTCTGGAAATAACGGTGTCTCCTGGAGGTAAAGACCCATCGGCAGGTTTTCCGGCCGGTGACCGGTGCGCGATCGTCTTCTCTGCTGCACGATGGAGGTGACCGGCCGGAAGGAGTCGCATGGTCGCGACCGACGGTGAACGTCTTGGCCCCTACCGCCTGTTGTCGCGACTGGGCGCCGGAGGTTTCGGCGAGGTCCATCTGGCGCTGGATCCCCGGGGACGCACGGTGGCGGTCAAGATCCTGCATCCCCACGTCGCGGCGGACGAGACGGCCCTGACCAGGCTGGCCCGCGAGGTGGAGACCATGCGACGGGTCCAGGGGCCGCGGGTCGCCGAGGTCCTGGACGCCTCCCTGGAGGGGGCCCGCCCCTATCTGGTCACCCGTTATGTGCAGGGCCGCCCGCTCAGCGCGGTGGTCGCCGCCGACGGTCCCGTCGCCGGCGACGATCTCCTGCGCCTGGCGCGCGGCCTGGCCGAGGCTCTGGCCACCGTGCACGCCGCCGGGGTGGTGCACCGCGATCTCAAGCCCGCCAACGTGATCCTGACCGACGGCGAGCCGGTCGTCATCGACTTCGGCATCGCCTCCGCGCTCGACTCGCCCTCGGTCACCGCCTCGGGGGCGGTGCTCGGCACGCCCGGCTATCTCGCGCCCGAGGTGCTGGAGGGCTCCGAGGCGGGAGCCGAGGCCGACGTCTTCGCCTTCGGGGCGACGCTGGCGTACGCGGCCACCGGGCGGCACCCCTACGGCACGGGGCCGGCGTCGGCGGTCGGCTACCGCGTCGTCCACCACCCTCCCGACCTTGACGGTGTTCCCGGCTGGCTGGAGCCGACGCTCGGCAGGTGCCTGCTGCGCCTTCCCGCCGACCGGCCGTCCGCGGACAGGATCGTGGAGTGGCTGGACGGTACGCCGGCCGTGGGACCCGCCGGACACCGCCCAGAGGCCGCCGGCGCCAGGAAGGTCGCTCGGGACGGGGGCACGCGGCGGCGGCGGGTGAGGTTTCGTGACCCCTCGCCGTTCGTGGCGGCGGACCTTCCGGACGCCGGGCCGTTCGTGGAGGACCGGCACCGGGACGTCTCCGTGCCGGAGAGCAGGCGGCCCGGGGACGCCGGGATACAGGATCTCGGCACCCGGGAGTGGCGGCCGGGGGAGCCGCGCCGGGCGGCGGGCAGGCCCTCGCCGGAGGAGGCCTTCGCGCGCCGCAGAGCCGTCCTGCACCGCCGCTGGGTCGTCGGCACGGGTCTGTTCGTCTCCCTGCTGGCCGCGACCGCGAGGGAACCGCTGCCGGAGGTGGCGCTGCTGCTGCTGACCGGGTACGGCTCGGTGATGCTTGTCGACGCGGGCATCGCCCTGTTCGCCCGCCGCGACCGCGGGCGCATGGTCCTCGACCTGGTGGCGGGGGCCGGGGCCGTCGCGCTGGGAGCGGTGCTGAGCACGTTCTTCAGCACGCTCACCCTGGCGCTGGTGCTGGGCACCGTCGTCTTCGTCCTGGTCGGGATCCTGGTGGCGAGCTGAGCGGACGAGGGCCGTGGCGCGGTGCGGAACCCGCCCGCGAATACCGGAACATAGCTCGGTATGGTAGGGGCGTGTTCCTCGGGGAAGATTATCGGCTGTCCGTTGTGGGCCGTGCAACCTGGCGGTTTGCGCCTAAGCTACTCATGGGTAACATGCTTGGGGGAGCCGGGGCGGGCACTTACCGACCGGGCGACCCACTGCCACGCCACCCGAGGGCACCTGGCAGTCTTGGCAGCGTGTGCACGTACCCCCGCGTGCACGCACCGCATTCGGCGTCAACCGCAGCGACGCGGTGGCGTACGCGAACACGGGAGGTCGGCCACCGGTCATGAATATCGTCGTCTGCGTGAAGCAGGTCCCCGACACGGCGACCGAGCGCAAGCTGAGGTCCGATGACAATACGCTCGACCGCGACGCCGCCGACGGCGTCATCAACGAGCTGTGTGAATACGCGGTCGAAGAGGCACTGCGCCTGAAGGAGGCCCACGGCGGTGAGGTGACCGTCCTCACCATGGGCCCCGCCAAGGCGAGCGACACCATCCGCAAGGCTCTGGCCATGGGCGCCGACAAGGCCGTCCACCTGGTGGACGACGCGCTGCACGGCTCGGACGCCCTGGGCACCTCGCATGCCCTGGCCCAGACCCTCAAGAAGATCGGTTTCGACCTGGTCGTGCTCGGCTCGGAGTCGACGGACGCCCGCACGGGCGTCCTCGCCGCGATGCTGGCCGAGCGTCTCGGCGTGCCGCAGCTCACCTTCGCCAACCAGGTGCAGGTCGACGGGGGCGCCATCTCCATCCAGCGCGTCACCGACTACGGCTATGACAAGGTCGAGGCCTCGCTGCCCGCCGTCGTCTCCGTCGTGGAGAAGATCAACGAGCCGCGCTACCCGTCCTTCAAGGGCATCATGGCCGCGAAGAAGAAGCCGGTCGAGAAGCTCGGCGTCGCCGACGCCGAGATCGACGCCTCCCAGGTGGGCCTCGCCAACTCCTGGAGCGAGGTCGCCGACTTCGCGGTCGCCCCGCCCCGCGCGGCGGGCACGGTCGTCAAGGACGAGGGCGACGGTGGCGTGAAGGCCGCCGACTTCCTCGCGTCGAAGAAGTTCGTCTGAGAACGGGGGTTAGGTGAAATGTCTGAGATTCTCGTTCTGGTCGAGCATGTCGAGGGCCAGGTCAAGAAGGTCACCCTTGAGCTGCTGACGCTCGCCAGGAAGCTGGGCACCCCCGCGGCGGTCTGGACGGGCGCGGGCTACTCTCCCGAGGCTCAGGCCAGGCTGGCCGAGTACGGCGCGGAGAAGATCTACGTGGCCGACTCCGCCGAGGTGAGCGACTACGTCGTGGCTCCCAAGGCGGAGCTTCTCGCCCACCTGGTGGGCGAGAGGTCGCCGGTCGCGGTGCTCGTCGCCGCGACGGCCGAGGCGAAGGAGATCGCCGGCCGCCTCGCCATCAAGATCGACTCCGGTGTGCTCACCGACGTCGTCGGCATCGAGGAGGGCCTGGTCGCCGACCAGTCCATCTTCGGCGGTGGCATCAACGTCCGCTCGCGCGTGACCAAGGGCATTCCGATCGTCGCGGTGCGCCCCAACGCCACTCCCGTCGAGGCCGCCGCGGGCGCGGGCACCGAGGAGCGCGTCACCTTCACCGTGTCCGACGCCGCCAAGGGCGCCAGGATCGTGGAGCGGGTCAAGGAGGAGAAGGGCGCACGCCCGGAGCTCACCGAGGCCGCGATCGTGGTCTCCGGCGGCCGGGGCGTCGGCTCGGCGGAGAAGTTCTCCATCATCGAGGAGCTGGCCGACTCGCTCGGCGCGGCCGTCGGCGCCTCCCGCGCCGCCACCGACGCCGGCTGGTATCCGCACCAGTTCCAGGTCGGCCAGACCGGCAAGACCGTCTCGCCGCAGCTGTACATCGCGGCGGGCATCTCCGGGGCGATCCAGCACCGGGCCGGCATGCAGACCGCGAAGACGATCGTCGCGATCAACAAGGACCCCGAGGCGCCGATCTTCGAGCTCGCCGACTACGGCGTCGTGGGCGACCTGCACCAGATCGTCCCGCAGCTGACCGAGGAGGTCACCAAGCGCAAGTGACCCGCTCGGGGTCACCCGGCGTACGCAGGAAGACGGAAGGGGCACCGCACGCGGCGTGCGGTGCCCCTTCCGTTGCGGCTCCCACCGGAGGGCCCCGGGACGGGAACGGGCCCGCCAAGCGCGAGACCCGTGGCGCGTGAGGCGCGGAGTTCGTGGTTCGTCGGGCCGGTTCCGTCGTCAGGCCGGGGCCGAAGCGGGGTCAGGCCGCCATGGACAGTTCGCGCCTGGGGGTCTCCAGCGGGACGCTGACCGCGCGGGAGCGGGGCAGGAACCACGCCGCGGCGGCGATCAGGACGCCGAGGACCACGGCGATGCCGAGGCCCACTCTGAGCGTGACCAGATCGGAGAGGAAACCGATGATCACGGGGCCGAGCAGCAGTCCCGCGTAGCCCATCGCGCCGGTCTGGGCGATGGCGGGGCCGGGATCGCCGGTCGCGCCGCCCGCCAGGGAGATCGCCATCGGCGAGACCGTCGCCACGGCCACGCCCACGAACAACATCGCCGACAGGGCGATCGGCGCCGTGGGGGCCGTGATGACCACGGCGAAGGTCGCGGCGGTGGCCAGACCCGAGGTGACCATCATGCCGCGGGCGCCGAAGCGAACCCGGACACGGTCACCGGTGAGACGTCCGGCGAGCATGCCGGCCTCGAAGATCGGATACCCCAGGGCGGCGAGCGCCTCCGGCGCACCCAGCACGTTCCGCAGGTACAGGCCGTTCCAGTCGGCGACCGTCCCCTCCACCATGAACGCGCAGAAGGCGATCACGCCGAGAAGGTAGACCACCGGAGGCATCCGGCGCCTCGCCGCGCCCCGGCCCCCGGCCGAGCGGCCCGAGGCCGCCGGCGGGTCGGGCAGGTAGGAGCGGCTGACGAAGGCCGTCACGGGGAGCGTGAGCAGGGCGACCAGGGCCAGATGGACCGTGATCGAGAGTCCCGCCACGATCGCCACGGTGCCCAGCAGGCCCGCCGAGATCGCCCCCACGCACCAGCCGGCGTGCATGCCGTTCATCAGCGGGCGGTCGTAGGCGCGCTCGACCGCCGATCCCTGCGCGTTCATCGCGACGTCCACCGCGCCGAACGCCATGCCGAACAGGCCGCTCGCGACCAGGGCGAGGGGGAACGAAGGCGCCACCGCGAGCAGCGCCAGGGTGATCGCGGTGAGGGGTGCCGCGACCCGCAGAATGCTCCGGCTGCCGAAGCGTGTCATCACCCCGCGCATCGACTGCATGGTGATGAGCGCTCCCAGCCCCCACACGAGGAGGGTGATGCCCACCGACGCCTCGGACAGGCCGAGTTTGTCGGAGAGCGCCGGAATGCGCACGGTCATCGATCCGCACAGCAGCCCGGCGAGCACGAATGTGAGAACCGCTCCGGTTCGAGCCGCTCTCAGGTCGCGGGTCATGACTCAATCCCTTCAATAAATGTTTTGACAAACCGGAGAGCGGGCATGCCGAAGACGGTCGCTTTCGCACGCGAAAGCGACCACCAATCTTTAGGGGGCCCGCCTGCTCCGGGGAATGATCGGGTGGGTGCCCGCCGACGGCGCGACGGCGCCAGGGTGATCAGGTGGGCAGGCCGCTCAGGCGGGCAGCAGGGCGAGAAGGCGCTGTTTCAGCCCCTCGAGGTGCTCGGCGTCGTAGAGATCGGGGTCGTGGCTCGCCACGTCCCACAGTCCCTCGCAGGCCAGGCGCACGATCTGCGCGGCCCCCGGGTCGGGCTCGCGGTCGAGCCCCTCGCGGTGCCAGCGGGCCATCGCCACCCGCAGCGGCGCCAGGAGATAGAGGTTGCCGGAGGCTCCCGTCACCACGGCCCAGCGTCGCAGCCTGCCGCTCCGCACGGCGGCGAACGTGGCCGCCAGATAGTTCTTGGTGTAGGTGTCGTACCCCTGAGCCGCGATGAGCTCGTCGAACTCCTCGATCAGCCGCTCGACCATGCCCTTGATCAGGGCTTCCTTCGTGCCGAAGTGATAGAGCAGGCCGCCCTTGCTGCATCCGGCGCGCTCGGCGACGGTCGCCAGGGTGAGCGCCTGGGAGCCCTGGTCGCAGAGCAGACCCTCTGCCGCGTCCAGCAGCTCTTCCCGTCTCATGGCGGTTACTGTACCGTCCGGACGGTTTAGTGGTCAACTCGGGGGAGGGGTCCTCAACGGGCGCGGATACGCTTGGGAGGTTGACAGCGAGTGGGGGAGGGGAATGCGGTCGTGAAGCCCGCCTATCTCGATCATGCGGCGACCACGCCGATGCTTCCCGAGGCGATCGAGGCGATGACAGCCCAATTCGGTCAGGTCGGCAATGCGTCGTCCCTGCACACCTCCGGTCGCCGCACCCGCCGGGTCGTCGAGGAGTCGAGGGAGACCATCGCCGCCGCCCTCGGCGCCAGGCCCAGCGAGGTCGTCTTCACGGCGGGCGGCACCGAGGCCGACAACCTCGCCGTGAAGGGCCTGTACTGGGCTCGTCGCGCCAAGGGAGCCGGCAGGATCCTGATCAGCGCGGTGGAGCACCACGCCGCCCTGGACCCCGCGCACTGGCTGAGCGATCACCAGGGCGCCACCGTCGAACTGCTCGACGTCGACGAGTTCGGCCGGGTGCACCCGCAGACCCTGCGCGACGCCATCGAGCGCGACCCGGCGAGCGTCGCCCTGGTCAGCGTGATGTGGGCCAACAACGAGGTCGGCACCATCCAGCCGGTCCCCGAGCTCGCCGCGATCGCCCGAGAGCACGGCATCCCCTTCCACACCGACGCGGTCCAGGCCGTCGGCCGGCTCCCCCTGGACTTCACCGAGTCGGGCGTCGACGCTCTGACGATCTCCGGACACAAGGTCGGCGGCCCGATGGGCGTCGGCGCCCTGCTGCTCGCCAGGGGCGTCGACCCGACACCGGTGCTGCACGGCGGTGGCCAGGAGCGCGACATCCGCTCCGGCACGCTCGACGCCCCCTCCCTCGCCGGTTTCGCCACGGCGGTGCGGGCCGCGGTGACCCGGCGGGCCGAGACCTCCGCCCGGCTGACCCGGCTCCGCGACGACCTCATCGGCAGGGTCCGCCAGGCGGTGCCCGGCGTGATCCTGAACGGCGACCCGGTGAACCGCCTCCCCGGCAACGCCCACTTCTCCTTCCCCGGCTGCGAGGGCGACGCCCTGCTCATGCTGCTGGACGCCAAAGGCGTGGAGTGCTCGACCGGTTCGGCCTGCTCGGCGGGGGTGGCCCAGCCCTCCCACGTGCTGCTCGCGATGGGCGCCGACGGGGTCAGGGCGCGGGGCTCGCTGCGCTTCTCCCTGGGGCACACCTCGACCGAGGAGGACGTGGACCGGCTGATCGAGGTCATCGGCCTCGTCGTCGAGCGTGCCCGTCGCGCGGGCATGAGCTGACGGCACGAGAGCCTCCTGATCCGACGAGGGCGGGCGCCCGGCGCGGGTACGCTCAAGGGGTTATGAGTCTTCGTGTGCTTGCCGCCATGTCCGGTGGCGTCGACTCCGCAGTGGCGGCCGCCCGCATCGCCGAGGCGGGCCATGACGTCACCGGTGTCCACCTCGCCCTCTCCGCCAACCCCCAGTCCTATCGGACCGGCGCCCGTGGGTGCTGTACGGTCGAGGACTCGCGAGACGCCCGCAGGGCCGCCGACGTGATCGGCATCCCCTTCTACATATGGGACATGGCCGAGCGGTTCCACCGAGACGTGGTCGAAAACTTCGTCAGTGAGTACGCCGCCGGCCGCACGCCCAACCCGTGCCTGCGCTGCAACGAGAAGATCAAGTTCGAGGCGGTGCTCGACCGGGCCCTCGCGCTGGGCTTCGACGCGGTGGCCACCGGGCACCACGCGCGGATCGCGGACGGCGTCCTGAGCCGCAGCCCCGACCAGGGCAAGGACCAGTCCTACGTCCTGGGCGTGCTCACCAGGGAGCAGCTCTCCCACGCGATCTTCCCGCTGGGCGACTCCACCAAGGCCCAGGTCCGCCAGGAGGCCGCACGGCGCGGCCTCATGGTGGCCGACAAGCCCGACAGTCACGACATCTGTTTCATCGCCGACGGCGACACCCGAGGCTTCCTCGCCGACCGCCTCGGCGCGGAGCACGGCCCGATCGTCGACGAGTCCGGCGAGGTCGTGGGCGGGCACGAGGGCGCCTACGGCTTCACGATCGGCCAGCGCAAGGGCCTGCGCATCGATCGCCCGGCCCCCGACGGCCGCCCGCGCTACGTGCTGTCCATCGAGCCGGTCTCCAACACGGTCACCGTCGGCCCGCGCTCGTCCCTCCAGGTCACGGCCATCGTCGCGGAGCGGCCGGTCTGGAACGGCCCGGTGGACGAGCCGCGCGAGCCGCTGGCCTGCACGGTCCAGCTCCGCGCCCACGGCGAGGTGTACGGCTGCCGTGCCCAGCTCTCCGGCGAGGAGGTCCACCTCACGCTGGACAGCCCGGCCACCGGGGTCGCGGCGGGGCAGGCGGCCGTGCTCTATCTCGGCGATACCGTGATCGGCTCGGCCACCATCGCCTCGGCCTCCTGATCGCGTCCCCCCCAAGGGCGCGTTCTCCGGTCAGTTGATCACGGGCGTGTCCTTTCGCGGTCACGTCTCCGCGAGCTCGGCGGGAGAGCGGCTCCTTGCCCCGGGGTTCCTACGGCAGGGTGACCGACTCGCCGGGCTTGAGGCGGCGCATGTCGGCCTTCTGCCGGTCCGACTCCATCCCCAGCCACGTGTCGACCAGCCGGAGCCCGATGTCGTTGATCAGGCCGTCATGGGTGGAGAAGGCGCGGGCCGGACGGACCTGGCGGAGATACTCGACCATCTCCGACGCCTTCATCCACGGCGCGTTGGTCGGCACCAGCAGCGTGGGCACCTCGACACCCGGGGGGGTGAACGCGTCACCCGGATAGAAGACCTCCTCGTCCACCAGGAAACCGACGTTGCGCACGATCGGCAGGTCCGGGTGGTTGGGGGCGTGCCACTCACCGACGGCCTTCACCCCGAACCCGGCCGTGTCGAAGGTGTCGCCGTGCCGTACCACCTGGATCTTCGCGGAGAGGTCGGTGAGCGTGGCGGCCACACCCTCGTTGGTCCAGATCTCCAGGGACGGGTTGGCCTCGGCGGCGCGGCGCAGCCGGTCGGCGTCCACATGGTCGAAGTGCTCGTGGGTGATGAGCACGGCCTGCGCCCCGTCGAGCGCGGACTCCTCGCTGAGGGCACCCGGGTCGATCACAAGGACGGAGTCGTCCTTCTCCAGGCGGACACACGCGTGTCCGAATTTCGTGAGTCTCATCCCTTCACTCTAGGGGGGGCCTCGATCATGGCCCCAGGGGAGGGACGGTGAGACGCGCGCGGGGGGCTGCCGGGAGGGCTGTTCCCCCCGCGCGGTCCGGTCAGCTGATCACGGGCGGTGCGGTACCGCGGTCACCGCCCCACACGTCCTCGTCCTCGGTGAGCCAGGTGGAGCGTTCGCGGTCCTGGTCTCCCTGGCCCGCCGCGCCGCCCATCGGCATGAACGGCATGCCGCCCATGCCGCCACGGCCGTCGGCCCTCGGGCCGCCGGCACCGCCGACGCCGCCGAGGCCGCCGCCGCTCCCGGTGGTTCCGCCGTTGCCGACCCAGGAACTCGGTCCCGCGGGACCGTTCTGGCCGAACGTGGTGGGACCCGCGCCCCCTCCACCACCTCCGCTGTAGGTGGGAAGACCGGTCCCGGTCCCGGTCCCGGTGGGCACGGTGGGCACGGTGGGCTCGAAACCGGCCAGCTTGGTGTTGCGCGGATCGTTCGGATCCAGAACCGCGCGCGGGTCGTTCGAGTTCGGAACCGCCGGTTCGGTGTGCCCGGGCGGAACGGTGCCGTTGCCCGGCAGGCCCGTGCCGGGCGCACCCGTACCCGGACCGCCCGTGCCGGGGCCGCCAGGATAGGCCGGGACGGAGGGGTGGGAGATGCCGGAATAGTCGCTCCCGCTCGGATAGCCGCCTCCCGAGCCTGCCGGATAGCCACCCGAGAAGCCGGGCAGTCCTCCGACGCCGCCCCCGCCGAAGCCGCCGGGCATGCCACCGCCCCCGGGGTAACCCCCGCCTCCCGGGTAGCCTCCCCCGCCGAGGTAGTTCTGGTTGGTGAGCGCGGGATCGACCGCGCCGCTCAGCTGGGGCAGGTCCTTCTCCACGGTCGCGGGAATGCGGTCGTAGAGGTTGACCAGCTCCTGGTTGAGGGCCATCAGGTCCTCGCGGGCGAAGTCGTTCGTCGACTTGTTGCTGAAGAGATACGTGTCACCGATCTTCCCGATGGCGATGTCGTCTCCGGGAAGGAAGTCGACTGCGTCGAGGAACCCCAGCGAGAGCCTGCTGTTGGCGTACTCGATGTACTTGGGGAGGACCTCCCTGCCGTAGTGGGTCAGTGGGGCGCCGAGCTGGCCGCAGCGGGTGGACAGCTCGTTGATCGTCTTGTGGACCAGTTGGAGCGCGCGCTGCGCCTCGATCGAGGCGTCACCGCTCCAGACCTGGGCGAGCTCTCCGGCGACCTGCCGGATGAGGGTCTGGCTGGAGCGCAGTGTGGACGCGGCGGATTTGTAGGCGTGGCCGGCGTCCTCGATGGCCCGCGGGTTGGTGTTCTGCAACATCATCTTGATCTGTTCGGCGCTGTAGCCGCTGTAGTGGCCACGGCTGCCGATCTCAGGAGGGCTCTCACCGTCGAACTTGATGTGGTGAAGCGCGTGGTCGTTGCCCATCGCCTCAGCTCGCCTTGTTCGTCGTGCTGGCCTGCTCGGCGTCCTGATAGTTGTAGGCGGCGACGCGCAGCAGTTCGATCGCGGCCCGGTATTTGACGATGGTGTCCTGATAGACCGCGCCGACCTTCGTGTGAGCCTTGCCCACGGTCCTGGCGACGTCCTTGGCGGTGTCCCAGGTGCCGAAGTGGGCCTCGCTCAGGTTGGTCATGGCCCGCATGTCCTGCAGGGCGCCCTCGTTCGAGCCCTCAAGGCGCGCGACGTCCTCCTCAAGAGCCTTGAGGAGCTGCTTGATCCGGTCGCGTTTGATCTCGACGGCCGGACGGTCCTTGTCGAGGCCTGGCCAGGGGGGCGCGACTCTGTCTTCGGCAGGTATCATGCCTCTCTCCCCGCTTACTGAAGGGGCCGCGACGACGCCGCGACCCGGTTGGTTCTCCCCGGTGACGTGGGCCGCGGCAGCGCCGTGACCCGGCCCGTTCGCGGGGTCAGCGTCCGTCGAACATCGTGACGTTGGCCTTCTCGGTCATCGCGAAGTTCTCCCTGCCGATCTCGATGACGCCACCGAGGCGCTGGAGCAGCGCGGCCATCCGGCCGGACGCGGCGTCCCACTGGGCGCGGGCGCCGTAGTAGGCCGTGCGGGCGTCGCCCTCCCAGTCGCCGAGCAACCGGTCGAGGTCCCCCTCCAGGTTCTGGAGGGTCCCTTCCAGCATCTGCCACTGCCGGGCGAAGTCGGCGGCAGAGCGGTCCATCTGGCCGAAGTCGACAAGAGTGCGGTCAAAGTCGCTAGCCATGGTGATCCCCGTTTCTGAGCTGTCAGCTGTTGATGTCGGCCCCGAGCCGCTGTGAGACGGCGGTCTGGTTCTCCTGGGCCGTCTCGTAGTTCTTCTGGATGTTCTTGAGCTTGAGCGACAGGCCCTCAAGCTCGCGCAGGATGTTGGTCATCTCGGTGTTCCAGGCGTTGAACACCCCGTCGAAGGAGGCCGCGGACTGGCCGTCCCAGCCGGAGCGCAGCTCGCCCCGGTGGCCTTCGAGCATGGTCTTGATCTGGTTGATTCTGCTCTTGGCGTCGTCGGTCTTCTGTGACGCCTCGCCAAGCCGCGAATGGTACGCGGCGGTCTTCTGAACCACGTGACATCTCCATGGTGTTCGATTGGCATGGGTCTTTCGATCATTACAAAGTGGACAACCATCGCATCTCTCACCTATAACGAACAGGTATACCGTTGATAACGGGGGTCACGGTTGTCCCACGGGCACCGGCACTCCCGCCGCCGCCCGGCTGAGCGCGGGCCCCCGCGGGATCAGGTGCACGATGTGCGCGGGCAGCGGCGCGACGTCCGCGGAGGTGTAGCCGAGGCTCGCCAGTGACTCCGTCTCGGTGATCGCGTGCCGCCGCCCCTGGTCGCTGACGAGGAAGACGGAGGTGACCGCGTCCAGCCTGCCGTTTCCCGGCAGCACGCCCACCAGCGACGCGGTGCCCGGCGGGAGCACGACCTGGTCCACCGAGTCCTGGTCGAAGCGGCCGGCCGGCGGCGCGGGAATGCGCGTGGTGCTGCCGACGGTGAGCTGTGCCCGCGTCGATCCGCGGCCGGTCTCGGCGTAGACAGCGCACACCGGTGAGGCGGGATCGGGGGTGATGACCCGCGGCATGGTGGCGGGAAGCCCCGCGGGATCGAAGCGGGTGGCCGAGCGCCGCATCCCGTTCGCGGTCGCGGCGTCGATCTCCACGGCGCGCACCGGAGCCCTGCCGTACGCCCTCTTGCTCGCCGGATCCTGGAGCAGGAGTTCGGCCTGGGCGGGGGTGAGCGCGGCCAGGCCGTCGGGGAGCAGGACGTACCACTTGGCCGTGTCGCCCGAGGTGGCCCGCACGGTGTAGATCCGGCCCGCGGCGGAACGCCCTCCGTCGGGGCCGCGCATCACTCTGCCGCGGGCCGCGAGTGCCGGGGCACTGAAGTCGGGCCCGATGGGCAGCGCGTTGAGCCAGGCGGCGGGGACCTGCCGGGGCTGCTCCTCGGTCAGCGCCCGCAGGCTCTTCTGCGGCACCCGCATCCGCCGGTCCGACCAGAGCAGCCAGGTCTGCGAACCCTCCTGCACGACCATCGCGGTGTCCTGCCCGAGCGGGGTGCCGCCGACCGCGAAGCCGCCGACGAGCGAGGTGTGCGGGGTGCGTGTCCCGGCGGTGTCCACGCCCTCGACCACGCAGGCCGACCAGGGGGCGCGGACGAGCCGTTCGCGGGGCGGCAGCGACTCGGGGGCGCCGGGGATGCCGACCAGGAGCCCGCGGGGGAAGCTCGCGAGTGACGCCGCGGTGACCGCGCGAACCCTCACCCCCTGCCCGCCGCCGAGCAGCAGCCGGGCCGAGGTCACGTTGGCGACCGGGATCATCTGCTCCCGCGTCGCGCTGTAGACGAAGGTCGCGCCCGACTCCTCCTCGACGATCACTGTCCCCGGCTCGGTGAGCGCGGTGGCGCCGCCGGGGCGCAGCAGCCCGTAGACGCCGAACGCCACCGCCACGAGCACCGCGACGAGGATGCCGCAGAACGTCGCGACGTTCTGCCTGCGCATCGGAGACTCGGGCACGTCGGGCTCGCCCTGGAGCAGGGCCATGCCCAGGCGCTGGGTCATCAGCTTGTGCGCCTGATAGAGATCACGACGGGTCTGCATCCCACCTCCGCCTCGCAGGGTGCGCGGTCGCCGACAGCATAGAAGCGTGATCGACGATCAGTGCAAAGGGCGCGAACGGTCAGCCCGACAGGCCCCTGATCGCCGCGTACACGTCCATCACCCCGAGCGCGAGCGGGATCAGGGCGAGGATGAGGCAGAACTCCACGATGTCCCCGGCGCGCCCCCAGAACGGGGAGGGCCGCCGCTGGGGGAGGAAGAGCGCCATCCCGCCCGCCACCGCCGCCGCGCACACCAGGCCGATCGTGACCGCGGGGGCCGAGCCGGGCGCGGTGAACGCCACGCCCAGGATGAGTGCGAGCAGCCCGCTCAGCCCCGAGCCGAGCAGCCACAGACGCTGACCGGTCCCCTGGAAGACGCGGGCGCGCATCAGCAGCGCGAGTGAGAGCGTGACCAGCGTCGCGGGGGCGGTCCATCCGCTCGCGGTGAGCAGGGCGGGCAGCGTGCCCAGTGCCACCAGGGCGACGCCCGCGGTGAGGCCGGTCGCGAACCGTTCGGCCTCCGTCGCGCGGCGCCGGATGTCCGCGCCGTCGATGTCGTCGGTGTCGGCGCGCAACTCCTCGGCGTTGGCGGGCAGCGCGGGCAGCGGGAGCCGCGCCAGCCGGAAGGACGTCGTCGGGATGAGCGGTGCGCAGGCGAGGGTCACCGCGGCGGCCACCGCGGCCACACCGGCGGCGGGCGCCGCGGTGAACATGACGATCGCCGAACAGATCGTCCCGATGACCGCGGCCAGCCCGACGCCGAAGAAGTTGGGCAGGCCCTCGGCGACGACCCAGCCGGTCACGGTGGCGACCAGCGCGGTCACCGCGAACCCGGCGAGCAGGTTGGGCGCTCCGAACACGGCGGATCCGGCGGGGGGAGCGGGTGCGCAGGCCCCGGCCAGGAAGGCGTGGGGCAGCGCGGTGTAGCCGATGGCCGCACCGGCACGCCCGTCGCCCAGGGCTCTGGAGAGCGCGGCGCCCGCCACGACGGCGAGGATCGCGCACGCCCCGGCGAAGGCGACGACCGGGCCCCAGGGAGGCCCGCTCACCGCGAGCACCACGGCCGCGGCGACCATCGACAGCGCCGCGGCGCCCAGCCCCACGCCCCTGGTGTGCTCGGGCCGCCAGCGGCCGGTTCTTTCCTTGACGCCGGTCGCCACGGTGTCGGCGACGTCGTCGAAGACCGCCTCGGGCAGCTGGGAGGAGAGGGGCAGCAGGTAGAGGACCTCGCCGTCCCTGATGCCCAGCTCGTTCAGGCCCGCGCCGGGGGGCATGGGGGCCGCGCCGATCCGCTGGAGTCCCCATCCTCCCGCCGGCGCGACCTCCTCGGTGCTCTCGCCGGTGGCGGCGAGCAGGTCGGGCAGCAGGTGGGAGAGGGGGAGGTCCGAGGGCACCGCCAGGTCGACCCGGCGATGCGGGGTGACGACGGTGATGCGGCACAGGGAGATTGCGGTCACCTGGTTCACAGGCGCATGCTAGCCACCCTCGTGGTCACCCGGTATCGGTCCCCGGACGTTCTCGAAGATCCCATCGAACATCGGGGGCGGTTTCGCTACGGTGATCCGGACTGCACAATATTTGCTTAACTCACATCGGGGGCGAAGTGGGCATAGTGGTCATTCGGCGTCCCGAACGACGCCCACCTCCGGCGCCGCCACGCGGTGAGATCCTCCTGGAGTCGCCGCCCGAGATCCCGGAGAGCACCTCGGCGGGGTTCACGCAGGTGCTCATGTACCTGCCGATGGTGGCCGGGGGCGCCGCGATGGGGCTGATGTTCGCCGGGGGCGGCGGCGGGAACCCGATCATGTACGTGGCGAGCGGCATGTTCGCGCTCTCCATGGTCGGCATGACCGTCGGCCAGATGGGCAGGGCGGGCGGGGAGCGCAAGCAGCGGATCAACGGCCAGCGCCGCGACTACTTCCGCTACCTGTCCCAGACCCGCACCAAGGTGAGGCGCGCCGCCGCCAGGCAGCGCGAGGCACTCGACTGGAACGGCCCCGCCCCCGAAGCCCTCTGGGCGATCGCGCTGAGCGCCCGCCTGTGGGAGCGGCGGCCCTCGGACCCCGACTTCGGCGCCGTCCGGGTGGGCACAGGCTCCCAGCGTCTCGCGATCCAGCTCATAGCGCCGGAGTCCAAGCCGGTCGAGGACCTGGACGCCATGTCCGCGGGGGCGCTGCGCCGCTTCGTCCGCGCCCACTCGACGGTGGCCGACCTGCCCATCGCCATCTCCCTGCACTCCTTCGCCAGGGTGAGGCCCACCGGCCCCGAGGCGGCCGTCCGCGACATGGTCAGGGCACTCGTCGGCCAGCTCGCCGTCTTCCACTCGCCGGACGATCTCAGGATCGCGGTGTGCGCGTCCAGGGAGTGGATGGCCCACTGGGAGTGGGTCAAGTGGCTCCCGCACGCCCTGCACCCGCACGAGACCGACGCGGCGGGACCCGTCCGCCTCATGACCGAGGACCTGGGCGAGCTCGACCGGCTGCTGGGCGCCGACTTCAAGAACCGGGCACGGTTCAAGCCGGGCATCTCCGCCGACGCCCTCCCGTACCACATCGTGATCATTGACGGCGGGTACGTCCCGCAGGACTCCCCGCTGGGCGCGGACGCGATCGAGGGGGTCACCCTCATCGACCTCGACGGCACCACCACGCCCGCGGGCGAGAAGACGATGCTCAGGCTGCGCGTCACCGAGGACCTGTTCAGCCGGGTCACCACCGACCAGGCGGGCAAGGAGGTCGTCACCCCCCTCGGCAGGCCCGACCGGTTCTCGTACCTGCAGGCGGACGGACTCGCCAGGCGGCTCGCCCCGCTGCGGGGCTCACCGGCGGGAGCCGGGGACGGCGACGCGCTCGCCGCCGACACCACGCTCGCCGAGCTGCTGGGAATCGGCGACCCCGCCGGGCTGGACCCGGCGCTGGTCTGGCGTCCCAGGGCGCCGCGCAACCGGCTGCGCGTGCCGATCGGCGTCGGTACCGACGGGCGCCCGGTCGAGCTGGACATCAAGGAGTCGGCGCAGGGCGGCATGGGCCCGCACGGCCTGGTCATCGGCGCCACCGGCTCGGGAAAGAGCGAGCTGCTGCGCACACTGGTGCTCGGGCTCGCCGTCGCGCACTCGTCGGAGGTCCTGAACTTCGTGCTCGTCGACTTCAAGGGCGGCGCGACCTTCCTGGGCATGGACTCCCTGCCGCACGTCTCGGCCGTCATCACCAACCTCGCCGACGAACTGCCGCTCGTCGACCGCATGCACGCCGCCCTGCACGGCGAGATGGTACGGCGCCAGGAACTGCTCCGCGCCGCGGGCAACTACGCCTCGCTGCGCGACTACGAGCAGGCCAGGGAGCAGGGGGCCGACCTGCGCCCGATGCCCACCCTCTTCGTGGTGCTGGACGAGTTCAGCGAACTGCTGTCGGCCAAGCCCGAGTTCATCGAGCTCTTCGTGATGATCGGCCGCCTCGGCAGGTCCCTGGGGGTGCACCTGCTGCTGGCCTCGCAGCGGCTGGAGGAGGGCAGGCTGCGCGGTCTGGACACCCACCTGTCGTACCGGATCGGCCTGCGGACCTTCTCGGCGATGGAGAGCCGGGTGGTTCTCGGCGTGACCGACGCCTACGAGCTGCCCTCGGCGCCGGGCAACGCCTTCCTGAAGTTCGACACCACGGGGATGGTCCGCTTCAAGGCCGCGTACGTCTCCGGGCCCTACACCCCCGAGCGGCGGGTCGTGCGGCGCGAGCGCGCCGAGGGGCGGCAGATCGTCCCCTACGGTCCCGCCTACATCGCGCCTCCCCTCCAGGCCGAGCCGGAGGAGGAGCCGGAGAGCGTCGCCGTGGGGCGCGAGATGCTGCTCGACGTCGTGGTCCGCAGGCTGGGCGGGCAGGGCCCGCCCGCGCACCGGATCTGGCTGCCGCCGCTGGCCGAGCCGCCCTCGCTGGACCAGCTCCTGCCGCCCCTGTCCGTCACCCCGCGGCACGGGCTGACGAGCGCGAACTGGCAGGGACGCGGAGGGCTGCACGCGCTGCTCGGCGTCGTCGACCGCCCCTTCGAGCAGCGGCGCGACCCGTACTGGCTCGACCTGTCGGGCGCCGCCGGGCATCTGGCCGTGGCAGGGGGGCCGCAGAGCGGTAAGAGCACCGTGCTGCGCACGCTGATCGCCGGCCTCGCCCTCACCCACACCCCCGCCGAGGTGCAGTTCTACTGCCTGGACCTCGGCGGCGGCGCCCTCGCCTCGCTGGAGGGCCTGCCGCACGTCGGCGGGGTGGCCAACCGGATGGACACCGACAAGGTCCGCCGTACCGTCGCCGAGGTCACCGCGCTGCTCGCGCGAAGAGAGCGGGAGTTCGCCGAGCTGGGCGTCGACTCGATCGCCGCCTACCGGCGCCAGATCGCCGCCGGGACGGTGGCTACCGGCGGCTTCGGGGACGTGTTCCTCGTGGTCGACGGCTGGCTCACCATCCGCCAGGACTTCGAGTCGCTGGAGCCCACGATCACCGAGCTCGCCGCCCGCGGCCTCGGCTACGGCATCCACGTGGTCGCCGCGACCAACAAGTGGTCGGAGTTCCGGCCGTCCATCCGCGACCTGTTCGGCTCCCGCGTGGAGCTGAGGTTGGGTGACGCCTACGAGTCCGAGGTGAACCGCAGGACCGCGATGGCCGTCCCCGAGGGGGTGCCGGGGCGTGGCCTCACCCGCGAGGGCCTGCACTTCCTGAGCGCGCTACCCCGCATCGACGGCGGCGACCGGAGCGAGGACCTGCCCGCCGCCACCCGGGCGATGGTCGAGGCCGTCGCCGCCGCCTGGCAGGGCCCGCCCGCTCCCAGGGTGCGGCTGCTGCCCGCCGTGCTGGCGCCCGAGAGCCTGCCGGGCCCCGAGGAGACCGGCGCGCGGATTCCGCTGGGCATCGACGAGAACACCCTCTCGCCGGTACTCGCCGACTTCGACGTCGATCCTCACCTGGTCGTGATCGGAGACAACGAGAGCGGCAAGTCCAACCTGCTGCGCCTGGTGGCCGAAGGGGTCGTGGCACGCCACGAGCCCTCGAAGGCCCGCCTCGTCGTGATCGACTACCGCCGCTCGCTGCTGGACGCCGCCTACACGGAGCACCGCATCGGGTACGCGGCCTCCTCGACCGCCGCCACCGAGTTCATCGGCGAGCTCAGGGACTCGCTGATCAAGCGGCTCCCCCCGGGGGACCTCTCACCGGAGGAACTGCGCTCGCGCGGCTGGTGGAAGGGGGCGGACATCTACGTCGTGGTCGACGACTACGACGTGGTGGCCTCGGGCGCCAACCCGCTCGGAGCGCTGCTCGACCTGCTGCCCCAGGCCCGCGACATCGGCCTGCACCTGGTGCTCGCCCGCGCGATGGGCGGCGCGGGACGTGCCATGTTCGACCCGGTGCTCCAGCGGCTCAAGGACATGGCCACACCGGCGGTGATGATGTCGGGCCACAAGGACGAGGGCGTGCTGTTCGGGGTGCGTCCCCACGCGCTGCCGCCGGGACGGGCCTATCTCTCCGACCGGAGGAACGGCGTGCGTCTCATCCAGACCGCGTTCGTCTCACAGCCCGACCCGGACCAGTGAATCGCGGGCGACGAGTCCGGCCCCGGACCGAAGTCCGGGGCCGGAGTCGCGAGAGGGTGAACCGGGGGAGAGCGGTCACCTGGTCAGAGGGGACCGGTTTCCGAAACCGGCACGTGGCCGTCGGCCGCCCGGCCGTGGCTCCTGGCCTCGGCCGGGCTCTGACCGGTCTCCTCCATCCGGGTCGTCCACTCCCCGATCACCGTGAGGAGCCGATCCGTCTCCGGATCTTCGGCTGACGAGTACGGTTCGTCGGACATATCTGGCTTTTTCTCCAGTGGGCCGCGCATCACCAGCAGGTTCCCCCGTCGAGAGGGGCGGTGGAGCCGGCGGATCCGCCGCCGCTGAAGCGCACGCACTTGCCCTGGGCGGAGGCGAGGACCGGGCCCACGTAGTATCCGTGGCTGCCTCGTGCGGTCTTGGCCGGGCTGCCCTGGACCTCAAGGGTGGCCCAGAGCGGGGACGCGACCCCCACGTTCTCATTCTTCAGGGTGACCACGCAGGTGTTCTTCGTGGCGGCGTTGAAGAGCAGGTAGACCGTCCCGCCCGTGAACGGGGACCGCCGCTGCACCAGGAAGCCCGGCCCGCAGACCTTCTCCGGCGTGTAGGGGTTGGCGCGCCGAACCGGGGCGGACGACGAGGGCCTCGAGGGCGAGAACGTCCACGAGGGCCTCGACGTCCACGAGGGCCGTGCCGTGTGCGGGGGCCTCCAGGACGGCAGGGCCTGGGACGAGGTCGGCTTCGCGGCCGGGCGGGTCGGCGTGGGGGTTCCCGCCGGAGCCGGGGTGGGGGTCGGCGTCCCGCTCGGGGCTCCTTCGGGGCCGGGGGTCGGCGTCGGGGTCGGGGCTCCCTCCGGCCCCGGGGTCGGCGTCCCGCTCGGGGCTCCCTCCGGTTCGACGGTCAGCGTCGGAGTCGGCGTCGGAGTCGGGGTTGGCCGGGCCGCCGGCGCGGACGACTCCGAGGGCCCCCCGGCCGTGGCGGTCGGCACCCCGGGCACGTTCGGAGCCTCGGTGAGCGGCGCCGTCGGCACGGGCGGGGGGTTGGTGTACATGCCGATGTCGGGGACCTGCGGCAGTTCGGTGGGGACGTCGCTCGGCAGTTGCAGCGGCCTCACCTCGCCGACCTCGGGCTCGGGCGTCGTCCCCCAGGGCACGGTCACCTTGCCCGTGGGGTTCTCACCGGTGTTCCGCACCGGGTCCTGCCCCTGCGGCTCGTTCCGTGACCGGTCCACCAGCCCAAGAGAGACCTCGGGGATCGCGCCGTCGGCGGAGGCCCGCTGCTCGCTCAGGGCGGTGTAGCGTCCGGCGGCCCAGATGCCGAGCCCGGAGAGCAGGACGATCACACCGACGCAGGCGGCGAGCGCCATCGAGAAGTTGCCCGTCCTCGGACGGTCCCTGACCGCCTTCGCGGGTGCCGGGTCCGGAGAGCCGGGAGCGGCCGACGCGGCCTGGGGAAGCTGCGGAGCTCCCCAGACCGACGTCGCGGGCTCCACCTGTCGCGGTACGGCGGCACCCGGGACCCTCTCGCCCCGCGACGCGTCGTTCTTCCCCGTGTTCCCCGTGTTCCCCGTGTTCCCCGTGTTCCCCGTGCCCGGCCGCGCCTGCCCGCCGACACTCGGCGTCCCGATCTCCGTTCCGGCGTCCGAGGCGGTGCCGGAGACACCGGAGACGACACCGGGAGAAGGGGGGATCGCGGGACCGGTGACGACGCCGGGGAGGGGGGCCGTCTCCGGCGCCTCGGGTTCGCCCAGCAGGCGCAGCATGGCGGTCTTGGCGTCCGGCCGCTCCAGGGCCCGGCCGTCCAGGCAGGAGGCGAGGAGGGGCCTCAGTTCCGCGGGCAGGCCGGTCAGGTCCGCGGAGCCTTCCAGGACCTTCTCGGCAATCCCGCCGAAGGGCGCCCGCCCGGTCGCGGCGTAGACGACCGTGGCCGCCCAGGCGAAGAGGTCGGCGGGCTTGCCCGCCTCCGGGGCCGAGGTGGCTTCCTCGCGAATGCGCTCGGGGGCGCGGTAGTCCGGCTCCCGCTCGCCCGTGACGGGTTCGAGCCCGATGTCGAAGACGCGGGGACCGTCCGGGCCGAGCAGCACGGTGTCGGGAGTGAGTGACCCGTGGGCGAGGCCGGACAGGTGCAGGGCGGTCAGCGCGGTGAGCGTGCCGGCGGTGAACCGCTCCAGCGCCTCCCCGGTGAGCGGCCCGTTCGCGGCCACGGCCTGCCGCAGCGTGGGTCCCTCGATGTGTTCGCGGACCACGTACGGATGGTCGTCGAACCAGCCGACCTCCAGAAGCCTGGCGGCGTGCGCTCCGGACGCGCGCTTGGCGGCGTGCAGTTCATTGGTGATCCGCTCCCGTGTCCGGGGATCGGGGGCCCCGGGTTCGGCGGCGAGGAGGCGGATGACGCGGATGGTGTCGTCGTCGGGAAGATGTCCCAGGTAGGCGGAGTGTTCTGGATCCTGGTCGAGTCGGCCGACCAGGATGTACACACCGATGCGTCTGGGATCTTCGGGCAGTAATGGGTGCAAATACCCCATTGCATTCCTTCCAGCACAGCTGTCAATAAAGCCGCTTTAAACTAACTGGGCCCCATCCAACCAAATTTGGCGCAGTGGATCGTATTTTTAGCCCTGTTCGTTACGTTTGATGATCAATGGTTCCCGGCCGCCAGCCCCTGCGGCGCCCCAGCGGTATCGCGATGCCCGCCACGGTGACCAGGACGCCCACCACGAGCGCTCCCAGCGCGATCCAGATCGAGATCGAGACGGCCCGGGAATCCTCGGGGGGCGCGGGCCGCACCGCGTTCCCCGGCAGCGGGGCGGCGTGGCGCGGCGCGAGCGCCACCTGCTCGGACGGCAGGATCGCCGAGACCGCCAGCAGCGGGTTGACCATCCCCGCCCCGGTGCCCGCCCCCGCGCCGCCGTCGGCGGTCAACTCGACGCGCCGCCGTACCCGCACGTTGTCCAGCCCGGGGTGGCGGGCCCGGACGAGCGCGACCACCCCCGCCACGTACGGGGCGGCGAAACTGGTCCCCTCCAGGTCCTCCCGGTAGGTCCGCCCGGCCCAGGTGCTCGTCACGTCGCGGCCGGGAGCCAGCACGGAGACGGGGGTGACGGCGTTGGAGGAGTCGGCCCTCGCGCCGTCGGGGCCGGCGGCTCCGACCGAGAGGACCCCCTCGTAGGCGGCGGGGTAGGCGGGCGCGGGGGTGCCGTCCTCCTTGCGCACGTTGCCGGCCGCGGCCACCACGACCGCGTCCATGGCGAGGGCGTAGGCGACCGCGTCGCGCAGGTCGGCCTGGTCGCCCGCCTGGACCGACACGTTGATCACGTCGGCGCCCAGCTCGGCGGCCCGCACGATGGCCGCGGCCAGCCGGCCCACGTCGCCGGTACCGTCCGAGGTCTGCTTGATGGAGATCAACTTCGCCTGCGGCGCTACCCCGGTGAAGGGCACCCCCTTCATCTCGGCCGCCGCGATGATGCCCGCCACCGCGGTGCCGTGGCCGAGACAGTCGCGGGCGTCGGTCGCGGTCAGGTCGACCGACCGGGTCCTCCTCAGCTGGGGATGCCGGGTGTCCACCCCGCTGTCGATGACCGCGACGGTCACCCCGGCCCCCTTGGTCAGCTCCCACACCTCGGGGAGGCTGAGCCGGCGCTGGGCCCAGGACTCCCCGATGCTGGTCGTGCCGCGCCGGGGGTTGCACTTGACGGGCGCGGACGTCCCCGCGGTTCCCGCCCCGCCCCTCGCCGTCGAAACGCCCCCCGCCGTCGCCGTCCCCGCGCTCCCGGCCCTCGCCGAGGTCGCCCGCGCCGCGGCCTCCGCCTCCGTACCCTTCACCGCCGCCGGTGGCGCGGCCTCCGCCTCCGTGTCCTTCGCCACCGCCGGTGGCGCGGCGACCGCCGTCAGCACCAGCACCGTGACGAGCATCCGACCGATCATGAAACGCCCCCAGAACGAACCAGCACGAACGGTCCCCGAGCGAAACGGCCCCGCACCGAGACGCTTCCGGAGCGATAAGGCCCCAGAAAAGGGTGAATACCGGGCAGCACCCTACTCAGCTTGATCGCACGTCGTCACGATGCGGGCGGGAGCGTCACGGCCGGAGACGCGATCCGGCGGCCATAGGCTGGCCTGGGCGGGGGGGAGCCGAGCAGGCACCGGTGGGTCCTCGCCCACGTCCCCACGCGAAACCAGGAGCAGTCTTGAGCCAGTACCCATGGAGCGAGGCGACCGCGACCGGCATCGGGTCGCATCCGGGCGAGGATCACGCCGAGGCGGTCAAGGTCGCCTTCGGGGAGTCACCCGCGCTGCCGTACCTGCCGGAACTACCGGCCCGCGGTGTCGGCGCCGACATGATCGGACGCACCGCGTCACTCCTGCTGGATCTGCCCGTCGAGGTGCAGCCGTCGGGCTGGCGGTTCGCCGACCGGCCGGGGCGCGACTTCAAGCGCGCCCGCGACCATCTCGTACGCGACCTCGACGGGCTGGAGGAGGTGGCCCAGGGATACGAGGGGCCCTTCAAGATCCAGGTGTGCGGGCCGTGGACGCTGGCGGGGGCGATCGAGCTCAGGTACGGCGACAAGACGCTCGCCGACCCGGGGGCGGTGCGCGACCTGGTGGAATCGCTGGCGGAAGGGCTCGCCGCGCACGTCGCCGACGTGCGCCGCAGGGTGCCCCGCGCCTCGCGGATCGTGGTGCAGATCGACGAGCCCGGCCTGCCCGGTGTCCTGAGGGGTACGGTGCCGACGGCCTCGGGCTTCGGGCGGCTGGCCGCCGTCGACCGCCAGATCGTCGCCGACCGGCTCGGAGCGGTGCTTCCCGCGGAGACGTTCACGATCGTGCACTGCTGTGCCCCCGGCGTGCCCTTCAGGGTCCTGCGCGCGGCGGGCGTGGGGGGCGTCTCGCTGGACGCCCACCTCATGGGGAGACGCGACGAGGACGCGATCGGCGAGACCGTCGAGGCCGGGACCGCCCTGTTCCTCGGTGTCGTGCCGGGCGTGGACTCCGTGATCCCCGACGTCGACGCGGTCGCCGAACCCGCCGTCGGGCTCTGGCACCGCCTCGGCTTCCCCTCCTCGGCCCTGGCCTCGCAGGTCGTGCTCACCCCCGCCTGCGGGCTGGCCGGGGCCTCGCCCGCCTACGCCAGGGCGGCCCTGGCCGCCTGCCGCAGGGCCGCCGCCGTGCTGCGGGACGACCCCGGCGAGTGATCTCGCGCGGACTCGCGGAGGAAGTCGTCAAGAACGACGGCGGGGGCGCATTGTCGGTGCTCGAAGATACGTTTGTCACGGGCTACGACGAGGGGAGAAGCAGGCGATGGGCGCTGAGGTCGAGGGTGTGCCGGTGGCGGCGCTGGAGCGGCACGCGGAGCTGACCGAGCTGGTCGAGGAGGCCAACTGGCGTTACCACGTGCTCGACGCGCCCACCGTGAGCGACGCCCAGTACGACGGGTGGATGCGCGAGCTGCGCGAGCTGGAGGAGCGGAGCCCGAGTCTCCGCACGCCCGACTCGCCCACCCAGAAGATCGGCGCGCCGATCTCCAGCGACTTCACCCCGGTCAAGCACCTGCAGCGCATGGAGAGCCTCGACAACGCCTTCAACGCCGACGACCTCGCCTCCTGGCGGGCGAGGGCCGAGCGACTGGCCGAGCGCGACCCCGCCCCCTACCTGTGCGAGCTGAAGATCGACGGCCTGGCGATCGCGTTGCTTTACGAGAAGGGGCGCCTCACCAGGGGCGCGACCAGAGGCGACGGCCGCGTCGGCGACGACGTGACGCCCAACGTCCGCACGATCGCCAACATCCCCCACCGCCTGACCGGTGACGACGTGCCCGACGTGCTGGAGGTGAGGGGCGAGGTCTACATCCCCGTCGAGGAGTTCGGGAAGCTCAACGAGCAGCTGGTCGAGGCGGGCAAGGCGCCGTTCGCCAACCCACGTAACTCCGCGGCGGGCTCCCTGCGGCAGAAGGACCCGCGCATCACCGCCCAGCGGCCGCTTTACATGATCGTTCACGGGATCGGCAAGTGGGAGGGCGCCGCCGCGCCCCGCACCCAGTCGGAGATCTACGAACGGCTCGGAGGGTTCGGCCTGCCGGTCAGCGACCTCTACCGGGTCGTCGACGATCTCGACGGCATCAACGCCTTCATCGAGTTCTACCGCGAGCACCGCCACGACCCGGCCTACGAGATCGACGGCGTCGTGGTCAAGGTCAACCGCATCGAGCTGCAGAACAACCTGGGTTCGACCAGCAGGGCCCCGCGTTGGGCGATCGCCTACAAATACCCGCCGGAAGAGGTCAACACGAAGCTTCTCGACATCCAGGTCGCGGTGGGCCGCACCGGCAGGGTCACCCCCTACGGCGTCATGGAGCCGATCGTCGTGGCGGGTTCCACGGTCGAGCGGGCCACGCTGCACAACGCCTCAGAGGTGGCGCGCAAGGGCGTGCTGATCGGTGACACCGTGGTGCTGCGCAAGGCGGGCGACGTCATTCCCGAGATCGTCGGCCCGGTCGTCGACCTGCGTGACGGCACCGAGCGCGAGTTCGTGATGCCGGACCGCTGCCAGGAGTGCGGCACCGAGCTGGCGTACGAGAAGGAGGGCGACGCCGACCTGCGCTGCCCCAACACCAGGGCGTGCCCCGCCCAGCTCCGCGAGCGCATCTTCTTCGCGGCCGGGCGCAGGGCGTTCGACATCGAGGGGCTCGGCTACGTGGCGGCCACCGCGCTGACCCAGCCGCTGCCGCCGCAGGAGCCGCCGGTCCGCACCGAGGCCGACCTGTTCGATTTGACGATGGAGCGGTTGCTGCCGATCAGGTCGGTGGTCCGCGACCCCGACACCGGCCTGCCCAAAACCGATCCGGAGAGCGGGGAGCCGAAGGTCGTCACCTTCTTCGCGAACCAGAGCGGCGAGCCGAGCAAGAACGCGGAGAAGATGCTGGAGCAGTTGGAGAAGGCGAAGAGCCAGCCGGTCTGGCGGGTGCTCGTCGCGCTCTCCATCCGGCATGTCGGCCCTCCCACGGCCCAGGCGATCGCCGATGAGTTCCGCTCGATCCCCGCGATCGCGGAGGCCTCGCAGGAGGAGCTCGCCGCCGTCGAGGGCGTCGGCCCGCGCGTGGCCGCGGCGATTCACGACTGGTTCACGGTCGACTGGCACCGGGAGATCGTCGACAGGTGGGCCGCGGCCGGAGTCAGGATGGTCGACGACCCCCCGGCCGAGCAGCTCCCGCAGACCCTGGCCGGCCTCACCTTCGTGGTGACCGGCACGCTCGCCGACTTCACCCGCGACGAGGCGGGCGAGACCCTGGCCGCCCGCGGCGGCAAGGTCTCGGCGTCGGTGTCGAAGAAGACCTCCTTCGTGGTGGTGGGGGAGAACGCCGGTTCCAAGTTCGACAAGGCGGTCAAGCTCGGCGTGCCGATCCTCGACGAGGCCGGCCTGCGGGTCCTGCTGAGCGAGGGACCCGAGGCGGCGTCGAAGGTCACGATGAAGCCCGAGGAATAGAAACCGCCCCACACTAGTGTCACAAAAACATGTGAATTGTCAGTGACAGAACGTGCGCAATCGGTTCCGCGAAGTGGCCCGTAGGCCGTACTCTCCCATAGTGAACTAATGGGGGTTTTGTTACTCATGGCCGACCCAACCGACACGCGCGACACCGGACCACGACCGGGAACGCCCCTGTGGGCCTATCTCGCCACCGTCATCACCATCGGGTTCATCGCGTTCGCCGTGTCCCTGCTGAGCATGAACGTGGCCGAGATCGCGGAGCTCGTCCGCAGCCCGCTGTTCTGGATGCTCGCGGCCCTCATCGTGCTGGGCGAGCTGCGGCCGGTGGTCCTGTCGTCGTCGATGACGGTGGGGGGCACCTACCCGTCGACCATGTTCACCTTCGCCGCGCTGCTCCACTACGGCCTGCCGGTCGCCGTGCTGCTGCAGGCGGTCGCCATGGTCATCAACGGGGCCGTCACCCGCAAGGCGGGCCATCGGATCATGTTCAACATCGCGCAGGCGACGATGGCCTGCGGCGCGGCCGGGCTGGTGCTCGGGCTGTTCGGCGACCGGCCTGTCACGGCGACCGCCTGGGTGCCCGCGGGCTCCGACCTGCTGGCGATCGGGCTGGCGGGGCTCGCCTACTTCGCGGTCCGTGCCCTGCTGGTCTCCGGCGCGGTGGCGCTGCACGAGCGCAGGTCGATCTACCGGGTGATCAGGACCACGATCGGCCACCAGAGCCTCGTCTACGCCGGGCTGCTCGGCCTGGCCCCGCTCGTCGTGGTGGTGATGAACCACTCACCGGCCCTGGTGCCGCTCTTCCTGGCGCCGCTGATGGCGGTGTACTTCACCGCCACCATGTCGGTCCGCCGCGACCACCAGGCGACGCACGACGTGCTGACCGGGCTGCCCAACCGCAAGATGCTCGTGCTCAGCACGGAGGAGGCGCTCGCCGAGGCGCGCGACGGCGAGCGGGTCGGCCTTTTCCTGCTCGACCTCGACAGGTTCAAGGAGATCAACGACACCCTCGGGCACCCGGTCGGCGACCGGCTCCTGCAGCTGGTCGCGCACCGCCTCACCCACAGCGTCCGGCCCGGTGACGTGGTCGCCAGGCTCGGCGGCGACGAGTTCGCCGTCCTGCTGCCCTCAGTGAGAGACGCCGCGGCGGCCAGGGAGGTGGCGGCCCGCCTGCGGGTGGCGATCACCGAGCCGGTCCGGCTGGAGGGCATGAACTTCGACCTGGACGCCTCGTTCGGCATCGCCATCTACCCCGACCACGCGCCCGACTTCGAGATGCTCCTCCAACGCTCCGACGTGGCGATGTACCTCGCGAAGGAGAACAGGACCGGGGTCGAGATCTACGCCGCCGACAAGGACCGCAACAGTCCGGAACGGCTCAACCTTCTCGGCGACCTGCGCAGGGCGATCGACCACTCCGAGCTCCGGCTGCACTACCAGCCCAAGCTCGACCTGGCGGGAGGGCAGGTCAGGGGTGTGGAGGCACTGCTGCGGTGGCGCCACCCCGAACGGGGGATGATCCCTCCCGGGGAGTTCGTGCCGATGGCCGAGCAGTCCTATCTGATGCGCCACCTCACCGAATACGTCATCGACGCCGCGCTGGAGCAGGCCGCCCACTGGTGGCACACCGGCCTGCACGAGCAGATCTCCGTCAACGTCTCGGCCCGCGACCTTCTCGACTGCGCTCTCTCCGACCAGCTGGGGGAAGGGCTGGCGCGATACCGGCTGCCGCCCAAGGCGATCCAGCTGGAGGTCACCGAGCGCATCCTGATGACCGACCAGGCCTACACCGACGGGGCCGTCAGAGCCCTCAGCGCGCTGGGGGTGCCGCTCGCGCTGGACGACTTCGGCACCGGCTACTCCTCGCTGGTGCGCCTGCAGCGCCTCCCCGTTGCCGAGGTCAAGATCGACTCCTCGTTCGTCCGCCGCATCGGCGAGTCCAAGGACGACGAGCGGATCGTCCGCTCCATCATCGACCTGGTCCGCTCCCTCGGGCTGCGCTCGGTCGCCGAGGGCGTCGAGTCGGAGGAGGTGGCCAAACGTCTGGCGGAGATGGGCTGCGACCTCGGCCAGGGCTGGCTGTTCGCCGAGCCCATGTCCGCCGCCGACGCGACCGTATGGCTGCGAGAGCGTCGATCCATCGCCACGCACGACCTCGGCTTCCTGCGCCGCACCGAGATCCTCGACCCCCAGAGGGCCTAAGTCGGCCTTGGGGCGGGCCGCCATGCCGTCGGGGAGGTCCACGCACCCGGATGTCCCGGCCGTACGGCCCCGCGTTCCGCACGTGCCCCCCGATCGGCCCGGGGATGATCACCCGCTGCGCCGGAGCGGATACGGCTGCCGACTCGCGACGATGAGGTACCTGCCGGCAACGGGGTCAGCTCCACGCCCGAATGAGATCATCGGGGCCGTACGCGGAGGTGAGACCGGTGCAGGAGACTCCGCCGCGTGAGACCGCGACGAGCGGGATGGGCTCGTCCGTCAGGGCCGCTCGGTGTCTGGCCAGGGCGGCGAGGTCGTGGTCGTCGAACGAGGCGTTCTCCAGCCACTTGATCGACCCCAGGAAGCACAGCCGCCGGGCGATCGGCCCCCTGTCCGCACCCACGATGTCGATCTCCACGTCGTTGCTCCTGGTCCAGTAGGAGCCGATCGCCGGCGCCTCCGGCAACCGGTCGTCGGGGAGCAGCCGGGCCAGTGATTCGCGTATGAGAGGTTCCACGGCTCGGCCCCGCCAGCTGCTCCACTGCGAGGCGACCCGCCGCATGGTCAGGTCACCCCTGCGACGCTCTATCTCGGGCATGTGCGGCCGGACGAAGTGGAGCCAGAAGCGCAGGTACGGGTCGGTCACGCGGTATCGGCGCTCTTTGGAGGGGCGGGTGGACAGCGGCAGGTCGCCGGTGACGATCCCCTTGGAGGTGAGAAGCTCGGCCGCCCTGGAGAGGGTGCTGTGTGAGATCCCGCCCGCGCTTCTGGCGATGTTGGTGAACGTGCGCTCGCCGCTGCCGATGGCCCGGAGCACCTCACTCGCCTGGGCGGCGGAGGGGAACTCGGCCGCGAGGGAGCGCTCGGCGGACACCAGAAGGGCCGAGACCGGGTTCGTCAGGGCGGCGTGCAGATATTCCCAGAGCGACGCCCCGCGAGGCCATTCCCCGCAGACGAGCGGGAGACCGCCGGTGACGAGGGCCGCGTCGAACGCGTCGGCCGCCGTGAGGCGGAGCATCTGCTGGATCTCGTGGGGGTTGAGCGGCCCGACGATCATCTCGGTGCCACGCTGGTGGAAGGGGCGCTCGTAGCTGTTCAGCGCCTCCATCATGGACAGGTCGGATCCGATGAGGATCAGCAGCACGGGCTTGCGGCTGAGGAACCGGTCCCAGGCGCGCTGGAGCAGTCCCTCGAAGGCGTCGACGCGGTCCATGAGATAGGGGACCTCGTCGATCACGACGATGGACGGGCTGTCGTCGGGAAGCGCGTCCGCCAGCAGCTGCAGCGCTCCATTCCAGGTGCCGGGCGCCGCCTCGGAGAACGCGTTCCTGCCCGGTAGGTCGGACATCGCGACGTCCGCCATGATCTGGTGGAGCTCGCTCTGGGCGTCCGCCCGTGCCGAGGTGTAGAAGAGCGACGGCAGGCCGCTGCGGGCGATGAACTCCTCGGCCAGGGCCGACTTGCCGATCCGCCTGCGTCCTCGGATCAGTACGCACCGCCCGGGACGCCCGGTCGTCGCCTCAGCCCGGACGCGGTCGAGCAGGGAACCGAGAGCCGCCAGCTCGCGCTCCCTGCCGATGAACTCGCCCACGCCTCCTCCAATACTTCCATTGCCGATACTATCGCTGGGGATACTATCGACAGCGATAGTATCCCCAGCGAAGATGGAAGCGTACTTCTAAGAAGTACGCTTCTACGCGATGAGGAGCGTGGTCCACGATCTCCTCCGGAAGGGCGCACGGCCGACCGTTCGCATGGGACGAGACGGGCCACTCCCTCCGGCGCGTACGGACGTCGCCCGAGTCCGTGATGGAGGACGTTTCGAGGTCGATGGCCCGCCGGGATCATGATCGCGGCCCCGTCCGGCCCCGCGCCGGCGGACTTCGGAGGGCTTCCCGCGAGGGACGACGGCCCGGACGCGGTCTGACCGCCCTGAGTAAGAGATCTTCGCTCGGTTGCGGCGGTGTTAATGAGTCGGGACCCTCAGGTCGCGAGCCATAGGATGACAGTGTCCAATTGCCATTCCACGAAACGGGTTCAACGACTCATGTCCGCCATAACCCGCGACGAGGTCGCTCACCTCGCCCGGCTGTCCAGGCTGGCGCTGGCCGACGAGGAGCTCGACCACTTCGCCGCCCAGCTCGATGTGATCATCGGTGCGGTCGCCCGCGTCGCCGAGGTGGCGGCCGACGACATCCCGCCGTCCTCGCACGCGCTCCCCCTCACCAACGTCTACCGTCCCGACGAGGTGCGACCTGGTCTGACGCCGCAGGAGGCGCTGTCCGGCGCCCCGGCGGTCGAGGACGATCGCTTCCGCGTCCCGCGCATCCTCGGGGAGGAAGCATGAGCCTCATCCGCAAGTCCGCCGCGGACCTCGGCGAGCTGATCGCGAGCGGTGAGGTCTCCGCCGTCGAGGTCGCCCAGGCCCACCTCGACCGGATGGCCGCCGTCGAGCCGAAGGTGAACGCCTTCCTCCACATCGACGCCGAGACGACCCTGGAGCAGGCGCGCGCCGTCGACGCCCGCAGGGCCGCCGGCGAGGAGCTCGGCCCGCTGGCCGGGGTGCCGATCGCGCACAAGGACGTCTTCACCACCAGGGACATGCCGACCACGGCCGGATCGAAGATCCTCCAGGGCTGGAAGCCGCCGTACGACGCGACTGTGACCCGTCGCCTGCGCGAGTCCGGGCTGGTGATCCTCGGCAAGACCAACCTCGACGAGTTCGCGATGGGCTCCTCCACGGAGAACTCGGCGTACGGCGTCACCCACAACCCGTGGGACCTCTCCCGCGTCCCCGGTGGCTCCTCGGGCGGTTCCTCGGCCGCGGTCGCCGCCTACGAGGCCCCGCTGTCCACCGGCACCGACACCGGCGGCTCGATCCGCCAGCCCGCCGCGGTCACCGGAATCGTGGGCATGAAGCCCACCTACGGCGGCTCGTCCCGATACGGGCTGATCGCCTTCGCGAGCTCGCTCGACACCCCCGGCCCCTTCGCCCGCAACGTGCTCGACGCGGCGCTGCTGCACGAGGCGTTCTCCGGGCACGACGTCATGGACTCCACCTCCGTCGACGCCCCGGTGCCCTCGGTCGTCGAGGCGGCGCGCAACGGCGACGTGGCGGGGCTGCGCATCGGCGTGGTCAAGGAGTTCGGCGGCGACGGCTACCAGGCGGGCGTGCTCGCGCGCTTCCACGAGACCGTGGAGTTGCTGGAGTCGCTGGGCGCGAAGGTCTTCGAGGTCTCCTGCCCGTCGTTCACCACCGCGCTCCCGGCGTACTACCTCATCGCCCCCTCGGAGTGCTCCTCCAACCTGGCCCGCTTCGACGCCATGCGCTACGGCCTGCGCGTCGGCGACGACGGCACCCGCAGTGCCGAGGAGGTCATGGCCCTGACCCGCGCGCAGGGCTTCGGCCCCGAGGTCAAGCGCCGCATCATCCTGGGCACGTACGCGCTGTCCAGCGGTTACTACGACGCCTACTACGGGCAGGCGCAGAAGGTCCGCACGCTCATCGCGCGCGACTTCGAGGCCGCCTTCCAGCAGGTGGACGTGCTCATCTCACCGACGACGCCCACCACGGCGTTCCCGATCGGCGAGCGCGCCGACGACCCCATGGCGATGTACCTGGCCGACCTGTGCACCATCCCGACCAACCTGGCGGGCAACGCGGCGATCTCCGTGCCGTGCGGCCTGGCCGACGAGGACGGACTGCCCGTCGGCCTGCAGATCATGGCCCCGGTGCTCGGCGACGACCGCTGCTACCGGGTCGGCGCCGCGGTGGAGAGGGCACTCCAGAGCCGGTGGGGCGGCGACCTGCTGTCCAGGGCACCGGAGCTGTAGGGCTGTTTCCGGGATCGTGGGGTGAGGGGGCGACAGGTGACAGGGAGAACGGTGGCATGATCACTCGGATCGAGATCGACGGGTTCAAGTCCTTCTTGAGCTTCGATCTCGATGTGCCGCCCTTCCTCGCGCTGGTGGGTCCCAACGCGAGCGGCAAGTCGAACCTCTTCGACGCCGTGGGGTTCGTGGCGGCCGAGATCGAAGGTTCCGGAGGACTGCTCGGGGTGACCCGAGGACTGCCCGGGGATCAGTTCCACCGGGTCGCCCACGGCTCGGCGGTGCCGGGGTTCGTCGTCTCGGTGGAGGCGCTGGTCGCCCCGGAGCCGGGCTCCGTGGTCCCGGTCAGGTTCGACGTGGGCGCGGAGATGGTGCTGAAGATCCCCAGATCCAGCGGTGCCGTTGTCAGCCACGCGGTCCAGCGGATCCCCGAGGAGTTGCTGGAGCTCATGGTCGAAGACCCCGACCCGGAGGGCACGCCTCGCCGTACGGTCCAGTCGTGGCGCCGATACGCGCCCTCACCGGCGGCGATGCGCCGCCGGTGCCCCTCGGTCGACCGGGGGCCGCTCGCGGCCGACGGCGCGAACCTCGCCGCGGTGCTCGGGCGGATGGCGGGTACGGGGGCGCTGTCGGACCTCGCGGCCGACCTCGCCGGGGTGGTTCCCGACGTCATCGACCTGGTGCCGCGCGTCGAGCGCGGGGAGTGCTCCTTCGACCTGCGCGTCGACGGCCAGGGAGCCGTTCCCGCGGCGCTGCTGTCCGACGGCACCCTGCGCATCCTCGGCCTCCTCACCGCCCTGCACGACCCCGACCACCCGGGCACGCTGCTGGTGGAGGAGATCGAGAACGGTGTCCACCCGGCTCGTCTCGGCGAGCTGCTCCGGCGGGTGCGCCGCCGGATCACCGTGCCGGGAGGTCCCGAACCGCTGCGGCAGCTCATCCTCACCAGCCAGTCCCCGATCGTCGTCGCGGAGGTCTACCGGACCGAGCCGGACGCGCTCACCTTCCTCGACACCGCGGTCCGCGTCGACCCCGACAACGACCGGGTCTCGCGGGTGACCGTGGCCAAGCCGATCCAGCCGGACGGCGAGCCGGGAACGTTCGTCTCGCCCCGGCAGGTCCGCGAATACCTGGGAGCGGCGGCATGAGCAGCCGCCCACTGGTCCCGGGGCTCATCGCGGAGGGGGAGGCCGACGAGGGCTTCCTCGGCATCGTGATCTCCAGGCAGCTGCGCGAACTCACCTGGATGTCGCCGTACGCCGTCGACGTCGAGGCGACGGAGGTCGTCTCCTGTGACCGGGAGCATCTGGTCACCGCGCTGGAGGAGCTCGCGGCCGACTGCCACCTGCTCTTCACGCACGACGACGAGCGGGAGCGCCGCCGCAGGGACGGTGTCCGTTACCACTCGCACTACCTGGTGCCGGTGATCGGGCTGGGCGAGACCGAGGGCTGGATGTTCGCCGACCCCGCCGCGTGGGCGAGACTGGAGGGCAGCGACCTCAGCAGGCTGCCCGCGCGGCCCCGCGACGTCGAGAGGATCTCCGACCCGGCGGGGGTGCTGGCCGCGACCGTCCCCCGGCGCGGCAAGCCTGCTCGCGACTACTTCGAGTACATAGGACGCAACATCGACCTCGCCGTTCTGGCCCAGGTCCCCGCCTACGCGAACTGGGTGGCCGAGACGAGGAACGCGTTGAAGGGACTTGGTTATTTATGAACACAGGAGTGGTGAACGATTATGAGCGCTGAGAGAGCCCGACGCAGTGAGCGTAGTGGCGCGCGAGGAACGAGCGCTCCGCGTAGCGAGCGAGGAGTGGTGAACGATTATGAGCGCTGAGACGTTGATGCCGTACGACGAGGCGCTGGAGCGCTTCGAGCCGGTGCTCGGCCTGGAGACACACGTCGAGCTGGGCACGGCGTCGAAGATGTTCTGCGGCTGCCCGACCGCGTTCGGCGCCCCGCCGAACACGCATGTCTGCCCGGTCTGCCTGGCGCTGCCCGGCGCGTTGCCGACGGCGAACGCCGCCGCGATCGAGGCGACGATCCGCATCGGCCTCGCGCTCAACTGCTCCATCGCCAAGTGGTGCCGCTTTGCCCGGAAGAACTACTTCTATCCGGACATGCCGAAGAACTATCAGATCAGCCAGTACGACGAGCCGCTCTGCTTCGACGGCTACCTCGACGTCGAGATCGACGGCAAGACCGTCAGGGTCGAGATCGAGCGCGTCCACCTGGAGGAGGACACCGGCAAGTCCACCCACGTGGGTGGCGCGACCGGCCGCATCCACGGTGCCGACTACTCGATCGTCGACTACAACCGGGCGGGCATCCCGCTGGTGGAGATCGTCACCAAGCCGATTCCGGGGACCGACAGGCTCGCCCCCGAGGTCGCCCGCGCCTACGGCGCCGAGCTGCGTGAGCTGGTGCGCGGTCTGGGTGTCTCCGACGTGCGCATGGAGGAGGGGTCCATGCGTTTCGACGTGAACGTCTCCCTCATGCCGCGTGGCTCCTCGGAGTGGGGCACCCGCACCGAGACCAAGAACGTCAACTCGCTGCGCAGCGTCGAGCGTTCCGTGCGGGGTGAGATCGAGCGCCAGGCCGCGATCCTGGCCGACGGCGGCCGGATCATCCAGGAGACCCGCCACTTCCACGAGAACACCGGCACCACCACCTCGGGACGGTCCAAGGAGGAGGCGCAGGACTACCGCTACTTCCCCGAGCCCGACCTGGTGCCGATCGCCCCCGACCCGGCGTGGGTCGCGACCCTCAAGGCCGCCCTGCCCGAGCCGCCGAGCGCGCGGCGCAAGCGGCTCCAGCAGGAGTGGGGCGTGTCCGATCTGGACATGACCTCCATGTACAACGCCGACGCCATCTCCCTGGTCGAGGCGACGGTCGCCGCCGGCGCCCCGCCGGCGGACGCCCGCAAGTGGTGGATGGGCGAGCTGGCCCGCCGCGCCAACGAGGCCGGGGTCCCGCTGAGCGCGCTGAGCATCACCCCCGACCAGATCGCCAGAGTGTGCGCGATGGTCGCCGGGGGAGCGCTGAACGACAAGCTGGCCCGCCAGGTGCTTGAGGGTGTGCTGAACGGCGAGGGCTCTCCCGACGAGGTGGTGGCCGCCCGCGGCCTGCAGATCGTCAACGACGAGGGCGAGCTCATGGAGATCATCGACCAGGTCCTGGCGAGCAACGCCGACGCGGCCGACAAGGTCCGCAGCGGCAAGGTCGCCGCCGTCGGCGCCCTGGTCGGCGGCGTCATGAAGGCCAGCAGGGGCAAGGCCGACGCGGGCCGCGCCCGCGAGCTCATCCTGGAGCGCCTCGGCGTCTCCGGGTAGTTCGACGCCCGCGGTTTCCCGGGAGCCCGTCCGAGAGGTTTCCCGGGAGGCCAGGTCTTGCGGGGAAACGGCGGCGGATCAGCGGCGCCGGGCGATGGTCACCCCGTCGCGCACCGGCAGCATCACCGCGTCCACCCGCTCGTCGGCCGCGATCAGGTCGTTCAGCCGCCGCATCGCGAGGTGCCGCTCCTGCCGGTACGCGGGGTCAAGGCCGCGGCCGCCGAGGAAGACGTTGTCCAGCACCACCAGCCCGCCGGGCCGCAGTCGGCGCACGATCTCCTCGTAGTACGCCGGGTAGGCGTCCTTGTCGGCGTCGATGAACGCGAGGTCGACGACCGGCTCGGTGCCGAGCGCGCGCAGCGTCTCCAGCGCGGGGGGCGATGCGCAGGTCGATCCGGTCGGCGACGCCCGCCCGCTCCCAGTACGGCCGGCCGATCGCGGTCCACTCCTCGCTGATGTCGCAGGCGAGCAGCCGGCCGCCGTCGGCCAGGCCGCGGGCGATGCAGAGGGTCGAGTAGCCGGTGAAGACGCCGACCTCGACCGCGAAGCGGGCGCCGGTCAGCCGGGTCGGCATGGTGAGCAGCGTGCCCTCGTCGGAGGAGATCTGCATGCCTGCGGCTCCGGCGGTGGCCTCGCGGGTGGCGACGGCCAGTTCCCCGAGGACGTCGTCGGCCGGCGTGTGGTGACTGAGCAGGTACTCGCCGACCGCGCGGGCGGTGAGCCTCGCCGAGGAGTTGCGGCCCGACGTGATCCTGATGGATCTGCGGATGCCGGGCACCGGCGGGGTCACCGCGATCCGGCGGCTGGCCGAACGCGGTAGCACGGCCAGGATCCTCGTGCTGACCACCTACGACACCGACAGCGACGTGCTGCCGGCCATCGAGGCGGGCGCGACCGGCTACCTGCTGAAGGACGCGATGCCGGAGGAACTGCTCCGCGGCGTGCGGGCCGCCGCGCGCGGCGAGGCGGTCCTGTCCCCCTCGGTGGCCACCCGGCTGATCAGCCGGGTGCGCGAGCCGTCCGATCCGCTGAGCGCGCGAGAGGTGGAGGTGCTCGCGCTGATCGCCCGCGGCTCCACCAACCGCGAGGCCGCCTCCCGCCTGTTCGTCAGCGAGGCCACCGTGAAAAGCCACCTGCTGCACATCTACGCCAAGCTCGGTGTCAAGGACCGCGCCGCCGCCGTCGCGGTGGCCTTCGAACGAGGGCTTTTCGCCCGGTCCTGGTGAGCCGCGGTGCCGGTGCCGCCCATCGGCCACGCGACCGCCGTTCGGTGGACTGTCGCCGTACGGAATCGCCGGGGCGGCTGGACCACGAAGAGGCGACCGCCTCTTCCGGACCGATGCCGCCTCGCGCGGGGGTCAGGCGGGGGCGGCCTGGGCGGCGACGAGGGCGGCGTACTTGCCGTCGGCGGCCATCAGCTCGTCGTGGGTGCCGCGTTCCACGACGCGTCCGGAGTCGACCACCAGGATCAGGTCGGCGTCCCGGATCGTGCTCAGCCGGTGGGCGATCACGATCCGGGTCTGGGTGAGCCAGAACAGGTTGGACTCGATGGTCGCCTCGGTGGCGCTGTCCAGGCTGCTGGTGGCCTCGTCGAGCAACAGGATCCTCGGCCGCGGCAAGAGGGCGCGAGCGAGGGAGAGCCGCTGGCGCTGGCCGCCGGAGAGGCCGCCGCCGTCGGTCAGCATCGTCTCGTACCCCATCGGCATGGCCACGATCTCCTCGTGCAGCGCCGCCACCTGGGCCGCGGCGACCACCCGCTCCAGGGGCGCGTCGGGGGAGTTCAGCGCGATGTTCTCCCGGATCGATCCGCTGAACAGGGCGGAGTCCTGGCCGACCACACCGAACTGGCGGCGCAGGGTGCGCAGGTTGAGCTCGGAGGCCGGGACGCCGTCGTACCGGATCTCGCCCTCGACCGGGGTGTGCAGGGTGAGCAGCAACCTGGCCAGCGTGCTCTTGCCCGACCCCGAGGCGCCCACCAGGGCGACCTTCTGCCCCGGCCGGATGGAGACCGAGACGTCCCGCACCACCCACGGGCCACGGGGGTCGTGCCGGAAGCCCACGCCGCGCAGTTCCACCGCGCCGCGCAGCCGCAGCACCTCGATGCCGTCGCTGGGCTCGGGTTCCGAGGCCAGGATGTCGGACAGGCGGTCGAAGTGCGCGCCCGCCTGCTGCAGGCTCTGCAGGCCGGTCATCAGCGAGCCCAGCGGGATCAGGGCGCCGAGCGCGATCGCGTTGAGCGCGATCAGCGCACCCACGGTCAGCTCCCCGTCGAGGACCCGCCAGGTGCCGAGCCACAGCAGGCCGAGCGGGGCGACCACCCGGATCGCGGACAGCGCGGCCTCCACCAGCCCCTGGGTGAGGCCGCTGCGCACGTCGGCGTTGAGCTGCCGGCTGAAGTGGGCCGACCACTGCTCCACCGCCCGGTTCTCGGACCCGGAGGCCTTCAGCGTCTCGATGCCGGTGATCGCCTGGATGAGGCTGCTCTGCGACGCGGAGAAGGCGGTGAGCTCCTGCTGGGTGAGCAGGTTGATCCGGCGGGTGGTGGCCAGGACCAGGAGTCCCTGGGCCACGACCACCACGGTCAGCGCCAGCCCGAAGACGGGATCCCAGACGTACACGAGCACGAGGTAGCCGACGGCGAGCGGGCCGTCCAGCAGCGCCGCCACGATCTGGCCGGTGAGGATGTCGCGCAGCGTGGAGACGCTGGCGGCCCGGGTGAGCAGGTCGCCCTTGCCGCGCTGCGCGAAGTACCGGTACGGCAGCGCCACCAGATGGCCGATCACCCCCTCGGTGAGCTCCTGGTCGGCGCGGGCCCGTACGGCCACCAGCAGCGCCGCCCGCAGGTAGCCGATCACGAACTGGGCCACCCCGGCCAGCAGCACGGCCCCGCCCAGCAGGGGCAGCAGGTCCGCTCCCCGCGACGGGACGACCTCGTCGATCAGCAGCTGGGAGAGGAGGGGCAGGGCCAGCCCCAGCAGCTGCAGCAGCAGCGAGGCCGCGATGACCTGCGCGAGCAGGCCGCGGCGGCGCCGGAACAGGGTGCGGACGAACTCGCGGCGCCAGGCGCTCGCCATCGAGGACGTGCCGCGGTGGAACCCCTCACCGGGCTCGAAGACCAGCAGCACGCCGGTGAACCCGGCGCCGAACTCCTCCGCCGTCAGGCGGCGGCGGCCCCGGCCGGGGTCGACGAGGTCCACCCGCTCGGGTGACCAGCGCTCGACCACCACGAAGTGGTTGAACTCCCAGTGCGCGATGGCGGGGAGCGGTACGCGCGCCAGGTCCTCGGGCGCGAGGGAGAAGGCACGCGCCTTCAGGCCGTGCTCGCGGGCCCCCTCCACGACGGCCTTGGCGCTCAGCCCGTCCCTGCCGACCTGGAGCCGTTCGGACACCTGGTGCAGCGTGGTGCGGTGGCCGTGGTGGCAGAGCACCATGGCCAGGCACGCCGCGCCGCACTCGGTGGCGGTGTTCTGCGTCAGGACCGGTACGCGCCTCCTCATCCGCCCGCTCCCAGCGCGAGGACTCCGCCTGTTCCCAGTGCGAGGACTCCACCCGCTCCCAGCGCGAGGACGACGAGCGTGGCACCGGCCGCCAGGACGACGGCCACCGCGATCCACAGCAGCAGGAACGACGGGCCGCTGATCACCAGCGGCATCCGGGCGGCGGCGCGGGCCTCGACATGCCGGCGCATCGCCTCCTCCCGGTAGACGAGCCGCCCCTGGCCGCCGCCCGGGGGAGGGGCGCCCTCCGGGGGAGGGCCGGACCGTGGCGGAGCGGCGGGAGCGGTCGAGGGGGACCGTGCTTCGGGTCCGGTGGCGCTCGTCGCGGCCGAGGGCTGCGGGTCGGCGGGCGGGTACTCGGAGGTGGGAGGTGAGTAAGGGGGGCGCGCGCGGTACCCCTCGGCGTCCTCCCAGTGCCTGACCCTGTGCCGGCCGGGCGCGGGGACGGCCTGGGTGCTGTCCGGATCGATCATGACCAGTGCCACTCGACCGTGGCCGCGGCGCGGCGCTCCGCGAGCCAGCCTGCGAACGCGGCGCGTCCGGCGGCGGCCAGTGTCTCCGCGTCGACGGCGGCCGGGTTCCTGGACAGGACGGCGCCGGTCAGGAAGCCGCCGCCGGGCAGCTCCACCGGGCCGACGACCCGGCCGGGCTCGGCACCGCGCAGTGCCTCCGGCAGCTCCGCCTCCCAGCGGGTCGCGAAGGTCACCGCCGTCTCCCCGAGCGAGGTCACCGCCGCTTCCCCGTACGAGGTCACCATCGCTTCCCCAGGTGAGGCCACCGCCGCCGTCTCCCCTGGCGAGGTGATCGTCTCTCCGAGGGAGGCGAGGACGGTGAGGAGACCGGTCGTGGTGGCGGCGGTCACCTTCTCGTCGCCGGTGACCCACACGGCCCCGACCCGGGCGAAGTCGCCGGGGTTCGCGGCCAGGTGGTCCGGGGCCAGTTCCGCCTCCTTGTCCCGGCGGAACCGGCGGCGGCGGGCGATCTCGGTGATGTACGCCTCGAACCGCTCGCCCGACATGCCGGCCTCGGTCATCCAGGCCAGGGTCGACGCGCGGTCGTGCAGCCCGCGGCCCCTGCGGAACTCGTCGGCCGTGGCCTGGAGGTCGGCGGCGGTGAGCGGCGCGGTCTCGGCCGCATCGCCTGCGTCCCCGGCTGCCTCGACGAGCAGGCACTGGTCGATGATCTCCTGGTACGGCGACGCGTCCCGCCGGGAGAGCGAGCGCAGCATGGTCAGCGCCTGGGGGATCGTCACGTCGACCTCGTTGACGCTGACCAGGTACCCGGCCGCCCAGTGCGTCGAGTGGTCGATCAGCCAGGGCACCCCGTCCTCGGGGGAGGCGGTCAGCGCGACCGTGCCGCCGTCGGGGTGGTCGAGGAGCAGGTCGTAGTCGACCACCGGGGTCCCGGGGCGGCGGTCGACGACGAGCTGTGCCCGGACCTCCGGATACCGTGCCGCCCACTCGCGGGCCGCGCGGCGGGCGTCGGCGACACCCACGTCCCGGCGGGGCAGCGTGCGCAGCAGGGAGGCCCCCGACCGCAGGGCCTGCGCGAAATCGGTCACGGTGTTCCTCCGTCCATGAGCCAGCCCGCGATCGCGTCGCTGACGGGCAGCCCGGTCCACAGTTCGACGAACCCCCACGCGCCGTTGGAGTTCAGCTCCAGGAAGACGTACTCGCCGCCGGGGGTGACGATGAGGTCCAGTGCCGCGTAGGTCAGGCCGACGTCGGCGACCAGCCGGGCGCAGCGCGACGCCACCTCGGCGGGCAGCTCGTGCACGCCGTACCTGACGCGGTCGTTGTCGTAGTGCCGCCAGTCGTCCCTGGCCGCCCGGGAGGCCGACGCGTCGATCTCCGCGGCGAACACCCGCCCTCCCACGACGATCACCCGCAGCTCGACCGCCTTGGGGACGTACGGCTGCAGGATCACCGGCTCGTGCTGCACCCGGTGCCGGGAGGCCAGGTGGCGGCGGGTGACCACGGTCGTGAACGCGCGGTGCTCGGCGCCGTCGACCTGGAACGGCTCGGCGGTGATCTGCTTGGCGACCAGCCGCCCCACCGATCCGTACGCGCTCGCCAGCTCCGCGGGGTCGTTGGTGTACACCGTGTCGGGTACGGAGAAGCCCAGCTCGATCGCCCGCGCCATGTGGAAGATCTTGTTGTGCGCGCGGCGCTCGTCCGCCCGGCGTCCGGGCAGCCAGCGCGCGGACAGGAGGCTCCACACCCCGTCCAGCATGAACTCCGCCTGCTGGTCGACGTGCGCGCGGTGACTCGGCTCGGTCACGGTGCCCGCCGCGCGGGGCGCGCCCGGCCGGCTGCGCCAGACCGCGGTGACGCGGGACAGGTCGATCGTCTGCGCGCCGGTGTCCAGCAGCAGCCGTCGCTCCCCGCCGGAGAACGACGCGGTGATCCGGCTGCGGCCGGGGAAGTCGCCGGTGTCCCACCACAGCACCGGCGTTCCGGCGCCGTCCGCGCTGGTGGCGGTGGTGTCTGTGTCGCGGTCCGGTCCCACCAGACGAGCGCCGCGCCGCCGGAGCGCGGTCATGACCCTCTCGACCGCCCCGTCCCCTCGCCTGCTGATGATCAGAATCACTGCCCGGTCCCGTCTCGAAGGCACGGCGGAACGCGTCTCCCGTTCCGCCGTGCCGTGTTCATCCGATGTGCCGTCCGCCGAAGGCCCGGCCCGTCTCACAGCGGGCTCCCGGTGCCGGTGGGCCGACGGACCAGTGCGAACTAGTACGGACCAGTACGGATTAGTACTGCCACCACTCGCACGGCAGGTCCTTCTTCCAGGCGCTGACCGACCACTTGCCGCCGGAGACCTGGCCCAGCTCGGCCTCGGCCAGCTCGGCGCCCTCGAAGGGCAGGTCGTCAATCGTGATCTTCGACATGATCATTCCTCTCGGCCGCGTCGCCGCGACCCCGCTGGTCTCCCGGCCTCGGTCTTCGAGAGCCGGTCACCGGGTTCCCGCCTTCGGTCCCCGGTCACACGGAGGAATCTAGGAATGATCACTTGTGGACCACTTGTGCTCTGCTTGTGACGCGCGGGCCCGGACGTCGTAACGGGATCAGACGTCGTGACGACATCAGGCGTCAGGCGAGCGTTTTGTGAACGGCCTCGTCGAACTCCTCGAGATCGGCGGCGTAGAAATCCCGCACGGTCGGGTCGTAGGAGGCGGTGGGCAGGTTGAGGTCGGGATTCTCCGCGGGCCGCAGACCGGCCAGGGATTCCGGAACGGGAACCCCATGTGTTCGGAACATGCCTTCCCCGACGTCCGGCATGTAAGCGGCCACGTAAACGATGTGTGCGACATCGGCCGCCCCGGCGACGACCTCGGTGGCCGGTACCCCGCCGTACGAATGAGCCACGACGACATCACCGGTCCGGTGATGTCGTCGAGTGCCTTCCGAATGGCCTCGGCGTCGTCGTACATGCCGGGGAACGGCTCGCTGCCGGCCGTGCGACAGGAGTCGAGGACCTTTTGGGGCGGATGAAGTCAGCTGGGCGGAATGACCTTTTTCATGTGGTAATTCACATTTCTGAAACTAAATAGGTATTGACGACGTTCATGGTGGCTTGCACAGTAATCACTGCAGTCACACCTTTCACTCCGACATGACCTGACCTCACGATCGGAAGAGCGCTCAATGAAAAGGCTTCTGACACTAGCCGCCGTGACGTTGACGGCTGTCGCGGGAATGACGGTCACCGCCGTGCCCGCTCAGGCGACGCCGGTGAACAGCGCGTCCGCCCTGTCGGCGGTCCCCGGCGTGGACGCGGTCATCGTCGCCGACGGGGTGCGCCTGCGGTCGAGTGCCGGAGGATCGACGGTCATCGGCTACCTCTACTACGGCGATTACGGGCAGATCCTCAGCTCGACGGGTGGCTGGTGCCGGTTCCAGCTGGGCGCCAGGTCGGCCTCGGGACTGCCGTCCGGCACCACGGGATGGGTTTCGTGCTCCTACCTGGCCAGGGAGGACGGCCAGAAGTTCAACGGTCCGGCCGTCGACACCCTGCGGGAATAGCCTCCCTCCCGGGATGAGCCCGGCCCCCGGCTCCCCACGGCCGGGCGGCCGTTCCCCGTCCTACGGCCCTGGAGTCACGCCCCCCGTCACCCGTCCAGGAGCTTGAGGCCGATGACGCCGGCCAGGATGAGCGCCAGGCAGGCCAGCCGGGCGGGGGCCGCGCTCTCGCCCAGGGCGGCGATGCCCACGACGGCGACCCCGAGCGCGCCGAGCCCGACCCAGACCGCGTACGCGGTGCCCATGCTCAGGGTCCTGAGCGCGAAGGTGAGCAGGACGAAGCTCAGGACCGCGGCCGTCACCCCGGCGAACGCCGGCCAGAACCGGGTGAACCCATCCGAACGTTCGAGCGCGGTGGCCCAGACGACCTCCAGGGCGGCCGCCGCGAGAAGCAGGACCCAGGCCATGGCGGTCAGGCCGTGGCGCCCGCGTCGACGGTGACGGTGGCCCCGGTGATGTTCCCGCCTCCCTCTCCCGCCAGGTGCGCGACGGTGGCGGCGATGTCGGCGGGATCGCAGTAGCGGCCCAGGGCGGTGAAGCGCCGTTCCTCGTCCGCCCCGGGGCCGTCGGCCGGGTTCATCTCGGTGTCGGTCGAACCGGGCTGGACGAGGTTGGCCGTGATGCCGCGCGGGCCCAGATCCCTGGCGAGCCCCTTGGTCAGGCCGACCAGCGCGGACTTGCTCATCGCGTAGAGCGTCCATCCCGGGTACGGCACGCGCTCGGCGAGGCTGCTGCCGACGCAGATGATCCGGCCGCCCCCGCCCATGTGCCGGGCGGCCGCCTGGGCCACTACGAACGAGGCGCGGGAGTGGATCGCGAGGACCCTGTCGACCTCGTCGAGCGTCACCTCCTCCAGCGGCCCGAACGAGGCGACGCCGGCGTTGCTGACCACGATGTCGATCCGCCCGAACTCGGCGACCGTCCGCTCTACCGCGGAGACCAGCGTGCCGGCGTCGGCGGCCTCCGCCGCCACGGCCAGCCCGCGGGCGCCGGTGGCCTCGATCTCCTTGACGACCGCCGCCGCCCGCTCCGCCGAGCGCGCGTACGTGATCACCACGTCTGACCCCTCGGCGGCCAGGCGTACGGCGACGGCGGCGCCGATCCCACGGCTTCCCCCGGTGACGAGCGCGACCTTGCGTGTCATGTGTGCTCCTTAAGCGGAATCAGTTCCGCTTAACCATAAAGCGGAATCAGTTCCGCTTGCAAGCCTCCAGTAACCTGTGATCGTGGACGTCGTCATGAACCCGCGCCGCGAGCGGGTCGACGCGGCGCGCAACCGCGTGAAGATCCTCGCCGCCGCCGCCGACATCGTCGCCGCTCACGGCGTCGAGGGGCTGTCGATGGCGGAGGTGGCCGCCGCCGCGGGGGTCGGCGTCGGCACGCTGTACCGCCGGTTCGGCGATCGCTCGGGGCTGGCGTACGCGCTCATCGACGAGCGGGAACGCGAGTTCCAGGAGGCGTTCATCGAGGGGCCGCCGCCCCTGGGGCCCGGCGCTGACGCGCCCGCCCGCATCCGCGGCTTCCTGCACGCCCTCGCCGACAGGACCGTGGAGCAGCTGGACCTGCTGGTGATGGCCGAGACGGCGACGCCGTTCGCCCGCTTCGGCGGTGCCTACGAGGCCTACCACGCGCACCTGTCGATGCTCGTCACCCAGGCCAGGCCCGGCGCCGACGCCCACGTCCTCGCCGACGCCCTCCTCGCCCCGCTGGCCGCGCCGCTGCTCGCCCACCGTCTGCGCGATCGCGGGGTGACGGCCGAGCGTGTCAAGGCGGCACTGGACGACCTGCTGGCCGTCTTCACCTCCTGAGACGTACGCCGGCGCGGGAACACGCGGGCACACGTGAGAACAAGCGAGGACACGGAAACGGGCACGGACCGAGGTTCGTCGAACAGCGAGGCGATCATGCCGGGCCGATGCCGGGCAGCACGCCCACCAGCGTGCCCAGCGTGACGCCCACCAGCGCGTAGAACAGGCCGACCGGGGTGAGGGCGGTCGCGAAACCGTCCATCAGCAGCTGGAAGGACTCCACTCAGAAAGGGCTGTCCGGCACCACCTGTTCCCTCGTCGCCGCGGCGCTCGGGGAGAGCGGCGGCGACCTGTCCGCGGCCGAGGCGGCGACGATCACCGGCCTCTCCGGGGTGAGCGCCCGCCGGTACCTGGAACACCTGTGCGCGGCAGGTCAGGCGGAACTCCGCCCGAAGTACGGCACCGCCGGAAGGCCGGAGCATCGCTACCGCTGGACAGGCTGATTTGTTACCCCTTTTGGGACGGAGCTTGACCAATGTGGTTTAAGGTTGCCGGAGGTGGAAGCTGCGAAGCAGGAGGATGCGGAGGCCGTGCGGAACGCCGGAGCGTCTGTGAACCCGCCGACGGACCCCTTTGAGGCAATGCCCCTTCCTTCGCGCCCCGTGTCACCCGGCGCCCGCGACCCGCGACGATCTCCCGGTGTTCAGGCCGCCCAGCCCGAGGGAGGCCCGCGCCTTCCCCCCGGCGTCTCGCCCGACATCTTCGGCACCAACGGTCCCGGAGGATCCCCGGGTGCCGGAAGGCCCGGCCCCGCCGGTCCACCCGCGCCGCCCCGCGCGCCGAAGCTTCCCCCCGCGAGCCAGCCCCCGCAGCCCTGGCAGATGGCGACGCCTGAGCGCTCCTTCCGCCGCGACGAGCCCGCGCTCGTCCCCGGTGGTGACGGAGGGTTCCCGCAACCCGACGGACTCCGCTACGAGGAGCCGCCTCCGCGTCGCCGCAGGGCCCGCAGGCTCTTCCTGATCGTCTTCGCCGTCCTCTTCGTCGTCGCGCTCGCCTACGCGGTGCCCGCCGTCGTCATGTCCGGCAAGATGCTGCCGGGCACCACCGTGCGGGGCATCGACATCGGCGGCCTGACCGCGACCGAGGCGGCCGACAAGCTCAGGGACCGCCTGTCGGGCAAGGCCGCCGAGAAGATGACCCTGCTGGCCGCGGGCAAGCGCTACGACTTCGACCCGCCGAAGTCGGGCCTGGAGTTCGACGTGGTCGCCACCATCGCCCAGGTGCCCAGCGGCTTCCCCAGCCCCGCCGAGGTCTGGCGGGCCTTCACCGGCACCACCGACCTGGAGCCCAAGGTCTCCTCCGATCCTGAGAAGATGAGAGCCGCGGTCGACGACCTGGCCAAGAGGGTCGACCTCAAGGTGCGTGAGGGCTCGGTCAGGTTCGAGGGCCTCAAGCCCGTCGTCGTCACGCCCCGGGACGGCAGGGAGCTGGAGCGGGAGGCCGCGATCGCCGCGATCACGAAGGCCTTCCTCGGCCCGGAGAAGGAGGTCCGCCTCCCGGTCTCGGTGATCAAGCCGATGGCCGGAGCGGAGACGGTCAAGAAGGCCGCGGCCGGCGCGCGGAAGGCGCTGTCGGGTCCGGTCACGCTGACCTTCGCCGGCAAGCAGACCCAGCTGCCGGTGGAGACCCTCGCCGCCCACCTGTCCTTCAAGCCGGACAGCTCCGGCGGCATGAGCCCGAAGTTCGACGCCAAGAACGCCGTGGCTTCCGTGGAGGGGGACCTGGTCGACTCGGCCCTCGCCCCCCGCGACCCCACGTTCCAGATCGTCGGGGGAAAGCCGAAGCTGGTGCCCGGACGCAAGGGCAAGGGCATCGACGACGAGCGGCTCGCCACCGACGTGGCGAACATGGTCGCCCGCGACGGTGACCGGACGATCCCGGTCTCCCTGGCCACCGTCAAGCCGAGGATGTCCGACGCCGAGGCGCGCAAGCTCGGCATCAAGGAGCGGATCAGCCAGTTCACCACTCCCTACGAATGCTGCCCGCCACGGGTCACCAACATCAGGGCGATCGCCAGGCTCCTGGACGGTCACCTGGTCAAGCCGGGGGAGACCTTCTCGCTCAACGGCGTCGTCGGCCAGCGCGACACGGCGCGCGGCTTCGTCCCCGCCCCCATGATCCAAGCCGGCAGGCTGGTCGACTCGGTCGGCGGTGGCATCTCCCAGTTCGTCACCACCATGCACAACGCGGTGTTCTTCGGCGGCCTTGAGGACGTCCAGCACATGGCGCACGAGTTCTACATCTCCCGCTACCCGGCCGGGCGCGAGTCCACGGTCTCCTGGCCCCAGCCCGACTTCCGCTGGAAGAACGACTCGCCGTACGGGGTGCTGGTGAAGACCTCCTACAACGACAGCGGGGTCACCGTCGCCTTCTGGAGCACCAGGCGTTACGAGATCGAGTCGATCTCCTCGGAGAGATACAACGTCACCCCGTTCAGGAGCGAGACCGACAGCGGCCCCGACTGCATCCCGATGGTCGGCCAGAACGGTTTCACGATCGACGTCTGGCGCGTCTTCAAGCAGGACGGCAAGGAGATCAAGCGCGTCAAGAAGACCACGGTCTACCGCCCCGAACTCGACCTGAAGTGCGTGCCCGAGTGATCGCGGCGCCGGCGCGCCCCTCACGGCTGGACGCCGCGGCCTGAGGGGCGGCGCCATGGGCAATGGCTGGATAATGCGCACATGAAGATCTGGGTACCTTCCAAAGCCGTCGCCGATGTCCTGTGTGATCTCCCGGAAGTGGAGTGCGTCGTCTACGACGGCACGGAGCCGGTGCCCGAGGGCGCGAAGGAGGCCGAGGTCTGGATCCCGCCGCTCACGCCGTTGGTGGATCTTCCCGATCTGCTCGCCCGCATGACCGGCCTGCGGCTGCTGCAGACCGTCACGGCGGGTGTCGACGCCTACCGGCCGCACCTGCGGGAGGGGGTGACGCTGTGCAACGCCAGGGGGGTGCACGACGCGGGCACCGCCGAGTGGGCGGTGGGAGCCATGATCTCCGTGCTGCGGGAGTTTCCCGGGTTCGTCCGCGCGCAGAGCGAGGGCGAGTGGACCTATCACCCCACCGGGGTGCTGGCCGACTCCACGGTCCTGATCGTCGGCTACGGCTCGATCGGTGAGGCGCTGGAGCGGCGGCTCGACGGCTTCGAGGTCGACGTCGTCCGGGTGGCCAGGACCGCCAGGCCCGGGGTGCACGGCCTGGACGAGCTGCCCGGCCTGCTGCCGGGGGCGGACGTGGTGGTGCTGCTCGTACCCTCGACGCCCGAGACCACCGGCATGGTGGACGCCGGGTTCCTGGCGGCGATGAGAGACGGCGCCCTCCTGGTGAACGCGGCCAGGGGGACGGTGGTCGACACGGACGCGCTCGTCGCCGAGCTACGGGAGGGCCGGATCCTCGCCGCGCTCGACGTCACCGACCCCGAGCCCCTGCCGAGGGATCACCCGCTGTGGACGGTGCCGGGGGTTCTCATCACCCCGCACGTCGCGGGCAGCAATCCGGCCTCCGTACGGCGCACGCTGAAGCTTCTCCGCTCCCAGCTGTTGCGATACCTCGCTGGTGAGCCGCTCAAAAATGTGATCACGGGTTCGTACTGACCGGCAAAGGAATCCGGGCCGTGGCTGCCCCGTGACCTGTGATGCGTACCGTCGACAGGAGCGATCACCGTTGCTCGCGTGGTTATCAGATCGGTGACGACTATGGCGTTGTCGCCACCCGCGCGGGCCGGACGACACACACTGGCCCTGTGCAGGTATGAGCGCCGAGGACGAAGGACGACGCGCCCGCACCGGCAGCGCGGGCGCAGCGAGCAAGGGAAGCTGCGAAAGCGAAACACATCAGACGACATTGATGGGCAGACGACATTGATCCGCTGGCGTGACCCCCGGGTACCGCTGACCGCCGCCGCCGCGGGGGTGGTGGGGCTTGTTGCCGCGCTTGTCAGCGGCGCTCCCGCCGTGGTCGTCGAGGCGGTGGCGGGTGTCGTCACCGCCTCGGCGGCCGCGGGCTCGCTGTTCGCCGCCGCCTTCAGGCTCACCGACCGGCGCAGGGCGCTGGCCTGGCGCTGGCTGGCCGGAGGAGCGTTCACCTGGCTGGCCGGGGTGGGGGTGCGGCCGATCGCGGAAGGCACGCCCTTCGTGGTGACCTTCGCCGACCTGGTGCTCCTGGCCGGTACGGTGATGCTCGCGGTCGGTACGGTGCTGTCGGCGGCGAGGCCCGCGCGGGGGCACGCCCTGCTGCGTGACCTCGCCGACTCCTACGTGTGCGCCGCCGCCATCATGGTGATCGTCTGGGTGTCGCTGGTGGGGCCGCTCTACGGCACCGGCGGTGACGCGGGCGACGCCGCGGTCACCTTCGCCTCGCCCCTGTTCTGCTTGATCCTCGCCAGCGTCGTGGGCCCCGCCGTGGTGCCGATCCGGCGGTCGGCCTGGCCGGTCGGTCTGGCCGCGCTCGCCGTGCTCGCCGCGATCGCGACCTCCGAGACGATCACCGCGGTGGCCCGGGTGAACGGCGACACGCCGTCCCTGACCTGGGTGTGGCTCGCCCCCGTCGCGTTCCTGGTGCTCGCCGCGGTCCCGTGGAGCGGGCCCGCGACGCGATCCGTCGCGCCCAGCGACGACGAGCCGTTCGTCAGGGAGAGCACGTCCTCGCTGATCGCGGCGGTGCCGCTGTTCCTCGTGGCGGCGGCCACCGTCGTCGTGCTCCTGCGTGTGATCAGCGGCGGGGTGCAGGGGCCCCCGGCGGTCCTCGCCTCGGTGTGCGCGTCGATCGTCGTCGTCCTGGTGGTACGCCTGTTCGTGATGCTGATGGAGACCGGGCGGATGCGCAGCCTGCTGCATCTCGGTGAGCGGCAGCTGCGCGACCTCGCGGAGAGCGCGGGGGACGTTGTCATACTGTGCGGCTACGACGGCGTGGTGCGGGAGATCGGCGAGGGCGTCGAGATCACGTACGGCTACCGTCCCGACGACCTGGTCGGCCGGAAGATCTTCGACTACATCCACCCCGAGGACGTCCCGGGGATCCAGGCGGGGCTGAGCGCGATAAGCCTGGAGGAGGAGGCCGAGGAGGGGCCGGGCGCCTGTATGGTCGCCTGCCGGGTCCGGGCATCCGACGGGACCTGGCGGCCCGCCGAGTCGGTGGCCACCCGGCACATGCGCGGCGACGACCTGCTTCTCGTCACCACTCGCGACATCAGCGACCAGGAGGCACTGCGCAGCCAGGTCGCCCACCTCACCTTCCACGACGGCATCACGGGCCTGCCCAACCGGGCCTACTTCGAGGAGCGCACCCGGGAGGTGCTGGCCCGTCCCGGCGAGAGCAACGTCGCCGTGGTCTTCCTGGACCTGGACGGCTTCACCGCGGTGAACGACTCGGTCGGCCACGCCAGCGGCGACTACCTGCTCGGCCAGGCGGCCCGCAGGCTCCGCGCCGCCGTACGGGCCGACGACACCCTGGCGCGCTGGGGCGGCGACGAGTTCGCGGTGCTGCTGGAGGCGCCGGTCGACGCCCAGACGGCGGTCGACCTGGCCGAGCTGCTGGTCCGTACGGTCTCGTCCGAGCCGTTCCGGGTAGCCGACCGCGATGTCGCGCTCACCGCGAGCGTCGGGGTGGCCTTCGCCGCCGCGGACGTCTCCTCCGCCGACCTGATCCGCAACGCCGACGTGGCGATGGCGAGGGCGAAGGAGCTGGGCGGGCGCAGGGTCGAGGTGTTCGCGGCGCACATGCACGCCGACGTGGTACGACGCCTGGAGCTCGCCGCCGACCTGCAGCGGGCGTTGCTGGAGAACCAGTTCGCGATCGAGTACCAGCCGGTGGTCGACCTCGCCACCTCGCGCGTCACCGCCGTCGAGGCGCTGGTGCGCTGGTGCAGGGGCGGCGAGTTCGTCCCGCCGGAGCAGTTCCTCGGCCCGGCCGAGGACACCGGCCTGATCGTGCCGCTGAGCGAGTGGGTCCTGCGCGAGTCCTGCCGGGAGGTGGCCGCCTGGCGTGCCTCCTCCTGGGAGATCGGGCTCTCGCTGAACCTCTCGGCCCGGCAGATCATGGCGCCGCGTTTCGTGGAGACCGTCGAGGTGGTCCTGGCCGAGAGCGGGCTGCCGCCCAGCGCGCTCACCCTGGAGGTCATCGAGGAGATGCTGGTCGAGGACGCGGAGGAGACCATCACCCGGCTCTCGGAGCTGCGTGCCCTCGGCGTCCGGCTCGCCATCGACGACTTCGGCACCGGTTACGCCTCGCTGGCGTTCCTGCGGCAGCTCCCGGTCGACATGATCAAGATCGATCCGTCCTTCGTGTCCGGGCTCGGCCGTGACGAGACGCTCACCCTGCTGACCCGCACGATCGTGCGGCTGGGTCACGATCTGGGGCTGATCGTGGTCGCCGAGGGCATCGAGCGGCCCGAGCAGCTGGAGTTGCTGCGCGAGATGGGCTGCACCCGCGGCCAGGGGTTCCTGGTGGCGCGCCCGATGGCCGCGCGCGGCGTCGACTCGCTGATTCGCACCAGCCTCTCCAGCCTCGGGACTCCCGCGTGACCTCGCATCTCGGACTCTGAGACATGTGTCCCATGAATTTGACGCGGGGGCCCTTTGTCGGCCATGGTGGAGCCATGCAGCTTCACCGTGGGATTCTCGTAGTACTTCGCCGGCGCGCGGGCCGATAGCGAATCACTACGACCTGCGCGCCGCCCCAGCTCCGCCGACCAGGCGGGATGGGGCATTTTTTATGCCATTAAGCATGTTCAGCCACAAGGAACGAGCCGATGACCGAACAGATGACAGGAGCCCAGGCCCTTGTGAGGGCGCTGGAGCTCGTCGGGGTCGACACCGTGTTCGGGATCCCGGGCGGCGCGATTCTCCCCGCCTACGATCCCCTCTACGACTCGACCAAGGTCCGGCACGTGCTCGTACGGCACGAGCAGGGCGCGGGGCATGCGGCTCAGGGATACGCGCAGGCCACCGGCAAGGTCGGGGTGTGCATGGCCACCAGCGGTCCCGGCGCCACCAACCTGGTCACCCCGATCGCCGACGCCTACATGGACTCGGTCCCGATGGTCGCGATCACGGGCCAGGTGCCGAGCGGTTCCATCGGCACCGACGCCTTCCAGGAAGCCGACATCTCCGGCATCACCATGCCGATCACGAAGCACAACTTCCTGGTCACCGACCCGAACGAGATCCCCAGGACGATCGTGGAGGCCTTCCACATCGCCTCGACGGGGCGTCCCGGGCCGGTGCTGGTCGACATCGCCAAGGACACGCTCCAGGCGAAGATGGCCTTCGAGTGGCCGGTCGCGATGCAGCTGCCCGGCTACCGGCCGGTGACCCGGCCGCACTCCAAGCAGATCCGCGAGGCGGCGAAGCTGATCGCCGAGGCGAGGCGGCCCGTCCTCTACGTGGGCGGCGGCGTGCACCGGGCGGGGGCGTCGAAGGAGCTGCTGGAGTTCGCCGAGCTGACCGGCATCCCCGTGGTCACCACCCTGATGGCGCGGGGCACCTTCCCCGACAGCCACCCGCAGCACATGGGCATGCCCGGGATGCACGGCTCGGTGTCGGCGGTCGGCGCGCTGCAGAGGTCCGATCTGATCATCGGGCTCGGTGTCCGCTTCGACGACCGGGTCACCGGCCAGCTGTCCAGCTTCGCGCCGCACGCGAAGGTCGTCCACGCGGACATCGACCCGGCGGAGATCTCCAAGAACCGGCACGCGGACGTCCCGATCGTGGGCGACTGCAAGGAGGTCATCTCCGATCTGATCGCCGCGGTGCGCGGTGAGGGACGCAAGGGCGACTACGCCGACTGGTGGACGGCGCTCAACGCCTACAAGGCGACCTATCCGCTGGGCTACACCGAGTTCGAGGACGGCTCCCTCGCCCCGCAGCACGTCATGGAGCGGCTGGGCGCGCTCGTCGGCCCGGACGCGATCTACACCGCGGGTGTCGGCCAGCACCAGATGTGGGCCGCGCAGTTCATCGGCTACGAGAACCCCGGCACGTTCATCAACTCCGGTGGCGCGGGCACGATGGGCTTCGCCGTCCCGGCGGCGATGGGGGCCAAGATGGGCCGTCCCGACACCACGGTGTGGGCGATCGACGGCGACGGCTGCTTCCAGATGACCAACCAGGAGCTCGCCACCTGCACGATCGAGGGTGTGCCGATCAAGGTCGCGATCATCAACAACGGTAACCTTGGCATGGTCAGGCAGTGGCAGACGCTGTTCTACAACGAGCGCTACTCCAACACCAACCTGCAGACGGTCCGCCGCATCCCCGACTTCGTCAAGCTCGCCGAGGCCTACGGTTGCGTGGGGCTGCGGTGCGAACGCCCCGAGGACGTGGACGCGACGATCAAGAAGGCCATGGAGATCAACGACGTGCCGGTGGTCGTCGACTTCGTGGTGCACCAGGACGCGATGGTGTGGCCGATGGTCGCGGCCGGGACCAGCAACGATGACATCAAGTTCGCGCGCGACATGGCGCCCGTCTGGGACAGCGAGGACTAGGCATGAGCAGGCACACGCTCTCCGTGCTGGTGGAGAACAAGCCCGGCGTGCTCGCACGCGTCGCGTCGCTGTTCAGCCGCAGGGGGTTCAACATCGACTCGCTCGCGGTCGGCCCGACCGAGCACGCGGACATCTCCAGGATGACCATCGTGGTCAACGTCGCCGACCTGCCGCTGGAGCAGGTCACCAAGCAGCTCAACAAGCTCGTCAACGTGCTGAAGATCGTGGAGCTCGACCCGGCGCAGTCGGTGCAGCGCGAGCTCACGCTGATCAAGGTGCGGGCCGACGCCGACAACAGGTCCAGCGTGCTGGAGCTGGTCAACCTGTTCCGGGCGCGCTGCGTCGATGTCTCCTCTGACGCGGTGACCATCGAGGTCACCGGCACCCCGGACAAGCTGCAGGCATTCATCAGGGTCCTGGAGCCGTTCGGCATCAAGGAGCTCGTCCAGTCGGGCATGGTGGCCATCGGCCGCGGTGCCCGTTCCATCACCGACCGTTCTCTCCGGGCCCTGGACCGGACCGCGTAACGCCTACGAGAAAACCCGAAAGGTTAAGCAAGTGACTGAGATCTTCTACGACGACCAGGCCGACCTGTCGATCATCCAGGGCCGGCACGTCGCCGTTCTGGGATACGGCAGCCAGGGCCACGCCCACGCGCTCTCGCTGCGCGACTCCGGCGTGGACGTGAGGGTCGGCCTGCCCGAGGGGTCCAAGAGCAGGGAGAAGGCGGAGGCCGACGGCCTGCGCGTGCTCACGCCCTCGGAGGCCGTCGAAGAGGCCGACCTGACCATGATCCTCGCGCCGGACCACATCCAGCGCCACCTGTACGCCGACCACGTGGCCCCGAACCTGGTCGAGGGCGACGCGCTCTTCTTCGGGCACGGCCTCAACATCCGCTACGGCCTCATCGAGGCGCCCGAGGGCGTGGACGTGGCCATGGTCGCCCCCAAGGGCCCCGGCCACCTCGTACGCCGCCAGTACACGGCGGGTCGCGGCGTGCCGTGTCTCGTCGCGGTCGAGAAGGACGCGAGCGGGAACGCCCTGGACCTCGCCCTGTCGTACGCCAAGGGCATCGGCGGCACCCGCGCCGGCGCGCTGAAGACGACCTTCAAGGAGGAGACCGAGACCGACCTGTTCGGTGAGCAGGCCGTGCTGTGCGGCGGCGTCTCCGAGCTGATCAAGGTCGGTTTCGAGACCCTGATCGAGGCGGGCTACCAGCCCGAGGTCGCCTACTTCGAGTGCCTGCACGAGATGAAGCTGATCGTCGACCTGATGTACGAGGGCGGCATCCACAAGATGTACTGGTCGGTCTCCGACACCGCCGAGTACGGCGGCTACTCCCGCGGCCCGCGCATCGTGACGCAGGAGACGAAGAAGGAGATGCAGCGCATCCTCGCCGAGATCCAGTCCGGCGAGTTCACCAAGGAGCTGGTGGACGAGTTCGACGGCGGCCAGAAGAAGTTCACCGCCTACCGTGACGAGCTCGCCGAGCACCCGATCGAGAAGACCGGCGCCAAGCTCCGCCCGATGATGAGCTGGCTCAAGTAGAGGTTCGGGTGACGGCGCTCATGTGACGGCGCCGAGCCGAAAGCAACGGCCCGTGCCCCCGGTGACGAGAACTCGTCACCGGGGGCACGGGCCGTTTCACACCGGGTGCCTCGCGGTCCGGTTGTGCCTGATCTCTAGTGCTTGGCGAAGTTCTGGGTCCAGTAGATGCCCCGGGAACTGTTCGCCACGCCCACCCCGAGGTGGGTGTAGGCGCAGTTCATGATGTTGGCCCGGTGCCCGGAGCTGTTCATCCAGGCGGCGACCACGGCGGCCGGGGTGCGCTGGCCCATCGCGATGTTCTCGGCCCAGGCGCGCATCGGGCTGAATCCGCTCGCCCTGATCCGGGCGGTCATGTCACGGCCGTCCTGCGAGGTGTGGCTGAAGTAGTTCTTGGCGGCCATGTCGTCCGAGTGGCCCTGCGCGGCCGAACGCAGCTGCGGGTCGGAGACGAGCGGGTTGCAGCCGCCCTTCTGCCGCTCGACGTTGGTCAGGCGCACCACTTCCTCGGACAGGGAGGATCCCGGTGCGGAGCTGGGTGTGGAACTGGGGGCGGTGGTGGGCTTGGTGGGGGTAGGGCTGGCCGACGGGGTCGGGGTCGGCCTGGGGGCGGTGGTAGTGGTCGGCGCGGGGGTGGGGGCCGGGGCGTCGGTGGGGGAGCAGCCGAGCCTGACGGGCTTGGAGCGGCCGGTGTTTCCCCGGTAGTCGGTGACGACGGCGTAGTAGACGCCGGGAGCACAACGCAGTCTCACCGTCACTCGTCCGTTGGTGCCCTTCCGCGACGCGCTCTTCACGATCGGGTCGGCCCCGGGCACGGCGCGCTTGATGCGGATGCGGACCAGGGCGGTGTTCTCACAGCCGAGCCGCGCGGCGGAGGCCTGGATCCGCCCCGCCGCGGTGACGTACGGCTTCGCGGCGTACACCCGGCACTCGGCCTGGGGAGAGGACGCGGCGTGAGCAGTGGCGATCGGCGTACTGATGGCCGCCAGGCTTCCGAGACAGAGCAGTGCCGCTCCTAGCGGTCTGCGCATATCGGTTCCTCCGGTTGATTAGGAGCTGGATGGCCCCCGCATTCTGTCGGGGACAGATCCGTCTTGTCAGTAAATTCCCGACATTTACTGTGGGTCGCGAGTAAACCAGAGTGATTACATATGCGTCTGGGAGCGGCGTTGCTCCTGCCGACACCGGAGGCGCGCAAACGCTGAAATTTCCCTCTACGGGCAGCCTGAGCTGGATATGTGCCATACGGAGGTACGCGGTCCCGCGGGGATCACGCGGGCCGGACGGCGGCCCCGCCGCCGGGCTCCCCCGGGCGGGCGAGAGCCGAAATATTCTTGTCCCCCGGCGATCGCGAGGTTTCGGGGCCTACCGGGCGCCCATTCGCTGCGATTGAATGTGGCATGGTCTCCCCGGCGCCCTCACCGGCCGTCGTCACCGTGTCGCGCGGCGTGCGCGTCGGCTACGGTGTCGGCTCGATCTGCACCGCGACCTTCTCCACGGTCCCCGGATTGCTGCTGCTGTTCTACATGACGAACGTGCTCGCGATTCCCGCGTGGATCGCCGGCATCGTGGTCTTCCTGCCCAAGCTCTGGGACATCTTCATCAACCCCTGGGTGGGGCAACGCTCCGACCGGACGGTCTCCCGCTTCGGCGCCCGCCGCCCCTGGCTGCTCCTGGGCGCGGTCACCCTGCCGGTGACGTTCGCCCTCACCTTCGCGGGCCCTCCGCTCACCGGCCTCTCGGCCGCCCTGTACGTCGCCTTCTTCTACTTCCTCACCGCGACGGCCTACGCCTTCTACGAGGTCCCCTACAAGGCGATGCCCGCGGAGATGACCGACGACTACCACGAGCGCTCCTCGCTCCTGCAGTGGAAGATGGTCTTCGTCGGCCTGGGGATCCTGCTCTCCGGGGCGGTCGCGCCGGTGATCGCGGGCACCGAGGCTTCGGGCTACCGGACCATGGGACTGGTCATCGGTGCCGTGCTGCTGCTGTCGATGCTCGCCGCCTTCTTCGGCACGGCCCGGGCCCCGATGATCGCGCGGGCCGAGACGGAGCCGTCGATCGTCGCCCAGTTCGCCGCCGCCCGCTCGAACAAGACGTTCATGGTGTTGCTCGGCCTGAGCTGCGCCCAGATGTTCGCCGCCGGGACCATGCTGGCCGGAGCTCCGTACTTCGCCACCTACACGCTGGGTGACCCGGCGGCGACCACCACGCTCTTCCTGGGCATCGTCGGTCCGTTGCTGATCACGATGCCGCTCTGGGTCCGGCTGTCCAAGCGTTACGACAAGCGCGGCGCGATGATCCTGGCGTCGGCGCTGTTCATGGCGGGCGCCGCCGGGATGGCCTTCGCCGGCCCGCTCGGCTGGGCGTACGCGCACGCGTGCGTGTTCCTCGTCGGCATCGGCTACGCCGGGTTTCAGCTGCTGCAGTTCTCGATGCTCTCCGACGTGATCGTCCACGACGCCCTGGTCACCGGCAAGCGCAGGGCCGGGGTGTTCACCGGGCTCTGGACGGCCGCGGAGACCGTGGTCTTCGCGTTCGGCGCGCTCGTGCTCGGCTGGCTGCTGGGCGCGACCGGATTCGTCGAGTCCGCCCCCTCCACACCGGTCGCCCAGCCCGAGGCGGCGACCACGGCCGTGCTGTACGGCTCGACGCTGCTGCCCGCGATCCTGATGGGGCTCAGCATCCTGCTGACCATGCGCTACACCCTGACGGCGGCGAAGATCAAGGAGGCCCAGGAAGCCCAGGAGGCCGGAGCGGCGAAGGCTCAGGAGGACTGAGGCGAGGGCTCGTACGGAGCGGGCCCGGGGAGGGGCGGTGTGCGGTTTCTCCGGCCGGCTCGGACGGGGCCGGTGAGGGCGCCTAAGACCTGATCATCTCGGGCCGGTCGGGACGCGGCCGGCCGGAGCGTCTAAGGCGTGATCATCAGGAAGCCGCAGTCGCCGAAGGAGACGACGTCGCCGGGCCGGACCTTGGCCGGGCCGACCAGGCGCCAGTCGTTCAGGCGGGTGCCGTTCAGCGAGCCGAGGTCGACGAGGACCCAGCCCTCCTCGTCGCGGCGGAGCTCGGCGTGCACCCGGGAGACGGTCAGGTCGGCGAGGACCAGGTCGCAGGCCGACCCCCTACCCACCACGTAGCGGGTCCTGCCGTCACCGGGCAGCGCGAGCCGGGGCAGTCGCGGGCGCCGCCAGGCCGACTCCACACGCTTGGTGAAGTCGGAGGCCGAGGCGACGGCCTCGGTGACCATACGGCGAAACCGGCCGCGTTGCGGCAGGTCGGCGACCAGATTGTCGAGCTCACCCTGATTGCGTGCGCGCAGGGCCATGTCAACGCGGCCGAGAAAGGTGTCGTGCGACAGGTGCCCCTCGACGGCACGGTCGCGCAGCTCGTTGATCGCGCGATCACGGTCCCCGTCGGAGGCACGGGCCGGGGGATGCGTCGAGCTCATCCTCCGAGTATCGGCCCCGAGGGCGGAACCTGTCCAGAATATGCAGATCTCTTGCCACGCATACCGCAGGCACGCCCGCGTCCCCGGAACGGGGCGCGCCCGGCCGGATGTTCCTCAGTCGGTGACGTCGGCGCAGACCACGTGGGCGCCCAGCTCGACCATCCGCTGCTCGCTGCGCGCGTCGGCGACCCTGGCCATCAGGATCGGCGCCTCGCTCGCGGCGAGCTGCGGCAGCCTGGCGCGCACCCCGCGGTGGATGTCCCTGACCACGTCCTCGGCCGCCGACATGTGGACCTTCACGTGCAGCATGATCCCCGGGGCGCCCGAGGAGGTGCTGGCCTCGGAGATCCACACGTGGTGGACGAGCGGGTAGTCGACGAGCAGGTGTGAGATCGCGGCACGCAGCGCGGGCAGGATCGGGTGGTCGCACCGGCGGTATCCCGGGTCCACCATCTGCATCGGGCCCGACAGGTGGGGGCGGGGCGCGGGGATCCACGGCTGGGAGGGCGCCGCCGGCACCGGCGTTCTCTGCGGGCGCGTGGGCGCGGGACGCGAGACCGTGGCCATCGCCCCGGTCGCGTACGCCGTCGGCGCCGCGCTCGACAGCGCGGGCGTGGGGCCGCTGCGTGTCGAGAGCAGGTAGCGCTGGAGATCCTCGATCGGCACGGCCGCGGCCGCCGGGCCCGCCGCGTCGATCACGATCTCCCGCACGCCGGTGACGCGCTGGATGTCGAGGATGGTGTCGGCGTCGCACGCCGACAGCGAGTGGCTGCCGCGGTGCCGCGCGTAGGTGTCCGCCGAGGTGTAGCCGAGCAGGACACGATCACCGGCCTGGGTCGTGCCGAGCACGACGGAGCGGTCGGGTCGCACGGCAACCAGGAGTCCCCATTCGGCCAGCGCCGCAAGCAGCCGGTGCGGGTCGCCGTGCTGCGCGAGCACGTTGCCGAGAGCGGGGTTCCCGATGCTCATATGAGGAACAATAGGTAGTGGACCACGGCTTATCAGAGTAATCGCGAAGTTTTCTTGGGATCAATACCAACTTGAATTTTGGTGCATGGGATCTGTCAAGGACGGGTAATCGCCTCGTCAGTCGCGAGATCCCCTCACGTCCCACGAGCCTCCGGAGAGATGCCCCGGCGGCGCGGTGTCTCGGATCGCGGGACACTCGTGAACGCGTTCACAAGCGCCGATAGACTACGTGAGGTCCGTGCACCCTCACCGTCTAGTAAGGATCCAGCCTGTGAACAAGCCCGTCGTACTGGTCGCTGAGGAACTTTCCGAGGCTGGTCTCGCGGTTCTGGGCGCGGACTTCGAAGTCCGCCACACCGACGGCGCCGACCGCGCCCAGTTCCTGCCCGCCCTCGCCGACGTGGACGCGCTCATCGTGCGCAGTGCCACGCAGGTCGACGCCGAGGCGATCGCCGCCGCTCCCCGGCTCCGCGTCGTCGCCCGCGCCGGTGTCGGCCTGGACAACGTCGATGTGGAGGCCGCCACCAAGGCCGGCGTCATGGTCGTCAACGCGCCGACCTCCAACATCACCAGCGCCGCCGAGCACACCGTCGCCCTGATCCTCGCCTCCGCCCGCAACGTCGCCCAGGCGCACTCCGCGCTCAAGGGCGGCGAGTGGAAGCGCTCGAAGTACACCGGCGTGGAGCTCGACGAGAAGGTCGTCGCGATCCTCGGCCTCGGCAAGATCGGCCAGCTGGTCGCGCAGCGCCTCCAGCCGTTCGGCGTCGAGCTGATCGCCTACGACCCCTACCTGCAGCCGGCCCGTGCCGCGCAGATGGGCGTCCGGCTGGTCTCGCTTGAGGAGGCTCTGAGCGAGGCCGACTTCATCACGGTGCACCTGCCCAAGTCCAAGGAGACCATCGGTCTCATCGGTGACAGGGAGCTCCACACGGTCAAGCCGAACGTGCGCCTGATCAACGTCGCCCGGGGCGGCATCATCGACGAGAACGCCCTCTACTCCGCGATCAAGGAGGGCCGCGTCGCCGGCGCCGGCATCGACGTGTTCCCCAAGGAGCCGGTCACCGACAGCCCGCTCTTCGAGCTCGACCAGGTCGTCGTCACCCCGCACCTGGGCGCCTCCACCCACGAGGCCCAGGAGAAGGCGGGCACCCAGGTCGCGCGCAGCGTGAAGCTCGCCCTCGCTGGGGAGTTCGTGCCGGACGCGGTCAACGTTCAGGGCGGCGCCGTCGCCGAGGACGTCAAGCCGGGTCTGCCGCTGGCCGAGAAGCTCGGCCGGGTGTTCACCGCCCTCGCGGGCGAGGTCGCCGCCAAGCTCGACGTCGAGGTGCGCGGCGAGATCGCCTCCCACGACGTCCGCGTGCTGGAGCTGGCCGCGCTCAAGGGCGTCTTCACCGACGTTGTCGAGGACTCGGTCACCTATGTCAACGCCCCGCTGCTGGCCAAGGACCGGGGGGTCTCGGTCGAGCTGATCACCAGCTCCGAGAGCCCTGACTGGCGCAACGTCGTGACGGTCCGCGGCGTCCTCGCCGACGGCCGCACGGTCTCGGTCTCGGGCACCCTGTCCGGACCGAGGCAGATCATGAAGATCGTCGAGGTCAACGGCTACCAGATGGAGATCGAGCCGACCGACCACCTGTCGTTCTTCACCTACACCGACCGTCCCGGCGTCGTCGGCGTGGTCGGCCGCATCCTCGGCGACCACTCGATCAACATCGCCTCGATGCAGGTGGCCCGGGACGCCAAGGGGGGCAAGGCGCTGATCGCCCTCACCGTCGACACCGCGATCCCGGCCGAGGTGATCGACCAGATCAGCGCGGAGATCGGCGCCGACAGCGGTCGCTCGGCCGACCTGGCCGACTAGCCCCGTTTCGCGGACGTGCCGCGTCGTCACGGGGCGGCGGATGTTCCGCCCCGGGGCCGATCTGGGCACGTGCGGGAGACCGAGTCGTGCCGATGTGGCCGCCGCCCCGGCGATCGGGGCGGCGGCCACATTTCGTCTCAGCATGTGAGAAGTGTGTACGCCGGGCGAGACGGTGTTTTCGTGAGCGGGTAACCTGAAGTGAGATGCGCCAGGTTCTCGTAGTTCTTACCTGCCGCGGCGAGGCCTGACAGAGGCAGGCCGGCGACTCACCGCGGTGTCGTGGCGCTTGCCGGCTCCAAGCCTCCGTCGCCGGTCCGTGACCCGGACCCGTGACATCAGGCCTGGTCGGAGTCCCGACCGGAGTCTCGACCACCTTCCTTGCTCGCGTGCGACCGAGACGAGATTCGCCATGTACGACATGTATCCCTGGAACCGTCCCGATGAGACAGAGGACGAGGCCGCCAACGCGCTCCAGACCGCTCTGGACCGCAGGGACAACGGTGGTGCCCCCACCCGCTGAACCTGTTCCCGCCGTCGCCGAGGTCTCCACGGCCTCCCAGCGGTGATCCGCCGGCGTGTCTCATCCGCCGGGCACGACTTCGGTCGCGAGCTCGACCCGCTTGGCCAGCTGGACCCCCTGCGGGTCGGGGCGGACCGCGCCGGAGAAGGCGGCGCGGCGCCAGGAGCTGAGCTTCTCCTCCTTGACGACGTCGCCGCTCCGCGGGGCGTGAACCATGTAGCCGGGCTTTGTGATCATGCCGACATGGCCGAGGCCGCTGAAGAAGACCAGGTCACCGGGCCTGAGATCCTTCCAGGCGATCTTCTTGGAGAAGGCGGCGTACTGGTCGTCGGTGACGCGGGGGAGTTTGATCCCGGCGGCGCCGTAGGCGCGGAGCATCAGGCCGGAGCAGTCGAAGCCGCCGTTGCCGGTGCCGCCCCAGACGTAGGGCGTTCCGCGCTTGGACATGGCCCATTTCACGGCCTTCTGCCAGGCGGGCCTGACGGCCATGGCCTTCAGCGTTTCCTTCAGCGTGGGGGTTTTGAGCGCCGCGGGCCGGGGGGCAGGGGGCGGGGAGGCGGCCAGGGCGGCGGTCGAGGTCGCGCACACCGCGGCGCCGGCGAGAATCAGGGAGGCGGAGATGGACAGGACGCGGGGGAGAACTGTGCCGGACAGGATGATTCCTTCCATAAGGCCGGCCGGGTGAGCTGTCGGGCTCGGGCGTGGAGGTCGCCCTACGGCGCGAGAGCGCGCTGATTCGCCCCGAGGAATCCACCTGATGACGACCGGGAACGCGCTCCGGGGGAGGAGCGGGGTTCTCGGAGTTCGGCGGATCCCGTAAAGAGTGGTTCCCCGGCTCCGTGTTGGGCCCGGTGGGGGGATGGCCCGTACGGATTAGGCGGTGAGGTGAATGGGAGGACCATAACGAAACCTCATGAAACGGTCAATACCGTGCCAAAAAAGGACAAAGCGATCAAAGGGTTCGTCGTGCGAACATGTCCGAAGAGTGAGACCGGTGTTCGATCACCGAGACGGACCGGTAGGGTGCCTGCATGGATTCGCGTAACATTCGCCTGGCGGTCATTCCCGGAGACGGAATCGGAGTCGAGGTCGTCACCGAAGGGCTGAAGGTCCTCGAAGCGGTCGGTACGAAGGTGGAGACCACCAACTACGACCTCGGCGCCAAGCGCTACCACGAAACCGGCGAGACCCTGCCGGACCCGATCCTCGACGAACTGCGCGGATACGACGCGATCCTGCTCGGCGCGGTCGGCGACCCCAGCGTGCCCCCGGGCATTCTGGAGCGCGACCTGCTGCTCAAGCTCCGCTTCCAGCTCGACCACTACGTGAACCTGCGCCCGGTCAAGCTCTTCCACGGAGTCAAGACACCGCTGGGCGCGTCCCGCCCGGAGGACATCGACATGATCGTCATCCGTGAGGGCACCGAGGGCCCGTACGCCGGAGCGGGTGGTGTCATGCGCCGGGGCACGCCGCACGAGATCGCCACCCAGGAGTCACTGAACACCGCCTACGGTGTCGAGCGCGTCGTGCGTTACGCCTTCGACAAGGCGCTCGGCCGCCCCCGCAGGAAGCTGACGCTGGTCCACAAGACCAACGTGCTCACCTACGCCGGCGATCTGTGGGCCCGCACCTTCGACCGCGTCGGCCTGGAGTATCCCGAGGTCCAGACCGACTACTGTCACGTCGACGCGGCCTCGATGTTCTTCGTCAGCCAGCCGGAGCGCTTCGACGTGATCGTCACCGACAACCTCTTCGGCGACATCCTCACCGACATCGGCGCGGCGATCGCCGGTGGCATCGGCCTGGCGGCGAGCGGCAACGTCAACCCCGACCGCACCGCGCCGAGCATGTTCGAGCCGGTTCACGGCAGCGCCCCCGACATCGCGGGCCAGGGCAAGGCCGACCCGACCGCCACGATCCTGTCGGTCGCCATGCTCCTCGACCACCTCGGCATGACCGGCGAGGCCGTCAGGGTCGAGCGGGCCGTCGCCGACGACCTGGTCGATCGGACGGCCGGACGGGCCGACCGGACCACCAGCGAGATCGGCGACGACATCACCGCCCGAGTAGCCGGCTGAGGAAGCCGCCTCCCTCGACCCTCGACGCGCCTGGCGGCTCACCCGAGCCGCCAGGCGCGTTTTTTGTTTCTCCAGCACTGCCGGTTTTCGGCATGGATGGAGTAGTTTCCCGTTACCCGGTCCGACGCAGAATGGACCCGAGGGTAAGCCAGACATCAAGAGAAGGATCCGTGTGATGACCACCGCTCAGAAGCTCAGCTTCGACGTGCAGCTCTCCGACCACGCTCGCACCGCGGCAGAGCGCGAGCAGGTGATGGCGAGCCCCGGGTTCGGTCAGGTCTTCACCGACCACATGGTCTCGATCGACTACGTCGAGGGTGAGGGCTGGCACGACGCCAAGCTCATGCCGTACGGCCCGCTCAGCCTCGATCCCGCGACGTCGGTGTTCCACTACGCGCAGGAGCTTTTCGAAGGGCTCAAGGCCTACCGGCAGGAGAACGGCGCGATCGTGACCTTCCGGCCGCAGGCGAACGCCGCCCGCTTCAACAGCTCCGCGCTGCGGATGGCCATGCCCGAGCTGCCCGAGGAGACGTTCGTCGAGTCGCTGGAGCTGCTCGTCCAGACCGACCGCGAGTGGGTCCCGACCACGCCGGGACACAGCCTCTATCTGCGTCCCTTCATGATCGCCACGCAGCCGGCGCTCGGTGTCAACTACCCGTCCAGGACCTACAAGTACATGGTCATCGCCTCTCCGGCGGCGGCCTACTTCGGGGGTGGGCAGGCCGTGACGGTCTGGCTCTCCACCGAGTACACCCGCGCGGCCCCCGGCGGCACCGGCTTCGCCAAGTGCGGCGGCAACTACGCGGCGGCCTTCGTCGCCCAGCGCCAGGCCGTCGAGCAGGGCTGTGACCAGGTGGTCTGGCTGGATGCGAGCGAGCACCGCTACGTCGAGGAGATGGGCGGGATGAACCTGTTCTTCGTCTACGGAGACCGCCTGCTCACCCCGGCGCTCACCGGCACGCTCCTGCCCGGCATCACTCGCGACTCGATCCTCTCCCTCGCCTCCGACCTCGGCCTCCAGGCCGAGGAGGGGCGCCTCTCGGTCGAGGAGTGGCAGCAGGGCTGCGAGACGGGCGAGCTCACCGAGGTCTTCGCCTGCGGCACCGCCGCGGTCGTCACCCCGGTCGGCTCGGTCAAGGGCGCCGACCGCGCCTGGACGATCGGCGACGGCACCCAGGGGCCCGTCACCTCGAAGATCCGCGAGGAGCTCGTGGGGATCCAGTACGGGACCCGTCCCGACCCGCACAGCTGGGTCCACAAGATCTGCTGACCACGTCCCGCCGACGTCGAGGGCGACGGAGGTGGCCGGGGAAAGCTTTCGTCAATTTTTTCTGATCATGGTGAGGCCGTCGGCGATGGGAAGCATGATCGAGGTGACCCGCTCGTCGACGCTCACCATGTCGTTGAACTCGCGGATGTGTCTCACGGTCTCGTCGTCCCTGGTGGGGTCGGCGACCTGGCCGCGCCACAGGGTGTTGTCGACGAGGATCACCCCGCCGGGGGCCATGCGCGACATGAGGATCTCGTAGTAGACGGGATAGTTGACCTTGTCGGCGTCGATGAACGCCAGGTCGACGGCCGGATGCTCGGGAAGCTCGCGCAGCCGCTCGGCCGCGGGCCCGATCCGCAGCTGGATGCGGTCGGCGACCTGCGCCTTGTCCCAGTGGATCCGGGCGACCGCCGTCCACTCCTCGCTCACGTCGAAGCAGGTGAGCCCGCCGCCGGGAGCGAGCCCCCTGGCGAGGCAGATGGAGGAGTAACCGGTGAAGGTGCCCACCTCCACCGCGTTCCTGGCGCCGCAGAGCTGGGCGATCATGGTAAGGAAACGCCCCTGGTCGGGGGAGATCTGCATGGACGCGTTGTCGCCGGTCAGCTCGCGGGTCTCGAGGGCGAGGGCGTCGAGGACGTCGTCGGGCTGGCTGGTGTGCGCGAGGAGATACTGTCCCACAATGGGGTCGAGGTAGGTCGCCTTCATGGGGACATTCTCCCGTGCCGGCACCTCGTGGGTCTCGGATCCTGAGATCAATGTGTCAGACGGTGTCGGCGTATGGCAGACTCCGAAGCATCATGTTCTACGGTCTGCTCATTATCGGCAGGCGCGCCGGCTAAAAAGGGACACCGCCGGCGCGCAGACCTCTCACGTCCGTGAGGGGTCATTTTTGTTTCCAGAAGCCGAACGAGCGCGCGGCGAATCATCGAACCGCGAAGGAGATTGACATGGCCGACGATCGTTTCCACGTGTACGACACGACTCTCCGTGACGGTGCCCAGCAGGAGGGGCTCAACCTCACGGTGGCCGACAAGCTGGCCATCGCGCGTCACCTGGACGGTCTGGGCGTCGGCTTCATCGAGGGAGGCTGGCCAGGAGCCAACCCCAAGGACACGGAATTCTTCAGGCGCGCTCAAACAGAGCTCGACCTGAAGCACGCGCAGCTCGCCGCGTTCGGCGCGACCCGCCGGGCAGGTGTGAAGGCAGCCGACGACCCGTTGGTGGCCGCGCTGCGCGAATCCGGCGCGCCGGTCGTGACCCTTGTCGCCAAGAGTCACGACCGGCACGTGGAGCTGGCCCTCCGCACGACCCTCCAGGAGAACCTCGCGATGATCCGCGACACGGTCTCCCACCTTCGTGCGGAGGGCCAGAGAGTCTTCCTCGACGCCGAACACTTCTTCGACGGCTACAAGTCCAATCCTGACTACGCGCTGGAGGTCCTGCGCACCGCCGCCGAGGCGGGAGCCTCGGTCATCGCGCTGTGCGACACCAACGGGGGCATGCTCCCCGACGAGCTGGCCGAGGTCGTGTACGCGGCCGTCGAGACGTCGGCGAGGATCGGCATCCACTGCCACGACGACACCGGCTGCGCGGTCGCCAACTCCCTGGCCGCGGTCAAGGCCGGCGCCACCCACGTGCAGGGCTGCGCCAACGGCTACGGCGAGCGCTCGGGCAACGCCAACCTCTTCACCGTGGTGGCCAACCTGCAGCTCAAGCGGGGATTCGACCTCGTGCCGAAGGAGACGCTGGCCGACATGACCAGGATCGCCCACGCGATCACCGAGGTCACCAACGTCATCCCCAACTCCCACGCCCCCTACGTGGGCGTCTCCGCCTTCGCGCACAAGGCAGGGCTGCACGCCAGCGCGATCAAGGTCGATCCCAACCTTTACCAGCACATCGACCCCGCCGAGGTCGGCAACGACATGCGCATGCTCGTCTCCGACATGGCCGGACGCGCCTCGGTCGAGCTCAAGGGCCGCGAGCTGGGCTACGAGCTGTCCTCCGACACCTCGCGGGAGCTGGTGAACCGGGTCAAGGAGATGGAGTCGAAGGGCTACACCTTCGAGGCGGCCGACGCCTCCTTCGAGCTCCTGCTGCGCGACACCGTCGCGGGTGAGCGCAGGCGCCACTTCCAGGTCGAGTCCTGGCGGGTGATCGTCGAGCAGAACCGGGGCGGTGAGGTGGTGAGCGAGGCCACGGTGAAGCTGCACGCCAAGGGCGAACGGATCGTCGCCACCGGCGAGGGCAACGGTCCGGTCAACGCCCTCGACCGGGCCGTACGGCTGGGTCTGGAGAGGCTCTACCCCGAGCTGGCCGCGGTCGAGCTGATCGACTTCAAGGTGCGCATCCTGGAGGGCACGCACGGCACCGACGCCGTCACCCGCGTGCTGATCACCTCCAGTGACGCGGCCGGGGAGTGGTCCACGGTCGGCGTCGACGAGAACATCATCGAGGCCTCCTGGCAGGCGCTTGAGCAGGCGGTCACCTACGGGCTCCTGCGCGCGGGCCACGCCGTCTAAGAGCCACCCCGCCCCCCGCCACGGGGGCGGCGGGTGCTGCCAGGAAAGGGCCGGTGGGAGACCTCTCCACGGCGAACGGGCCGATGCGGGGAGGCGACCGCCCGTGTCGTCCTCGGCGAGGAGAGCCGTCAGGCTCGGCGGGAGGATCGCCGGAGAGAACCCCTCCTGAGCACCGGCGAGCAGAACCCGTCAGGAGGGGGCGGCGCCGCGCACGCGGAAGATCACCGAGGAGGACCGGTCAGGAGAGGTCGGCGCCGCGCACGCGGAAGCTCACCCGGCCCTCCGAGGTCTCCAGGCTGACCTTGCCCCCCGAGCAGGAGAGCGACGGCTTGGTGGTGCCGGGCACCACCACGGTCAGCACGGCGTTGCCCGAGGCGGGTGAGACGACCGCGGGGGCGGGGTGTCTCTTCAGGTAGGCGGAGGAGACCCAGCCCTGGTAGGGGTTCTTCTGGCCCCGGACCACCTTCAGTCCCGCGACCGGCTTGCAGGACGGCATCGAGACCTGGACGAGCGTCGCCTTCCAGTCCGTCTTGTCCTTCAGCACGACCTGGCCGCCACCGCTGGAGACGGTGGACAGCTCGTGGGAGAAGTGCCAGAGGTTGCGGACCTTCGAGCCCTTGGGCACCGTGTCCAGCACCGCCATCACGTCCTCGCGGTGGTTGACGAGCACCGAGCGGGTCCTGGGCACACCGTAGGCCTTGTCGGTAAGCCGGTAACTCTGCCGGTCGGAGCCGATCGAGGACCTGCTCAGCGCGGTGGCGGTCTTGCCGCGGAATCTCGCCCCGGCCACCATCGAGGTGTTGTGAGCCTCGGGGGACATCGTCCAGCGGCGGTAGCCGCTGTTCTCGTACGAGTCGAAGCCGGCGTCGACCAGGATGTTACGGCCCTGGGCGTAGTAGGTCACGCCCAGGTGGTCCTCGTGGCCGTGATACTTCATGCCGGGTCCGAAGCGGATGGAGTAGAACGCTGACTCGGACCTGTCCCAGGCGGTGCGTCCGTAGACGTAGCCGCCGCGGAACACCCGTACGGGCTGCTTCGGGTGGCTGTAGCCGACCGGCCGCACGTCCGCGCCGCCGTCGCCGATCGGGACCATGAACCCGTCGGGCTGGGTGGAGTGGGAGATGAAGTCCTCCAGCGACTTCCACCGCTTGGAGATGTCGGCGGGCACCTTCCGCTTGCAGGCCCTGATGTCGTCCATCGCGACCTTCAGGCGGTCGTAGACGTAGAGGGCGTAGCGCGGGGCCTGCTCGCGCAGCGCGCCCTGGGAGTCGACGTCGAGCTTCACGGTCTCGGTGAGCCGTCTGATCGCGAGGCTGGACCACCGGTCGCGGCCGTAGCGGCAGCCGATGCCGAGCAGCGCGATGTCCTGGTCGATGCCGTGGTTGTGGCCCTTTTCGTACAGCTTCGGGTCGGAGAGCATCTTCGCGTGCTCGGACAGAGTGCCCGAGAGCCACGATCCGCTGACGTGCTTGCTGAGGCAGACCAGCGCGGGGGCACGCAGCGCGATCGGGTGCTCCTCCCAGGCGTACGGGCTGGTCTTCGCGCCGCCGCGGGGGTTGTCCGCCACCCAGTCCTTCGCGATCTCGGTGGCCCGTGCCAGGTACGCCTCGTTGCCGTTCGTCTCGTAGTCGGCGACGAGACGGCCCATCCAGCGCAGCGAGTGGAAGACCATGCTCCACGAGCGGTTGCGGTAGGGGTCGGTACGCCAGTTGACGTCCTTGCCGACCTTCACCGGGTCCAGGGCGAGGAAGGTGAGCTCGCCGTTCATGATGTCCGCCCCCGTCGGGGTGGCGGGCAGCCAGTCGCCCTGGCACTCGGTGGTGCGTTTCGTCTCCCTCGCCTCCGCGGTACCGGCTGTGACGCCGCTGGTCATCAGGAGGATGAGGGAGAGAGCGAGTGCTTGTGTGCGGCGGCGCACGCCAGTTCCTTCCAGGCAGAACGAGGGAGGTGGATCATGCTGTCCGAATCCCACCAAACCGGTCAAGCCGGGACGGTCCCTTCCGGAACATCGTTAGCAACTAGATGCGGGTCTCCCAGTTTCCTCACAGCGTCCACAGCGGTCGCACGATTCACAGAGGTCACAGCGTCCGCGCCGCTCGCGCCGTCCGTGCTGTCCACGCCGCTCGCGCCGCGTCCGGTGTCGCCCGTGGCGCTCTCCGCCCTCGCTGTACGGGTGACGACCCACGCCCGTCCCGTGGCGCGATTCCATCGATCGATGGCCCTGCGGCCACTCGCGGAGGCCATCGCGTTTCGGCAGGCTCGGGGGCATGAGACTCGCCGACATCGTCATTCCCGGAACACCGGCCGCACGCGGCGCGCTGGAGGTGGCGACCGCCTACTGCTCGCCCGCCCTGCTCAACCACTCCGTCCGCGCCTACCTGTGGGCGGCGGCCTACGGCGCGATGAACGGCATCGCCTTCGACGACGAGCTGCTGTACGTCGCCTCGATGATGCACGACATCGGCCTCGTGAGGGAGTTCGACAGCCACACCGTGCCGTTCGAGGAGGCGGGTGGCCACGTCGCGTGGGTCTTCGCCGCCGGGGCCGGGTGGCCCGTGGAGCGCCGCGTACGCGCGTCGGAGATCGTCGTACGCCACATGTGGGACAAGGTCGACCCCGGCCAGGACCCCGAGGGACATCTCCTCGAACTGTCCACCGGGCTCGACATCTCCGGGCGGGGAGTGGAGGACTTCCCCGCGGAACTCCGTGCCGAGGTGCTGGAACGCCACCCCAGGCTGGGGATCGGCCCGGAGTTCACCGCGTGCCTCGTCGACCAGGCCGCGCGCAAGCCGGACAGCCTGACGGGGCGGTTCGTCCGCTCGGGGATCGCCGAGCGCATCGCCGCCAACCCCCTTGACCGCTGAGGGCTCCACCTCGGCCCCCTGAGGGGCCCGTCCGAACCGCTGAAGAGCTCCCCGTCCGGGCCGGTGAGAGAGCTTTTCCGCCTGAACCGCTGAGGGGCTCCCGGCCTGGGCGGGTCAGGGACCCCACCGGTGAACCGTTGAAATCTCCCCGCCAGGCTGCGGAGGGCAACCCCCCGCGGGAGAGCCCTCGTCGCCCGTCAGGCCCCCGATGCGGGACCGGTGCTCTGGACGACCTCGAAGGACCACAGTTCGGCCCCGGTGGCGGCGGGCCCCTGCCCGTGGCCGTGTCCCTCGCCGTGTCCCTCACCCTCACCGTGCCCGTGACCGTGCCCGTGTCCCGCGTCGCCGTGCGCCGGCTCCTCGCCGGCCTCACCGGCCTCGGCGGCGGCCTGGGCGTGGCCCCGCTGGAAGGCCTGGCTCTCGGTCCAGCGTTTGAAGTCCTCCTCGGAGCGCCAGCGGGTGTAGACCAGGTACCGGTCGCCGCCGTCCACGGGGCGGAGCAGCTCGAACCACTCGAATCCGTCCGCGGACTCGACGATCCCCGCCCGCCCGGAGAAGCGGCGTTCCAGCTGCTCGCGCATCTCCTCGGGAACCGTCAGCACGTTTATCTTCACAACCGAAGGCACATCGTCTCCTCGAAGCGTTGGTTTCCCTGATCACACTACGATTTGGTGCCCTGTCACGCGGGTCAGACGACGGTCCTTGGGCGGCGCGGCGCGTCCTCCAGGCTCACCCGGGCGACGGTGGGCATGCGCGCGGTCTCCAGGGCCTGGCGCATGTGGGGGATGACCACCCCGCCCAACTGCTCGCGGACCGCGCTCATCGGCGCGTCCTCGGCGACCACCATTCGCATTCGTACGGCCGGATGCTCGCTCGTACCGACCATGGCGGCGGTGGCGTTGATGATCGCGGGGTGGGTGCCCGCCTCGGCGGCCGCGGCGTCGGTCACGCTGCCCGTGTCGACCTCGGTCGCCCCGCCGGGACCGCCGTCCAGGCGCATGCCGCTCAGCTTCCCGCGACGTCCCTGCACGAACAGCCAGCGCAGGCCGAACAGTGCGAGCACGATGCCCGCCGCCGCGATCATCCACCACATCCACGGGTCGTAGGTGGCGAACGGCTGGCGTACCAGGCTGTCCACGAGCGGGCTGTCCGAGGGAGCCACCGTCCGCGGAAACGCTCCCGTGCCCCGTGCGATCGCGAGGGCACTGAGGACCATCAGCGCCAGTCCCACGATCAGCAGCCCCAGCCGGTTACCCCGGGCGGTCTTGTCGTCCATGACGCTCACTTCTCTCGCAGATGCACGTGGACGGGGTACTTCCAGACGGGGGAGAGCGCGGTGATCCGCATGTTCACGGCCTCCCGTACGGCGTCGGCCAGCCCGCGGGTGTCCCGCATGCCGCTGTCGGCCGCGACGTGCACGGCCCTCCCGCGCAGCCGCACCCGGGCGTGCTCGATCCCCTGCACCTGTTCGGCCGCGTGAGCCAGCGACCGGGCGAAGCCCCGGCGTTGCATGCCGATGGTCAGGTCCTTGTCCCCGGTCTTCACCGGGATCAGCGTGGGCCGCCCCGGGATGATCGCGAGCAGCACCAGCAGCAGGCCGAGCAGGCCGACCAGGCCCGCGACCGCCATTATTCGCGGGTCGCTCCACGGCGTCGACGACGCCCAGGCCAGGATCCGGTCGTACGGCACCAGGCGGAGCGGACGGCCCAGCAGCGCGGAGATGACCTCCAGTGCGACGAGGAGGCCGATCACGGTCATCAGGATGGCCGTGATGACCGAGGGAAGCACCCGGCGCGGGCGGAACGCCCTGATCGCCACGCGATCCGCGGAGGAGTCCTTCGCCACCGTGCCGTACATCGGGGGCGCCGGTTCCGTCGCGCCGTACGCCGGCGCGGTGGGTTCGGTGGTGCCGTACGCCGGTGGTGCGGCGGGTTCCGCGTCGCCGTATGCCCGGGGTGTGTCGGTGTCGTACTCCGGCGGCACGGCCGGTCGCGCACGGGGCGGGGGCGTCGTCTCATCGGACGGTCCCGCGCCGGGGACCGGCTCCGCCGGATCGGGGACCTGCCTGGCCATCATCGCTCCTCACGTAGCGGGACGATGTCCTCGGTGGGGTTGTCGTCGGAGTCGCCGGCGGGTGCCGCGCGCCCTTGCGGAGCCTGTCCGGTGTCGCGCGCCGGGCTCTCCTCAGAGCGTTCCAGCGGTGGCTCCCCCGAGTTCTCCGCCGAGCGTTCCGTTGGGCTCCCTCCTGCCGGTACGGCGTCCCAGGCCCGCGAGGTCTCACGGTCACCGTGGGCGGGGACCACGCCGGTGACGTTGACGTCGATGTGGCCGACGTCCTTGCCGGTGAGGGCCGTGACCCGTTCGGCGACGTGGCGCCTGACCTCCTCGGCCACCTCACGGATCGGGGCCGGATACTCGACCGTCACGTCGAGCCGGAGTGTCGCGAGCTCACCGTCGAGGGTGGTGCGGGTGCCGCCGCGAAAGAACAGCGGCTTTCCCTTGCCGACCTCCCGGATCCGTGGCACCTCCCCGGCCGCGTGGGCCGCGATGCGCGACACCACCTGGTCGGATATCTCGGTCCTGCCGCGTCGCTCGGCCGGTACGCCCCGCCACGGCGGCTGGGCGGACAGCCCGGACCGCCCGGTCTCTCCGGGAACGGGCTCCCCTCGCCCGGCGGGCGGAGGATCCGGATCCGCGACCGTCCCCGAGGACGCGGGACGGTGCTCGACGGGGGTGTTCATCGCCGTCTCGCCGCCATCCGGGAGAGGTCGACCTCCCCGGTCTCGGCGAAGCGGCCGATGAGGAGCCCGACGGCGCCCAGGACGAGCACCAGCAGGAACGCGCCGAGGCCGCCGAAGGCCGCGGCGAAGCCCAGAACGACACCGACGATCATGCCGACTACGGACCACACTGGGAAATTGTTCATGTCAAACCTCCGATATGGACGTTTACCCGCCGATTGCCCACCATTGGGGCGACCGCCGCGCGCACCGCGTTGGCGATCTCCGGAATCGGGCGCCCCAGCCTGACGACGACCGAGACCTCCACCTCGTCCTCGCGCAGTGCGACCCCTGGGAACCGTTCGCCGGGCAGATAGGTCGCCACGGTCCCGAACGGCCCGCCCGACAGGTCCGCGACGTCGGGGCAGCGCAGTACGGCGTCGGCGATCCTGTGCGCGAGGTCCACCGTCTGGCGGCCGGAGACCTCCGGCTCGCGCGGCTGACCCGGCGCCTCCCGGCTCCGACCGGCCGGTTCGCGGGCCGGGGCCTCCGGCCTGCGCGTGGGTGCGGACTTCTGCCGGGGTATGACGGGCGGCCTGCGGGACGGATCGTCGGGTCTGTGAGCGGGCATGGCCGTCGCGGGTGTCGGGATGTCCGCTCTACGCGCTTCCGGCCGGTGCGTTTCCGTTCCGTGCTCCGGTCGGTGCGCGGAATCCTCCGGCCCGCGGGTGGATTCTGTCGTCACCCGTCCGGATTCCCCGTGCGCGGGCGCGGATGTCCGGCGGCCGGGACCCACCGGTGCCGAGGGCGTGACGCCCTCGCGGCCCGGGTCCTTCGGCTCGCGACCCGGCCTCGCCGCACCGCCTTCCGGTCCTCTCACTGGACGCGGGACTCCGGCTCGGACGGCTCTCCCGAGGAGTCCTTGTCCTGGTCGGGCAGGCGGACGTCGGAGACCTTGATGTTGACCTCGGTGACCTCAAGGCCGGTCATACGCTCGACCGCCATGATCACGTTGCGGCGTATGGCGGCGGCCAGGTCGGGGATCGCGATCCCGTACTCGACGACCACTTCGAGGTCGGCGGCGGCCTGCCGCTCGCCCACCTCGACCGATACGCCCTGGGTGACGCTCTTGTCGGCACCGACCATGCCGCGTACCGCGCCGAGGGCGCGTGCCGGACCCGCTCCCATGTTGTGCACGCCAGGGATCTCCCTGGCCGCGAGGCCCGCGATCTTCGCTACGACCCCGCTGTCGATGGTGGTGATCCCCTTCGGTGTGACCAGGCCACTCTGGGATCCGGGACTGTCGGTGCGTGCCCGGGGCACCGTGGCCTCGTCGCCCTTGGGCCTGTTCACCGTGCTGGCTTCAGTCACGTCCGTTCCTTCCCCCGAGGGAAGACCCTTCTGGCCCCCCGAATGCTTCTCAGGCGGTCATACCCCCCATATACGTATAAATCAGGACATAGTCTTTCTTGGAGCAAACATGGATATGTCCATAAGGACGGGCCTACAGGTGCCTGTGGCCTCGGCTCCCCGGGTGACGAGGCGGGGGCCCGGGTGCGGTCCGGCGGGATCCAGAGCCCGACTAGCCTTGTCGTGTGCGTATAGCGAGGTTCTCCACAGGAGACGGTGTCGGGTTCGGGGTGGTCGAAGGTGGCCCAGGGGAGGAGTTCATCTCCGGGATCTCGGGTCACCCGTTCGGGCCGATCCAGTTCACCGGCGAGCGATACTCGCTCTCCCAGGTCAGGCTGGTCGCGCCCATGCTGCCCAGCAAGGTCGTCGCGATCGGCAGAAACTACGCCGACCACGCCAAGGAGATGGGCAACGAGGTCCCCGACGAGCCACTCGTCTTCCTCAAGCCGTCGACCTCGGTGATCGGCTCGGGTGAGGCGATCGCCTACCCGACGACCCTCTCCCAGCGGGTCGACTACGAGGGGGAGCTGGCGGTGGTGATCGGCAGGCTCTGCCGTGAGGTGCCGCGCGAGCGGGCGCACGAGGTCGTCTTCGGCTACACCTGCGCCAACGACGTCACGGCGAGGGACCTGCAGAAGAAGGACGTCCAGTTCACCCGGGCCAAGGGCTTCGACACCTTCTGCCCCCTCGGCCCGTGGATCCAGACCGAGCTCGACCCGAGTGACGTCGGCATCGTCACGTCGGTGAACGGCGAGGTCAAGCAGAGCTCCCGCACCTCCAAGCTCATGTACGACATCCCCGCGCTGATCGCCCACGTGAGCGCGGTCATGACCCTGATCCCCGGGGACGTCATCCTCACCGGGACCCCCGAAGGGGTCGGCCCGCTCAGCGTCGGCGACGAGGTCAGCGTTTTCATCGAAGGAATCGGCACTCTCAGCAACCGGGTGGTCTCCCGTGATTAGGGTTCGTTTCGCCCCCTCGCCGACCGGCATGTTCCATGTCGGCGGCGCCCGCTCCGCGCTGTTCAACTGGGCCCTGGCCGAACAGGCCGGCGGAAAATTCGTGCTGCGCATCGAAGACACCGACGCCGCGCGCAACCGGCCGGAATGGACCGAGGGCATCATCTCGGCGCTCGCCTGGATCGGTGTCAACGGTGACAGCCCGGCCTTCGAGGGCCCCTACTTCCAGTCGTCGTACGAGGAGCAGCACCGCGAGGCCGTGGCCAAGCTCGTCGCCGCCGGCCGGGCCTACTACTGCACCTGTACCCGCGACGAGGTGAAGGCGCGCACCGGCTCCGAGCACCAGGGCTACGACGGCTTCTGCCGCGACCGTGGCCTGAGTGAGGGCGCGGTGCGCTTCCGCACTCCCGACGAGGGCGTCACCGTGATCCAGGACCTGGTCCGCGGCACTGTCGAGTTCCCCAACAACGCGATGGAGGACTTCGTCGTCGCGCGCGGCGACGGCTCCCCGCTGTTCGTGCTGGCCAACGTCGTCGACGACGTCGAGATGCGGATCAGCCACGTGGTCCGGGCCGAGGAGCACCTGTCCAACACGCCCAAGCAGCAGCTGCTCTGGGAGGCGCTCGGCTTCACCCCGCCCACCTGGGCGCACGTGCCGGTCATCGTCAACGAGAAGCGCCAGAAGCTGTCCAAGCGACGCGACAAGGTCGCCCTGGAGTCCTACCGCGAGGAGGGCTACCTGGCCGAGGCGATGGTCAACTACCTGATGCTGCTCGGCTGGGGCCCCGGCGACGACAGGGAGATCATGCCCTGGTCGGAGATGGTGCCGCTGTTCAAGCTGGAGGACGTCAACCCCTCCCCGGCGTTCTTCGACGAGAAGAAGCTCCGCGCGTTCAACGGCGAGTACATCCGGGCGCTGCCCCTGGAGGAGTTCATCGCCCGATGCGAGCCGTGGCTGGAGCCCGGCTGGGACCGTGAGACCTTCGCCAAGGTCGCCGAGCTCGCCCAGACCCGCATCGCGGTCCTGTCCGAGATCACGGCGAACGTCGACTTCCTCTTCCTCGACGAGCCCGTCTTCGACCAGGCGTCGTGGGACAAGGCGATGAAGAACTCCGCCGTGGAGATCCTCACCGGCTATCTCGCCCGCCTGGAGACGGTCGGCATGGACCCCGAGTCGCTGAAGACCGCGCTGGAGGAGGTCGGCCTCGAACAGGGCCTCAAGCTCGGCAAGGCCCAGGCCCCCGTACGCGTCGCCGTCACCGGCCGGACCGTGGGCCTGCCGCTGTTCGAGTCGATCGAGGTCCTCGGCCGCGAGCGCTCCATCGAGCGCCTCCGCGCCGCCCTCGCGAGGCTCCAGGCCTGATCTGGCTTCACGGCTCCGGACGGGCTTTCGCCTCCGGTCGGCGGCTTGGAGGGAGCTCGAAGAGGACAGGGCCTCAGGCCCCGCCTCCGCTTCTGAGGAGCCTACGCCCGACGGGCTGAAAAGGCTGACGGCCCGCCCCGGTCTCTGCCCGGGGCGGGCCGTCAGCCTTTCTCATCGTCTTGAGGTTTTTCCCATGAGCGCGGTCACGGGAAAACCTCACGAAGAAGAGCCCGAGGGACGCCCCTGCTTCGTGCCGCGGCCGGCGAGCTCGTCCCAGAAGCCGAGGTTGTGGGCCGAGGCGCGGTCGAAGGGCTTGACACCGCCGGGGCCGGGGGCGAGTTCCTGCACGTACGGCGCGCCCTGCTCGGGGCGCACACGCTTCCAGGCGGGCAGTCCCGGCCGGTTCGGGTCGCCGACGGCGGCGAACCGCGACCAGTAGTCGATCATCGTGTCCCCGAGCCGCCGCTGGGCGGGCGTGAGCGGGGCGGACTCCCAGCCGACCCCGAAGAGAAACGACAGCTCGGAGCCGTGTGAGGCGAGCGGCCTCATCTCGTTGGGCAGCGGGAAGAGCGTGGGCGCCGTACGGTCGGTGAACTCGTAGGAGTAGGTCGGCACGTGCCGGGCGAGCGACAGATCGCTGTCTCGTGTCGGCCACGCCCAGTCCAGGTCGCTCATGATCGCGGCTATCGCCTGGAGGGGCCGGCCCTCGTGGGCGCCCAACGGGTATCGGGCCAGGACGTCGGGCCCCGCGGCGCCGAACTTGTCGTTCACGGCGGCCTCGTACTCCCCGGCCGTCATCGGCGGGAGCATCAGCGAGGTGAACAGCGTGCCCTCGTCCCGGGTGATGCCCGTCAGCACGGGCACCCGGTGGAAGCGGCCTTCCTCGAACACCTTCGCGGGGTCCTCGGGCAGCACCGCGTTGCCGTATCCCGGTAGCGGGAGGGGTTGCCTGGCGAGCAGGTCGGCCACCGGCCTGCCTCGCAGGCAGGCGAGCGCGGTCGCCGGGTCGGCGCACCCCGACTCGGTGGCGAGGAGTTGCCCGTAGCCCTCGTGGGAGGCTCGGGGCACCCAGAGCGGTATGTCCATGACCGGCCTCAGCAAAGTCCCCTCGAAGCCATTCGGGCCGCACGGGGTGCTCTGGGTGATCGCCCGGCGGAACAGCCCGGCCGCGGAGGGGGAGGCGAGCTGCGCGCACACCGAGTGCGACCCTGCGGACTCACCGGCCAGGGTGACGTTGCGCGGGTCGCCGCCGAAGGCCGCCGCGTTGCGCCGCACCCAGCGCAAAGCCGCCTGCTGGTCCTCGATCCCGAACGCCCCCGAGTTCTCAAGCCCGGGATACCCGAAGAATCCGAAGATCCCCAGCCGGTAGTTCACCGTCACCACCACGACGTCACCCCGCACGGCCAGCCTGCGGGCGTCGTAGTCGCTGCCGGCCCCCTTCATCAGGCTCCCGCCGTGCAGCCACACCATGACCGGCCTGGGACGTTTCCCGCCGCTCGACGTCGGCGTGGTCACGTTGAGATAGAGGCAGTCCTCCGCCTCGCTTCCCGGCAGTCCCCAGATGTCGGCGGTCTGCGCGCACCGGCTGCCGGGTGCGGTGGCGTCGCGCACCCCCTGCCACGGGGCGACGGCCCTCGGTGATCGCCAGCGCAGCTCTCCGACCGGGGGCGCGGCGTAGGGAATGCCCTGGAAGAGCCGGTGGTCTCCTACGTTCACACCTTTCACCCACCCGGCGTCGGTGCGCACCTTCACGTCCCCGCCGGGCCCGTCCGTCCCGGCGGTGGAGGTCGAGACGGCGGGGGTGGCCGGTGTCCGTGCCGTCTCCTGCTGTGCCGCCGCAGGGGTCACCGTTCCCAGCAGCAGGGCGCCTGCCAGGCCCGCCACGAGCGCCGCGCCCGTCCTTCGCTGTGATCGTCTCATGGCGTCCACGATGCCCGTCGCCCGCGCTCTCGCGCATTGGGTCTGTGGTCCGGGCCGGGGTGTGGGAAGCCACACCCCGGCGCTGCGCCGAAGCATAAACCGGCAGGTCATCCCCGAAGCCCTCTCGAAGCCCTCGCGTGATCCCTGAGGAACCTCCGCGACACGGACGCCGCACGGGGTGGGAAGGCCACGGCGCCGAGCCTTTCGGGGCGCCGGTTACGGGAGCAGCAGTCCGCGGCGCTTCAGCAGGGGCTCGATGTGCGGGTCGCGCCCCCGGAAGTCGCGGAAGGCGTCCATCACGTCCCGCGAACCGCCGACCGACAGCAGGGTGGAGCGGAAGTGATCGCCGTTCTCACGCTTCAGGCCGCCGTTCTCGTTGAACCAGTCGACGCTCTCGGCGTCGAGCACCTCACTCCAGATGTAGGAGTAGTAGCCGGCGCTGTAGCCGCCCACCCCGCTGAAGAAGATGTGGGCGAAGTAGTTGGTCCGGTAGCGGGGCCTGACCAGCTCGAAGGCGATCCCGTTGCGCTCCAGGGCCGCGCTCTCGAACGCCTCGGCGTCCTCGACACTCTCGCCCGCCGCCAGCTTGTGCCAGGACCAGTCGAGCAGCGTCGCCGCGAGATACTCGAGGGTGGCGAAGCCCTGGTTGAACTTCTCCGCGGCCTTCATCTTCTCCAGGAGCTCGGCGGGCACGGGCTCACCGGTCTCGTGGTGCCTGGCGAAGTTGGCGAGGACCGACGGCCAGGTGGCCCACATCTCGTTGACCTGCGAGGGATACTCCACGAAGTCGCGCGGCACCGCCGTGCCGGAGACCCGAGGGAAGCGCACGTCGGAGAAGAGGGCGTGCAGGGCGTGGCCGAACTCGTGGAAGGCGGTGTTGACCTCGTCGAACGTGAGCAGCGTCGGCCCCTCGGCGGGCTTGGTGATGTTGAGGTTGTTCATCACCACGGGCCGCTGGCCGAACAGGTGTGACTGGTTGACCAGGGCGTCCATCCAGGCGCCGCCGCGCTTGGTGGGCCGGGCGTACGGGTCGAAAAGGAACAGCCCGAGCGGTGAGCCGCCGGCGTCGAACACCTCGAAGACCCGCACGTCCGGGTGGTATCCGGCCAGGTCGTCCCGCTCGGAGAAGACGACCCCGTACAGCTCGCCCGCCGCGTGGAAGACACCGTCGCGCAGCACCCGGTCCAGCTCGAAGTACGGGCGCAGGTCGGCGCCGTCGAAGTCGTACCGGGCCTTGCGCACCCGCTCCGCGTAGAAGGACCAGTCCCACGGCTCGATGGGGAAACCGGCCTGCTCGCTCAGCGCCTCGGCCTCCCGGCGGGCGTTGGCCACCGCCGGGCCCACCAGTTTGCCGAGCATCTCCTCGACGGCCTCGGTGGTCTTGGCCGTCTGGTCGGCGACGGAGTAGGCGGCGTGGTTGGGATAGCCCAGCAGCGCCGCCCGCTCGGCACGGAGCGTCGCCATCCTGGCCGCGAGCTCGAAGTTCTCAGGGGCCCGGCCTATGGACAGCTCGTACAGCCTCCTGCGGGTCTCCCTGTCGGTCAGCTCCGCGAGGGCGGGGTGGTTGGTGTGGTTGAACAGCGGCAGGACGTACGAGCCGTCCTTCTCGATCGCCTTGATCGCGCTCTCGGAGAGCCCGTCCAGCGGCTTGGCGTCCTCGACGACGAGCGCGGAGTCCGTGGAGGCCGCGAGCAGGTTCTGGGTGAAGGTCGTGGAGAGCCTGCTCAGCTCCTCGTTGAGCGCCCTGAGACGCTCCTGGTCGGTCTCGGACAGGTCGGCCCCGGACCTGACGAAGTCGACGCGGTACTTCTCCAGCAGCCACGCCTCCTCGGCGTCGTCGGTGGTCACCTGTTTGACCCGGGCGTACAGGGAGCGGTTCAGGCGGATGGAGTCGGCGTGCTGGGTCAGCCTGGGGGAGATCTGGGTCTCGATCTCCCGGATGCCGTCGGTCGCGTCCGAGGCGGAGAGGCTGGAGAAGACGACCATGGTCCGATGGAGGATGCGCCCCGAGCGCTCCAGGGCCTCGATCGTGTTGGCGAACGTCGGGGCCTGCGGATTTTCGGTGATCTCCCGCACCTCACGCAGCTGGTCGGCCATGCCGCGCTCGAAGGCGGGAAGGTAGTGCTCCTCCCTGACCAGGGCGAACGGCGGCAGCCCGTAGGGCAGCTCGCTGGGGGTGAAGAACGGGTTGTCGGTCAAGGTGGAAACTCCTCACATGCGGCTGGATCTCCCCAGCAGCGTTACACGGCGGACCTTCGCGGCGACAGCCCGGTGATACCGCGATCGGGCCTCCGGCAATCGTTTTGGTCTTGACCCCCAACCTGGGCTATTCTTTCGGAGTCGCCAGCGAGTCCCGCAAGGGGGTCCAGTGCGGTGGGGTATGGTGTAATTGGCAACACGGCTGATTCTGGTTCAGTTGTTCTAGGTTCGAGTCCTGGTACCCCAGCTGCATCTTCCTGTGAAGATGCTGCGGATTCGGTCCCCTCCGAGTCCGCTGACAGTGTGTAGGGTCCCGTCGTCTAGTGGCCTAGGACGCCGCCCTCTCAAGGCGGTAGCGCCGGTTCGAATCCGGTCGGGACTACCACTGTCTCTCGCAAGGCTCCGTCGTCTAGTGGCCTAGGACGCCGCCCTCTCAAGGCGGTAGCGCCGGTTCGAATCCGGTCGGGGCTACACCGTGAACCCCTGAAAGCAATTGCTTCCAGGGGTTTTTCGCGTTCCCGCTCCTTTTCCGCCGGGCTTCCGCGGGACGTCTTTCCCCTCCGGGACGCCCTTGACTAGATAGTTACGCTCTCCAATAATTGGAGAGCGTAACTATCTAATGGAGGTGAAATGATCACCCTGCTGGCCGACGGACACGAGCGGCGGATCACCGGAGCCGTGCTGCCGCACGGGGAGGCCGTCCTCGGCTGGGAGCGCAAGCCGCACGGCTGGTGCCGCGGTGACGCGTGCGTCCCCGCCTTCCGTGCCGCCGCGGCCGAGACCGCGGAGGGCGTCGATCTGGTCGCGTTCGCCGGGCTGCTCGGCAGACAGGCGATCGCCGACCTGGACGAGGGCGTGATCGCCGTCGGCGAGCCCGCCGACCTCCCCCTCGACCGGGCGCCGGAGTTCGGGCCGCTCACCGCGCTGCGCGGCACCAAACTCGCGCTGGTCTTCTGGGCCTCGTGGTGCGGCTGCCGCTACGACCTGCCCGCCTGGGAGGCCCTGCACAACGAACTCGGCGGATACGGCTTCAAGGTGGTGAGCGTCTCTCTCGACCGCGACCCCGAGGCCGCCCGCGAATGGCTCGGCGAGGTCACCCATCCGGCGGTGATCGACGCCGACGGCCGGATCGCCGAACTCTACAACGTGATCAACGTGCCGACCGTCGTCTGGGTCGACGAGGAGGGCAGGATCGCCCGCCCCCAGGACACCATGACCGCCACCGACACCTTCCGGTCGATGAACGGCCTCTCCTCCGAGCGGGCCATCGCGGCCCTGCGCAGGTGGGTGATCGACGGCGACGCCGGGACGACCTCCCGGAAACTGCGCGCCCCCACCGACGACGAGCGGCTGGCCAGGCTGCACGCGCGGCTGGCGGTGTGGCTCCTGCGCGCAGGGCGCGGGGCCGCCGCCGAGCGTCACCTCGCGCGGGCCGCCGCTCTGGCCCCGCACGACCTGGCCATCCGCCGGGGGCTCATGCCGCTCAACGGTATCGACCCGTTCGGTGAGCGCTACTTCGCGCTCCGCGACGAGCTGGAGAGCGCGGGGATCGCGATCTACCGGCCGCTGCCCGACTGGCAGGACGAGCGCGTCTGACCTCGCCGTCCGCCGGGGCGGGGTGCGCGGCACCGGCCGGCCTCCATCGTCACGACCACCGAGGGCGTACGGGCGGACCGGTCGTCGCCGCGTCCGCGGCCGGGACCTGCCCGGCCGCGGAGGAGGGGCGGCCAGTGCGGCTAGTTCTGCCCGGAGCGGGCCTTGAAGAGGGCGCGCTTGGCGGCCTTGCCCACCTGCTTGTCCGGGTGGGCCTTGCCGATCGCCTCCAGCAGCTCCTCAAGGTGCGGGTGCGGCACCTTCCAGATCACTTCGAGCAGGCTGACGAGATTCGGCACGTTGCCGATGTCGTCAAGGCTGCTGACGAACTCCGGGCGGCCGAGACCGGCGGAGATGGTCAGCATGTCGAGGATGAGCCAGTGGGTGTCGGACTGGGTGGGCGTGGGGGCGTCCTCGACGCCCAGCTGGGCGAGGTGGGTGGCCGCGTACGGGCGCAGGGACGGCTCGTTGAGGGCCTCCCTCCACGCGGGCACGGCCACGTCACCGAGCGAGCCGACCATGCTGGCCGCCTGGACCCGGATCAGCGCGTCCGCGTCGTCCTCGGCCGCGGCCTCCAGCAGGTCCCTGGCGGCCTGCTCGGGGGCGCGCAGCTCCATCCAGGCCGCGAACTCGGCGTCCGCCTCCTCCTCGGGAAGCTCGGCGCCGAAGGAGAGCAGGTCCAGGGCCGTCATCGCGTCGATGGCGGGCCGGGCGTCCAGCTCGATGTCGGCGTCGTCCACGAGGTGGACCACGCCTTCCATGCCGAGCGGCGTGAGGCGCACCTGGTCGTGCTCGACCTCGACCATGCCGTATCCGATCAGCCAGTCGAGCACGGGGTTGAGCGGGTCGCCGTACTGCGCGGTGGCGGCGGCCCAGGCGTCGGCGCCCAGGTCGTCGTACTCGGCGGCGGCCTCGGCCAGCTCGGTGCGCAGCTCGGCCAGTGGCTTCGAGCCCATCGCCAGCAGCACCCGGACCAGCAGCGCCCTGGTCAGCCCGGACAGGGCGATCGTGGCCTCCTCGTCCTCCAGCTCGGGGTCGCCGTAGTCGATGGAGTGCAGGCCCGCCATCCACGCGTCGAGGGCGTCGTCGTCCTCCTCGAAGGGCCACTCCGAGGTGTCGGCGTCGACACTCACGGTGTCCTCTCCCTCCGGCTGGAGGAAGTCGAGGTCGATCGCGAGGTTCCAGATGTTCCAGAGGGCGGGGACGGAGTCGGCGAGCGACGCGCCGGACTTCTCCGGGGCCGGGAACCCCAGGACCGCGAGGGCCTCGGTGATCTCGGTGTCGTCGAGCAGGCTCGTCTCGCCCACCCGGCGCTCGGAGCCGACCCAGACCGCGAGGTCGCGGGCCTTGGTGATCAGGGCCGCCTCGCGGGTGGCCGCGGCCAGCTCGCTGTCAGGGCGGAGCCTGATCGTCGGCAGCTCGGAGAGCTCGTCGGCGAACGGCTCGAAGTCGCCGAGCCCTTCCGACTCCTCCTCGTCGTACTCCTCGTCCTCGTCCTCCTCGACGACGAGCTCCTCCATCGCGTCGACGAAATCGTCTTCGAGACGGTCGAGCTCGGACAGCAGGTCGCTCAGCGAGGCCGAGCCCTTGGTGAGGCGGTCGGACTCCGACAGGAAGGTGAGGTAGGCGCGGATCGCGGGCACCATGCCGTCGGCGGCGGCGTCGGGGTCCTCGACGACCTGGGGCATCCGATCGAGGAGCACCGTGCGCAGATCGGACTGCCTCCACCGGCCGACGTCGTCGGAGGCGATCAGGCGGTGCCACAGGGCGACGGAGCCGACCAGGCTGGAATCGCTGCCGGGCGCGTTCTCACGCGCCCAGAGGATGAAGTTTTGGAGCAGGGGACGCAGTTCAGCCGCGGCTGCCTCGATGCGATCTGTCACCTTCCCAGCCTAGGGGGCCGCGGGGGTGCTCGCCTCCTCATATCGCCCGCCGGTCGACAGGTGTCAACCGGCGCGCCCTGCCGGCCCCGGCTTCCGGCCCTGCGATCCGGCCCTCGAGGGCCGGGACCGCCCTCACCGCGGAGAACGGCGATGATCCGCTCGCCCTCAGTTGGCGCGGCGCATCGACTCGGTGATCCGCTCGGCGGCGGTGACCACGGGGGCGGCGTGGAGGCGGCCGGGGGTGCGGGTCAGGCGCTCGATCGGGCCGGAGACCGAGACGGCGGCGACCACCTTGCCGCCCGCGCCCCTGATCGGCGCCGAGACGCTGGCCACGCCCTGCTCACGTTCGCCGACGCTGTGCGCCCAGCCCCTGCGCCGTACACTCGCCAGTGTGGCGGCGGTGAACTTGGCCCCGCGCAGTCCCCGGTGCAGGCGGTCGGGCTCCTCCCAGGCGAGCAGGATCTGCGCGGCGGAGCCGGCGAGCATCGGCAGGGCCGAGCCGACGGGTACGGTGTCGCGCAGCCCGCTGGCGCGCTCGGCGGCGGCCACGCAGACCCGCTCGTCACCCTGGCGGCGGTAAAGCTGGGCACTCTCGCCGGTCAGATCCCTCAGCTGGGTGAGAACCGGGGAGGCGACGGCGAGCAGCCGGTCCTCGCCGGCGGCGGTGGACAACTCGGACAGGCGCGGGCCCAGCACGAATCTGCCCTGTGTGTCGCGGGAGACGATGCGGTGGTGCTCCAGCGCGACGGCGAGCCGGTGGGCGGTCGGCCGGGCCAGGCCGGTGGCATGAACGAGCTGTGCGAGGGACGCCGGTCCCGCTTCGAGGGCATTGAGCACGAGGACGGCCTTGTCGAGTACGCCGACTCCGCTAGAGTTGTCCATACACCGATACTGCAGTCTCGACATATGAGAAAGCAAGTGGGAGTGGAACAGCCGATCGCAAGGAGGCGACATGGGCCGCACGCTCGCGGAGAAGGTATGGGAGCAGCACGTCGTACGACGTGCCGAGGGAGAACCCGACCTCCTCTACATCGACCTGCACCTCATTCACGAGGTGACGAGTCCGCAGGCGTTCGACGGCCTGCGCCTGGCCAACCGCCCCATCCGGCGCCCCGAGCTCACCATCGCCACCGAGGACCACAACGTCCCGACCGTGCGCGGTCCCATCAACGACCCGGTGTCGCGGGTGCAGGTCGAGACATTGCGCAAGAACTGCGCGGAGTTCGGTGTCCGGCTGTATCCGATGGGTGACGCGGGACAGGGCGTGGTCCACATCATCGGCCCGCAGTTCGGTCTGACCCAGCCCGGCATGACGATCGTGTGTGGCGATTCTCACACCTCCACCCACGGCGCCTTCGGTGGCATCGCGTTCGGCATCGGCACCTCCGAGGTCGAGCACGTGCTGGCCACCCAGACGCTGCCCGCCTACCGGCCGAAGACGATGGCGATCGAGGTCTCCGGCGAGCTGCCGGCCGGCGTCACGGCGAAGGACCTGATCCTCGCGATCATCGCGAAGATCGGCACCGGCGGCGGCCAGGGCTACATCGTCGAATACCGGGGCGAGGCCATCCGCAAGCTCTCCATGGAGGGCCGGATGACCGTCTGCAACATGTCCATCGAGGCGGGCGCCCGCGCGGGCCTGATCGCTCCCGACGAGACCACCTTCGAATACCTCAAGGGACGCCCCCACGCGCCCTCCGGCGCCGACTGGGACGCCGCGGTCGCGTACTGGAAGTCGCTGGTGACCGACGAGGACGCCGTCTTCGACGCCGTCGTGGAGATCGACGCCTCGACGCTCACCCCGTTCGTCACCTGGGGCACCAACCCGGGCCAGGGCGCCCCGCTGGGGACGTCCGTGCCGCGCCCGGAGGACACCGACGACCCGGCCGCCGCCGCCCGCGCCCTGGAGTACATGGGTCTCACCGCGGGCACCCCGCTCCGCGAGGTCCAGGTCGACACGGTCTTCGTGGGCTCCTGCACCAACGGGCGCCTGGAGGACCTGCGTGCCGCGGCCGACGTGCTGCGCGGGCGCCAGGTCGTCACACGCACGCTGATCGTGCCCGGTTCGATGCTGGTCAAGCTCCAGGCCGAGCAGGAGGGGCTGCACGAGGTCTTCAAGAACGCGGGCGCCGAATGGCGCGAGGCCGGCTGTTCCATGTGCCTGGGCATGAACCCCGACACCCTCGCCCCCGGCGAGCGCAGCGCCTCGACCTCCAACCGCAACTTCGAGGGGCGTCAGGGCAAGGGCGGCCGTACGCACCTCGTGTCCCCGCAGGTCGCCGCCGCGACCGCCGTCACCGGCAAACTCACCGCGCCCGCCGACCTGTAAGGAGTCCTCGCGATGGAAGCGTTCGTCACACACACCGGCCGGGCCGTGCCGCTGCGCCGCAGCAACGTGGACACCGACCAGATCATCCCCGCCGTCTGGCTCAAGCAGGTCAGCCGGACCGGTTTCGAGAAGGGCCTGTTCTCCGCCTGGCGCGAGGACCCGGACTTCGTCCTGAACAAGCCCGCCCACGAGGGCGCCACGATCCTGCTCGCCGGACCCGACTTCGGCACCGGCTCCTCCCGCGAACACGCGGTCTGGGCCCTGCAGCAGTACGGTTTCCGCGTCGTGATCGCGGCCAGGTTCGGCGACATCTTCCGTAATAATTCCACCAAGATGGGTCTGCTCCCGGTCGTTCTGCCCGGCGAGACCGTCGAGGCCCTGCAGACCGCGGTGGAGGCGGACGCCGCCCTGGAGATCACCGTGGATCTGGAGGCGCGCGAGGTCCGCTGGGGCGGGGAGACCGCCGCCTTCGAGATCGACGACTACACGCGCTGGCGGCTCATGGAGGGCCTGGACGACATCGGGCTGACCCTGCGCAACGCCGATGCCATCGGGACATACGAGAATGGTCGGCAGCCATGGCTGCCGACGACCGTCTGACGCGTTCAGAAGACGAGCTGGCGTGGCGGTTGCGCGAGGCGCACCGCCGCGTCCGGTCCCTGCCCGTCCCCGCCGAGGAGAGAAAACGTCTCGCGCGGCGTCTTCTCAGCATCTGCGATATGGCCAAACACGACCTCGAACACGCCGCCGGGCGCCTTGATTTGTTCCTTCTCAGTATTGATGTCGTGGTTTCAGATACGCCGAGCACTGGAAACATTGCGGAAGGTGATTGAGTCATACGGCTCCGTCCCCTAATTTCAAGCGGGCAAGGGGTTTCTCACCGTGATCGTTGATGAGAGATCTGTGATGAGACCCCTCGCCGTGACAAATCGGGTGAGACGGGTTTTCTGCCTCGTGACCCACTCCCGGACATCGGTAAGCAGGGGGAGCAACCTTAATGAACAAAAAGGAACTCGTCGACGCCATCGCGGATCGGGTGGGCGACAAGAAGACGGCCACCGAGGCCGTGAACGCGGTGCTTGACGCCATCCAGACCGCCGTCGCGGGTGGCGACAAGGTCTCGATCACGGGGTTCGGCGCCTTCGAGATGGTGCACAAGCCGGCCCGCACCGCCCGCAACCCCTCCACGGGTGCCGAGATTCACGTCGCCGAGAGCTGGGGGCCGAAGTTCCGGCCTGGCTCCGACTTCAAGGAACTCGTCAACAACGGCGGCAAGAAGTCGTCGAAGAAGCGGTAGGTCGCGGGCACAGGCGCCCGGACTTCCATGAAGGGAGTCCGGGCGCCCGGCTTTTACGCCGGGCGGCCCGCCCGAGAGTTTTCCCCAAGGCCCCGTCGTCGCGGCCGAGCCGCGAGGACCGTCTATTAGGGCACGGGGAAGGTCGAAAGGGTGACGTAGGTGACGTCGTCGCCGTCCATGACGATGTTGACCCGCTGGCCTGACCTGAGCAGCCGCAGTGGCCCCGCGTCGAACGCCGCCGCCCCGAACGGGATCTGGGTCCCGTCGTCCATGAAGACCGACCCCGACCGGGTCGCCGGATCGAAGTCCCGCACCGTCGCCTGCATCCGTCCAGCCTAACCGCCGTCCCGGTCCGACGCCGAGATCCTCTCCGCCACCGCCAGCGTGCGGGGGCCGACGCCGAGGGCGAGCGCCAGGCGCAGGTCGTCCGGGGTGTCCACGTCGCGGCGGACCGACTCCACGTCCTCCACGAAGAGCTCCCTGGCGCCGCGCCGCAGGTGCCGCTCCCGCGACTCGCCGCCGAACCCCGGCGTGAACGGCACCGTGGGCCGTACGCCGTAGAAGGTCGTGCCGATCTCGGCGGCGTCGGGCAGGAACACCTGGTCGAACTCCGCGGCGGCGGTCAGCACGCGAGCCAGCTCCGCCGGCCGGAGGGCGGGGAGATCGGCCTGGAGAGCGCCGACGGCGTCGCCGGGCGCGAGCCGCGCCGCCTGCGTGGCGCCGTGCCGCAGGGCGGTGTTCAGCCCCGCCTCGGGATCGCCGACCACGTGCGCGCCGACCTCGCCGAGCGCCTCGGCGGCCACGGGGTCGCCCGTCACCACGACCACCCGCGCGACGAGCGCGCAGCTCAGCGCCGCCTCGACGGTGTCGCAGGCGATCGCCACGGCCAGCGCGGCCCGGTGCGGGCCCGCTGCGGCCGACAGGCGGGTCTTGGCGGCGACCAGCGTCTTGACCGGGACGACGAGGGTCCAGCCGGAGCTCTCCGAAGCAGACATAACCTAAAGCATCCCGTCTCGACATTCCCCGCGGCGAACCGGGAGACTGAAGGGCGCATCCCGCTCAGATGGAGGAGCCAATGAGATCCCCCGGGTGGCCTTCGCGATTCTGGGTGGCCTTCGCCGTCGTCATCGTGAAGCCGATCTCATGGCTTCTGATCAAGAAGGACTGGCGTCACGGCGACCGCCTTCCCCGGACGGGAGGGATCATCATGGTGACCAACCACCTGTCGTGGCTGGACCCCATCCTCGTCGCGCACTTCCTCTACAACCACGGCCGCTGGCCGGTGATCCTCGCCAAGTCGGCTCTCTTCTCCGTGCCGCTCGTCGGTCACCTGGTGAGGGTGATGCAGGCCATCCCGGTCTACCGGGGGAGCGCCGACGCGGCGCGCTCGCTGGAGGAGGCGCGGCGCCGGCTCGCCGCCGGGGCGTGCGTGATGTTCTACCCGGAGGGCACCTGCACCCGCGACCCGGACTTCTGGCCGATGGAGGGCAAGACCGGCGCGGCCCGGCTCGCGCTGGCGACCGGCGCGACGGTGATCCCCGTCGCGCACTGGGGGGCCCAGGAGATCCTGCCGTACGGCGCGAGGTGGCCCCGCCTGCTGCCGCGCAGGACCTTCAGCGTGCGGACGGGGCCGCCGGTCGACCTGTCGAAGTACGCGGGGCGCGAGGGGGAGCCGCCCTCCGCCGACGTCCTGCGCGAGGCGACCGCCGACATCATGGCGGCGATCACGGCCCAGCTGGCCGAGATTCGCGGGGAGAAGGCACCTGAGACGCCGTTCAGGCGGCCGTCCGACAACTGACTTCGGCGTACGGTGTTGACGTCCCCCCTCCTCGCAGGGGAGGGGGTTCCCACGGTCGCCCGTGAGGGTTCGTGTTTCACCACCGGTCGCCTGCCAGGAGAAATCCCTTGAGGTCCTACAGCAACTCCACAGGCGTTTCGCCTCTCCGCCGCCCGGGTGGCCCGGCCATCCCCGGCACCGGCCCCGGCGCGGAACCGTACGGCGCCGCGCCGCGCCCCCTTCTCCGCCCCGAGGCGGAGGCTTCCACGCCCGAGGAGAACCGATGACCAAGGCGGCCGTGTTCGGCACGGGCTCGTGGGGGACGACCTTCGGCATGATCCTCGCCGGGGCGGGCACCCGGACGACGCTGTGGGGACGCAACCCGGAGATCGTCGAGGCGATCGACCGGCGGCACGAGAACCCCGACTACCTGCCGGGCGCGGTGCTGCCCGAGACGCTGCGCGCCACGACCGACCCCGCCGAGGCCCTCGAAGGCGCCGACTTCGTGGTGCTCGCGGTGCCCTCCCAGACCCTGAGGGAGAACCTGACCCGCTGGAAGCCGCACCTGCCGCCCGACGCGGTGCTGGTCAGCCTGATGAAGGGCATCGAGCTGGGAACCACCAAGCGGATGAGCGAGGTGATCCGCGAGGTCGCCGAGGTGCCCGAGGAGCGGGTCGCGGTGGTGTCGGGACCCAACCTGGCCGGTGAGATCGTCCGGGGCCAGCCGGCCGCCACCGTGGTCGCCTGTACGGACGAGCGGGCGATGGAGCGTCTCCAGGCGGCCTGTTATCTGCCGCCCTGGTTCCGCCCGTACACCAACCCCGACGTGATCGGCGTCGAACTCGGCGGGGCCGTCAAGAACGTGATCGCCCTGGCGGTCGGCATCTCGGCGGGGATGGGACTCGGCGACAACGTCGGGGCGATGCTGATGACGCGCGGCCTGGCCGAGATCTCCCGGCTCGGCGCGGTGCTCGGCGCGGACCCGCACACCTTCGCGGGCCTCGCGGGCATGGGTGATCTGGTGGCGACCTGTACATCCCCATTGTCGCGGAACCGTACTTTCGGTGAGAATCTGGGGCGAGGCATGACGCTGACCGAGGTCATCGCCGCCACGAAACAGACCGCCGAGGGGGTCAAATCCTGCGAGTCGGTGCTCGAACTGGCCAGAAAACACGACGTGGAGATGCCGATCACCGAGGTGGTGGTGGCCGTCGTCCACGACGCGATGCCGCCCAGCGAGGCCGCGGTGCTGCTGATGTCGCGGACTCCCAAGCCGGAACGGTACGGCCTGTGAACGGACGGCGTGGTCGATGAACAAACGGATGCGCAGGCGCAAGGGCGAGAACACCCGGTCGGTGCACCTGCCCGATCCCGAGCCGCCCGTGCAGGACCCCCTGGGCCCTCCCGTGTGGCGCAGTTCCGCGTGGCGCTTCGGCGACTCCGCCGAGTACGCCGAGGCGTTCGGCGCGAAGAGCCCCGGATACGCCTACGGCCTGGCCGACAACCCCACCACGGCCTCCTTCGCCTCGGCGGTGGCCTCCCTGGAGGGCGCCGCGGCGCCCGAGGACGTGGCGGGGCAGGCGTTCACCTCGGGGATGGCCGCCGTGAACGCGGTCCTGATGACGTTCCTGCGCGCGGGCGCGCACATCGTGGCCCCCACCCCGCTGTACGGCGGGACCCACTCGCTGATCACGAACGTGCTGGCCAGGTTCGGGGTCGGCGCGGACTTCGTCGGCTACGGCGAGCTGTCCCGGGTGCGGGCGGCGATCAAACCCAACACGAAGATCATCTACGCGGAGACGCTGTCCAACCCCACCATGGCCGTCTCCGACATCCGGGGCCTCTACCGGATCGCCCGCGCCGCGGGGGCGCTGCTGGTGGTCGACTCCACCTTCGCGACCCCGATCGTGTGCCGTCCCCTCGAACACGGCGCCGACCTGGTGATCCACTCCGCGACCAAGTATCTCGGCGGCCACGACGACTGCGCCGGAGGCGTGGCGGTGGGCCGTCCCGACCTCATCGCCCAGCTGCGCGAGGTGAGGATCGACACCGGGGGCACCCTGTCTCCCGACGACGCGTTCCTGCTCCGCCGGGGCCTGGAGACCCTGACGCTGCGGGTCCGCCGGATGTGCTCCACCGCGATGGTCTTCGCCGCCGCCGTGGCCAAGCATCCCGCCGTGCGCCGGGTCGACTACCCCGGGCTGCCGGGACACCCCGGCCACCAGCTCGCCAGGCACCTGTTCGACTCCGGACCCGAGGGCACGAGATACGGCGCCTGCGTGACGATCACCCCGCGCGGCGGCTACGACGCGGGAGCGGCCCTCGCCGACGCGCTCAAGCTCGTCCCGATCGCCACCTCCGCCGGAGGGACCCGTACCAAGGCCGCGCACGTGGCCTCGGCCGTCCACGGGCGGTTCGGTGAGGAATCCGGGGTCGACGCGGCGGCGGTCCGCTTCTCCATCGGGCTGGAGGACGCCGAGGATCTGATCATGGACGTGACCAAGGCGCTCGACTCATTACCCACATCGGGTAGGTAGGCGCGTCTAACAGCTGGATTGCCCCCTAACAGGGGGTACATTCGGTCATCATGAGTGAGCAGCACGAACCTCTACCGAGGGTCGCCGTCGTCTTCGGCGGTCGCAATTCCGAGCACGCCGTCTCCATTCTCGGGGCGGGAAGTGTGCTGGGGGCCATCGACAGATCCAAGTACGAGGTGGTCCCCATCGGGATCGCCCAGGACGGCCAGTGGGTGCTCGCCTCGGGGGAGCAGCGCTACGAGATCGAGAGCGGCGAGTTGCCGGCCGTCGACGTGGCGGGCGCGACGCTGGCGCTCGCCTCGGGCGGTGGCTCGCTGGTGGCGTACGACCCCGGAAGCATTCCCGTCGAGCTCGGCCAGGTCGACGTCGTCTTTCCCGTGATGCACGGCCCCTTCGCCGAGGACGGCACGATCCAGGGGCTGCTGGAGATGGCGGGGGTCCGCTACGTCGGCTCCGGGGTGCTGGCGAGCTCGGTCGGCATGGACAAGTCCTACATGAAGCTGGTGCTCGCCGCCGCGGGCCTGCCCGTCGGCCCGTACGTCACGATCCGCGACCGCGACTGGCGGACCGACCGGGGCCGGATCCTCAAGGAGGTCCAGGAGCTCGGCTGGCCGGTCTTCGTCAAGCCCGCGCGCGCCGGATCCAGCCAGGGCATCTCCAAGGCCGCCAACCTGGAGGAGCTGGAGCGGGCGATCGAGTTCGCCCGCGAGCACGACCCCAAGGTGCTGGTCGAGGCCGCCGTCACGGGCCGCGAGATCGAGTGCGCGGTGCTGGAGTCGCCGGGCGACGAGGCGCCCAGGGCGAGCCTGCCCGGCGAGGTGCTGGTTCACGGCGACCACGAGTTCTTCGACTTCGAGGCCAAGTACATCGGGGATGACATGTCCCTGTCCGTGCCCGCCGACATCCCCCAGGAGACGGCCGAGGAGCTGCGTGCGATGGCCGTCCGCGCCTTCGAGGCGCTGGGCTGCGAGGGCCTGTCCCGGGTCGACTTCTTCCTCACCCCCGACGGGCGGTTGATCGTCAACGAGATCAACACCATGCCGGGGTTCACCTCGGTGTCGGTCGCGCCGCAGCTGTGGGCCGCCACCGGGGTGCCCTACGCCGAGCTGGTCGACCGGCTGATCCAGCTCGCCCTCGGACGCTCACCCGGTCTGCGGTAGGGCGCTCTTGATGGGGGCCGCGAGGTCGACCAGCACGTTCTGCGGGGTGTGCTCCCGCGCGATCGTCACCTCGACGTAGGCCTCCCTGCCGATCGCCGTGAACAGGGTCGGCCTGGCGGGATCGGCGTACCACGCCACCCCGTCGATCTCGGGCACCTGGTCGGTCGGTGACATCGTCACCGGTCGCGGCACCCCGCAACGCAGGGCGATGCGCGCCTCCCCCCACACGGCGACGTAGGGGGAGGCGGGGGTGGACTCCGTACGGTCCACGCCGTCGAGCGTGCGCGGGAGGCGCTCGGCGAGCGCGCGGCACGCGGCGGCGGCCGGTCCCTCGGGAGTCGGGGGCTCGACCCGGACGGCGCCGCCGCAGCCGGCCAGGATCAGCAGGGCGCAGGCGAAGACCGTCCGGCGGGCGAACCGCAGTGGCATGTCACGTTCCATGGGTCGGATGCGGGGCCGGGAACCCGGGGTGTGAGATCGGGCACCGAGCCGATTCGCGAACTCAGATGTGGACGATGGGACACGTCAGCGTACGCGTGATCCCCTCCACGCCCTGGATCTGCGCCACCACGAGCTTCCCCAGCTCGTCGACGTTGCGGGCCTCGGCGCGCACGATGACGTCGTACGGCCCGGTGACGTCCTCCGCCTGGGTGACACCCGAGATGCCGGAGATCTCCGACGCCACGTTCGCGGCCTTGCCGACCTCGGTCTGGATAAGGATGTAGGCCTGCACCATAGCGACCTCCCGGGCGATTGGATCAGTGCCGAAGGGCCACCGTACCCTGTGATGAACGGGAGGTGTGTCATCACAGTCGGAGATCTCGGCGAATTCGGAGTTGTTGCACGTATTGCCGGACGTTTGCCCCAAGGGAAGAGCGTGTTGCTCGGCCCCGGGGACGACGCCGCGGTGGTGAGCGCTCCCGACGGACGGGTCGTCGTCACGACTGACCTGTTGATTGAGGGTAGGCACTTCCGTCGCGATTGGTCCAGTGGCTACGACATCGGCCGCAAGGCGGCCGCGCAGAATCTCTCCGACGTCGTGGCGATGGGGGCCGATCCCACCGGTCTCGTCGTCGGTCTCGGACTGCCCGCCGACGCCACCATCGGCTGGCTGGACGACCTCACCGACGGCTTCCGCGACGAGTGCGACCTCGTCGGCGCCGCGGTGGCGGGCGGCGACATCACCCGCTGCGACCTCGTCGTGGTCGCCGTCACCGCTCTCGGCGACCTGGGCGGCCGGGCGCCGGTCACGCGCTCGGGGGCCCGTCCCGGCGACGTGGTCGCCTTCGCGGGCCGTCTCGGGTACGCCGCGGCCGGGCTCGCGCTGCTTCGCGCGGGATCGACGGGGCCGGTGGAGTTGATCGACGCCCACCGCCGTCCGCTGCCCCCCTACGCGCGCGGCCCTGAGGCCGCCGTGCTCGGCGCGACCGCCATGCTCGACGTGAGTGACGGCCTGCTCCAGGATCTCGGCCACGTGGCGGCGGCGGCCGGGACCGCGCTCGTCCTCGACCCGGAGGCGTTCGCCGTTCCGCCGGTGATGCGGGAGGCCGCCCGGCTGCTCGGCGTCGATCCGCTGGAGTGGATTCTCTCCGGCGGCGACGACCACGCCCTCGCCGCGACCTTCCCGGCTCACCTACGGCTCCCGGAGGGCTGGAACGTGGTGGGTCACGTCGTCGAGGGTGAGGGTGTGCAGGTCAAGGGCCTTCTGCTTGATCGTGGAGGCTGGGATCACTTCCGGGAGTGACATCTACCACTTCCTGTGATGTTTGTGAAAATTGCGACAAACGGTTACCTAACTGGTATGAAGATGGGCGGTCGAGATTCCCTCGAGAAAGGGGCCATATGGGCCGCCATGGCGCGAACGGGGAAGAGGCTCACCCGAACCGGGGTAAACGCAGACCGGATTCCACTCCGGGACCGGGCCCGAAGGACGAGCCGCTCGGGCGCCGGCTCCGTCCCGAGGAGTCGGTGAGCGCCGAGCCCCGGACGGGTTTTCTGGGGTCGGGATGGACTTCGGAGTCCGAACCGTCCGACACGGTCACGAGGTCCACCGCGCTCGACCCGTGGCCCGAGGACGAGAAGGGGGCCGGCGGGCGGATCGGGAAGGCGCTGCTGATCGTCGCCGCGGTGGCCGTGGTCCTCGGCGGGACCGTGGTCGGCGTCCGGGTCCTGGCCGGTTCCGAGAGCCCCGCCGACTGCCCGCCCGCCGGTTGCGCCGCGGCGTCGAACCAGCCGATACCGGAGGCCGACGACACCGACCTCGCCGAGGACCTCGCCGAGGAACCGACGCCGGACGACGAGCCCTCGGAGACGGGCGACGAGACTCCGGGGCCCGAGGACGAGAAGACGAGGCCCACCGCCGCGCCTGACCGGCCCTCCCCCCGCAGGGGAGACGGGGGCACCGCCTCCACCCCCCGGCCCACGCCCTCGCCGACGCCGACGGCCACCCGCGCGCCCCTGGACGACGACTCGTCGCCCACCGACGAGCCCAGTCCCACCCACCAGTCCCTCGTCGTCGGCGAACAGACGCCGGCCCCCGAGCGGCCCCTGAACAGCGCCGGACCCGATCCGGTGCCCGGCGAGCCGACCTTCAGCGCGCCTCCGGCCGCCGGGGGCGCCGCGATCACGGTCGGCGCCGGCGTGGTGAGGGACAGATCGCGGACCTACACCGTCGAACTCGTGGTCGCCGCGAACGAGAACGTCGCGAACCTGAGGGTGAGCGTTCCGGTCAGCGGTGAGGTCTCCTCGGTGAGCGGGGCCGACTGGGAGCAGGTCGGCGACGACCTGGTGATCGAGTCGCGAAAAGCCCTGAGGGCCGGTGAGGAACTCGTCGTCACTTTCACCGCGAGCGGTGACGCGGAGATCCCGGCGAGCTGCCGGAGCGACCAGGGGCATTGCGCCGTCGCCTGAGGGGGACGTCGCTCACGGCGTAGCCCTCCAAGCCGCCCACACGGTCCTGACGAAGCCGTAGACGGCCAAGGGGCCCTTTTCCTTCCGGAAGCCGACGGAGGGGCGCTCCGGCGATTCTGGAGCGGCGAGGACCTCCGTGGGGGAGGTCTCCCGATCCCGGAAGGCGACGTCGGCAGGTCCCGCGCCGGAGACGGGGAAGGCGGGGAGGAGCTTCGCGGGCCGGAACGACGCCACGGGGGCGGAGCCGTTCGGAGGCGACTGGTTGGATGGGGAACATGACCGTTTTGACTCCCCCTCGCGTGCTGACCGTCGCCGGCTCCGACTCCGGAGGCGGCGCGGGCATCCAGGCCGACCTGAAGACCATGCTGGCTCTCGGCGTACACGGCATGAGTGTGATCGCCGCGGTGACCGCGCAGAACTCGCTGGGCGTGCAGGGCTACTGGGAGCTTCCCTCCGAGGCGGTACGTGCCCAGCTCGACTCGGTGCTCGGTGACATCGGGGCACAGGCGGTCAAGACCGGCATGCTCGCCTCCCCCGTACTGGTGGAGACGGTGGCCGAGGTCCTGGCGGGGCTGAACGCGCCCGTCGTGGTCGATCCCGTCGGGGTCTCCAAGCACGGCGACACGCTCCTCGCCCCCGAGGCCGTGGAGACGGTGAGGTCGCGCCTGCTGCCCACGGCCACGGTGGTCACCCCCAACCTGTGGGAGGTCCTGCAGCTCACCGGACTGAAGGTCGAGGACGAGGCCGACCTGCGCCGGGCCGCGGAGGCGGTCCTGGAGTTCGGGCCCCGGTGGGCTCTCATCAAGGGCGGCCACCTGCCGGGCGCCCCGATCGACCTGCTGACCGACGGCACCCGGGAGTTCCGCTTCAGCGCGGAGCGCCACGACAACCGGCACACCCACGGCACGGGCTGCACCCTGGCCTCCGCGATCGCCTCCCATCTCGCCCTCGGCGAGGACGTCCCGTCCGCCGTGGAGAAGGCGAAGGCGTACGTCACCGGCGCGATCGCGCACGGGTTTCCCCTGGGAGCGGGCATCGGCCCCGTGGACCACGCCTGGCGCCTGCGCGTCTCCCCCTGACCCGCACGCCCTCCCGCGCGGGGACGGCTCGGAAGCGAGGCGGCTTTCCGAGGCGGGGCGTTCCCCGAACGATCGAGTGGTCCTTCAGGGGCCGGGCACGGCGAGCCGGCGCAGGAGGGCTCGCGAGGCGGGCGTTCCCCGGACGGGCCGCCTCGACCGCAGGGATCTCACGAACGGGAGGGAGAACCCTCGGGGAACGACGAAGCCCGCCGCCCCGTCGAGAGGGCGGCGGGCTTCGCGAAGGTCTGTCTAGCGGGTGACCTTGCCGGCCTTGATGCAGGAGGTGCACACGTTCAGCCGCTTCGGCGTGCCGTTCACCACTGCGCGCACGGGCTGGATGTTGGGGTTCCAGCGGCGGCGGGTGCGGCGGTGCGAGTGGGAGACGTTGTTGCCGAAGGTCGGCTTCTTAGCGCAAACGTCGCAGACGGAAGCCACGGTTCGCTCCTTATATCAGTCGAGAGGCTCGATCCGCCGCACTGGCGGCGGTCATCGGGCACGCCGGGACGGCCGGCTGGCCACACGAGGATATCCGATGTCCGGCCCTGCACGCGAACGCGAACCGCGGCGAACGGTCGAACGGGGATAATCTCCGGAGGCAACCGTAGCGCATCACAGGACGGGCGTGAGCAGAAGCGGGTTTTGAGCTGGGACGTCGGCCGCCTTCCGATCTCCAACGGGCAGGTGGCGCGCTCCGGGACGGGCGTGAGCAGGTGCTGGAGAGCAGGAGGGCAGGAATGCTGCAGGTTCTCGACCCGCCCGCGGTGCGCAGATGGTCACGGCTCGCGGCGGAGACCCTGGGAAGGGCGCGCGAGGAGATCGACGCGCTCAACGTCTTCCCCGTGCCCGACGGCGACACCGGCACCAACCTGCACCTGACCATGCTCTCCGCCGCGGAGGCGCTCGACGGGCTGCCCGCCGGCGCCGGCGCCGAGGCCACCTGGCGGGCGTTCGCGCAGGGGGCGTTGCTGGGCGCCCGGGGCAACTCGGGGGTGATCGTCAGCCAGGCGCTGCGCGGCCTCGCCGAGGTGCTCGGGGAGGCCGAGGGGCGCGGCGCGGACCTCGGGCGGGGCCTGGCCAGAGCCGCGGAGCTGGCACGCGCCGCGGTCTCCAGACCGGTCGAGGGCACGATCCTGAGCGTGCTGACGGCCGTGGCCGTGGCGGTGCGCGACGGGCGGGAGGATCTCGCCTCGGTCGCGAGGAGAGCGGCGGGGGAGGCGCGCTCGGCGCTCCGCCGCACCACGGGGCAGCTCGACGTGCTGGCCCGTGGCGGGGTGGTCGACGCGGGCGGCGCCGGTCTGACGATCATCCTGGAGAGCCTCGCCGCCGTCGTCACCGACTCCTACACCGGGCGGGTGGACATCCCCGCCCCGGCCCACCGGGTCGTCCCCGAGCCCGCGGCACGGGCGGGGGAGGGCGGAGACACGCCGGGTTACGAGGTCATGTATCTGCTGGACGCCGGGGAGGAGGAGGTCACCGCGCTGCGCGGGGAGCTCGACGCGCTCGGCGACTCCCTGGTGGTCGTGGGCGGGGACGGCCTGTGGAACGTCCACGTCCACGTGAACGACGCCGGTGCGGCGATCGAGGCGGCGATGAGGCTGGGCCGCCCTCACCGGATCAAGGTGACGTACCTGGCCGGCTCGGGCAGGATCCACCCGGCCGCGAGGGGGAGGGGCGTGGTCGCGGTGGCCGCGGGGCCCGCGCTGGCGACGGTGTTCGAGGAGGCCGGGGCCGTGGTCGTCCGCCGCGAGCCCGGCTCAAGCCCTCCGCTGGCGGCCGTGCTCGCCGCCATCCGCGAGGCGGGCTCCGAGGTCGTGGTCCTGCCCAACGACAGCGGGGTGCGCGAGGTCGCGGCCGCCGCGGCGGAGATCGCGAGGGAGGAGGGCCTGACGGTCGGCGTGCTTCCGACCAGGGCCTCGGTGCAGGGCCTGTCGGCACTCGCCGTCCACGACCCGCTGCGCCGCTTCGACGACGACGTGGTGGCGATGACCGAGGCCGCCGCGCACACCCGCCACGGGCACGTCTGGGTGGCCGACCGCGAGGTCATGACGAGCGCGGGCCTGACCGCGCCCGGTGACGTCCTGGGGGTGGTCGACGGCGACGCCGCGCTGATCGGCGCGGATCTGGTGGCGACCGCGCTGGAGGTCGTACGCCGCATGGTCTCCTCCAGCAGCGAGCTGGTGACCGTCCTGGAGGGCGCCGACGCGCCGGAAGGGCTCGCCCGCGCCGTGGCGGACCATCTGGCCGAGACCAGGCCGGACATCGAGGTGGTCCGCTACGAGGGCGGGCAGGGCGGTTACCCGCTGCTCATCGGCGTGGAATGAGGCGGCGCACAGCGGCACGACAAGCCGGGGCGGGTGAATTCTGTCGCCTCGGCACGGTAGAAAACGGGGGTGACGAGCTTCGACGAGCCGCTGGCGAAGGCGCTTGACCCCAAGACGGCCAAGCTGCTGGAGAGCGTTCTCGACCTGCGCACCGTCGGCGATCTGCTGCGGCACTACCCGCGGCGCTACGCCGAGCGGGGCGAGCTGACCGATCTCGACGACCTGCGGGTCGACGACCACGTCACCGTGGTCGGAGAGGTCACCAGGGCGATGCGCAGGCCGATGCGCAACAAGGGCGGCACCTGGCTGGAGGTCGAGGTCGTCGACGCCCGGGGCAGCAAGATCTATCTGTCGTTCTTCGGCAAGGCGTCCCACATCGCGGAGACGCGGCTGACGCCGGGCAGGCGCGGCATGTTCGCGGGGAAGGTCGGCGCCTTCGGCCAGGGCGAGAAGCGCAAGTGGCAGCTCTCCCACCCCGAGTTCGAGATGATCGAGGAGAGCGAGGCGGGCGCAGAGGAGTTCGCCGCGGCGCTCGTGCCGATCTACCCGGCGGGCAAGGACGTGACGCCCTGGGCGATCCGCAGGGCGCTGGGCGTCGTCCTCGACACGATGGGCGAGCTCGACGACTCGCTCCCCGCGGAGTTGCGCGCCCGGCACAGGCTCCCCGGCCTGTCGGAGGCGCTGCTCGCGATCCATCGCCCTCGCGACCACGCCGACGTGGCCAGGGCGCGCAAACGGCTCAGGTTCGACGAGGCGTTCCTGCTCCAGGCGGTGCTGCTGCAGCGCCGGATGGCCGCGGCCTCCTGGCCCGCCACGCCGCGGCCCGCGATCCCCGGGGGGCTGCTCGCCGACTTCGACGGGCGGCTGCCGTTCGAGCTCACCGAGGGGCAGCGCGACGTGGGCGAGGAGATCGCGGCCGACCTGGCGCTTCCCCACCCCATGCACCGGCTGCTCCAGGGGGAGGTCGGCGCGGGCAAGACCGTCGTCGCGCTGCGCGCGATGCTCCAGGTGGTCGACGCCGGGGGGCAGGCCGTGCTGCTGGCGCCCACCGAGGTGCTCGCGCAGCAGCACCACCGGTCGATCTCGGCCATGCTCGGAGACCTGGCCACCGGCGGCATGTTCGGCGGCACCGCGGTCGCCCTGCTCACCGGCTCGCTGGGCGCCGCGGCCCGCCGCTCGGCCATGCTCGACGCGGCCTCCGGCGCGGCGGGCATCGTCGTCGGCACCCACGCGGTCCTGCAGGAGCGCGTCCAGTTCGCCGACCTGGGCCTGGTCGTGGTCGACGAGCAGCACCGGTTCGGCGTCGAGCAGCGCGACGCGCTCCGCGAGAAGGCCGGGGGCGGCCGCCCGCACGTGCTCGTCATGACCGCCACGCCCATCCCGCGCACCGTCGCGATGACGGTCTTCGGCGACCTCACGGTCTCCACCCTCTCCCAGCTGCCCTCCGGCCGTGCCCCGATCACCACGCACGTGGTCCCCGCCGCGGAGAAGCCGCACTTCCTCGACCGGGCCTGGACGCGGCTGCGCGAGGAGATCGAGCTGGGCCGCCAGGCCTACGTCGTGTGCCCGCGCATCGGTGACCTGGAGGGCGACGAGGGCGACATGTCGAAGGCCGACGACGAGCGCAGACCGCCGCTGGCGGTGCTCGACGTGGCCGAGACGCTCTCCGGGGGGCCGCTGCACGGGCTCCGTACGGAGGTGCTCCACGGCAAGCTGCCGCCCGAGGAGAAGGAGGCGGTGATGAAGGCCTTCACGAGGGGGGAGATCGACGTGCTGGTGGCGACCACGGTCATCGAGGTCGGCGTCGACGTCCCCAATTCCTCGGTGATGGTCATCATGGACGCCGACCGCTTCGGCGTCTCCCAGCTCCACCAGCTGCGCGGCCGGGTCGGGCGTGGCGGGCTGCCCGGCCTGTGCCTGCTGGTGACCGACTCCCCGGGGGGCACCCCCGCGAGGGCGCGGCTCGACGCCGTGGCGGCCACCCTGGACGGCTTCGAGTTGTCCCGTGTCGACCTGGAACAGCGCAGGGAGGGTGATGTGCTCGGTGTGGCCCAGTCGGGCCGCAGATCGTCGCTGAAGATGCTCAGGCTTCTGCGGGACGAGGACGTCATCCACGCCGCGCGCCTGGACGCGGAGGCGATGCTGGAGGCCGATCCCGAGCTGGCCGGCCATCCCGTGCTCCGCGCCGAGATCGACAGGCTCCTCGCGGACGAGCGCGCGGAGTATCTGGAGAAGACCTGACGGGGCGGCGGCGAGGTGTCCGAGGGTTTTTGCCGGGGCCGGGGTGTCCGTCGGCCGTGAGGCCTTCGATGGCGCGGCCAGGTCACGATGCCCCGCGAGGCCACCCGGCCGTGATGTCCGGCAGGGGGCCCGGTGTCCGGCCGTGCGTGCCGGAAAGGGGGTGACCGGCCCGATGCCCAACGGCGGGGACGGCCTCCCCCCGAATGCCGTCCCCGCTTGGGCCCACTCCCGGGTCAGGTGCCGAGAGCACCGGCGTGCGGAAGGGCTCACGATCACGCCGGTCGGCCTCCCCCTGGGTCACTTGGAGGCCGCAGGAATCATCATGCAAGGGACCGGCACCGGACGGAACGACCCTTGCGCTTTCGTCGCCACTCCTTGCCCACTCTTGACCTAGATCACCTGTCAGGACCCTTTTGACCTGCGGTTATGTGATGCGTCGCGACACGCCGGGGTGTGTACGACCTCCCCGGGAGCGCAGCGTGGACGGCGACGGGAACGGCACTGAGAGGATGGCCGGGTGAGCCGAGTCATCGCGGGAAGCGCAGGAGGACGGCGGCTGGCCGTGCCGCCGGGGCGGGGGACCCGCCCCACCAGTGACCGGGCGAGGGAGGGGATCTTCTCCACCGTGGGGTCGTTGATCGGCCCGCTGGAGGGGTGCCGGGTGCTCGACCTCTACGCGGGTTCCGGGGCGCTCGGGCTTGAGGCGCTCTCCAGGGGGGCGGAGCACGCGCTCCTCGTGGAGTCGGACCCCAGGGCGGTCCGGACGATCAGGCAGAACATCGCCGCGCTGGGACTGCCGGGGGCGGAGGTCGCCGCCGACAGGGTGGAGCGGCTGCTGGCCAGGGGCCCGGGGGGCGCCGAGGGCGAGGGCGGGCCGTACGACCTCGTTCTCGCCGACCCGCCGTACGCGCTGGTCGCGCAGGAGGTGGACGCGGTGCTCGTGTCGCTGCGCGACCGGGGCTGGCTGGCGGAGGACGCGCTGGTCGCGGTGGAGCGGGAGAGCAGGGGGAAGGATCTGGTCTGGCCCGCGGGGTACGAAGAGGAGAGGGTCCGTCGTTATGGCGAAGCGTCCGTTTGGTACGGTCGCGCCGCCGGGAATCCTTAGAGCAGGGAGTCCACCTTGCGTCGCGTTGTCTGTCCGGGATCCTTCGATCCCGTCACGAACGGTCATCTGGACATCATCGGCCGGGCTTCCCGGCAGTACGACGAGGTTGTCGTGGCCGTATTGATCAACATTGAGAAGAAGAGCCTCTTCACGGTGGAGGAACGCATCCAGACCCTCCAGACGGTCACCAAGGAGTACGGGAACGTCCGCGTGGACAAGTTCCACGGCCTCCTGGTCGACTACTGCAGGCAGCAGGAGATCCCCGCCATCGTGAAGGGCCTGCGCGCGGTGAGCGACTTCGACTACGAGCTCCAGATGGCGCAGCTCAACTATCGGATGTCCGGGGTGGAGACCCTGTTCATGGCCACCGGGCCCGAGGTCTCCTTCCTGTCGTCCAGTCGCATCAAGGAGATCGTCAAGTACGGTGGAGATGTGGCAGGGCTGGTACCTGATCTTGTACAGGAACTCCTGGTCGAACGGCTGAGGGGCTAGGCCCTGCTATTCTCTTATTTCGGCCTTGCACGACGGCGATGATGCGCCATGCCTAACGAGAGCGAAATGACTCAGCACCTTGACCCCCGCGCCCCATGGGTGATCTCTACCCATGATCTTGGGCGACGACCAGGGTCGATGCGCCGGATGAATCTCGCGCTCCCGGCACCGGTGGACATCGGCGTCGACATGATCGGCGTCCCCAAGGACGCCGACGTCGAGCTGGACATCCGGCTTGAGGCGGTCATGGAGGGTGTGCTCGTCACGGGCACTGCGCAAGCCCCGCTGCGGGGGGAGTGCGCACGCTGCCTGGAGCCGGTCATCTCGCGAACCGAGGTGGACTTCCAGGAGCTGTTCTTCTACTCGGCAGAGGATGCTGCCGAGAGTGACTCGCTTCTCGACGGAGAGCTTCTCGACCTCGAACCCGTGTTTCGCGACGCGGTTGTGCTCACACTGCCGTTGAGCCCGGTCTGCAGTGAAGACTGCGCCGGACTCTGCGTGGAGTGTGGTGTCAGGCTGGCCGATGCCGAGCCTGACCACGGCCACGAGGTGATCGACGCCCGCTGGGCGAAGCTGCAAGGTCTGGTTCCGGAACATAACAACGATCAGGAGAGCTGACGTGGCTGTCCCCAAGCGCAAGATGTCGCGGAGCAATACTCGCTCCCGCAGGTCGCAGTGGAAGGCCGCCGCGGTTTCGCTCGTGAGCTGCCCCCAGTGCCGCTCGCCGAAGCGTCCGCACGTGGCGTGTCCGACCTGCGGCACTTACAACCGCCGTCAGGTGATCGAGCCCTCCGCCTGATCGCATTCTGACCGACGGATGCCGACCGGGTCCTCCACGGGTCCCGGTCGGCGTCAACGTCTGCGCCCTCTGCGATGGCGGTCCGCCCGCGGCTGTGGTGGACGCCGGGGTTCGCGGTAGAACGCGTGCCCTCCCGGCGCCCACCACATCTTCGGGCATCTCTCTTCCCTACCTTCGCCATCGCGCATTCGCTGAGAGAACGTGCGAGGAGAAGTCGTGGGTACAAGCGTCAAGCCTGTCGCCGTGGAGTTCGTCAAGGAAGAGCTGGAGCGCCTCCTTCTGGTGCGCCTCGACGTCGCGATCCTGGAGCGGGCGCTGACGCACCGCTCCTACGCGTACGAGAACGGCGGCCTGCCGACCAACGAGCGCCTGGAGTTCCTCGGCGACTCGGTGCTCGGCCTCGTCGTCACCGACACCCTCTACCGCAACCACCCGGACCTGCCCGAGGGGCAGCTCGCCAAGCTCAGGGCCGCGGTGGTCAACATGCGTGCCCTCGCCGACGTGGCCCGCACCCTGGGTCTGGGCCGCTTCCTGAGGCTCGGCAGGGGAGAGGAGGGGACCGGAGGGCGCGACAAGTCCTCGATCCTCGCCGACACCCTTGAGGCGCTCATCGGCGCGGTCTATGTGAACAGGGGCCTGGACGAGGCGTTCCGCGTCGTCCACCTGCTCTTCGACCCCCTCATCACCCGCTCCGCCTCGCTCGGCGCCGGGCTCGACTGGAAGACCTCCCTGCAGGAGCTCACCGCGTCCGAGTCGCTCGGCGTGCCCGAATATCATGTCGAGGAGAGCGGCCCCGACCACGCCAAGTCCTTCACCGCGATCGTCCGCGTCGGTGGTGAGGCGTACGGCTCGGGGGCGGGGCGCTCGAAGAAGGAAGCCGAGCAGCAGGCCGCGGAGGCGGCCTGGAACCGCATCCGCGAGGACCGCGAGCGGCGCGAGGCCAGCTGATCCGTCGCCGGAGGAGGGACGCATGCCCGAGTTGCCCGAGGTCGAGGTGGTACGCCGAGGCCTGGAACGGTGGGTCTCGGGCCGGGTCGTCGCTCGTGCCGAGGTGCTCCACCCGAGGGCGATCAGGCGGCACGTCCCCGGCGCCGCGGAGTTCTCCGCCCGGATGGAGGGGCGCACGATCGGTCCCGCCGAGCGCAGGGGCAAATACCTCTGGCTGCCCCTGGGCGGCTCGGACGCGATCCTCGCCCACCTCGGGATGAGCGGCCAGTTGCTCGTCGTGGAGCCGGACTCGGTGCCGGAGAAGCACCTGCGCGTCCGGATCGGCTTCGCCGACGGCGGTCCCGAGCTGCGCTTCGTCGACCAGCGGACCTTCGGCCACGTGCTGGTGACCCGCATGACCCACGCCGGCGGCCGGGCGGTGCCCGAGCCGATCGCGCATATCGCGGCCGACCCGTTCGAGAGGCACTTCGACGACGACGGGTTCGCGCACCGGCTGCGCGCCCGGCAGACCGAGGTCAAGCGGGCACTCCTGGACCAGTCGCTGATCAGCGGTGTCGGCAACATCTACGCCGACGAGGCCCTCTGGCGGGCCAGGCTGCACGGGGCCCGTCCCACCGCGACGCTGACCGGGCCGAAGGTGGCCGAGTTGCTGGCCGCCACCCGGGAGGTGATGTCCGCGGCCCTGTCGGAGGGCGGCACATCCTTCGACAGTCTTTACGTGAATGTCAATGGGGAGAGCGGTTATTTCGACCGTTCCCTCGCGGTTTACGGTCGGCGCGACGAACCCTGCTCCCGATGCGGGTCTCCGATCGTCCGCGAATCGTTCATGAATCGTTCCTCCTACAGTTGCCCTCGCTGCCAGCCCCGCCCGGAGAAGATCGCGGCATGACCGAGACGCGGCTCACCGCCTGGGTGAGAGGCCGGGTGCAGGGGGTGGGTTTTCGCTGGTGGACGCGTGCGAGAGCGCTCGAACTCGGCCTGGCCGGCTGGGCGCGCAACACCGAGGACGGCCGGGTCGAGGTGGTGGCGCAGGGGCCGGAGAAATCGTGTGCCAGGCTGCTTGAGCTCCTCAGGGGCGGTGAGACTCCCGGCCACGTCGACGGGGTCGTCGAGCGCTGGAGTGAGACCAAAGAGGGCGTCGAGGGTTTTGTCGAGCGCTGACCACTTCCCAAAACCGCCCAAAATGAGGTATAGTTGACTGTCGAGAGCGCCTGCTGGTGCATCCACCTGGAGCGTTCAGCTTGACCGTCTCCCTCACCGGTGCGACTCTTGATAAAGAACCACGCGCACCCCTCCCGCGGCAAAGAAGTGCGCGAACCAGTCTGGTCACTCAGCGTGGAGGACCCTTTACTATGGCGAAGGCTCTACTCGGCCACGTCGGCGGTCCCGACCCTCGTATGGTCTCGGAAATGCGTCGCCTTCAGCAGCGCATCCGTGACCTGGAGGGAGAGCTCACCCGGCTCCAGGCCCAGAACGACGAACTCGCGGCCAACACCCGCGATGAGGAGTTCAACCGTCTGCAGGATCGCGAGCCGGCCCTCACCTAACGGGGGCCGGGGCGGAACACACTGTACAGGGACGCCTCATCGGGGCGTCCCTTGTCATAGCCGTACGCACGTCACACCTGTCACGTGCGCTGTATATGTCGTGCCAGGAAGGCCAGCTGCTCGGGTAACACCCTGCGGCGGTAGGCGGTGTCCTGGCACCCTTTGGTGATGCCGCCCTCGGCGGTGGCGCCCAGTGCCTTCAGGCCCTTCAGCATGGTCTGGGTCTGCCGGGCCCACGCGTCGCGCTCACCGCACCCCAGCCAGACCGGGATGTCGACGAGCTCACGCAGTGGCGCCTGCGCCGCGCTCACCGTCGGCGACGCCGCGACCACCGCGCCCACCTGTTCGGGCCCCAGCTCCGCGGCGAGCCTCAGCGCCCCGGCGCCACCCGAGGACCACCCCATCAACCCGATCTTCGCGGTGTCCATCCCGTTCGTGTTCAGGTAGGGCAGCAGTGTGCCCGGGATGTCGGCGGAGGGCCAGTCGTCGATGGAGACCACCGCGAACCGCCCGCCCCTCGCGGCCAGGTAACGATCGATCGCGTACACGTCGAACGGCGTGCGCGCGTCACCCGCGGCCCCGTGAAGCATGATCACCACGGGGAGCCCGTCCCTCGCCCCGGGCGGCAGCCCGACGATCACCCGCCTCCGGTCGACCCGGCTCTGCTGGAGCGTTCCAGGAGAGGTCACCGGAGGCTCGGGGACCGCGCCGCAGACGATCTGGGCGTACGCGCCCCGGATGCCGTCGGGGCCGGCCGCCAGGGCGGCGCCCCCGAGGCCGAGGGCGACCAGCCCGCCGCCCACGAGGAAGGCCCGCCGCCTGAGATGTCCCCTGCCGCCCGATGGGGGTGATGGAGCCTCGCCCCCGCCGCGTTCCGCGTCCATGCAGGGCACCATAGGCGGTGCACGGGCGGGCGCGGGTGAAGAACGGTAGTCTTCCCGCGTGACCGCAGCGGTGGGCTGACAAGGGGAGACGCGTTCACCGGCGTCCGGGACGCGGCGCCTGACACGCCGGTCGGCGCGGCCGCGCCGTGGATGGGGGGTTTCGTTGTATCTCAAGACCCTTACCCTGCGCGGGTTCAAGTCCTTCGCCTCGGCCACCACGCTCCGGTTCGAGCCGGGCATCACCGCCGTCGTGGGCCCCAACGGATCCGGCAAGTCCAACGTGGTCGACGCCCTGGCCTGGGTGATGGGCGAGCACAGCGCCAAGTCGCTGCGCGGCGGCAAGATGGAGGACGTCATCTTCGCCGGCACCTCCTCGCGGGCCCCGCTGGGGCGCGCCGAGGTCACGCTGACCATCGACAACACCGACGGCATGCTCCCGATCGACTACACCGAGGTGACGATCAGCCGCCTGATGTTCCGGGCGGGCCAGAGCGAGTACGCGATCAACGGCGACACCTGCCGCCTGCTCGACATCCAGGAGCTGCTGTCCGACTCGGGCATCGGCCGCGAGATGCACGTCATCGTCGGGCAGGGCCAGCTCGACCAGGTGCTGCACGCGGGGCCCGAGGAGCGCAGGGCGTTCATCGAGGAGGCCGCGGGCGTCCTGAAGCACCGCAAGCGCAAGGAGAAGGCGCTGCGGAAGCTCGACGCGATGCAGGCCAACATGACCCGGGTCCAGGACCTCACCACCGAGCTGCGCCGCCAGCTCAAACCGCTGGGCCGCCAGGCCGAGATCGCCCGCAGGGCCGCCGTCATCCAGGCCGACCTGCGTGACGCCAGGCTCCGGCTGCTCGCCGACGACGTGCTCACCCTGCGGACCACCTTGGAACGGGAGATGGCCGACGAGGAGGCCGTCCGCACCCGCCGCGCCGAGGTGGAGACCGAGCTGGAACAGGGCCAGGTCGCCGAGTCGGAGCTGGAGTCCGCCGAGGCCGCAGCCCAGCCGCGCCTCGCCGCGGCCCAGGAGACGTTCTTCCGGCTCTCCTCCCTCCGCGAGCGCCTCAGGGGCTTGGCGGGGCTCGCCGCCGAGAGGCACCGGCACGCCACCGAGACCGCCGTGGAGCGGCGCGGGCGCGATCCCGAGGACTTCGAGCGCGAGGCCGAGGAGGTCCGGGAACAGGAGCGGGTCCTGACCGAGTTGCTCGAAGGGGAGCGGGAGTCGCTCGCCGAGGCGGTGGCCAGGCGTGCCGAGACCGAGGCCGCGCTCGCCGCCGAGGAGCGGCGGCTCGCCGTCGAGGCGAGGGCCGCCGCGGACCGGCGCGAGGGCCTGGCCAGGCTCAGGGGGCAGGTCGAGGCCGCGCGCAGCCGGGCGGGGGCCGCCGAGGAGGAGATCGGCAGGCTGAGAGACTCGCTGCGGGAGGCCGAGCAGCGCGCCGAGGAGGCCCAGGCCGAACACGAGGGCCAGGAACGCGCCGAGCCGTCCGCCGACCCCGCCCTCGCCGAGGAGCTGGAGATCGCCCTGGAGACGGTCGAACAGGCCGGGGAGTCCGTCGAGTCGGCCAGGGCCGCCGTGGAGGAGGCCAAGGCCGCCGTCGCGGGTCCCGACTCCGCGCTCGGCGCCGCCAGGGCCGCCCTCAGCGCCGCACGCGAGGCCGACCAGCGGGCGCAGCGCGAGGTGGCGGCCCTCGGGGCGAGGTTCGAGGCGCTGGAGATGGGCCTGGCCGGTGGTGCCGACGGTGGCGCCGCGCTGCTTGCCGCCGATCTGGCGGGCGTGCTCGGCCCGGTGGCGACCATGCTGTCCGTGCGCTCCGGCGCGGAGGTGGCCGTCGCCGCCGTGCTCGGGGCCGCGGCCGAGGCCGTCGCCGTCGACTCGCTGCGGAGCGCCGCCGACGCCATCGAGTTCCTCAGGGGCCACGAAGGCGGCCACGCCACCCTCGTCGTCGCCTCCGGCGGGGCGGGGGAGGACCCGGCGGTCCCGCCGGTGCCGGTGACCGGAGCCGAGTGGGCGATCGACCTGGTCACGGTCTCCCCCGAGCTGCGGGCCGCCGCCGTCCACCTGCTCGCGGGGGTGCTGGTCGTGGACGACCTCGTGACCGCGACCAAGGTGGTCGAGCAGCGTCCGGAGCTTCGGGCCGTCACCCGCTCCGGTGACCTCCTGGGATCCCACACCGCCCGCGGGGGCTCAGGGGGTGGCACCTCCGCGCTCCAGATGCGGGCCGCCCTCGACGAGGCCGCCGCGGATCTGGCCAAGGCCAGGGTCGCCGCCGAGCTGGCGGGGACGGAGCTGGAGGAGACCGCCGAGGCCGAGGCGCAGGCGCAGCTCGCGGTCGAGGCCGCGCGGGCGCGGGTCGCGGAGGCGCAGACGGGCGTGCAGAACGCGCAGTCTGGGGTGAACGCGGCGCAGGCCGCCCTGGACCGGGTGAGGGCCAGGCAGCGCGAGGCGGACCAGAAGGCCGCCGCGGTGGCGAGGCGGCTCGCCCAGCTGGGCGCCGCCGCCAAGGCGGCCCGCGACGAGTGTGAACGCCTGGCCAGGGGCGTACGGGCCGCCGAGGAGGCACGCGACCGCGACGCGGCGGGTCTCGCGGAGCTGGAGGAGCGGCTCGCCGCGGCCGACGGCGCCGAGGAACTGGAGACCGAGCCCGGCACCGACCTTCGCGACGAGCTCGCCGAGATCTGCGCGACGGCGAGGCAGGACGAGATGGAGCTCCGCCTCGCGGTACGGACGGCGGAGGAGCGGGTCAGGGGCATCGAGGGCAGGGCCGACGAGCTGACGCGCGCCGCCGAGCGTGAGCGCGAGGAGCGTTCCCAGGCGGCCGAGCGCCGCGAGTGGCGGCGCAGGCAGGCGAGGACGGCCCAGGCGGTCGTCCGGGGCGCCGAGCTGGTGCTGCGCGCGCTGGAGACCTCGCTGGAGGCCGCCGCGGGCGAGCGCGACGAGGCGGAGCTCGCGCGCGGGCAGATCGACGCCTCGCTCAAGGGCGTGCGGATCCGGGTCAGAGAGCTCTCCGGCGAGCTGGACAAGCTGGTCAACCGGGCGCACGGCAGCGAGGTGGCCCGCACCGAGCAGCGACTGCGCCTGGAGCAGCTGGAGGGGCGGGCGGTGGAGGAGTACGGCGTCGAGGCCGACACCCTCGTCGCCGAGTACGGCCCCGGCGAGCCGGTTCCGACGGCCGATGGCGACCCCGTTCCCTACGACCGCGACGAGCAGCTCAAGCGGGCCAGGGCGGCCGACCGCCAGATGTCCCAGCTCGGCAAGGTCAACCCGCTCGCGCTTGAGGAGTTCGCGGCGCTTGAGGAGCGGCACTCGTTTCTCACCTCGCAGCTGGAGGATCTCAAGAAGACCCGCCGCGACCTGCTGCTCGTGGTCAAGGAGGTCGACGACCGGGTCGAGCAGGTCTTCGGCGCGGCCTTCGCGGACGTGGCCCGTGAGTTCGAGACGATCTTCACGCGGGTTTTCCCCGGGGGTGAGGGCAGGCTGCTGCTCACCGACCCGGAGAACATGCTGACCACCGGCGTCGAGGTCGAGGCCAGGCCGCCGGGCAAGAAGGTGAAGCGGCTGTCGCTGCTGTCGGGCGGCGAGCGGTCGCTGACCGCGGTGGCGTTCCTCGTGTCCATCTTCAAGGCGCGCCCCTCGCCGTTCTACGTGATGGACGAGGTCGAGGCCGCGCTGGACGACACCAACACCCAGCGCCTGCTCACCCTCTTCGAGGAGCTCAGGCAGACCTCGCAGATCATCATCATCACCCACCAGAAGCGCACCATGGAGATCGCCGACGCGCTGTACGGGGTGTCGATGCGCGGGGACGGCGTCACCCAGGTCATCAGCCAGCGCCTGAGAGAACACGAGTCCGTCTGAGCCGTCCTCGTCCGATCCTGCCGAGAAGAATCGGCGGCGTTCGCGTGATCCGAGAAAACCCGGAGGAAAAGGGCGGGTGACCGGTCGGGGAGCGTGAGCCGGTCCTGGGCGTCGGCGGGGGCGTGAGCCCGGTCCTGAGCACCGGGGTGTCGGAGCATCCCGGGGCGTCTGGAAAACTGAGGTCTTGTGGAAGGCTATCTCGGCATAATCGCGATCATCGTCGTCGTCGCCCTGCTGGCGGCGGGCGGCATGCTCCTGCTGCTCAGGTCAGGGGGTAAGACCGCGCCGCCGCCGGTCCGGCCGCCGGAGGCGCCGCCGATCCCCGAGGAGACGAAGGCTCCCGGCCGGGGCTCGGTCGTGGACGACGACACGGTGACGACCACCGTGCCGCCGCCCGCCGGGCCGGTCAAGCCGGAGGTCACCGTCGTCGCCCCGGTGATCGAGATTCCTCCGCCGTCCGCAGGACGGATGGCGCGGCTCCGCGCCCGGCTGGCCAGGTCACAGAGCACGCTGGGCAAGGGGCTCCTTGAGCTGCTCTCCCGCGACCGTCTCGACGACGACACCTGGGACGAGATCGAGGAGATCTTGATCACCGCCGACGTCGGCGTGGCGCCGACCCGGGCGATGGTCGAAGAGCTGCGCACCCGGGTGAAGGTGCTGGGCAGCCGGACGCCACAGGAGGCGCGGGCCCTTCTCAGGGAGCAGCTGCTCGTCCAGATCGGCGTCGACATGGACCGCACGCTGCACGTCACGCCGCACGGCGAGCGTCCCGCGGTGGTCCTCGTGGTCGGCGTCAACGGCACCGGCAAGACCACCACCACCGGCAAGCTGGCGCGCGTCCTCATCGGCGACGGAGGCAAGGTCGTGCTGGGCGCCGCCGACACCTTCCGCGCCGCCGCCGCCGACCAGCTGCAGACCTGGGGAGACCGGGTCGGAGCCGCGGTCGTACGCGGGCCCGAGGGCGGCGACCCCGCCTCCGTGGCCTTCGACGCCGTCGCCGAGGGAATCGCGGAGAAGGCCGACGTGGTGATCGTCGACACCGCGGGGCGGCTGCACACCAAGACCGGTCTGATGGACGAGCTCGGCAAGGTCAAGCGCGTCATCGAGAAGAAGGCCACGGTCGACGAGGTCCTGCTCGTCCTCGACGCCACCACGGGTCAGAACGGCATGCGTCAGGCGCAGGTGTTCGCCGAGGTCGTCAACATCACGGGCATCGCCCTGACCAAGCTCGACGGCACCGCCAAGGGCGGCATCATCATCTCCGTCCAGCGCGAGCTGGGGGTCCCGGTCAAGCTGGTCGGCCTCGGCGAGGGACCCGACGACCTGGCGCCGTTCGACCCCGAGGTCTTCGTGGACACGCTCCTCGGAGAGTGAGTCCCGTACCCCCACCCCCGAGGCCCCGCGCCGCAACGGCTCGGGACCTCGCGGGTGGTGGCCCTCTGGCTTTGCCCGGACGGCGCGCGGTGTCCGGGCCGTTTTCCTGAGAAATGCCCGATCTGTTCCCTGTCGGAGGTCCGAGTCGGCGCGGCAGGGGGTCGATGGGGACGACGATCGCGTCCGGTGAACCGTGCAGGTGTGCCGATCCGTCTCCTGGGGAGAGGTTAAGTCCCCAACGCGCGGGAAGCGGGGAGACGTGGAGATGGACATCGGAGTTTCTCAGGGCGCGGGTCTCGCCCCGGCGGTCGACCTCGGCCGCCCGGACACGGGTTCCCGGGCCGTGGCGACTGACGTTTCCCGCCACCCGAAATGGGGTGCTACCTGGGGATATGTGATGATAGACACATCTCCTACCGAACCTGGAGAACGATGTTACGATACTGATACCTGTCCGGCTGTAGAGCGTGTCGCACCCGCTGTTGGCGCAGCCAAAGATCAATCCCCTGACCACGTGGAGCTTTTAACGGCCTCCTTACGAGGTGCCTGCGAGCATCGGATACGTCGTCAGAAGGGGTACTTCACCACTTTGCCGGACGGTAATTGGGGGGAAAGCGCGAGGGGGGTCCAATGATCACGATGACGGAAGAGCAACGCCAGGACTGGTTCGAACGTGATGTCGTGCCGGTCACCAGTCAGCTCTACGCGTCCGCGATGCGTCTGACCCGTAACACCGCCGACGCCGAGGACCTGGTTCAGGAGACCGTCACCAAGGCGTTCACCTCGTACCACCAGTTCCGTGAGGGCACCAACCTCAAGGCGTGGCTGCACCGCATCCTGACCAACAACTTCATCAACGACTACCGCAAGAAGCAGCGCTCACCCAAGCTCTCGGCCACCGAGGAGATCGAGGACTGGCAGCTCGCCGCCGCCGAGTCCCACATGTCCAGCGGTCTCAAGTCCGCCGAGACCGAGGCGCTGGAGCAGCTGCCCGACAGCGCGGTCATGAACGCCCTGCGCTCCCTGCCCGAAGACTTCCGGGTGGCCGTCTACCTGGCCGACGTGGAGGGCTTCGCCTACAAGGAGATCGCCGAGCGGATGGGCACCCCCATCGGCACGGTCATGTCCCGCCTCCACCGGGGCCGGCGCCAGCTTCGCACCATGCTCGAAGACTACGCCCGCGAGGAGGCCGGCTTCCGCGTGTCCGAGGAGGTCCAGGCCGCCTGACGACCTCCCCACCCTGGCTTTTCCCGCCGTACGCGCGTCCGAGGGCCCCGCGTGTTCCCCCGTATCCGGGCGCCTCGGCGGAGAAGTGGTCAGTCCAGCGTCAAGTGGAGCCTCACCCTCAGCTCCCCGTCCACGCCGCGCACCTGCACCAGGTCACAGAGCTGGCGGCTGATCCAGAGCCCGTAGCCGCGCGGTGATCCCGGCTCGGGCGGGAGGTAGCCGGGCAGCGGGACGTCCAGGTCACCGCCGCCGGAGTCGGCGATCTCACACACGATCTCGCCGTCGGCCACCCAGATGGACGCCCGGCCGTGTCCTGCCCCGTGCTCCACACTGTTGGCGGCCATCTCCGAGACGCTCAGCACGAATGAGGCGACCAGGTCGCGTCCCAGGCCCGCCCGGCTCGCGTGGTCGGTGACGAGCGCGCGCAGCCGTCCCAGCTCGCCCAGGGTGAAGTGGGTGACCGTCGCGGACGGCGGTGGGCAGGGGAGGGGGAGATCGTCTCCCGGCAGGGTGAACCGCTCCGGGGGGACATAGCGGTCACTCCATCGCAGACCGGCGCCGGTCAGCTCCGCGGGATGGGTGTGAAGGACGTGACCGAGCGCCAGCCTCTCGTCGTACAGGCACCACATGCTGACCGGAACACCGGCGAACGCGGCGTTGAGCACCGACTCGTAGCGGATCCACTCACGAACCTGCCGCTCGGTCCAGCCCGACCACACCGGCTCCCCGATGACCAGTGGCCGCTCTCGCTGCCGGACGTAGTCGTGGAAGGCCGCGAGGGTCCGTGCCGGATGGGCGTACCACTCCTCGGCGGGACGGCGGTCGATGAGGCGGGTGTCCGCGCCGAAGGCGTCACCGATCAGGTCCAGACCGCGCTCGCCCGTGACGACCAGGATCCGACGGCCCTCCCGGAGGGCGCCGGCGATCAAGGGCTGGAGGAGTCCAAGAAAACCGGAATCGGAACCGTACGCGACAGCCGTGTGCGCGAACGGCCCGCCGGAGTCGAGGAACGCCCGCTCGGGCTGCACGGGGATGACCGTAACAAGCACCTGGCTTTAACACAACAGAGTCAGTCCGCGACATCGTGTCAACCGGACGCGATCAGCGCGACCGCGGTGAGGGTGAATCCGATCCCCACCACCTGGACCGTGTTGAGCCGCTCCCCCAGGAAACGGCGGGCGAGCAGCAGGGTGCTCGCCGGGTACAGCGAGACCAGGACGGCGACGAGGCTGAGCATCCCGCGCTGCTGGGCGAGCACGAAGAGCACGTTGGCGGCCATGTCGAGCACTCCGGCCGCGAAGATGACGGGCAGCGTGCCGGGGCCGGGGCGCGAGACGCGGCCGGTGGCGAAGGCCGACAGGGCGATGAGGGTGACCGAGAGCAGGCGGGCCCCGAAGAGTGGCCACATGCCGCTGTCCGCCGGAGCCTGGGCGATGACGATGAAGAACCCGCCGAAACCCGCGCCCGCGGCGAGCGAGGCCAGGATCGGGCCGTACCCTCGGCTCGCCTCTCCGTCCGGTGAGCCTCGGCTCACCAGCAGGACCGCGAGCAGCGCGAGAACCACCCCGGCAAGCGCGACCGGCTCGGGGCGCTCCCCGACGGCGAGCCCGAACAGTACGGGCAGTGCCGCGGAGAACGTCGCGGTGATCGGCGCCACGACCGACATCACGCCGCTCGCCAGTGCCCGGTAGAACAGCACGACCCCCGCCGTGCCGCAGAGGCCGGAGGCCGCGCCCCAGGCGAGGGCCGCGGGCGTGGGGCGCTCGGGCAGGAACGGCAGCAGCGCGGCGACCAGGGCCAGCCCGGCGATCTGGGAGAGGAGCACCACCGCGAGCACCCGTGATCTGCGGGTGGCCAGACCGCCGAGAAAGTCGGCGGCGCCGTACACCACCGCGCAGGTCGTCGCCAGGACCATAGCCGTCACATCTCACCTCGGTTCAATAGAGTGAACTGAAAGTACAATATATGGAGTTCAATGGAGTGCAAATCGAGTTCACTACACTGAACTCATGGATCCAGAGACGATCACCGCCGCGGTCGCCAACAACGTGCGGGCGCAGCGGGCGCACCGGCAGATGACCCTCGATGAGCTCGCCGCGCGCTCGGGAGTGAGCCGGGGCATGCTCGTCCAGGTCGAGCAGGGCAGGACGAACCCGAGCATCAGCACGCTCACCCGCATCGCCGACGCGCTCGGGGTGACGGTCGCGCGAATGGTGGAGGTCTCCGACACGCCCGTGGTCCGGGTGGTCAGCGGCGCCGACGTCGTCACCTTCCCGCACGGCGCCTCCAGCACCGCGCGCCTGCTGGTCGGCACCGACGCGCCCGCCATCCTGGAACTGTGGGACTGGCGGCTCGCCCCCGGCGACCACCACGACGGCGACGCCCACCCCCCGGGCACGCGCGAGATGCTGACCGTCCTCGAAGGGCGGCTCACCCTCTCGGTGTACGGCAAAAGTCACGTCGTGGAGACGGGCGACGCGGTCGTGTTCAGTGCCGACCGCCCGCACCGGTACGCCAACGAGGAGGACGTCCCTCTGCGGTTCATGATGGTCGTGACCGAGCCCCGCGAGACGCCCGACCGCTCCTGAGGCCCGCATATGTGCGGTCCGCCTGCCTTGGGAGCTTTGAAGGTCTAACCGGCCGCATCGGATGAGACGGCCACCAGGTATGCATCTCTCCGGATCTGGCGTGAAGTGGCGCGTCGGTACGGGTAACCGGCGGTCGATGCCCCATCCTGGTGGAATACCCGGTCATGATCTTGCGGGGGGACCCGGCCGGGCCGCTCGCCGTCCCCGCGGCGCTTTCGGGGGGAAGCATGCGGTTGTGGCGGGTGTGGATCGTGCTGGTGGTGTCGCTGCTCGCGCTCTGGGGATGCACCTCCCCGATCACCATGGTGGGATCGGTGGAACAGGCGACCATGACCTCTCCCGCCCTCAAGGAACCCGCGGGGCTCGGGAAACCCGCCCCTGTCACCGTCCCCGGCCTCGGACCCGGAGCGGCACGGCCGCACTGGGCGTGGAACGACCTTCCCGTCTCCCCCCGGGCGCGCCGGATCGACTGCGATCGAAGCAAGTGCGTGGCGCTCACCTTCGACGACGGGCCGGGGACCTACACCGAGTCCCTGCTCGACATCCTCGCCAGGCACCGGGCCAGGGCGACCTTCTTCGTCGTCGGACGCATGGCCTCCGGGACGGGCGAGAGCACCCTGCGCAGGATGGTGGCCGAGGGACACGAGCTGGGCAACCACACCTGGAGCCATCCGCAGCTGCCCCAGCTGTCACAGGCGGGGATCAGGGAGGAACTGGGCCGTACCCAGTGGCTCGTCAAGCGGGCGACCGGGGTCGCGATGATCCTCATGCGCCCGCCGTACGGGTTGACCGACACCCGGGTCGCCACCGAGAGCCGCTATCTGGGGCTCGCCCAGATCATGTGGGACGTCGACACGCTCGACTGGCGCGACCACGACCCCTCGGTCATCGCCCGGCGCGCGGCACAGGCCGAGCCGGGCTCCATCGTGCTGATGCACGACATCCACCTCTCCACGATCCAGGCCGTCCCCCGGATGCTGAACGAACTCGCCGCGAGGCACTACCGGTTCGTGACGCTGTCCGAGCTGTACGGGGGGCGCCCCACGCCGGGGAGGAAGTACTACACGGCCCGGGACGGCCAGGCCGCCGGCGACGGGCCCGGCGGGGAAAGAGACGAAAGGCTCCTGGGCGAGTCCGGCGGGGAAAGGGGCGAAAGGCGCGGGAGAGTCCGGGAGAGGGAGGGGTGACGGGCCCGGGAGAACCCGGCGGAAGGCCCGGTCGAAGAGCGGGAACCTTTCACAGCCGTTCCCCGGCGGTCCAGGGCGAGGAGGCGGGGGACCGACGAAGACATCCCAGGAGGGCCACCGGGCCCACCCCGCCGGCCGTACGCCCCTCGCCCTCCGCGCGCCGGTCGCTCAGTGTCCGCGCCGCCCTGCCGCGACGTAAGCGCGAACTCGGCGGCTGAGGCCCGCCGCGGCGAGGGCCGCGGCGAGGCAGGCCATCGGGATCGACGGCAGAACATAGCGGTGGTCGAAGTCGAGCACGGCGACCGGGGCGAGGAGCAGGAAGACGGCCGTGGCCCATGGCAACAGGGCCGGGCGCCGCCGCCCGACGGCCCCGGCGCCGCCCAGCAGCAGGAGCGCGCCGATCAGCGGGCCGTGCAGGACCCCGGGGTAGGGATAGGCGCCCAGCAGGCTCCCGTAGGGCTCGACCGAGGACATCCCCTTGATGTCGCCGTCGTACTCCCGGCGCACCTGGTCGATCAGCGGGAAGTCGGGCAGCGGCCAGGAGCCGACGGGGAACGTGAGGGTGGGGGAGACCCGCAGGGGGTGGCGCACCGGGGTCGCGGCGAAGGTGAGCGAGGTGTCGCGGGCGACCTCGCGGAGATAGTCGAGCGGCTGCGCGGCGATGGCGCGCAACGCGAAGGACCTGGCCAGGTCGTTGTGGGCGAACCTGCCTCCCGGCAACCTGTTGAGCGAGGCGTCGGCGGCCCAGACGTACTCGGAGGCGGCGTCGACCACCGTGCCGTTCGAACAGAGCACCGCCTCCCTCGCCGGCGGTCTGATCACCGAGCAGTCGGCGAACGTCATCGTGCGCGCCCACAGCGCCACGCCGTCGGAGCCGCTGAGCGCGAACCGCCCGTGGTGCTGCTGGTACCAGCCCGCGTAGGCGGCGAGCGGCAGCGTCCCGGCGGCGGCCAGCGCGACCACCCGCTTCCAGCCGGCCCGCCGCAGGAGCAGGTGGAGCAGGACCAGGCCGAGCAGCGGCACCGCGACCGTACGGGTGAGCCCGGCCAGCGCCAGCAGCAGGCCCGCCACGGCGACCGCCCGCGCCGAGGGCCTCGCCCGCCACATCAGGACCGTGAGGGCCGCGGTGATGAGGAAGATGAGCTGGGTGTCGGAGAGCACGGCGTGTTCGAGCCGCAGGAACGCGGGGTTGAACAGCAGGGGCAGGGGGGCCAGGGCCGCACCCCAACCGGGAAGCGCGTGACGGCGCAGCACCAGATAGATCATCAGGGCCGTGCCCAGACCCATCAGGTGCTGCAGGCCCGCGACGAGCACGACGCTGTGGAAGGGCAGCAGCAGCCTGAGCAGGAAGGAGTACCCGGCCGGATGGAACGCGCCGGACGGCTCCAGATGGACCGCCGTGTCGAGGTAGGTGAAGGAGTCGTACCAGTAGAGCTGGGCGGTGTCGTAGCCGAGCATGACGAGGACGCGGAGCCCCGCCGCCAGCACGATCGCGACGGCGAACGGCAGGTGACCGCCGAGGAGCCGGTCACGCGTCCGGCTCGGACCGGATGCTGTGGGTACGGTCGTGACGCCGCCGGGTGAGGCGAGCATGGATGGTTCCCCCGATTCAGGGCCGGAGAATTCCGGCACGGTCGGAGCAGTCCAGCGAGTGATCGATAACCTTGGCGTCACCGAATCTGGTTATGTCCGCGTTATGCCGCCTGTGGCACGCTGGCGCGATTCGGCCCGGGGGAGGCACATTGTGCGGGTTTTGGTCGTCGAGGATGAGAAGATGCTCGCCGACTCGATCGCGGAGGGGTTGCGCGCGGAGGCGCTCGCCGTCGACCTCGCCTACGACGGGGAGGCGGCACTGGAGCGGCTGCGGCTCCATGACTACGACGTGCTCGTCCTGGATCGGGACCTGCCTGGCGTGCACGGCGACGAGGTGTGCCGGACCATGGTCGCCGAGGGGAGGCTGGTGCGGATCATCATGCTCACCGCGGCGAGTGACGTGCGCTCCCGGGTGGCGGGACTGTCCCTGGGGGCCGACGACTACCTGCCCAAGCCGTTCGCCTTCGAGGAGTTGCTGGCCCGCGTCCACGCGCTGGGCCGCCGGGTGCGCCCCGCCGCCCCGCCGGTGCTGGTGCGGGCAGGCATCAGCCTGGACCAGGCGCACCGGCAGGTGTTCCGCGAAGGACGCTACGTGCCGCTCGCCCGCAAGGAGTTCGGTGTGCTGGCCGAGTTGCTGCGCGCCGACGGGGCGGTGGTCTCCAGCGAGACGCTCCTGGAGAAGGTGTGGGACGAGCACACCGACCCGTTCACCAACACCGTGCGGACCACGATGATGAAGCTGCGCCGTAAGATCGGTGACCCGCCGGTCATCGAGACCGTCACCGGAGTGGGGTACCGCATTCCATGAGGATGAACGTTCGTTTCCGGTTCGCCGTGGCCTGCGGAACGGTCTTCCTCTACATCGGCGCCGTCCTGGTCGCGGGGCTCGCCTTCGTCGTACGGCAGACCCTGGAGCCTCGTGACGAACTCAGAAGGCCCCCCTCCGTCGTGGTCGCGGGCCGGCACTACATGCCATGGACCAGCGAGTACGGGGTGGCGGAGCAGCGGGGGGCGCAGTTCAGGCGCGTCTACCAGGCCGACGCGATCAGCAACGTCCTCATCGTGGGCGGCGCCGCGCTGCTGGTGACCGCTGGGGTCGCGGCGGTGGTCGGCTGGCGGGTCGCCGGCTGGGCGTTGCGCCCCGTCAGTTCGATGACGGCGAGCGCGCGGCACGTCGCCCAGAGCCACGACCTCGCCGGTGGAATCACCTACGAGGGGTCGGATCGTGAGATCAGGGAACTGGCCGACATCCTCAACATCACCCTGGAGCGCCTGGCCCGCTCCTTCGACGGGCAGCGGCGCTTCGTCGCCAACGCCTCCCACGAGCTGCGCACCCCGCTCACCATCAACCGCACCCTGGTGGACGTGGCGGTGAGGCGGCCCGACGCGACGGAGGACGTCAAACGGCTCGGTGAGTCCCTGCTGGTGGTCAACACCCGCCACGAACGGCTGATCGACGGCCTGCTCGCCCTCGCCGAGGGCGAGCAGGCCATCCTGGACCGCCGTCCCTTCGACCTGACGGACGTGGTCGAGCACGTGCTCGACCTGGCGGGCAAGGAGGCCGAGGAGCGCGAGGTGGTCATCCACCGGCTGCTGGACCCCGCGCCGACCGCCGGGGAACCGGTGCTGGTCGAGAGGCTCGTGCAGAACCTGGTGGAGAACGCGATCCGGCACAACCACGCCGGTGGCGAGGTGTGGGTGTCCACCAGGAAGCGCGCCGAGCGGGTGGAACTGGTGGTGGCCAACACCGGGCTGCCGGTCCCGGCCTACGAGATCGAGGCGATCTTCGAGCCGTTCCGGCGGCTGCACGGCGACCGGCTGCGCTCCGAGCGCGGCAGCGGTCTGGGACTGTCGATCGTCCGTGTCGTCGCCGAGGCGCACGGCGGCGTCGTGGTCGCCGTCGCCCGGGAGGAGGGCGGGCTGACGATCACCGTCGAGCTGCCGTGCGAGAGCTCCTGACGTCCTGCCGCCGGGCACCGTGGCCCGCGCCTGGAGGGCGGCCGGGAATCACCGGTTTCCGGTGATCACACCGCAGGCGACGCGCCCGCCGGAGTCTCCCGCCTTCAGGGTCTCCGCGTCCGGGCCGGTGCCGGTGGTCGGATCGGCCGGGTGGCTGTAGCGGTCGGGGATGTTGGAGTGGTTGTCCGGCAGGGCGTGGATGACGACGGCACTGCCGTCGCCGTCGAAGAGCTGTCCGACCTTGAAGCGGTCGGTCACGACGGTCGCCTCACCGGTGCCGTCGGCGGCGACGAGGAGGTTGGGCAGGTCACCGGAGTGCTCGCTGTGCTTGACCGGCGGAAGGGTGAAGTGCGGGCCCGCGCTGGCGAAAGGGCTGCCGGTGGCCGGGTCGATCGACTGCGGGTCGCAGGAGCCCTTCATGTGAATGTGGAAGCCGTGATATCCGGCCGACAGGTCGCCGACGGTGATCGTCAGCTTGGATTTGCCGTCCGGCTGCTGGCCGATGCTCAGGGAACCGATGTTCTTCCCCGCCGTGTTCTTGATGACGGCCTCGGCCGACGCCTGAGGCCCCGGCGACGACGTCCGTGGAATCTGCGACGTGTGCGATATGTGTGGCGTCTGTGATGTCGCCTGGGCGGCCGGGACGGTGCCGGCTCCGGTCACCGCCGTCCCGAGCGCGACGGCGAGGGCGAGACAGGTCCTGTGAAGCATGAGATATCCCCCCGTACGAGTCCTGGGCTCCCCGCGACGTCGGGGAGAGACCAGTACAGGGTTCCTACCCCAGGTGGGGCGGGTATCGGAGGCACCACGCCGTCTCATCGGGCAAAGTCGTGCCGTACGAGGCCGTCCGGTGCGTGAGCGGGCCGTGGGAAACCCCGCCGTACGCGGGTGTGCCGCCGGAGGCCGCGCCGGACGAACGCGACGAGGAAGCCGTACGAGACGAGACCGTCCCGCCGGGAATGCCCGGCGGGACGGGGAGATGAGCGGTGAGGCTCAGTTGGCCCGCTTGGCGCGGGCTGTGGTGCGGGCGCGGGTCGAGGCGTCGAGGACGACCTTGCGGATGCGCACGTTCTCCGGCGTGATCTCCACGCACTCGTCCTCGCGGATGAACTCCAGCGCCTGCTCCAGCGAGAGCTGACGCGGCGGGATCAGCGTCTCCGTCGTGTCGCTCGTCGAGGAGCGCATGTTGGTGAGCTTCTTCTCCTTGGTGATGTTCACGTCCATGTCGTCGGAGCGCGAGTTCTCACCGACGATCATGCCCTCGTAGACCTCGGTGGTCGGCTGGACGAACAGGACACCGCGCTCCTGCAGGTTCAGCATCGCGAACGGGGTCACCGGGCCCGACCGGTCGGCCACCAGCGAGCCGTTGTTGCGGGTGCGCAGCTCGCCGAACCACGGCTCGTAGTCCTCGAAGACGTGGTTCACGATGCCGGTGCCGCGGGTCTCGGTCAGGAACTCGGTGCGGAAGCCGATCAGGCCGCGGGCCGGGACCACGAACTCCATGCGGATCCAGCCGGTGCCGTGGTTGGTCATGTGCTCCATGCGGCCCTTGCGGACGGCGAGCAGCTGCGTGATCGCCCCGAGGTAGTCCTCGGGACAGTCGATGGTCACCCGCTCGACCGGCTCGTGGACCTTGCCATCGATGATCTTGGTGACGACCTGCGGCTTGCCGACGGTGAGCTCGTAGCCCTCGCGGCGCATCTGCTCGACCAGGATGGCGAGCGCGAGCTCACCACGCCCCTGCACCTCCCAGGCGTCGGGGCGGTCGGTCGGCAGGACGCGCAGCGACACGTTGCCGACGAGCTCCTTGTCGAGCCGGTCCTTGACCATGCGGGCGGTGACCTTGGAACCCTTGACCCTGCCGACCATCGGAGAGGTGTTGGTGCCGATGGTCATGGAGATCGCGGGCTCGTCGACCGTGATGAGGGGGAGCGGGCGCGGGTCCTCGGGGTCGGCGAGGGTCTCGCCGATCATGATTTCCGGGATGCCGGCGATCGCGATGATGTCGCCGGGACCCGCCTCCTCGGCGGGCTTGCGCTCCAGGGCGTCGGTCATCAGCAGCTCGGTGATCTTCACCCGCTGGATGCTGCCGTCGGTGCGGCACCAGGCGACCTGCTGGCCCTTCCTGATGGTGCCCTGGTGGATGCGGCAGAGCGCGATCCTGCCCAGGTAGGAGGAGGCGTCGAGGTTGGTGACGTGCGCCTGCAGAGGGGCCGTCGGGTCGTACACCGGGGCCGGGATCGTGTTCTTGATGACCTCGAACAGCGGCTCCAGGTCCTCGGAGTCCGGCATGCCGCCGTCCTCGGGACGGTTGAGCGAGGCGCGCCCGGCCTTGGCCGAGGCGTAGACGATCGGGAAGTCGATCTGCTCCTCGGTGGCGTCGAGGTCGATGAAGAGCTCGTAGACCTCGTCCACGACCTCCTTGATCCGGGCGTCGGGGCGGTCGACCTTGTTGATGCACAGGATGACCGGCATCTTGGCGGCGAACGCCTTGCGCAGCACGAACCGGGTCTGAGGCAGCGGGCCCTCTGAGGAGTCGACGAGCAGCACGACACCGTCGACCATGGACAGGCCCCGCTCGACCTCACCGCCGAAGTCGGCGTGGCCGGGGGTGTCGATGATGTTGAGCGTCATGCCGCCGTGCTTGACGGCGGTGTTCTTCGCGAGAATGGTGATCCCCTTCTCGCGCTCAAGGTCGTTGGAGTCCATGACACGGTCGTCCACGTCCTGGTTGACGCGGAAGGCGCCCGACTGCCAGAGCATGGCATCCACGAGAGTGGTCTTGCCGTGGTCGACGTGCGCGATGATCGCGATGTTCCGCAGGTCGTCGCGGCTGTTCAAAGGCATGATGGAGTCTCACTCTGTGATCGTGGAGGCTGACCGCGGACTGTGCGGCTTTCCCATTTTAGTTGATCCGGACAATCGCTCTTACGCGTCCGACATATGAAGTGCGTCAATTCACCCGCCGGACACCCTCCCGGCCCGTCGGCGGAGGCCCGTCGCCGGTACGGCGGATCGGTGCCGCGCCCGAGGTACGGGCGAGACGCGACCGGCGCGCCGGAACTGCCTAAGCTCGGATCCATGCCTCTCGCGCCATCGTTTCCCGCGATGCTCAAAACCCGGGACAACCTGCGGATAGACGCCGCCCACACCCCCTCGCGCGGCGAGGACGATCTCGGGATCGTCCTCGCCCACGGCTTCACGGGATCGCTCAGGGAACGCACCACGCGCCGCATCGCCCACGTGCTCAGCGGGTTCGGCGGGGTGGTGGCGTTCGACTTCAGAGGACACGGCCGTTCGGCGGGCAGATCGACCGTGGGAGACCTGGAGATCCTCGACGTGGAGGCGGCGGTACGGCACGCGCGGACGATCGGCTACCGCAGGGTCGTGACCGTCGGGTTCTCCATGGGCGGGGCGGTCGCCGTACGGCACGCGGGGGTGATGGGCGGCGTGGAGGCGGTGGTGTCGGTGAGCGCACCCGCCCGGTGGTACTACCGTGGAACCAGGCCGATGCGCCAGGTGCACTGGGCGATCGAGAAGCGGGCAGGGCGGCTGGTCACACGGCTGAGCAAGCGCACCCGGATCATGAAGGGCGTGTGGGATCCGCTCCCGCTGGCGCCGTACGAGGCGGCGGCGAAGATCTCACCGGCGCCGCTCCTGATCGTGCACGGCGACACGGACCGGTTCTTCCCTCTCGACCACGCGTACCAGATCTACGAGGCCGCGAACGAGCCGAAGGAGTTGTGGATCGAGCCCGGCTTCGGCCACGCGGAGACGGCGGCCACACCGGATCTGGTCCGTCGCATCGGGATATGGGCCGCGACCCGTTCCGGTCCCCCGGAATACCTATCCTCGTGAGGACCGGGCATATGGCGAAGGTGACGTGACGACGGCGGGCGACGGCGACGGACACGGACAGCGGTATGGGCAGCGGCGAGGGGACAGGGCAGGACGCATGCGAAGCATCTACGTTGCGGGGCTTGGCCGGGGAGACGGCAGACAGATCGTCGAGCTCGGCATGATGGAGCTGCTGAGCGGACGGGCCGAGCGCACGGGGGTGTTCCGGCCCATCACCGGCGGCGGTGAGGACCGGGTCATGGAGCTGCTCAGGGCCAGATACCGTCCCGCGGCCTCGGCGACCGGGGTGAGCGCCGAGGAGGCCGCGGGGATCTACGCGGAGCGGGGCGCCGAGGAGCTCATCGGCCGCCTGGTCGCCCGCTTCCACACCCTGGAGCGCGAGTGCGACGCCATGTTGGTGCTCGGCAGCTTCTTCGACACCGACGACCTGCCGCGCGAGCTGGCCTTCAACGCCCGCCTCGCCGCCGAGTTCGACGCCCCGGTGATCGTGGTGGTGGGCGCGCACGGCGACGACGCCGAGGCGATCGCGGCTGAGATGCGCACCGGCTACCAGGTCTTCTCCGACCTGGGCTGCACCGTGCTCGCGGTGATCGCCAACCGGGTGCCCGAGGGCACGGTCATCGAGTGCGACCTGCCGGTGCCCTACTACGCCGTGCCGGAGCACCCCTCGCTGTCGGCGCCGACCGTCGGGCAGGTCATGCGGGCCGTGGACGCCGAACTCATCCAGGGCACCGAGGACGGCCTGCTCCGTGACGTGCTCGGGTTCGTCTTCGGCGGGGCCACGCTCCCGGTCTTCCTTGAGCACCTCGTCGACGGCGCGCTCGTGATCATGCCGGGCGACCGCGCGGACCTGCTGCTGGTCTCGCTCGCCGTCGAGGCCGCCGGCACGGCGAGACCCGCCGGGGTCGTCCTCACCGTGGGGGAGAGGCCCAGCGAGGCCGTGATGGAGCTCACGGCCCGCCTCTCGCCCGGTGTGCCGGTGCTCACGGCCAAGGCGGGCAGCTTCGCCGTGGCGACCACCCTGGCCGAGCTGGAGGGGCGGCTCACCGCCGACAACCCCCACAAGATCGAGACGGCCCTCGGCCACTTCGAGGCGCACGTCGACGCGATCGGTCTCGCCGACAGGATCGAGCTCACCCGCTCGGAACGGGTCACCCCGATGATGTTCGAGCACACCCTGCTGGAGCGGGCGCGGGCCGACCGGCGCCACATCGTGCTGCCCGAGGGCGAGGAGGACCGCATCCTGCGGGCGGCCGACATCCTCATGCGACGCGGCATCGTCGACCTCACCCTCCTCGGCAGGGAGGACGTGGTGCGGCGGCGGATCGGCGACCTCGGCCTCGACCTCTCCGGCGTGACCGTCGTCGACCCGCTGACCTCGCCGCTGCGGGAGGCGTTCGCCTGGGAGTACACGGCGCTGAGGGAGCACAAGGGGGTGACCTTCGAGTCGGCCATGGACGCGGTCGCCGACGTCAACTTCTTCGGCACGATGATGCTGAGCCGGGGCATGGTGCACGGGATGGTCTCCGGGGCCGCGCACACCACGGCCGCCACGATCCTGCCCGCCTTCCAGATCATCAGGACGGTGCCCGACACCTCGATCGTCTCCTCGGTCTTCTTCATGTGCCTGGCCGACCGGGTGCTCGTCTACGGCGACTGTGCGATCAACCCCGACCCCGACGCCGAGATGCTCGCCGACATCGCGATCTCCTCGGCCCGCACGGCGAAGCGGTTCGGCGTCGAGCCGAGGATCGCGATGCTCTCCTACTCCACCGGGGAGTCGGGCAGGGGCGCCGACGTCGACAAGGTCCGCGCCGCCACCGCCCTGGTCGCGGAACGGGCGCCCGACCTGCTGGTCGAGGGGCCGATCCAGTACGACGCGGCGGTGGACGCCAGGGTCGCCGCCGCCAAGCTGCCCGGTTCACAGGTCGCCGGCCGGGCGACCGTGCTGATCTTCCCGGACCTGAACACCGGCAACAACACCTACAAGGCCGTGCAGCGCTCGGCCGGCGCCGTCGCGGTCGGGCCCGTCCTGCAGGGACTGCGCAAGCCGGTCAACGACCTGTCGCGCGGAGCCCTGGTCACCGACATCGTGAGCACCGTCGCCATCACCGCCGTACAGGCGCAGGAGGTTACCCAATGAGCGAGCGAGTCGCGCGGCCGGCCGGGATCCCCGGCCTGGACGGGGGCGCCGAGCATGGGAGTGCTTCGGTGAGGGACGGTGACGTGGGCCGGGGGAGTGGTTCGGTGGGAGCGGATGACGCGGCCCGGAGGAGTGGTTCGATGCGGGAGGGGGATGCGGGCCGGGAGCCTGGCCTGGCGCGGGAGGGCGCCGGGGAGCCGGGCCGAGAGGAGCCGCCCTGCCAGGTGCTGGTCCTCAACGCGGGGTCCTCCTCGCTGAAGTACGGGCTTCTGTCCGGCTCCGAGCGGCTGGCCTCGGGAACGGTGGAGCGCATCGGCGAGCCCGGCTCCCCGGTCCCCGACCACCGGGCGGCGCTGGAGGTCATCGCCGAGCGGCTGGCCGCCCACGGTCTGGGGCTCGACTCACCGGAGCTCGTCGCGATCGGGCACCGGGTGGCGCACGGCGGTACGGCCTTCACCCGGCCCACCCTCATCACCGACGAGGTGGTGAGGGGAATCGAGGAGCTCATCCCGCTCGCGCCGCTGCACAACCCCGCGAACCTGGCGGGCATCGAGGTCGCCAGGCGGCTCCGCCCCGACCTGCCGCAGGTCGCCGTCTTCGACACCGCCTTCCACGCCACGATCCCCCCGGCCGCCTCGACGTACGCGATCGACCGCGAGGTGGCCGTGCGGCTGGGCGTGCGGCGCTACGGCTTCCACGGCACCTCACACGCGTACGTCTCGCGCCAGGCCACACTCCTCGCGGGCGGGCCGGAGGCCAACGTGATCGTCCTGCACCTCGGCAACGGGGCCAGCGCCTCGGCGGTGTCCGCGGGGCGGTGCGTGGACACGTCCATGGGCATGACCCCGCTCGAAGGTCTGGTCATGGGGACACGCAGCGGCGACCTGGACCCGGCGGTGGTCCTCTACCTGGCGCGTACGGGGGGTATGTCCCTCGACGAGATCGACACGCTGCTCAACCGCCGCAGCGGCATGCTCGGCCTGTGCGGGGACAACGACGTACGCGTGGTGAGGGAGCGGATGGCCGCGGGCGACCCCGACGCCGAACTGGCCGTCTCGGTCTACTGCCACCGGCTCCGCAAGTACATCGGCGCCTACTACGCCGTCCTCGGCACGGTGGACATCATCGCCTTCACCGGCGGTGTCGGAGAGAACTCGGCCCTGGTGAGGGAGCGGGGGCTGTCCGGCCTCGAGGCCCTCGGCATCGTCGTCGACCCGGTGCGCAACGCCCGCGGCGACACGCTCATCTCCGCCGACGGCGGGGCCGTGAAGGTCGCCGTGATCCCCACGGACGAGGAGTTCGAGATCGCCCGCGAAACTCTTTTCGCCGTTCCCCGAACCTTTCGCGGCTGAAAGTCGTCTATCACGACAGCGGATGGATTGAATCCGCCGGGAGAAGGGCGCGGGACCCGAATCATCGCTCGGGAATCGTCGTCGGCCATACTTCTCGCGGCCGGGTGGTCGCCCAGCGTCGCGGGGGTGCGTTGGGCGGCCGTCCGGCGGTGTGCCCGTACGGCTCGTCGCGAGTCGTACGGGCACACCTGGGGCAGGGAGGGGCTCCTCAGCCCAGACGGGCGATCGACTTGTACTCCAGATAGGCGGACAGCCCTTCAGGGCCCAGCTCGCGGCCGAGGCCGCTGCTCTTGAAACCACCGAAGGGCGAGCTGTTCTCGATCATGAAGAGGTTCACGCCGTAGGTGCCGGTGCGCACCTGGCGGGCGATGTCCATGCCGCGCTCGGTGTCGGCGGTCCACACCGTCCCCGCCAGGCCGTAGTCGCTGTCGTTGGCGATGCGGACCGCGTCCTGCTCGTCCTCGTACGGAATCACGGCCAGGACCGGCCCGAAGATCTCCTCGCGGGCGATGCGCATCTCGTTGGTGGCCCCCGCGAAGACGGTCGGGGCCACGTACCAGCCTCGGTCGTAAGGGCGCTCCAGGCCACCGACGACCGGCTTGGCGCCCTCGTCGATGCCGATCCTGATGTAGCCCTCGACCCGCTCCTGCTGCCGCTTGGCGACCATCGGGCCGATGCCGGTGGCCGGGTCGGACGGGTCGCCGACCGGCATGCCCCGCACCATCGCCGAGACCGCCTCCACGACCTCGTCGTAGCGGTTGCGCGAGGCGAGGATGCGAGTCTGGGCGACGCACGCCTGGCCGTTGTTCATCAGCGAGGCGATCGAGAGGAAGCCCATCGCGGAGGGCAGGTCGCAGTCGTCGAGGATGATCGCCGCGGACTTGCCGCCCAGCTCCAGGGTGCACCGCTTGAGCTGCTCGCCGCAGATCGCCGCGATGCGCCGCCCGGCGGCGGTGGAGCCGGTGAAGGCGACCTTGTCCACGCCGGGGTGGGAGACCAGGTACTCGCTCGTCTCGCGCCCGGCGGCGACGATGTTGACGACGCCGTCGGGGATGCCCGCCTCTTTGATCATCTCGGCCAGCAGGTAGGAGTCGAGCGGGGTCTCGGGCGCGGGCTTGACCACGACCGTGCATCCCGCGACGAGGGCAGGGGCCAGCTTGATCATGATGACGAACTGCGGGACGTTCCACGGGACCACGGCGGCGACCACGCCCACCGGCTCACGGCGGACGGTCACGTTGCCGAACGTGCCGGGACGCTCCTCCTCGACGGGGAAGGTCTTGCCCAGCTCGGCGTAGTACTGGAGCATGCCGAGCGGCTGCGGTGCCTGCGCCAGCTGGGAGAAGGTGATCGGGGAGCCCATCTCCAGGGTGATGAGCTCGGCGATCTCGCCCTGGCGGGCCGCGTAGATCTCGGCGAGCCTGCCGACGACGGCCGCGCGCTCGGCCATCGTCATCCGAGGCCACGGGCCGTGGTCGAACGCCTGGCGGGCGGCGGCCACCGCCCGGTCCATGTCGGCAGGGGTGCCGTCGGGAACCCGGCCGACGACCTCCTCGGTGTGAGGGGAGACGACGTCGATGACGCCGGTTCCCGCGGGGGCCACCCAGTCGCCTCCGATGAAGAACGTGTCGTGCTGGCGCATGATGTGTTGCCTCCTGGTGGGCGGGCCAGAGTCGCGATTCTCGGATGGTCTCATCGGCCGGTGAGGGCGCGACGCGCCCTGCCGGTGCTTGAGACGCTGTTTGAAACCGAATCATGTTCTATCGCTGATGACAAGAGCCGCCGGATGCCTTCGGCGCCCTCCGCCGTGTCCCTGTAGTGTCTCCATCGGGCGCCTGCCGTGTCTCCGCCGGGTGCTTGTCGCGTCCCCGCCGGATCTTCATCGCGCTCCTCGCCGGATTCCTCGCCGGACTGCTCGCCGCGCTCTTCGCGACCGTCTTGGCGGTGGTCTTCGTGACGCTCTCGGCGGCGGGTCTTGGCGGATGTCTCGGCGGCGGTCTTGGTGGTGTTCTTGGCGGTGTTCTTGACGGTGCCCTTCGCGGTGCGGATGGGTGGTGTGTTCTGTGCAAGGATTCATCGGAGTGACAGGAGTGATATGTCGTGCAGTCCTTGTTTAAATCCCCCCAAAGAGGCATATAGTTCACCAACGGTGCGTGAGTTCCTTCGTTCCGGTGGCGAGTGTCAAGATCGCCTTCTATAGTTTCGCTCCGTCTATGAGGGGGCTCCGGAGGTGAGCGAAGCGTGAGACCGACTCGCGCAGCCGCATTGGCTGTAACACTCACCGTGATGCTCCTGTCGCCCGCCGTCGCCGGAGCCGAGCCCCTCCGGACTGCCAGGCCCAACCCGGAGGCCGAGCTCAGGAGGCTCACCCAGGAGGCAGCCGCGATCAACAAGAGCTACCGCGGTCAGGTGCAAAGCCTGGAGGAGACCCGCATCCAGGCGGGCAAGGCCACGACCACCGCCAAGAGCCTCAGACGCGCCCTGGCCAGAGCCGAGATCGACGTCGTGCGCTTCGCCCAGACCACCTACATGGGCGGCGCCCTCGACGACGGCAGCCTGCTGAGCTTTCAGGGCGACCCCGGCCAGGCACTCAGCCAGGCCGCCACCATGTCCCACCTGGCCAGCCGCAGAGCCAGCCAGCTCAACCGGGTCAGGGACCTCGTCAAGAGGGCCAAGACCGCGGAGAAGTCCGCCGACGTGAAGATCGTCAAGCTCAAGAAGGACATCGCCGACCTCAAGCGACAGCGGGTCAGGATCGAGAGACTCCTGGCCAAGTACGGCTTCCAGACCCCCACGGGCAACGGCGGCTTGACCCCCCGCACGGTCACCATGCGCAACCTCGTGCTGCAGAACTTCCCCATGCCCTACGGCTACGGCTGCCTGCGCCCCGGCGACCCCGGCGAACACGGCAGTGGCCGGGCCTGCGACTTCATGTTGAGCTCCGGCGGCAGCGTCCCCACGGCGGACGCGATGGAGCGCGGCAACCGCCTCGCCCAGTGGGCCATCGACAACGGCAACCGCCTCGGGGTCATGTACATCATCTGGCAGCAGAGGTACTACGACGTCCGCACCGGCGCCGGATGGAAGATGATGTCCAACCGAGGCGGCAACACCGCCAACCACATCGACCACGTCCACATCTCGATGTTCTGAGCTGCCAGGCTGCTGACCTGCGGTGATCTCGTTTTGTGGGACTCTCAGGGCACATCCAGGGCACATCGGCCCGTCGCCCACGCATCTTCGATGACCTGCCTCATGCGGTCCTCGCTGGACGGCATCAGGTGCGTGTAGGTCCGCAAGGTGAACCCGGGGTCGGGCGTGCCCGAGGAAGTCGGCCACGGCCTTGATGGACACGCCCCGCTCCAGGAGCACCGAGGCGAAGTGGTGGCGGAGCATTTCGGATCGACGTAGGTCCCGAGGTCCAGCTCGTTCGTGATCTGCGCGTCGAACGCCTCCGCGCAGGTGTTCGCGTCCTGGCCGGCCTTCTTGGCGAAGTTCCTCTTGCGCCGGCTTCCGGACTCGTCGCGCCATCGCACCTGCCGCCGGTCGCCGATGCCGTACTCGGAGCTTCGGACCTTCTTCGCGGTGCCGTCAGGCTGCTTCACCATCTTGTGCCAGCGGTCGTAGACGGTCGCGGTGCGAGGGCGGGGCCGTTCGCTCAGGGGGGCGGTGAGACTGGTGTCACCATGGACACGCGATTGCGTTGACCCAGGTCAGCAGGCGTGATCCGAGGTGTTTACCGATCGGTGGGAAGGCGGCCGACAGCGTCTTCGAGCCCCAGTCCTGAACTGCGGGAACACGCGCCCTAAAGAATCTTGAAAAAGATTCGGCCGCCTTGTCGAATCGGCCAGGTCTCGTTCGAAGCGTGGTCAGAGGGCCGAGAGGAACCTGAGAATCGGCTCCGGACGCGTGAGGAGAAGGGCCATGACCCAGCAGATGACGAGGACCGCGAACCCGGCGACCTGCGACCCGCAGACGAGCGTCACCAAGTCGCTCCTGGGCTACGGCGTCATCGCCGGACCGGTGTACATCGTCGTGTCGCTCGCCCAGGCGCTGACCCGGGACGGTTTCGACCTTACCCGGCACCAGTGGAGCCTGCTCGCAGGCGGCGATCTCGGCTGGATCCAGATCGCCAACCTCATCGTCGCCGGACTGGCGACCATCGCCTGCGCGGTCGGCCTGCGCCGGGCCCTCACCCCGGGGCGGGGCGCGACCTGGGCTCCCTGGCTCGTCGGCGTGTACGGCGTGAGCCTGATCGGCGCGGGGATCTTCCGGGCGGACCCGGCGATGGGCTTCCCTGCGGGGACGCCGGAGGGCCCGGGGGCGATCAGCTGGCATGGGATGCTCCACTTCGCCTGCGCCGCCGTCGGTTTCCTCTGCGTGATCGTGGCCTGTTTCGTCATCGGCCGCCGGTTCGCCGCCGAAGGCCGTACGGGATGGGCCGTTTACTCCAGGGGCACCGGCGTGCTGTTCCTTGTGGCCTTCGCCGCTGTCGCGACCGGGGCGGGCGCCGTATGGGCCAATCTGAGTTTCGTCGCCGGAGTGGTAATCATTTGGGCGTGGCTCTCTGCCCTGTCGCTCCACCTCTACCGGCGCGCCACCCGCCAGCATGCCTGAACTCACCCGGCTAAACCATTCAAGAACGAGATAGAGGGAGACCCCCATGCGGTACATGATCACCCTTAAGACCATCAACCAGCCGGCCACCCCGCCTCCCGCCGAGCTGATGGAAGCCATCGCCAAGCTCGGCGAGGAAGCCACCAGAGCCGGCGCCCTGCTCGACAACGCCGGACTGGCCCCGAGCGCCCAGGGCGCGCGAGTCGAACTCATCGGAGGCAAACTGAACGTCACGGACGGCCCGTTCGCCGAGGCGAAGGAACTGATCAGCTACGCCCTCTACCAGGTCCGGTCGAAGGAGGAGGCCGTCGAGTGGGCCTCCCGTTTCATGAAGATCCAGCGCGACCACTGGCAGGGCTGGGAGGGCGAGGCCGACGTCCTCCGCGTCTTCGGCCCCGAGGATTTCGCCGCCCCCGCATAGCCCACCACCAGCCGTGACCTGCGGCACGCCGCGACAGCGCCCCCGACCAAGGCCCCGCAAGGGACCCGGGCCGGGGGCCAGACGCGTTTACCAGCACGTTCGCTCCGCGCTCACGCGTTCGGACGCATGACGGGATGGGATGCTTGGGTGGAATGGGCAGTGTCGCCAGCAGGGATGAGATGCTTGAATCGGGGGTCTTAACGACATCCCCACGGATAAATCCGGGGGATTTCCCAGCTCAGACTGCACCTGATCCACCGTCCCGGAAGGAGGCGATCTGATGTCTGACGTCGTCGGCACTGGCACGGTCGCGTTCGG
>Ga0233377_1000020_pt1 | contig 161841 bp, 155 predicted proteins | sample ElkDunMinimDraft_6_FD_191540 | JGI IMG/M metagenome (GOLD analysis project Ga0233377, IMG submission 191540) | Fecal eukaryotic communites from dung pellets of Tule Elk in California, USA - Elk Dung E36 | ecosystem: Host-associated > Mammals > Digestive system > Large intestine > Fecal...
GCGCAACGCCTAACCAGACGCCCATCCGCCTTGGCGGCGGATGGGCTACCCCTGACCTGCTCCGCAGGGGTTCCGTTTCCTCCCCACGGCTAAAGCCGGGGGTTTCCACGGAAGGGTTTAGATGACGGTGACATCAAACACCGTAATCTCTACATGTTTAGTTGGTTATATCGCGGAAGTTCGCCCGGCATGGACGTCTTCCTGACGCCGGCATCGGGATCTGATAGGCATTTGTCCCGTGACGCGTTTTCTAACAGCTCTCGCGATGACTCTCCCGCTCATCTCCGCCACGGTTCCGGCCTCGGCCGCCGCCCCCGGCAAGCCGAACGTCCCACCGGGGGTGACGGCCGGGTACGTGGTCTTCGACCGGCAGGCGGCGAAGGTGACCGAGTACCGCAACGCGCACAGGAAGTTCCGATCGGCGTCGGTGGTGAAGATCCTCATCGCGATCGACTACCTGGAGTCGCGCAAAAGCGTTCCCAAGCGGGACCTCGCGCTGCTGAAGGCCATGCTGCGGGTGAGCGACGACGGCGCCGCGACGTCCTTCTGGACCCGGGGTGGTCAGGGAAAGATCATCCAGCGGATGGCGCGCAAGCTGCGGCTCACCGACACCGTTCCCCCACCGGCCGACAAGCCGGGCTTCTGGGGCTACACCTCGCTCAGCGCGATGGACGTCGCCACCACCTACCGCTACCTGCTCGACCGGGCCGACCCCAAGGTCAGCGGCCTGATCCTGAGCCATCTGCGCAGGTCGGGACAGTGCGGCTCCGACGGTTTCGACCAGTACTTCGGCATTCCCCGCGCGGTGCGCGGGCCGTGGGCGGTCAAGCAGGGCTGGTCGGGGTACGGCTCCACGCCCCCGGTCCGCTGCCGCCCGGCGACCGCCCCCGCGTCCACCACCCGATCTTCGGCCTCGACCGCCCCCGCGTCCGCCGCCCGCCCCTCGGCCTTCGCCGCCCCCACCCCCGACGCCCCGTTCGCCGCACACCCCGCCTCCGCCACCGGCTCCACGGTCACCGCGAGGACCGCACCCGCCGCACAGGTCGTCCCCGCCCGCTCAGCGCCGGTCCCCGATCTGGGACGCCCGGTCCTGCACACCACCGGGCTCGTCGGCCCCAGGGAGCGCTGGATCGTGGTCCTGCTGACCGCCCACCCGGCGGGGGCCACCTGGCAGCGCTCCACCGCCCAGACGACGAAGCTGGCCCGGGAGGTCCACCTCAGCGGAACCTCCTGATCGCCGGCTCTCCGAGACGAGCGGCCGCGGGCCTTTCTTCACTCCCAACGGCGGGGAAGGCCGGGCGGTCTCGTCCGGCAGGCGCCTCGCACCGCCGAAGGAGAGGGGCGGTTTTGGCGAGGGCACCGATCCCGGGCGGTTGTTCGCGTCCGGGCCCTCGGGCAAGCGCGGTCAGGGAAGGGGTCTGCGACCGGCGAAGCCGAGCTCGTCTCGGTGGTACCACGCCAGCTCGCGGTCCCCTTCGAGCCAGCACAGCCGCACCGGCACCCCGTCGAGCACCGAGGGGAAGTCGACCAGCAGGGGCGCGATGCCCTTGACCTCCATGCCCCGCTCCTCGAACCAGCCGAGGATCTCCTCCAGCCTGGCCTCGAAGGCCTTCGCCTCCGCCAGGCCGCCGGCCTCCGACGTCCCGGTGCTGCGGAGCTCGTGCGCGAGCTCGGCCAGCTCCCCCCGCATCGCCACGAACGCGGCGGCCCGCTCCAGCAGCGCGGGCATGAGCGCCCGCGCCTCCTCGACAGTGAAGATCTTGTCCACCCCCGCACGTTAGCGCGTCCCCCTCAGGGACGCGCGGGGCGTCGAAACATTGTCAGCAAATGCTGACAACGATGAACCTGTCAGCTTATGCTGACGGCATGGGATCGTTGAACGAGTTCGCCGAGGCCGCCGACGGCAAGGATCCGGTGGTGGCGCTGGCGGCCGTGGCGGCACTACGCAGGCTTCTGGAGGAGCTTGAGGCCGCGCACGTCGCCGAGGCCAGGAACCAGGGTTCGTCCTGGGAGGTCATCGCCGCGGCGCTCGGCGTCAGGCGGCAGACGGCACACCGCAAGCACGCACACCGAATCACCGACGGCGGGAGCTGACGATGTTCGCGAGATTCACTCCTGAGGCCCGGCGGACCACGGTCCGCGCCGGACTGCCGGCGCTCGACCACGGCCACACCACGCTCGACGAGAACATGTTCCTGCTCGCCCTGGCCGAGTCATGGCCGATCACGGGGATCAGGTCTCGATGCCGTAGAAGCGCGCCGCGGTACCGCCGAGGATCGCCTCCCTGGCGGCCTCGTCGAGACCCGACAGCAGCACGCCGGTCTCCCTCCAGACCTTGGCGTAGTCGCCCGCGAGGACGGCCACCGGCCAGTCGCTGCCGAACATCAGCCGCTCGGGACCGAACACCTCAAGCGCGTGGTCGACGTAGGGGCGAAGGTCCTCGGCGGTCCAGGTCTCGGGATCGGCGGCGGTGTTGAGACCGGACACCTTGCCGTACACGTTGGGATGCTCGGCGGCGCGGGCGATCAGCGACGCCCACGGCTCCCATCCCTTCTCCCTGATCGGCGGCTTGGACAGGTGGTCGATGACCAGCCGCAGCCCGGGGACACGCTCGGCGAGGAACGGCACGTGCTCCAGGTGCCTGGGCAGCACCGCGACCACGTCGAACGGCAGCCCCGCCGCGGCGAGCAGGCCCAGGCCCTCGATCACCGTGTCCTGGACGACCCAGTCGGGGTCGGGGTCGTCGTGGATGAGGTGCCTCACCCCGGCGAACCTCGGATGCCTGCCGTAGCGCTCCAGCGCCCCGGCCGCCTCGTCGGGCCGGTTCAGCGGCACCCATCCCACCACCGCGGCGATGAAGTCATGAGCGTCCGCCTGCGCCAGCATCGCGTCGGTGTCGGCGTAGGTGTCGGCGGCCTGGACCAGCACGGTCCGCTCCACACCGGCCGCGTCGAGCTGCGGGATGAGCTCCTCGGGAGCGAAGGTGCGGTAGATCGGCCCCGCCTCCGGCGTCAGCCAGGGGTAGGAGCCCGTCTCCAGACTCCAGAAGTGCTGGTGGGCATCGATGACGGCCATCCACCGCTCCCCTTCGATTTCGTGATCAATCGTCTGAGCCTGCTCAAACTAGGACGGCGTGACAAGGGTGTCAACGCCGTCGCGGCCGCGGGAACCGGCCGGTGGCGATCACTTCGACAGGTGCGTCTCCATACGTAGGAGCCGGTGGTGGTCGCTTCCCCGGGCAGACGGAGAACGGGAGCACACACCGGGTCCCCGGTACGGCGGACGGGGAGGGCCCGGCTGCTCTGCCGGATCATTTGAGATCCCTGCGGGGCACGCTGGTCCGGGAACTGGTAGGAAAAAGGCAGCCCGCCCTGCTACCCGCGGGCGAAGGAGCGCAGCATGGCCTTTTTCACGGTCTCATCGAGCCTGCTCGGGACGGTTTTCGTTGTCCGGATCCTCGGAGAGCTCGACTACCAGCACGCCCCCGCCCTGCGCGCGGAGATGGACAGAGCGTGGGCCACCGACGCGCCCTCCATGGTCGTGGCCGATGTCACGGGCCTCACCTTCTGCGACTCCACCGGGGTCGCGGAGCTGATCCTGGTGCTCCGGCGGAGCCGCACCCTGGGCGTCCGGCTCGTCCTCGTCGGCGTGCAGGGCACCCTGGAGCGGATCCTCACCCTCACCGGTCTGCGCTCCTCCTTCGAGGTGCTCGGCTCCGTCGAGGAGGCGCTGCAGGGGGCCTGATCAGCCGTTGCCCTGGTCCATCGGCACGCGGGGCGCGTCGATGATGACGTCCGAGAAGATGTCGACCATCAGGGCGATCACGCCGCCCACCGCGATGATCCCGGCCCCCACCCAGAAGAACGTCCAGTTGGGGCCGAGGCACAGGGCGACGCCCCCCACGGTGAACCCCAGCAGGATGACGATCACCGCGAACCACGACTTGGGGCTTCCCCCGTGACTTCCGGCCATGAGCCTTTCCTCTCCCTGTTCTCTGACTCTTCGCGAGTCGGTGATGCCGCGCCGTCCGCCGCGGCGATCAGCCGTGTCAGCGACCGGTGGAGCTCCTGGAGCTCCTCCAGGGTCATCCCCAGGCGCTTGACGATCGCCGGCGGAACCTTCTCCGCCTCGCCTCGTAGCCCGCTGCCCTCCGGTGTGAGCGAGACAGCCAGGACACGCTGGTCCTGGCTGTCACGCCGCCTCCGGATGTAACCGACGGCTTCGAGACGCTTCAGCAGCGGGGACAGCGTACCGGGGTCGAGTCTCAGTAGTTCGCTCAGCTCCTTGACCGAGAGCGGTGCCCGCTCCCAGAGGGCGAGCATGACCAGATACTGGGGGTGGGTGAGCCCCATCGGCTCCAGCAGGGGCCGGTAGAGGCCGATGACGTTGCGCGAGGCGATCGCCAGGGCGAAGCACACCTGGCGGTCCAGGCTCAGGGGATCGGCCCTGTCACTCACGTGCGCCTCCAAGCGACATAGTACGATAATTGGTACACAAACGATTATCGCCCCAATCATCGGTGAGCAAAGGACCCCCATGTTTCACAGCAGGCCGATCGAGGAGCGGATCGCCGAGCGCCAGGCCAAGCGTCCCGCCCTCAAGGAAGGGCGGCACTTCGAGCACGGCCCGGCCAAGTTCGTCTTCGTCTTCGTGATCGTCTTCGTGGTCGTCGGTCACCTCGCCGGCCTGCTGCTGATGATGGCTCTGGGAATGCACTGACCCGTGCGCCGGCGGAGCTCGCGGCACATGCCCTTCCTCTCAGAGCCGAAGCCAGGGCCTGCGCGCCGGAAGGATCCAGATGAGAGGATGATGATCCTGTTGGTCGGGGTTGGACCGCCCGATAGATCAGGAGGTCTGTAATGTCTGACGTCACGCCGGAACCCGAAGGTTCCGAGAGTTCCGAGAGTTCCGACGACGAGCTGAAGCGCAAGTTCCGCGAGGCACTGGAGCGCAAGAAGCTCGCCCAGGCGGACGGGGGTTCCGGGGGCAAGGGGAAGAACTCCTCGAAGATCCACGGTGCTCACGGCCCGGCTGCGGCCAAGCGTTCCTTCCGGCGCAAGAGCGGCGGCTGAGCCGTCTCCGCACCAGGTCCAGGATCAGGGCGCCCGCCCACCCTGGCCTCGGCCGCCCCGCTGGCATCCGGCCAGCGGGCGGCGCGCTCCCTGCCGCCGGGGTCGGGAGCCCTCTTGGAGGCGGCCGGAGTCTGCCGCTAAGCTGTGCGCGTGCGTGATCTTGGCGAGGACCCACGACCGGCCCGGGGCGCGGTCAGCGAGGTCTACCGCGTCGACCGAACCGCGACCCTGCATTACTCCCCCGACCTCGACGGGCTCGCCGACCCCGGTGAGATCGTCTGGGCGTGGGTCCCCTACGAGGAGGACCCGAGCCGAGGCAAGGACCGGCCTCTGCTGGTCGTCGGCCGCCACGGGAACAAGCTGCTCGCGCTGATGCTGACCAGCCGGGCCGGCGGCGACCCCGATGACTACCTGGAGCTCGGCCCCGGCCAGTGGGACCGGGACAACCGGGTCTCCTACCTGCGCCTGGATCGGGTCTTCAGTCTCGCCGAGGGCGACATCCGGCGCGAGGGCTCCGTCCTCGACGGCGCGCGCTTCGCCCGCGTGGCCGCCGTCCTCAAGCGCACCCACGGCTGGGCCGCCGACGGCTGAGCCCGTTCCTCAGGCACCAGCCCGAGCGCATCGGGCTCGTCCTCGGCCCGCAGGGCTGGGCGGACATCGACGCCCTGCCGGCCGCCGCCGCGGGGCACGGTTTCGCGATCACCCGTGAGGAGCCCGCGCGGGTGGTGGCGGGCAACGACAAGCGGCGCTTCAGCATCGAGGGCGACCGGATCCGCGCCGACCAGGGCCACTCGATCGACGTCGACCTGGGCCTTCCCCGGCCGAACCGCCCGAGATCCTCTTCCACGGCACGGTGGGCGCGTACGTGGACGCCATCCGGGAGGAGGGCCTGCGGCCGATGAACCGGCACGCCGTGCACCTGTCCCCCGACCGAAAGACCGCGACGCGGGTGGGCGCGCGCCGGGGCAGGCCGGTCGTGCTGGTCGTCCGGTCGGGGGAGATGCACCGGACGGGTCATGAGTTCCGGGTCAGTGCCAACGGCGTGTGGCTGGCCGGCCACGTGCCCCCCGCCCACCTCTCGTTTCCCCGCTGAGGGGCGTTCCGCGACAGGGGCCCTGTGGCGGATCCCGCCGGGGAGTACGGAGCATGCTCGGCCCTTCCCCGAAGATCCCTGAAGTCTCCCGGAACTCCCCGGATCCTCCAGAACCGCGTCTTTCGTGCCGGAAGATCCGGGATCACCCTTCCCCTCGCTTGGGAAGAGCCCGGATCGACCCTCACTTCACACCAGGAGTCACAGTGATTCCAACGCGCTCCAAAATCTAAGCCAAACCGTGACCCCACACCCGTCCAGCCCTTCGATTCCCAGGTAAATACCTGGGTTTTTTTATGGTGATGCTGTGTTAGCGGGAGGGCAACCCATTGACGTTCCAACACACTCGGGTGTAAATAAAGCTGAAACAACACGGAAACGGTGGTGAATCAACAGCATGTACGCCGAGGAGCGGCAACAGGAGATTCTGCGCCGGGCGCGGGCCGTCGGACGGGTGGACGTGGTGACGCTGGCGGAGGAGTTCGCCGTCACCACCGAGACCATCCGGCGCGACCTGACCGCGCTGGAGCGCTCCGGGATGCTGCGACGCGTGCACGGCGGAGCGATCCTGGTCGAGCGGCTGGGATTCGAGCCCGAGCTGGCCGCCCGCGACGAGGTGATGATCGCGGAGAAGGAACGCATCGCGAAGGCGGCGCTCACCGAGCTCCCCGACGACGGCGCGATCATCATCGACGCGGGCTCGACCACCGGCAGGCTGGTGCAGGCACTTCCGGTCGATCGGGAGCTGACCGTGATCGTGAACTCACCGCCGCTGGCGACGGCGATGGCCACCCGCCCCAACCTGACGGTGATCATGCTGGGAGGACGGGTCCGCGGGCGGACCCTCGCCACCGTCGACGACTGGGCGCTGCGCCCTCTCGCCGACCTGCACGTGGATGTGGCGTTCATGGCCGCCAACGGGTGCTCGGTGGCCAAAGGGCTGACGACACCCGACCCGGCCGAGGCCGCCATCAAGCGGGCGATGATCGACGCGGCGCAGCGGTGCGTGTTGCTCGCCGACCACACCAAGTTCCCCAACACCTACCTGGCGCGTTTCGCCTCGATCCAGGAGATCGACGTGGTGATCAGTGACACCGGGCTCGACTCCGGGGTCGCGGCCGAGATCGCCGCCGCAGGTCCGGAGGTGATCCGGGCGTGATCCTCCACTCCCCCCCGATCCCCGCCAGGACCCCGCAGGTGATCGTCCCCGCCCCTCTCGGCCCCCGCCGCAACCGTATGACCGAGGTGGTCCCGGCATGATCGTCACCTTGACCCTCAACCCCAGCCTGGATCGTACGATCGAGGTCGGGTCGATGACCCGCGGGGCCGTCATCCGCGCCGCCGCCACCCACCTCGACCCCGGCGGCAAGGGCGTCAACGTCTCCCGGGCGCTGCTGGCCAACCAGGTCCGCTCGTGCGCGGTCGTCCCCTTCGGCGGTGACGAGGGCCGCCGGCTGGTGAGCCTGCTCTCGGCCGAGGGCATCGAGATGATCACCGTCCCCGTCGGCGGGACCACCCGGTCCAACGTCGCGCTGGCCGAGCCCGACGGCACGGTCACCAAGATCAACGAACCGGGGACGGCCCTGTCGCCGGCCGAACTCGACACCATCGCCGAGGCCGTGCTCGGTGCGGCCACCTCCGCGGACTGGGTCGTCGCCTCGGGCAGCCTCCCCCCCGAGGTGCCCGCCGATGTCTACGCCCGCCTGTGCGAGCGGTTCAGCGGAGCGGGCATCAACGTCGCGGTCGACACCAGCGGACCCGCGTTCGTCTCGGCGCTCACCCAAGCTCCCGCCCTGGTCAAACCCAACCGGGAGGAGCTGGCCGAGGCCACGGGGATCACCATCTCGTCCCTGGGCGACGTCATCAAGGCCGCGGAGAACCTGCGGGCGCGAGGCGCGGGCACCGTCCTGGCCAGTCTGGGCGCCGACGGCGCGATCCTCCTGCAGGACGACCAGATCTGGCACGGCCAGTGCCCGGTGGCCGAACCACGCAGCACCGTCGGCGCCGGCGACGCCATGCTCGCGGGTTTCCTCGCGGGCGGGGCGCGAGGCGAGCGTGCGCTGGTGGAGGCACTGGCCTGGGCGACCGCCGCGGTCGGGCTGCCGGGAAGCCGGATGCCATCACCACAGCACATCCATCGTGACGACGTGCGCGTCACCGGAGCCGATCCCACCCTGCCGCTGCGGCCCGAGGGCTGACAACGGCATAGATCCACCCCCCAGGTCGGCTCAACCGCCGGCCGCCCCAGAAGGAGCAGATCCAGATGAGTGAATACACCCCAACTGTCACAGGAACCGGGGCAAGAGCCACTATTCAGCGTTTCGGTGGATACCTCGCCGGGATGATCATGCCGAACATCGGCGCGTTCATCGCCTGGGGCCTGATCACCGCTCTGTTCATCCCCACCGGCTGGTTGCCCAACGAGGACTTCGCCACCCTGGTCGGGCCGATCGTCACGACGCTGCTGCCGGTCCTGATCGGCTACACCGGCGGGCGGATGGTCCACGGCCAGCGCGGCGCCGTGGTCGGCGCCGTCGCCACCATGGGTATCGTCGCCGGCGCGGAAAGCCCGATGTTCCTCGGCGCGATGCTTATCGGCCCGCTCACCGCGTACCTCCTGAAACTGTTCGACGGGCTCATCGCCGACCGCGTCAAGGCCGGCTTCGAGATGCTGGTGGACAACTTCAGCGCCGGCATCATCGGCGGTGCCATGGCCCTGGTCGGACTCAAGGCCATCGGTCCCGTCGTCGCCTCGATCACCTCGGTCGCGAGCGACGCGGTCGCCTGGCTGATCAACAACAACCTGCTGCCGATCGCCTCGATCGTCATCGAGCCCGCCAAGGTGCTCTTCCTCAACAACGCCATCAACCACGGCGTGATGGGTCCGCTGGGCATCGCCCAGGCGGCCGAGGACGGCAAGTCGATCCTGTTCATGCTGGAGTCCAACCCCGGCCCCGGCCTCGGCCTGCTGCTCGCCTTCATGTTCTTCGGCCCCCGCGCACTGCGTCCCAGCACCCCCGCCGCGATCATCATCCACTTCTTCGGCGGCATCCACGAGATCTACTTTCCGTACGTGCTCATGAAGCCCCGGCTGATCCTCGCGGTCATCGCCGGTGGTGCCACGGGCGTCCTGGTCTTCCTCATGACCGGGGCCGGACTCGTGGCCACGCCGTCGCCCGGCAGCATCTTCGCCTTCCTCGCGGTGACCCCCAGAGGCGGACTGTTCGGCACCATCGCCGGTGTCGCCGCCGCCACGCTCGTCTCCTTCGCCGTCGCGTCGGCGCTCCTCGGCTTCGGGCGTGGCAAGGACGACAGTGAGGAGAGTGGAGAAAGCGTCGAAGAGCCGCAGACCGCACCCACCGTCAAGGAGGCCTGATCGATGGCCAGCATTGAAAGCAAGGACATCCACAAGATCGTCGTCGCCTGCGACGCGGGAATGGGCAGCAGCGTGATGCTCGCCAGCCAGCTCCGCAAGCAGCTGAAGCCCCAGAACATCGCGGTGGAGCACACCCCGGTCAACACGATCCCCGCCGACGCCGACGTGGTGCTCTGCCACGCCGGCCTGGCGAGCCGGGCCAGGGCAGGGGCTCCGGACAAGGTGCTGATCCCCTTCCAGGTCTTCATCGGAGACCCCGCGGTGACCAAGCTGATCAGCACGATCAAGAGCGGCGGCACTGTCAATGCCTGAGACGGCACCGTTGCCGCTGGACCCACGCGCCATCCGGCTGGCGGCCTCGGCCGCCGGCCGTGACGACGCGATCCTGCAGTGCGGAGAGGCCCTGCTCGCCGTCGGCGCGGTGGAGAGCACCTACATCGACACCATGCTCGAACGGGAGCGGTCGATCTCCACCTACGTCGGCGAGGGGGTCGCCATCCCGCACGGCACCCTGGCCGGCAAGGACGCCGTCCTGTACGACGCCATCAGCTTCGTGCGCTTTCCCGACGGCGTCGACTGGGACGGCGAGCAGGTGACAGTGTGCATCGGCATCGCCGCCAAGGGCGACGGTCACGTGCGACTGCTCGCCGAACTCGCCCAGATCCTGATGGATCCCGACCAGGCCCGGGCCCTTCGCGAGGCGACGGAAGTCGCCGAGGTGGTCCGGCTGCTGCAACCGAACGAAGAGGACGAAGCACAGTGAAGGTCGCCCGTTTCTACGCCCCCGGCGACATCCGCGTCGAGGAGGCGCCGGAACCCGTCACCGGGCCAGGCGAGATCAAGATACGCGTGCGCAACTGCTCGACCTGCGGTACCGACGCGAAGATTCTCAAGCACGGTCACCACCACATCCACCCGCCCAGGGTGATGGGGCACGAGATCGCCGGCGAGGTGGTCGAGGCCGTCGACGCGGGCGAGTGGGCCCCGGGCGACCGGGTGCAGGTGATCGCCGCGATCCCCTGCGGAACGTGCCAGGAGTGCAGCCGGGGCCGGATGACCGTCTGTCCGAACCAGGAGTCGATGGGCTACCACTACGACGGTGGTTTCGCCGAGTACATGATCATCCCGGCGAAGGTTCTCGCGGTCAACGGCGTCAACCGCGTTCCCGACGAGATCGGTTTCGCCGAGGCGTCGGTGGCCGAGCCGCTGGCCTGCGTCCTCAACGGCCAGGAACTGGCCCGCGTGGGCGAGGGCGACGACGTGGTGATCATGGGCTCGGGTCCGATCGGCTGCCTGCACGTGCGGCTGGCCCGGGCGCGGGGCGCGGCGCGCGTCTTCCTCGTCGACATCAACGCCGGGCGGCTGGAGATGGCCGCCAGGCTGGTCCACCCTGACGCGGTCGTCCACGGCGAGGACGTCGTCGAGCAGGTGCTCAAGCTGACCGACGGCAGAGGGGCCGACGTCGTCATCACCGCCGCCGCCGCGGGCGCGGCCCAGGAGCAGGCGCTGCGGATGGCCGCCCGCCAGGGACGGATCAGTTTCTTCGGCGGCCTGCCCAAGGACAAGCCGATCATCCAGTGCGACTCCAACCTCGTCCACTACCGGGAGCTGACCATCGTCGGCGCCAACGGGTCCAGCCCGGCGCACAACGCCCAGGCTCTGCGGCTGATCGCCGACGGCTCGGTGCCGGTCGCCGACCTGATCACGCATCGGCTGCCGCTCTCGGAGGTCCTTGAGGGCATCGACATCGTCAGCAGGGGCGAGGCCATCAAGGTGACCATCGAACCCTGACCGGTGCCGGTCCGCCGGGCCCCTCCCGCCGCACCAGGCGGGAGGGGCCCGGCACAGAACCAGCACAAGCCCGTCAAGCTCGCACCACTCGCAGAACGCGCACAAAGCGCAGAAGGAGAACCGGAGATGCCGGAGAGGACAGTGGTCGTCGCCTCAAGCACGGGCCTTCACGCCCGGCCCGCGAAGATCTTCGTGCAGGCCGCGGGCAAGCAGGGGGTACCCGTCCGCATCCGCGCCGGGGAGGGTAAACCCGTACCGGCCAACAGCATGCTCGCCGTACTGGCGCTGGGCGCCAAGCACGGTACGGAGGTCACGATCGAGGCGGAGGGACCGGGGGCCGACGAGGCGCTCGACTCCCTCGCCGAACTGCTCGCCCGTGACCTCGACGCCGAAGAGAACTCCCGTGGCTGAGACGCTCAGTGGCCTGGGCGTGAGCCCGGGCCGGGCCGCCGGACGCGTCTGCCGGATGGCGGGCCCCCCGGAGCTGCCCGCACCCTCCCCCGTCACCGACACCGACGCCGAGCTCAGCCTGGCGTTGGACGCGCTGCGGGCCACGGCCTCGGAGCTCGCGGCGCGGGCGGAGAAGGCGCCCGACGCCGACGCGAAGGCGATCCTGGAGGCGCAGTCCTTCATCGCCGACGACCCCGGCCTGCACGAGTCCGTGGAGACGAGCGTCAGGGCGGGCAGGAACGCGGCACACGCCGTCGACGAGGCCTGCGCCCATCACCGGCGCGCGCTGCTGGAGGCGGGTGGCTACTTCGCCGAACGCGCCGCGGACCTCGACGACATCCGCAACCGGGCCGTGGCGGCGGTGCTGGGCCTGCCCCTCCCCGGAGTGCCCGACCCCGGTCACCCGTTCGTCCTGGTCGCCGGGGATCTCTCCCCCGCCGACACGGTGAACCTGGATCCCGGGTCCGTCCTCGCCCTCGTCACCGAGAAGGGCGGCCCGACGAGCCACACCGCCATCCTCGCCCGCGCCCGCGGCCTGCCCGCCGTGGTCGCCTGCCGGGGAGCCGACGACATCGGCGAGGGGACGTGGGTCTCGGTCGACGGCCAGCTGGGCGAGGTGGAGGTCGGTATCGGCGAGGAGGCCGCCGTCGCGGTCCAGCGCCGGGCCGAGGACGAGCGCCGCAGGAAGGCCACCAGCCGTGGACCCGGGCGGACCTCCGACGGCCACCCCATCAAGCTGCTGCTCAACGTCGGCTCGGCGGCCGACCTCGCCCCCATGGGGCACGCCCCCTCGGCGGAGGGAGCCGAGGGATTCGAGGCCGAGGGGGTTGGGCTGTTCCGTACGGAGTTCCTCTTCCTCGACCGGCGCGAGGAGCCGGCCTACGAGGAGCAGGTGGCCGCCTATGCCGCGGTCTTCCGCGCCACACCCGGCGGGCACGTCGTGGTCCGCACCCTCGACGCGGGCACGGACAAGCCGCTGCCGTTCCTCGGTCTCGCCGAGGAGACCAACCCCGCGCTGGGCATACGGGGACTTCGGGTCTCCCGGGTCAGACCGGAGGTGCTCGACACCCAGCTCGACGCCATCGCCGAGGCGGCCCGCGCGACCGGGGCCGAACCGTGGGTGATGGCGCCGATGGTGACGACGGTGGCCGAGGCCGCCGACTTCGCCGCGCGGGCCCGCGCCCGGGGCATCGCGCGCGTCGGGGGGATGATCGAGGTCCCCGCCGCCGCGCTGCGCGCCGGACGTCTGCTGGAGGAGCTCGACTTCCTGAGCATCGGCACCAACGACCTGAGCCAGTACACGTTCGCCTCCGACCGCCAGCACGGGGAACTCGCCGACCTGCTCGACCCCTGGCAGGCCGCGCTGCTCCAGCTGATCGCCGACTGCGCGGCGGCCGGACAGGCTGCGGGCAAGCCCGTCGGCGTGTGCGGCGAGGCCGCGGCCGACCCGCTCCTGGCGACGGTCCTGGTCGGGCTGGGGGTCACCAGTCTGTCGATGTCCGCGCCCGGCGTCCCCGCGGTACGGGAGAGTCTCGCCGCCCACTCCCTGGAGCGGTGCCGGGAGAACGCCCGGCTCGCCCTGGCCACCGACGATCCGGGAGAGGCCAGGAAGATGATCGCCTCGGACCGGTGAGATCCCGGTCCCGTCCAAGGCCGGGGTCACGACACCGGCCGCGAACCATCTGTTGAGTCCACGCGGATTCCGCTGAGTCTGCGCCCCCTCTGATCCAACGGCGACCGCACGGCATGCGTGCGGTCGCCGTTGGCATGCTCCGAAATGCCCCTGCGCTGCCGTCATATGACGGATTTGCTCCTTGTTTGATGAGTTACCGCCAAAGAGCAATAGGGTTTACGGTCTATGTCCAGGAACGAAATGAGACGTGACTCTAAGACCGTTCTGTTGCTTCTCGCGCTGAGCATCGTGGTCACGTTCACGGCCGGTGGGGCCACGGTGCTGAGCGGCCGCCTCGCCCCCGTTCCCGACAGGCCCGCACCTCCCCCCGACGCCGCCCCGCCCGGGATACCGGCGGTACCCCAGACGCCGACCCCGCCGCCGCAGCCGCAGGACACGGCCGCACCCCTGTCACCCGCCCAGGAACCGCTCCTGCTCGCCAACGGCCGTCAGCAACCGCTGAGGATGAAGGTGCCCCGGTCGGCCAAGGGCCGCTACGCCGTCGCCCCCGGCGAGGACGCCCCCGCCAAGGGGAGAAAGGGCAAGGTGATCCGGTACATCGTGGAGGTCGAGCGTGGCCTGCCGTTCGAGACGAAGGAATTCGCCGCCGAGGTGCACCGGATCCTCAACGACCGGCGCGGCTGGGGATACCGGTTCAAGCGGGTGGCCCACGGCCCGGCGCACGTCAGGGTCTCCCTGAGCAGCCCGGAGACGACCGACAGGCGATGCCTGCCGATGCGGACCAACGGCATACTCTCCTGCTGGAACGGCGAGCGCGCGGTCATCAACGCGGTCCGCTGGAACAGCGGGGCACGCGGCTACGGCCGCGACGTGGCCTCCTACCGCGAGTACGTGATCAGCCACGAGGTCGGCCACGCTCTCGGCCACGGCCACGTGCCCTGCCCGGGACGCGGCCGGCGGGCACCGGTGATGCTCCAGCAGACCAAGTCCCTGTACGGCTGCCGCCCCAACCCCTGGCCGTCCCCTCGGCGGTGATCCCGGCCCCGGCCGCCTGGGACGAGCACGGCGGGCATCGCGACGGGGAACCGTGGCGGGCGCGGTGTCGTGCCCGTCGCCGGCATCGCGCGGACGACGGATCCCCCGGCCGGTCCGGCGCGACGGTTCACCCGCCGCCGGATCGTCTCCCCGGATGGCAAAGCGGTCACCGGGAGGGGATTCACGGCCCCCTCCCGGGGCACCCGGTAGGCATGCGAGTAGCAGTCGTGGGCGCGACGGGGAACGTGGGCACGAGCGTGGTGTCCGCCCTCGCGGCCGATCGGAATGTCACATCCATCGTGGGCCTGGCCCGCAGGCGACCGGAGTGGGATCCTCCCAAGACCACCTGGCGGACCGTGGACGTCGTCACCGGCGACCTGGCGCCACACCTGGAGGGGGCCGACGCGGTCATCCATCTGGCGTGGCTGTTCCAGCCCACCCGCTCCCCTGTGACGACCTGGCGGAACAACGTCCTGGGCAGCATCAGAACCTTCGAGGCCGCCGCGCGGGCGGGTGTCCCCGCGCTCGTGCACGCCTCCTCGGTGGGCGCCTACTCCTCGGCTCCCAAGGACCTGAAGGTCACCGAGGACTGGCCGACCCACGGCTGGCCCGGTGCCGCCTACGGACGGGAGAAGGCCTATGTGGAGCGGGTGCTCGACCTGTTCGAGCGCGACCACCCGGACATCAGGGTCGTGCGGCTGCGACCGGGCTTCATCTTCAAGCGGGGAGCCGCGGTCGGGCAGCGGCGCCTGTTCGGCGGGCCGTTCGTGCCGCAGCGGCTGGTACGGCCTGGCCTGATCCCGTTCGTTCCCGACACCCCGGAACTCCGCTTCCAGACGGTTCACAGCGACGATGTCGGCGAGGCCTACCGCCTCGCGGTCACCCGGCCGGTCTCGGGCGCCTTCAACATCGCCGCCGACCCGGTGATCGAGCCTTCGGTGCTGGCCGAGCTGCTCGGTGCCCGGCTGGTGCCCGTCTCGGGCTGGGCACTCAGGAGCACCGTCGCCGCGGCCTGGCGGCTGAGGCTGATTCCCGCCTCGCCCGACCTGGTCGACCTGGTGCTCAGGATGCCGATCATGGACACCGGCCGTGCCCGCGCCGAGCTGGGCTGGCAGCCGCGCCACACGGCGGTGGACGCGATGAGGGAGCTGTTCGAGGGGCTGCGAAGCGCGGAAGGTATGGACACCCCGCCGCTGTCGCCGCGTACCGGGGGTCCCGCGCGTCTGGGCGAGCTCGCCGGCGGCGTCGGCCGAAAGCCGTAGGAACCCGCCGTCGCGACGGCCCCGCCCTCCGGCCGGGGCGTCACCGGGCGGACGAACGACGAAGACGAGAAAACGCCGGGTGGAAGACACGCCTGCTCTGCCAGAGAGGATGCGATCATGGGCAGGATCCTCGTGGGCACGGCCTCGTGGACCCACCGTTCACTGCTGGAGTCCGGCTGGTATCCCGAGGACGCCTCCACTCCGGCGAAACGCCTGGCCTACTACGCGACGCGGTTCCCGGTCGTCGAGGTGGACGCCACCTACTACCACCCGCCGTCGCGGAGCACCGTAGAGGCGTGGCGCGACCGCACTCCCGCGGCCTTCACCTTCGACATCAAGGCGTTCTCCATGCTGACCGGGCACCCCACCCGGCCCGCCTCCCTCTACAAGGACCTGAGGGAGAGCCTCGGCGCGCCACCGGAACGCAACCTCTACCCGAAGGACGTGCCACCGGAGGTCCTGGACGAGGTCTGGCGGCGATTCCTCGACGCGCTGGGACCACTGCACGAGGCCGGCAAGCTGGGGGCGGTGCTCTTCCAGTTCCCGCCGTGGTTTTCGATCGGGGAGGGCAACAGGCGCCACATCCTGGAGTGCGCCCGGCGCTGCGCGCCGATGCGCGTCAGCGTCGAGTTCCGCGACCGCACCTGGATGAGAGAGGAGAACCGTGAGGAGACCCTGGCCTTTCTCTCCGGGCACGACCTCGCGTACGTGGGGGTCGACATGCCCCAGGGGCACACCTCGTCGGTCCCGCCGGTCCTGGCCGCGACCTCCGACCTCGCCGTGGTACGAATGCACGGGCATTCCGACAAGTGGACCAGCAAGAACGTCGACGAGCGCTTCGCGTACCTGTACTCGGAGGAGGAGCTCGCCCGGTGGGCGGCGAGGGTCGAGAAGCTCGCGGAGGGGGCCGAGACCACCCATGTGCTCTTCAACAACTGCTGCGCGGACAACTCCCAGCGCAACGCCACCCGCTTCCGCGCCCTCGTCGGCGAATCCGGGGACCGTGGAAAGGTGGAGGGACCGAAGAGCGCCGTGAGCCCGGGGTGAGCCGAACGGCTTTGGGCACACGGGGCGGCGCGGAGGAGGTCCTGCCGGGCCGGTCGACGCGGAAGGCCGTTACCTGACCTGGCGCCTCGCCCTGGTCATGGTGGCCCTGCGCTCCTCCGGGGTGGTGCCTCCCCACACTCCGTACATCTGGTGGGTGTTCAACGCGTACTCCAGGCAACGCCCGCGCACCGGGCACAGACTGCACACCGCCCTGGCGCGCTCGTACTGCTCGCGGCCCGGCCCCTCGTAGGACACGGGGAAGAACAACTCGGGATCCTCGTCGAGGCAGGACGAGCGGCGAGACCAGTGAATGATCGGAATGACGTTGCTCTTGGCAGGCATGGCGATCCAATGGGAAGCGGGAACGGCTCAGGTTGAGGATCGCGTGCCCGCTGTAATGGCATTCATACCTTTTAGGTGGAAAAATCGGGCTACCTTGACCAAGAAACTCTCCCTAGCCGAAAGTCCTGGTCGGAGGGGGTCCGAGGTGAATGAATCGCCTCTTCGCACCCGCGGGACGCCGTCTCCAGGCACCGGCTCACGCCCTCCGCCCCGCCGGGCCGGGCCGGAGCACGGTTCGCTCCGCCCGGCGGCGGCGGGGCGTTCGCTAACGCTCCGCCCGCGCCCGCTCGTTGGGCACGCAGTGGGTCATCGTCATCCCCTCCACGTCGCGGGGTCCGTTCTTGCCCAGGTTGGACATCCGCCTCCGGTCCTCGTCGCTCAGGTCCTGGCTCGCCAACGGCTCCAGATGGGAGACGTCGTCGGGGCCGATCCCGAGCCCCTCCCCGACCCTGAGGCCGAGATCGTCCTCGACCATCAGGAAGTGCCAGACCATGCGCTCCTGAACCGGGCGTGAGGCCTGGGAGAGCAGGTCGACGAAGTTCCGCACGAGGTCGTCGCGCTCCCATGCCTCCATCAGCAGGTAGCGCTGGCCCGCCTGCGTGTAGTCGTTGGTACGCGGGATGCGTTTGCGGGTCAACCGGCCCGAGATCACCGGACCCTGCTCGTCGTGGGCAGGGCTCTGCGCCTCCCTGAGACCCCCGGTGATCGACGGCTCGTAGTTGACGTGCGGGTTCTCGCCCTTCCCGTCGACGTGGTAGGTCATCAGGCCGTCGCGCTGGTTGGTGTGCACCTCGGCGTTCTTGGCCTGGTTGACCGGCAGCTGCAGGTAGTTGGGACCCACGCGGTGGCGCTGGGTGTCGCTGTAGGAGAACGTACGGCCCACCAGCATCTTGTCGTCGGAGAAGTCGAGCCCGTCGACCAGGACCCCGGTGCCGAAGGAGATCTGCTCGTTCTCGGCGAAGTTGTTGCTCACGTTGCGGTTCAGGACCATCTTGCCGACCGGCATGGGCGGGAAGTCGTTCTCCGGCCACACCTTGGTGTCGTCCAGCGGGTCGAAGTCCAGCTCGGGGTGCTCGTCATCACTCATGATCTGCACCAGCAGCTCCCACTCGGGGAAGTCGCCGCGGTTGATCGCCTCGTGCAGGTCCTTGGTGGCGTGTCCGAGATCCTGCCCCTGGACGATGGCGGCATCCTCCTCGGTCATGCTGCGCACGCCCTGCTTGGGCATCCAGTGGTACTTGACCAGGTGGGTCTCGCCCTGGGCGTTCACCCACTTGTAGGTGTTGACGCCGAACCCCTGCATGTGCCGGTAGTCGGCGGGGATGCCGCGCGGGCTGAAGAGATTGACGATCATGTGCATGCTCTCCGGCGTCTGCGACATGAAGTCGAAGATCCGTCCGGGCTCCTGCCTGAACGTCACAGGGTCGGGCTTGAGCGCGTGGATCACGTCGGGGAACTTGATGGCGTCCCTGATGAAGAAGACCCCCAGGTTGTTGCCGACGAGGTCCCAGTTACCGTCCTCGGTGTAGAACTTCACCGCGAACCCGCGTGGGTCGCGGGCGGCCTCCGAGGAGTCCCTGCCGCCGATCACCGTGGAGAACCGCACGGCCACGTCGGTCCGCTTCCCCGCCTCCTGGAAGAGCTTCGCCTTGGTGTAGCGGCTGATCGGCTCGTCTCCGAGCTTTCCGTAGGCCTCGAAGTAGCCGTAGGTGGTCACCCCTCGGGCGTGGACCACCCGCTCGGGGATGCGTTCGCGGTCGAAGTGGCTGATCTTCTCCAGGAACTGGTAGTTCTCCAGCGTGGCCGGGCCCCTCGCACCGACCGTGCGCTGGTTCTGGTTGTCGTAGACCTGGTGCCCCTGACGGTTGGTCAGGATCGGGCGGTCATCACCCGGCTGGGGGCCCATACTCGACACATCCGTCATGACAACGTTTCCTTTCCCTGCCGCGGTCGCTTCGACGCGCCAGCACACACCGGCACACGAGCTCCTTATCCGACATAAGGCGCTTTATAGCGACAAAAGAAAAAATCTTCGCGAAAAGGGTCGATGCTTTACGCGGGGCGCGCCCCCCGGCCCGAGGGCGGCCGCCGGGGGTCGCCAAGGCAGGGAGGGCAGGGCCTCCCTAGATGGGCTCGCCCTCGTTCTCGTCGCCCCGCTCCGGTCCCGGCGTGCCGGTCCCGCTCCGGCTCGGCGACGGCGACGGGGTGGGCTCGCCGGGCTCGGGTGTCGCCGGGACCGGCGGTGGGGTCGGGACGAACACCGTGGGCGGCAACGGCCTCGGCAACGGCTCGGAATCGTCTTCCTTGCGCAGCAGAAGCCAGACCATCACGGCCAGCAGCACGAGCAGCACGGTCAGCACGACCCCGGCGATGATCACGGACCTTCGGGTCTCGGTCGGCGGCGGCGCGCCCTTGGGCGGCAGAGGCAGCGCCGGCGAGCGGTCACCCACCCAGTGTGGCGCGAAGTCAGGGCCGTGCTGCTCACCGATGAGCGTGCCGCTGACCAGCACCGCTTCCAGGAACCGCTCCGCCCCCGCCCTGTCGGGCTCATACGGCGTGGCCACCCACGGGGCGCTCCCGCCGTCCATGGCCAGCACCTGCGGGACCGCATCGGCCACCGCAGTACGCGTGCGCGTCGCCCAGGCCATCCAGTTCCGCACCCCGGAACGGCTCGCCGTCGCCTCGCGGACCCCGGTGACGAAGCGGTCGCGGGCCGCCGGGTCGAGCGCCGCCCCCTTGGTCAGCACCGCGACCGAGACGGCCCTGCCGTCCGGGGCCAGCCCGAGGTAGACCAGACCTGCGGGTCCCACGCGCAAACGGGCCTGCACGACGAAGGGCCCCAGCTGGGGCGGATCACCGTACTGGAGCGGAGTGGCCACGTCTGACATGAAAGCACACCCCGCCGATCACACCACGCCCCGCGGGGCCTGGGATCGCCCTGCCCGGCGGGGTTCTGAACGGAATGCGCCGGACCCGCGGTAGGGCCGGTACGGGCCATCGTGGACCCACTGCGGGCCCCCCTACCGGCACTGTCAGGAAATATGGAGCGAGCCCGTCGTGCGAGCCGTCATTTCATTTGATGGAATACCGACATGACCGTCGCCGAAGAACTGCCGCGCGAGACCGATACCGGATTGCTGCGCGACGCCCTGGCCGAGGTCCGGCGGGTCATCGTCGGGCAGGAACACATGGTGGAGCGGCTGCTCGTGGCACTCCTCGCCCGGGGGCACTGCCTGCTGGAGGGCGTGCCCGGGGTGGCCAAGACCCTGGCGGCCTCGACCTTGGCCACGGTGGTCGGCGGGGAGTTCGCCCGCATCCAGTTCACTCCCGACCTGGTCCCGAGCGACATCGTGGGGACCCGGGTGTACCACCCCTCCCGGGAGGCCTTCGATGTCGAGCTCGGCCCGGTGTTCGTCAACTTCCTGCTCGCCGACGAGATCAACCGGGCTCCGGCGAAGGTGCAGTCGGCGCTGCTGGAGGTCATGGCCGAACGGCAGGTGACCCTGGCCGGGGAGACCCACGCTCTGCCGAAACCGTTCATCGTGCTGGCCACCCAGAACCCGATCGAGTCCGAGGGCGTCTACCCCCTTCCCGAGGTCCAGCGTGACCGGTTCCTGTTCAAGGTCCGCGTCACCCATCCCAGCGCCCACGAGGAGCTGGAGATCCTGCACCGGATGAGCGTGACCCCGCCGACCCCCAGAGCGGTGCTCAACCCCACGCGGCTGACGGCGCTGCAGTCCATGGCCGACCAGGTGTCGGTCCACCAGCTCGTCGCCGACTACGTGGTCAGGCTCGTGATGGCCACCCGCTCCCCCGCCGACTACGGCCTGGCCGAGCTGCAGGAGAACATCGAGATCGGCGTCAGCCCCCGGGCCACCCTCGGCCTGGTCGCCGCGGGACGCGGCCTGGCGCTGCTGCGCGGCCGCGACTACCTGCTCCCCGACGACGTGCGCGATGTGGCGGTGGACGTGATGTCCCACCGGCTGATGCTCACCTTCGACGCCTTGGCCGACGGGATCGACCCCGAGGAGGTCGTCCGCCAGATCCTCGCCGCGGTGCCACCCCCGCTGGTCGTCTGGAACCAGGGCCCCAGGTGACCCCCGGAAAGGGGCCGTGAGGCCGCCGGAGACTGGACCGAAGAGGGCCGTGAGGCCGCGCCGGGGACTGGACTGAGGAGCGAAGGAGCGAAGCGGATGAGCGACGAGGGAAGGAGCCGGGCAAGAGCGGCCGAACCGCGACGCGAAGCGTCGCATTTGAACACCGCCGAGCAGGCGTTGCGGCGGCTGGAGCTCACCATCGTCCGCCGCCTGGACGGGTTGCTGCAGGGCGCCCACCAAGGGCTCCTTCCAGGCCCCGGTAGCGAGTTCGGCGACAGCCGGCTTTACGTGCCCGGCGAGGACGACATCCGGCGGATGGACTGGGCGGTGACCGCGCGCACGACCGTCCCCCACGTGCGCGACCTGATCGCCGACCGGGAGCTGGAGACCTGGGCCCTGGCGGATCTGTCGCCCAGCATGGACTTCGGCACCGCCGACATGGAGAAGCGGGATCTGGTCGTGGCCGCCATCGGGGCGATCGGCTTCCTGTCCGGCCGGATCGGAAACCGCTTCGGCACGTACGTCCTGCACGACGAGTACGTCCACCGGATGCCCGCCAGGAGCGGCCGCCCGGCCCTGTACGGCCTGCTGCACTCGCTGATGGAGGCGCCCAGGGGCCGCGCGGTCGCCGACGCCCCCGACCTGGCCGAGGCGATCGAGATCCTCGCCTCGGCGCGGCGGCGGCGCGGTCTTCGGGTGATCGTCTCCGACTTCCTCGATCCCGACCCCACCCTCGATCCCGGCCTGGAGCTGCCCTGGGAGCGGCCGATTCGCCGGTTGGCCGCCCACCACCAGGTGCTGGCCGTCGAAGTGATCGACCCTCGCGAGCTGGAGCTGCCACCGGTGGGGCTGGTCAGCATGACCGACCCCGAGACGGGCAGGAACCGCCAGATCCAGCTCACGCCCAAGGTCCGCCAGGCGTACGCGGAGGCCGCCGCCGCGCAGCGGATGACCAACCAGATGGCGCTACGCCGCTGCGGGGTGGCCCACCTGGTGCTGCGCACCGACCGCGACTGGGTGTTCGACATCGCCCAGTTCGTGCTGCGGCAGCGTCGCATGGCACACCTGACCCATCGGCCCTCAGGATCGGGAGCGACACGGTGACCTTCCTCTCTCCGGTCTGGCTGTGGCTGTTCGCCGCGCTGGCGCTGCTCGTGGCCGGCTATGTGGCCGCCCAGTTCGCCCGGCGCCGCTACGCGCTGCGCTTCACCAACCTGCCCCTGCTGGCGCTGGTGTCCCCCGCGGGACCCGGCTGGCGGCGGCACGTGGCCCCCGCGCTGTTCCTCGTCATGATGAGCCTCCTGGTCGTGGGGGCGGCCCGTCCCGCCGACTCGGTGCGCATCCCCCGCGACCGTGCGACGATCATCATCGCTTTGGACGTCTCGCTGTCGATGGATGCCGGCGACGTCCAGCCGAACCGGATCACCGCGGCCAAGGAGGCCGCCCAGAAGTTCGTCGCCGATCTGCCGGAACGGTTCAACGTCGGACTGGTCGCCTTCGCCCGCTCCGCCTCGGTCGTGATCTCGCCCACCACCGACCACCAGGCGGTCAGCACCTCCCTCGGCAATCTCAGCACCCGGGCGGGCACCGCGATCGGCGAGGCGGTCTTCAGCTCCCTGGAGTCGTTGCGCTCCTTCGACCAGCAGGCGGTGACCGACCCGCCGCCGGCCGCGATCGTACTGCTGTCCGACGGCGACAACACCTCAGGCCGCTCGGTGGCGGAGGCGATCGAGATGGCGGTGAACTCACGGGTTCCGATCTCCACGATCGCCTATGGCACCCAGGACGGCACGGTCTCGATCGACGGGCGTGACGTGACCGTGCCGGTGAACAAGGCCACCCTGCAGACCCTGTCGGACGGCACCGGCGGCCGGGCCTACGAGGCGGAGTCCGGCAACCAGTTGCGGCAGGTGTACGAGCAGATCGGCACCTCGCTGGGCTACCGGACGGTCAACCAGGAGATCACCCATTGGTTCGTGGTGGCGGCGATCCTGGCCGGGCTGGTGACCGCCGGGGCGGCTCTGCTGCTGGGGTCGCGGATCCCCTGATCTCACGCGTCGGGGGCGGGCGTACGGCCGGGGCCGTGCGGGTGTACGGCCGGTCCCGCCGCCCTCGGCGTCGTGGCCGCCCTGAACCGGTCCCCACCGTTGGTAACGTTCTACGACGTGGCACATTACTTCGAGGAGCGGCCGGAGACCGCGGGCCGTCCCGGCTCGGTCACGCTCGTGCTCCCCGACCTCCATCTGAAGCTGGAGACCGACAGCGGGGTGTTCTCCGCCGAGCGCGTCGACCAGGGCACCCGGATCCTGCTGGAGAGCGTCCCCCCTCCACCGCCGAGCGGTGACCTGCTCGACCTGGGCTGTGGTTACGGGCCGATCGCGCTGACGATGGCCTCACGCGCCCCGGAGGCGACGGTCTGGGCGGTGGACGTCAATCGCAGGTCGGTCGAGCTGTGTGCGAGAAACGCCAGGGCCGCCTCCCTTGACAAAGTAAGGTCGGTGCATGTCGACGAGGTTCCCCCGCAGGTGCGGTTCTCCGCCATCTGGTCCAACCCCGCGATCCGCATCGGCAAGGCCGCGATGCACGAGATGCTGACCCGCTGGCTGTCGCGTCTCACCCCGGACGGCGTCGCCCACCTGGTCGTCCAGAAACACCTGGGCTCCGACTCCCTGCAGCGCTGGCTGAACGAGCGGGGCTGGCCCACCGAGCGCGTGGCCTCCCGCTCCTCCTACCGAATCCTCCGGGTGGAGGCGCGCCCGGGGACGGAACCCGCGCCGTGAGGGGCCACTCTCCGGCGGGCGCCAAGGGGCACTGAGGGCTCCGGCGCCGGATCGCCCCGGGTGACGGCCGGGTGGCGCCGAGGGCATCGACGTGGCGAGACACGACGAGACACGTGGCGAGACGCGGTCACCGCGGGCAGAACGCCCAACGAACGAGGAACGACGAGGAACGGTGAACGACCGATGACGGCGAACCCGCGTAGGCAACTACGCCCGACCGATGTCAAACGCCTCAACCGCACCTGGCGGAGGAACACCGAGGGGCGACTGGCTCTGATCCTGGAGTCGGTGACCGGCCCGTTCAACATCGGCTCCATCTTCCGCACGGCCGCGGCCTTCGGCGTGGAGCGGATCTGGCTGGCGGGCAACGCCACCCCGCCGACCAACCCGAAGGCGCAGAAGACCGCGCTGGGCACCGACAGGCTGGTGGCCTGGCAGGAGCCGGTCCCCGCCCTGGAGGCCGTACGGGCGGCGAAGGAGGACGGCTTCACGGTGGTGGCGGTGGAACTCACCGGCGACGCGGTGCCCCTGTCCGAGGCCAGGCTGGACAAAGACGTGTGCCTGGTGGTGGGCGGCGAGGACCACGGCTGCTCCCCCGCGCTGCTGGAGGCCGCCGACGGGGTCTGCTACATCCCCCAGGTCGGCCGGGTCGGCTCGTTCAACGTCGCGGTGGCGGCGGCGATCGCGATCGCGGAGGCCCGCCGCCAGGAGTGGTCGGGCAAGGCGCCCGCCGAGGAGTGACGGCCCCCAGCGGGTGAGATGCCGGCCGAGGCGTAACCGCCCCGGCCGGTCACGGCGGGCTCTTCTCGTCCGTTCCCCGGCCGACGGCCGCGCGCCCGCTGCGGTCGCGCTCCTCGGGCGCGCCATGGCCCTCACGCCCGTCGTGATCCCCGGCGTCGAGCGGGACCTTCTCGCCGCCGTACGCCCTGCTCATCCTGAGGCGGAGCTCGCGTAGCCGGCGGTGCTTCCCTCCGCGCGACCGAGCGCCGTCCACCGCCGCCTCTTCGAGGACCGGGATCGGCTCCTTGCCCCGGACCTGGGCCTCGATGGATTCGAGGGAGGGGACGTGGACCTCGATGTACTCGCCTGCGGGCCGGCGCTTGATCACACCGGTCTCCACACCGTGACCGAGGGCGTCGGCGTCACGGCGCTGCAGGCCCAGGCAGATCCGGTAGGTGGCGAAGTACGCCAGGGCCGGGCCGAGGAAGACCAGGACCCGCCCGATGTAGATCATCTTGTTCAGCGAGAGGTGGAAGACCGCGGCGATCACGTCGTTGGAGGCCATCAGCCACAGGATGCCGTAGAACGTGACCGCCGACACGCCGATCGCGGTGCGGTGCGGGTTGTTGCGGGGACGGTCCACGATGTGGTGCTCACGGTAGTCCCCGGTGATCCACTGCTCGATGAACGGATAGAGCACCAGGCCCGTCAGGATGACCCCCAAAGGGACCAGCGCCGGGATCAGCACGCTCATCGGCAGGGTGAAGCTCAGGAAGTTGATCTCCCAGGAGGGCATCAGGCGCAGGGATCCGTCCAGGAAGGCCAGGTAGAAGTCGGGCTGGGTACCCGCCGAGATGTCGGCCGGCGTGTAGGGGCCGTACAGCCAGACGGGGTTGATCTGGGCGGAGGCGCCCAGCAGCGCGACGACGCCGAAGGTGAACATGAAGTAGGCACCCGACTTGACCATGAAGGAGGGGTAGGTCGGCGCGCCCACCACGTTGTGGTTGGTGCGGCCCTTGCCCGGCATCTGCGTGTGCTTCAGCACCCACGTCAGGATCAGGTGGGCGGTGATGAGGGCCAGCAGCACGGCCGGGAGGAGCAGAATGTGTATCGAGTAGAAGCGGGCGATGATGTCCTGGCCGGGATACTCGCCGCCGAAGAGGATGAACGTGAGCCAGGTGCCCACCACCGGCAGCGCCTGCATCACACCGGCGGTGATCCGCAGGCCGGCGCCCGACAGCAGGTCGTCGAGGAGGGAGTAGCCGGTCAGGCCTTCGAGCAGTGCGAGGGCCAGCAGGGCGACGCCGATCAGCCAGTTCAGTTCGCGAGGCTTGCGGTAGGCGCCGTTGAAGAACACCCGCAGCATGTGGATCATCATGCCGCCGATGAACAGCAGAGCCGCCCAGTGGTGCATCTGCCGCATCAGCAGGCCGCCGCGCACGTCGAGGCTGAGGTCCAGCGACGAGGCGTACGCCTCGGACATCAGGACGCCCTTGAGCGGCGAGTAGGAGCCGTTGTAGACGACCTCGTTCATGCCGGGCTTGAAGAAGAACGTCAAGAACGTGCCGGTCAGCAGCAGGATGATGAACGTGTAGAGAGCGATCTCGCCCAGCAGGAACGTCCAGTGGTCGGGAAAGATCTTCCGCATGTTCCGCTTGAGGAATGTCGCCGCGCCGAGGCGCGCGTCGAAGAAAACGCCCGCGCGCGCCAGGCGCCCGGAAGTGCTTCCCGTGCTCATGCGCGGCCTCCGTTCTCACGGCCACCGGCCTCGCCGCCACCGGCCCCCGAAGAGAAGGAAAATCGGGCGTAACAGCAAGGCACACCGTGGACAACCAGGTGTTTTTCCATCATCCACGGCGATAGACAGGCCAAGGTAAAGCCTCGCCCCGGGTCCGGTCGGCGCCGGATCGGCCACCACCGCGGCCCCGTTCCGGCCCGCCCCTCCCCTGTCGGTCGGGGCCTTGTGATCCAAACGTTCACCTGCCCGCGATGACGCGCCCGGTCCGCAGGGGGCATACTCCTGCACGTGCGATGCCGTTACGCCTTCCTCGACCATCCCGGCCCCCTGCCCTTCGCGCACAGGGGTGGTGCCGCCGAAGGCAGGGAGAACACCTTCCCCGCCTTCGAGCGGGCCGTCGAACTCGGTTACACGTATCTGGAGACCGACGCCCACGCCACCTCCGACGGGGTGCTGCTCGCCTTCCACGACCACACCCTGGACCGGGTGACCGACCGCAGGGGCAGGATCGCCGGACTGCCGTACCGGCTGGTGCGCGAGGCGCGGATCGGTGGCGTGGACGAGATCCCGCTGATGGAGGACCTGCTGGGCTCCTGGCCCGAGGCGCGCTTCAACATCGACGTCAAGGAGTCGACGGCCATCGCGCCGCTCGCCGACGTGATCAGACGGACCGCCTCCCACGACCGGATCTGTCTCACCTCCTTCTCGGAGGAGCGGCTCGCCAGGGCCCGTGCCGCGATCGGCCGCCAGGTGTGCTCCTCGCTCGGTCCGCGCGGCGTGGCGACCCTGCGCGCCGCCGCCTCCACCTCCGGCTACGGCCGCCTGCTCGCCCGCCTCGCCCGTGCCGGGGTGCCGTGCGCGCAGGTGCCGGTCGGCTTCCGCGGCCTGCGGATCACCACGCCCGCCCTGATCCGCACGGCGCACGCGCTCGGCATGCAGATCCACGTGTGGACCGTCAACGACACCGAGGTGATGGAGCGCCTGCTCGACCTCGGCGTGGACGGCCTGATGACCGACAACATCTCGGGGCTGCGCGGAGTGCTGGAATCTCGCGGCCAGTGGTATCCGGGTCGTCTCGCCGCGTAAGCCGCACCCCCTATCTCTCCCCCTCCCCCCGAAAGACCGAGGACCACCCATGACCTCAGAACAGGTCGTCGAGGACTCCCCCCAGTCCCGGCGCCGCGAGCAGCGCGGCTGGTACTTCTACGACTGGGCGAACTCCGCCTTCCCGACCACCATCCTGACGGTCTTCCTCGGCCCGTACCTGACGACGATCGCGGAGACCGCCGCGCAGGGACGCCCGTACGTGGACGTGATCGGGTTCGACGTACGGCCCAGCGCCTACTACTCCTTCGTGGTGGGCTGCGCGGCCATCCTGCAGATCATCCTGATGCCCGTCGTGGGCGCGCTCGCCGACCACACCGGCAGGAAGAAGGAGCTTCTCGGCCTCTTCGCCTACCTCGGCGCCGGCGCGACCGTCTGCTTCTGGTTCGTCGCCGACGGACGCTACCTGCTGGGCGGCGCGCTGTTCCTGGTGTCCAGCGTCGCCTTCGCCGCCGCGTTCGTGATCTACAACTCGTTCCTGCCGGAGATCGCCACGGCGGACGAGCGTGACAAGGTCTCCGCCAGAGGGTGGGGTTTCGGCTATCTCGGCGGCGGCCTGCTGCTCGCCGTCCACCTGGCGCTGTTCCTCTATCACAAGTCCTTCGGCCTCACCGAGGGCGAGGCCGTGCGCATCGCCCTGTCGTCCGCGGGCCTGTGGTGGGGCGGATTCACGATCATACCGCTGCTGCGGCTGCGCAACCGCCGGGCGCTCCCCTCGGGCGCGGAGAACGTGGGCCAGGCCATGACCGGCAGCTTCCGCCAGCTGGGCCGCACGATCAGGGAGCTGCGGCGCTATCCGCTCACCCTGGGTTTCCTCGTCGCCTATCTGATCTACAACGACGGCGTGCAGACCGTCATCTCCTTCTCCGCCACCTACGCCGACAAGGAGCTCGGCCTGGACCAGACCGTACGGATCGCGGCGATCCTGATGGTGCAGTTCGTCGCCTTCTTCGGCGCCCTGCTGCTCGGCAGGTTCGCCGCCTCGTATGGGGCCAAGCGGGTCGTGCTGGCCGCGCTGATCGCCTGGATCGCCGTGGTGGCCGTGGCCTACTTCCTGCCCAAGGGCGCGGCCCTGCCCTTCTTCGCGCTGGGTTTCGCCATCGCGATCGTGATGGGCGGGACGCAGGCGCTGTCGCGTTCGTTGTTCTCCCACGTGATCCCGAAGGGCAAGGAGGCGGAGTATTACAGCCTGTACGAGATCAGCGACAAGGGCTCGACGTTCCTCGGCTCGTTCACCCTCGGCCTGGCACTCCAGCTGACCGACAGCTATCGCCTGGGAATCATCTCTTTGGTGATCTTCTTCGTGCTCGGCTTCGTGCTGCTCGCTCTCGTCAACCTGCCCAAGGCCATCAGAGCGGCCGGAAACCCGGTGCCGGAACGCATCTGAGGACCCAGGAAAAAAAGTGTCCTTCGCAGACCGGGTCAAGAACGTGCGATTGGATCACCCTGTCTGTGGGAATCCACACACGGTACCAAGCGTTGTACGCCGTGGGAGACGAACCCCTCACGACGGGGCCCTCAGGAGGCATTCAGACATGGGCGAGCGTGCGCTACGCGGCACCAGACTCGGGGCGACCAGCTACGAGAACGACCGCAACACCGATCTGGCCCCGCGCCAGGAGGTGTCCTACACCTGCCCGAAGGGCCATCGATTCGACGTTCCGCTTGCCGCTGAAGCAGAGATCCCGGCGACCTGGGAGTGCCGCATGTGCGGCGTGACAGCCCTCCGGGTGGACGGCGAGCTGCCGGAGGCCAAGAAGGCCAAGCCCCCGCGAACACACTGGGACATGTTGCTGGAGCGCCGCACGATCGAGGACCTGGAGGAGGTGCTCAACGAGCGCCTGGCGATTTTACGCGCCCAGCGCCGCAAGAGCGCCTGACCGAATTCGGAGAGTGGGCGACCTCCGGCCCCGTGAGGGCCGGGGGTCGGTTCTTTCCCGCCCCTGGGCTTCCCCGCTGACCACCGCTTCCCCGGCTCTCCCCTCACCCAACCCCGTACTCCCTCCTCGGCGCTCTTCCTCACCCGCTCCAAGGGCCCCCCTCGCTCTCCCGCTCGGGAAGAGCGCCCCCGCCTCGACCTTCCGGGCGGCGAGCGAGAGAAGTGGCTTAACCGGCTGGCTGGGAATTGGCCCTTAAGATCGATCCACTCCCCGGCTAGGGTCGTTTCCATGACCATTTCGACCGATGAGGACTCCGGCGGTTCCGCGCCGACGACGGCCCCCGAGAAAGCCCGCGCGCTGCGGGCGCTGCACGTACCGGGCCGTCCGCTGGTGGTGCCCAACGTCTGGGACGCCGCGTCGGCCCGTGCCGTCGAGGCGGCGGGCTTCCCGGTGATCGCCACCGGCAGCGCCGCGATCGCCCCGGTACTCGGCTACGACGACGGCGAGGAGACACCGGTCGAGGAGATGCTGGCCGCGATCGCCAGGATCAGCCGGGCGGTCGGCCTGCCCGTCACCGCCGACATGGAACGCGGCTACCGGCTTGAGCCTTCGGAGCTGGTCGAGCGGCTCGTCGCCGCGGGGGCGTCAGGCTGCAACCTGGAGGACTCCGACCCCCGTACGGGCGCGATGATCGATGTCGACGAGCAGATCGCCTTCCTCGCCGCCGTCAGGAGTGCCGCGAGCGGCTCGGGGGCGGACCTGGTGATCAACGCCCGCGTCGACACCTACATGCGGGGTACGGGAAGCGCCGCGGAGCGACTGACCGAATCGGTGCGGCGGGGCCGCCGCTACCTGGAGGCGGGCGCCGACTGCGTCTATCCGATCTTCGCCGCCGAGGCGGAGGCCATTCGCGCGCTGGTCGAGGGTATCGACGGGCCGATCAACATCCTGTTCCGCCCCGGCACACCGTCGCTCGGCGAGCTCGCCACCCTCGGGGTGGCCCGCGTGAGCTTCGGACACGGCCTGCACGAGGCCGTGCAGGCGTACGCGGCACGGATGCTCACGGCGATCCGAGATGGCGAGAGCCCTTATCCTCCCGGACTCCCCACCCCCTGACCCCGGCGTCCCCGGCCCTGGAACCGTCCGGCCTCGACGTCCCCGGGCCTGGAGCGCCGTGACCCGTCCGTCCCCACAGGGCCCGGCCCGGCGCCCTCCGGCCTCGGCACCCTGCCCCTCTCACGCCCCGCCCGAAGGGGGGCGCTCACCACTCGTCGGCGGGCAGGTCGACGTCGTTGACGCGGTCGTAGATCACCACCCCGTCGGCCAGTCTGACCACGCGCACCCTCCTGGCGAGTCCCGCCGTCTCCAGGCTGCGCGCCGAGTGCACCGCGTACTTCGGGAAGTGATAGCGGTCGTGGGTGCCGCCGTGCGGCTCGTCACGTTCGCAGACCACCTCGTAGCGGTCCTCCGGCCATACCGGAGGCAGCGGCGTCTTCTGTTCTCGACCGGCGAGCCTGCTCATCGGCTCGCCTCCTCTCCTGGGATGTTCACGTCAGGTGAGAGTGCGACAGTCACCGCGTGCTTGATTTAGACATTCGTAATTCCCTCATTATGGTCCCAAACAACCCGGGGTCGGAGGGCCGCTCACGCGCGCTCCGGCTCGTCGGCACGAGCCCTCTCTTCGACGACCACCGCCGCGGGCACCGGCCGAAGACCCGGCCCTCGTCCTGCCACGCCCGGCCCCCACCCCGGTCCGGGCGTCCTCCGAGGAAACCTCCCCCGGGACGTCATCGGGGACGGCGCGGCGCCGCCGAGCCTGTCCGCACCCGCGGGCCGCCTCCCCACCGGCCGTTCAACCGCCCGTCACTCCCCCACGCACAGGACGGGAGCCTTCTGGTGCGGGTAGACGTGGTCCAGAGCGTGGTCGGCGGGCAGGACGCAACGGCGCTCGCCGCCCTCGGCGTGCGGACACCGAAGCGCGTCACTACGGCGCGGCAGCGTCGCCGTCTCCTCGCTCCCGGCGTCAGCGACGGCGGCTTCGTCAGTCATGGCGCGTGTCCTCCTGTGACACCCAGGCGGTGATGGCCGGATGGTGAGCGGCCTGGACGACGGCCCGTGCGGGGCCCGCCCGGCGAGAACGGGGAACGGGCGTCGTGAGGGCTCCTGTGCGCCGGCCGGCCGCACGTGCGGCGCGACGATGCGTCCTCGTGAGTTCCGGATGCACAGAACAAGTCATTGACACTGCTCCGTTTGGTCACTGTCGAGAATCGGCACCTGTGCGCCGAAGGCGCGGCGACCAGTCTTTCAGAGTTCCCCCCGGCCGCGCGAGTAGGAAAGCACGTGATCGTCGATCACTCTCCGCTGTTTCGGCCGCATCCCCCGGTCGTTTCGGTCGCACCATCTCTCCGGGAGGAAGGCGCCGAACCCTCCAACTCACCTAAGGCCCGAAGGTAATCAAGCCCCCATAACATCGCGATAGGGATTTTTTGGGAGATCCCTTTGCATGCTTCTCACCAATACCTTGACATCACCCCTCACAAGGAGTGTTCATGTTACGTCGAGGTACCCTCCTGGCTGGAGCCGCCACCGTGGCTCTGTACCTGGTCGCCACTGTGGCGCCCGCCGTCGCGACGTCCGCCCCCCCAGCCCCCCAGCCTCCGGCCGCGATGCTTGAGGCTCTCCAGCGCGACCTCGGCCTCACCGCCGAGCAGGCCGTCCAGCGCCTGGCCAACGAGCACCGCGCGGCCGCCTCCGAGTCCGCCCTGACCCGGGAACTCGGCGCCAAGTACGGCGGCGCCTGGCTCAACGGCGACGCCTCCCAGCTCTCCGTGGCCACCACCGACGCCTCCGCGGTGGCTGCGATCAAGGCCAAGGGCGCGCAGCCCGTGGTCGTCAGCCGCTCCCTCGCCGACCTTGAGGGCGTCAAGGCCAAGCTCGACGGCGCGTCGGTGGAGGCGAAGGCGGGTGCCTCCCTCTGGTACGTCGACGTCACGACCAACAGCGTCGTGATCCTCACCGGCGACCAGGCCGCGGGCGAGGCCCTCGCCGCGGCCGCGGGCGCGGACAGGGGCGTCGTGAAGGTGACGCTCTCCGCCGAGAAGCCCGAGCCCTTCATCGACATCATCGGCGGCAACGCGTACTACATCGGCAGCAGCCGCTGCAGCATCGGCTTCTCCGTGCGGCAGGGCAGCACCCCCGGCTTCGTGACCGCCGGTCACTGCGGCAGGAGGGGCAACACCACCTCCAGCCCGTCCGGCACCTTCCAGGGCTCGTCGTTCCCCGGTAACGACTACGCCTGGGTCTCCACCCCCGGCCACACCGTGCGGCCCTGGGTCCGCGGCTCCGGTGGCGCCAACGTGGTCGTCCGCGGCTCCACCCAGGCCTCGGTCGGCTCCTCGATCTGCCGCTCCGGTTCCACCACCGGCTGGCGCTGCGGCACCATCCAGCAGCACAACGCCAGTGTCACCTACCAGCAGGGCACGGTGAGCGGCCTGACCCGCACCAGCGCATGCGCCCAGCCCGGCGACTCCGGCGGCTCCTTCATCTCCGGCAACCAGGCACAGGGCGTCACCTCCGGCGGCTCCGGCAACTGCTCCGTCGGCGGCACCACCTACCACCAGCCGGTCAACGAGATCCTCTCGGCGTACGGGCTGACACTCGTCACCGGCTGATCTCGCCTCCTCACCAGCTGCTCCCCGTGAGCAACCCCCCGATGGCCGAGGAGGCCCGCTAAAGATGTCAAGGATCATTCGCTCCGGCGTCGCCCTCATCCTGGGGCTGGCCTTCCTGGTGACGGTCACCCCCGCCCAGGCCGCGCCCGCCCACGCGGCAGACGCCCGCACGGCAGCGGTTCGCGTGCTCAGGTATGACGCGAGCAGGGCCGCCGAGTTCCGATCCGCCGTCGATCAGGCGGCCCAGATCTGGAACTCCGGCGTCTCCAACGTACGACTGGTGGCCGGCAGCCCCGCGGACTTCGTGGTGCTCGCCGACAACGGCTGGCCCCGCGCGCAGCCCACCAGCCTGGGCCGCGGAACCGTGTGGATGGGCCGGCAGGCGACCGCGGAGGGTCACAACCCGCTGCGGATCGCCGCCCACGAAATCGGCCACATCCTGGGCCTGCCCGACCGGCGTACCGGCCGGTGCACGGACCTGATGTCCGGCGCGAGCGCGGGCACGAGTTGCACCAACGCGAACCCGAACGCGGCGGAGAAAGCCGAGGTCCAGCGCAACTTCGCCGGATTCGCCCCGGCGGTCGACTTCGGCCGGATCTACATCGACAGTCCCGAGCACGCGGCGTCCTAGACTCCCGCGAGCACCCCGCCGGTCCGGCCGTCCCCTCGGCCGGACCGGCGAACCCGTGTTCGGGCACCGGCCCGGCGTGGCACTTCGTGGCCCCCGGCGCCCAGACGGCCGCCCTTCGCCGCGGGAGGGCGAACGGGAGGATCAAAGAGGCTTCTCAAGGCAGATGGATCCCGGGAGACGGTCATAGGGCGGGAAGGCGGGGACGGGCGTGTAGCCCTCCCTCTCGTACATCCTCACCGCGTCGGGCTGGCGGGGACCGGTCTGCAGGACGACCCGGGGCGCGCCCAGCGCGCGGGCGGCGTCCTCGGCGGCGGCCAGCAGGGCCCGCGCCACGCGGGTGCCCCGATGGGACGGGGTCACGAACATCCGCTTGAGTTCCAGGTCGCCACCGAGCCTGCGCAACGCCACGTGCCCGACCGCGACGCCCTCCGCCCCATAGGCGACCCCGGTGTAGGCGACGGTCTCCGGCTCGACCTCCATGCCCTCGGGCATGGGGCCGATGACGGCGAACAGATCGGCGTAGCGAACGTCCATCTCCCGCGTCATCGCCCCCCTGAGCGCCACGGCCGCCGCGTCGTCCCAGCCGACCCCTCTGACCTCGACCAGGCCGGCTCCCTGTGCGAACGCGGTCATACGCGAACCCGCCCCTCTCCACGCTCTCCCGGTGTCGTTCTTCCTGCCGCGAACCGTCCGGGGCAGGATCTCACGGGCACGGGGCACGGTGAGGTACCCGGGGGGTCGGCCACCGCGGACAGGGAAGGAACCGGGGATGACCCGTTCCCACATCAGCGTCTCCGTGGACGCGCACGCCCGGCCCGAGCAGGTGTTCTCGATTCTGACCGACTGGCCGAGGCACCACGAGTGGATGGTCCTGACCCGGGCGCGCGTCACCGCCGGGGACGGTCACAGCACCGGGAGCCGGCTGGAGGCCTTCACCGGGGTGGGACCGGCCGGGTTCCTCGACACCATGGAGATCACCGAGTGGGATCCGCCGAGGAGCGTGGGGGTCCGCCACACCGGGCGGCTGGTGCGCGGCACCGGGGTTTTCCGCGTGCTGCTCCGCGAGGGCGGCGGCAGCACGATCGTCTGGCGGGAGGATCTCGACGTGCCGTTCGGCGCGGCCGGGCGGCTCGGCTGGCGGGTGATCAAACCGCTGAACGCGGCCCTGTTCCGGCTCTCGCTGCGCCGCCTGGCCGCGCTCAGCGACCGGTGATCCCCCTGCCGGAGTCTTTGGCGCCGCCGGGACTGTCCGTGTCACCCGGCTCGTCGCGGATGACCTCGCCGTGGACGACCGGCCCTGAGCCCGGGGGCCTCCCGGCGTCGCGCAGCACGTCGAAGGGCGAGCCCGCGCCGAACGGCGCGCCAAGCCCCGCGCCCGCCGCGTTCCTGGCGACGAGGGTGCGGATCCGGCGGGCGAGAAGCCGGGACCCGAGCCCGCGGACCATCGGCCGGGTGAACGGCAGCAGGCACAGGAGACCGAGGATGTCCGAGAGGAATCCCGGAGCGATCAGCAGCATGCCCCCCACGAGAACCAGCCCCCCGCCGGCGAGTTCGCGCTCGGGTGCCCGGCCGCTCTGCAGCGCCTCCTGGAGTTTGCGCCAGGCCCGGCGGCCCTCGCGGCGCACGATCCAGACACCGAGCAGGCTGCCGGCGAGCAGGAGGGCCACCGTGGGCCACCCGCCGATGATCTGACCGACCTGGATGAGCACCCATATCTCGAGGAACGGCACCACGAGGAAGGTCAGGAACAGCAGAATGCGCATTTTCGCCTCAACTCGTGCGACAGCCGTACGACATGAACAACGTCCCGGGGCGGCGGCGCGTTCCGCCTTCGCTCAGCGTGGACGGTTTCCTCGACATCCTCGGCCAACTCTCAGGATGGCGTTCCCCGGGGAGGCCGGGGCGGCCTCACGGGAGCGGCGCGGACGACCACGATCGCCGGGCACCGGACCGCTAGGCCACGGATCGGCGATCTCGGCGGCGGCGCAGGCGGGCGGGCAGGCCGGTGACGCCCCAGACGGTGATCCGCCACAGGGCCTCGACCACGATGCCGCGGCTCATCTTGCTCGCCCCGACGGTGCGCTCCACGAAGGTGATGGGCACCTCGGTGACGCGCATCCCGCCGCGAGCCGTGCGCAGGGTCAGGTCCACCTGGAAGCAGTAGCCCCGTGACTCGACGTCGTGCAGGCTGATCTTCTCCAGGGCCGAGGCGCGGTAGGCGCGAAAACCCGCCGTGGCGTCGCGGACCGGCAGGCCCAGCAGCAGCCGGGTGTAGACGTTCGCACCGCGCGACAGGAACTCCCGCGAGATCGGCCAGTTGACGACCTTGCCACCGGGCACCCACCGGGAGCCGATCGCCAGATCGGCCCCCCCGGCCAGCGCGCCCAGCAGCTTGGGCAGCTCTTCCGGCTGGTGGGATCCGTCGGCGTCTATCTCCACAAGAACGTCGAACCCCTCCTTCAGCCCCCAGCGGAACCCCGCGATGTAGGCGGCGCCCAGCCCCTGCTTGCCACCCGGCCGGTGCAGCACGTGGACGTGGTCGTCGTCGGCCGCGAGCTTGTCGGCGATCGTCCCCGTGCCGTCGGGGCTGTCGTCGTCGGCGATCAGGAGGTGGGCGTCGGGGACGGCCTCACGCAACCGCCGGGTGATCAGTGGAAGGTTCTCCCGCTCGTTGTACGTCGGGACGATGACGAGCACCCGGCCAAGCATCCGCTCCATCACGTGTCTCCCACCTGCTGATCGTCCTCCCGGTGCGCGGGGTGCCCCGTGCCGGGCGTCCGGCGCCGCCAGGCGGCGGCCACCGCACCCGCACCCACAAGTATCAAGGCCCACTCGGGCAGCGCACCCACGCGTGTGGCGATGGTTTGCGCGGTCCTGACCGGAACGGTCAGGACGTTCATGGCGGGAACCAGCTCGCCGGTACGCCAGGCGATCGAACCGCTCGGGGTCACGTATGCCGATATACCAGTAATTGCGGAAGTGATCACAGCCCGATTGTGCTCCACGGCCCGCAACTGGGACATGGCGAGTTGCTGCGACGGCAGGTTGGTCAGGGCGTAGGTGGCGTTGTTGGTCTGTACCACCAGCGGCGTGGCCCCCGTCCTGGCGGTGTCGCCCACGATGCCGTCGAAGGCCACCTCGTAGCAGTTGATCGCGCCAACGGTCACCGGGCCCAGCCGGAGGTCGCCGTCACGGGTGCCCGCCACCGACTGCTTGCCGACCAGGGAGGCCCGCTCGAACAGGGCGAGCACGAGGCCCTGGAGCGGGGTGAACTCCCCGAAGGGGACCAGCTGCTGCTTGTCGTAGTGGGCGCCGGGGCCGGTGACCGGGTCCCAGACGATGCTACGGGTCGCCCGGTTGTTCTCCCCGACTCCGACCACGGCGCCGACCAGGACGGGCACCCCGACGTCCTTGACCGCCGCGTCGATCTCGCTGCGGGCGAACTCGCTGCGCAGCGGATCGATGTCGGTGGAGTTCTCCGGCAGCACGACCAGGTCGGGACGGGGTGTCCTGCCCTCTCGCACGTCCCGTGCCATCTGGTGGAGCATCCGGGTGTGGTTGCCGAGGACCACGGCGGGCTCGTCGCCCAGCGGGTGCATGCCCCGGCCGGGAACGTTGCCCTGGATGACGCCGACGGTCACGCTCCTGCCCTCGTCGCCGTACCGGGGAACGGCGAGGGCCGCGACCGGCACGGCCAGCGCCCCGGCGAGCGGCAGGGCCAGCGCCCGCCCCCAGCGCGAGCCCCGGGCGCCGTGGGAGCCGGGGAGCGCGGGAGGGCCGGGGGGCTCGGGCGGAACCCGAACACCGGCCGGCGCCGCGGTCGAGGAGGAGAGCGGGACCCGAGCCTCGGCGGGGACCGGGGCCGAAAGAAGGCGCGGTACCGCCAGGGCGAGCAGGCCTCCGCACAGGGCCACCGCGAAGCTCACCAGCGGCGCCCCGCCGAGCGCGGCGTACGGGGTGAAGATCGACTCTCCCTGGCTGAAGGCCACCCGCGCCCAGGGAAATCCGCCGAAGGGGAACTGTCCTCGCGCCCACTCTGCCGCCACCCAGAGCGCGGCGCCCCACAGCGGCCACAGGCGTAACCGGGTCACCAGGGCGACGCCCGTCCCCCAGACGGCGTAGAAGACGCTCTCTATGGCGACCAGGCCCAGCCAGGCGTCGGTGCCGATCGGGCTCACCCAGCGCAGAGCGGGCAGCAGCAGGGCGAGTCCGGTGAGGAGCCCGAGCCAGGTGCCCTGGCGCGGGCGGGTGCCGCGTACCGCCAGGATCGCCGAGGCCATGCCGAGCGGCGCGAGGAACCAGAGCCCGAGCGGCGGGAAAGCGAGGAACATGAGCAGGCCGCCGGTCACCGCGCCCGCGGCGCGGACGAGCGGCACCAGGCGCGAGCCGGGGGGCGGAACCTCCGCGCCGGGCGGACCGTCCGCGACGCCGTCCGCCGAAGCGGTCACCGGCACGGCCGCGGCGCCGTCCGCCGAACCGGTCGTCGCCCCCCTTTCCTGGCCGGTCACCGAGCCGGCCACGGGATCACCCTTCGCGGACCTCTCCGGTACCGGGGCGGCCGTCTTGTCCTGCACCACGGGCGAGGCTCCTTGCGATGTCGTGCGGCGGGTGACGCCTGGCCTTCCTGACCGGTCTTGTTAGCCGGAACGCTACCGCCCAGCAGGCACGTCCCCAAAAGTTCTCCGCCACGTTAACCAGAAATCACACCAAAACACTTCAAACACAGCAAAACCACGATAAGCGGACCCCAGACGCGGCAACGGGGCGGCCCGGGGTGTCGATCGACACCCCGGGCCGCCCCGACGCTTGCGGCGCTCGCACGGGAGCGGGAAGAGGGCCCGGACAACCCTTCGGACCGGTTCCGTCCCGTCGGCGGCGAGCGCGGATTGCCGTTGTCTACTGGGTGCCCGGACCCCTCCTGGGTCCAACCCCCCGCCCGGAAGGAGTGCCCCGCCTCGACGGACTGCCGGCCCTGCGCCTGGCTGTACGGACGAGGGAGACCCTCGCCACGGGCGCAGGAGACGGCGATGTCGAAAAGCGGCCGACCGGCCAGTCCCGTGCTGGACTGGGCAGCAAACTACCGAGCCCAGCGCAGATGTCAACCGTGTCACTAACAGCGGAAACATCAAGTTTTCGCAGCTGTGACATGATCGACGAGAGCCGTCAATGCTCTCATGTGATCCGATGTCGCTCAAGTCGAGCGAGGGCATCGGGAAGCGGGCCGTCGTGCACGACGCCAAGCCGCTGGGTGGCGCGGGTCAACGCCACGTAAAGATCGCTCGCCCCACGCGGGGACTCGCCCAGGATCAGCTCCGGTTCGACCACGACGACCGCGTCGAACTCCAGCCCCTTGGCCTCGGCGACGGTCAGCACCGCCACCTGCGCGTCCAGGGCCGCCGCTCCCTGCCCGGCCACCGCGCCGTCGACGGAGCGGACCACGATCGCCCCGAACTCCTCGGCGCGCGACTCGGGCACGATCACGACGAGCCGCCCGCCCTCGACGACCTCGGCCTTGACGATCTCGGCGAGGGAGTCCGTCGGGGAGGCCGCCCACGGCCGCGCCCCCGTCTCCCTCACCGAGGCCGGGGCGCTCAACGCCGGATCCACCAGGGTGAGCACGTCGGCGGCCACGGTCATCAGCTCGGCCGGGGTGCGGTAGTTGACGCTGAGGGTCTCCTCGCGCCAGCGTCCCGCCACGTACGGGTCCAGGACCCGGCCCCAGGAGCGCGCCCCGGCCGACGAACCGGTCTGGGCCAGGTCGCCGACGATCGTCATCGACCGCGTCGGGCAGCGGCGCATCAGCATGCGCCATTCCATCGGCGACAGCTCCTGCGCCTCGTCGACGATGACGTGCCCGAAGGCCCAGGTGCGGTCGGCCGCCGCGCGCTCGGCGGTGGTCAGGAAGACGTCGTCACCGAGATGGCGGGCGGCGAACCTCTCCGCGTCCATGATGTCGGACAGGCCGGTCAGCTCCAGGACCTCCTTGGCGTAGGCGAGCTGGTGCTGTCGTTCGTCGAGCGCGGCGGCGCGCTGCGCGGCCTGTTCCTCCTCGGCCATCCACGCTCCGGCCCGCAGCACGGCGGGGTCGATGTCACCGAGCAGTTCGGCGGCCTCGTCCAGGAGCGGCACGTCGGACTCCGACCACCAGTTCTCGCCCTTGCGGGGCGGCTCGCGCAGCATCAGCTCGCGTTCGGCCTCGCCGAACTCGGCGGCGGCGTGGTCGAGGCGCTCACGTGAGGTGAACAGCCCGATCAGGAGCTGCTGCGGGGTGACGTAGGGCCACAGCCGGTTCAGTGCCGCCTTGACGGGGCGCTCGGTGCGGAGGTCCTCACGGATGTCGGCCAGCTCGTCGTCGTCGATCATCCCCTTGCCGAGCTGCCGGGCGGCCTGCCGGGCGAGCGCGTTGAGCAGGTGGCGGACGAAGATCGCGCGGGCCTCGTTGTGCGCCCTCTTCGAGCGGGCCGCCCGGCTGCGGGCGGCCTCCAGGACGTTTCCCTCCAGCTTGAGGGTGTAGCGGTCGAGCTTGATCTCGATCGGCTTGCGCGGCACCCGCTGCCGTTCGCGGACGGCCCGCGCGACGACCTGGGCCATCCGGACGTCTCCCTTGATCGCGGCCACCTCCGCACGCTCCCTGCGACGGGGGACGACCCCCGGGTACAGCTCGGAGACGGTCGACAGCAGCACGTCGGTCTCGCCCAGGGAGGGCAGCACCTGCTCGATGTAGCGCAGGAAGGTCAGGTTCGGCCCGAGGATGAGCACGCCCCTGCGGGCCAGTTTCTCCCGGTGGGTGTAAAGGAGGTAGGCGGCGCGGTGCAGGGCGACCACGGTCTTGCCGGTGCCGGGACCGCCCTGCACGACCAGCACCCCGTTGAGGTCGGAGCGGATGATGCGGTCCTGTTCCGACTGGATGGTGGCCACGATGTCACGCATCCGGCCGGTGCGCCTGGCCCCCAGAGAGGCCAGCAGCGCGGCCTCCCCGTTGAGGGTGGCCACGTCCTCCTCGGTGAGGCTGTCGAGGTCGAGGAGGTCGTCGTCGATCCCGATCACCGTACGGCCCTTGGTCTGCAGGTGCCTGCGCCGGGTGACGCCCATCGAGGCCGCGGGGGTGGCGCCGTAGAAGGGCTGCGCCACCGGCGCCCGCCAGTCGATCAGCATCCGGCGCTGGTCGTCGTCGGCCATGCCGATGCGGCCTATGTAAAGCGAGGTGTTGTCGGCGTTGTCGAGCCGGCCGAAGCACAGGCCGTTCTCGACCGACCACAGACGGCCCAGGCGTTCGGCGTACATCCCCGCGAAGCTGTCGCGCTCGGAGCGGTTCTGGTGCGTGCCGCCACTTCCGCCCTGCGCGAGAACACTGTCCAGCTGTCGCTGAGTGCGCTCGCGCAGCAGATCGAGCCGGTCATAAAGACAGGAAACATACTCCTGCTCCTTGGCCAGTTCGATTTGACGGGTTACCGTCGCTCCATTATCGTTACTAGTAATGGGATACTCCGGGCCATTGCGCTAGTTATTATGACAAACCATCACCCTAGCAGGTCCGTCGAGAAGTTTACCCGCCCCAGCGTCATCACAGCTTGATTGCGTCCCCCCTGCCTCGCTTGACGAGGATCCGCAAGGGTCCTTACATTCACTCCAAGTTAGGAAACTTTCCTAACTTTTCTCGTCGATGGGCGCGAGGACGTACGCGGAGGGCCAGTGATCCAGCCGACGCCCGGCACCCCCAGCCTGCTCCGCGCGATCAACAACCGCGCCGCCCTGCAAGCGCTGCTGGAGCGCGGCCCGCTCACCCGCCCGGAGATCGGCGCCCTCACCGGCCTGTCCAAGCCCACCGCCTCGCAGCTCCTCATCCGCCTCCAGGAGGCGGGCCTGGTCGTGCTCGACGGCATCCGCGAGGGACTGCCCGGCCGCACCGCCGAGGTCTACCGGCTCAACCCCGCCGCCGCGCACGTCGCCGCGCTGGACGTCACACACGCGGGCATCGACGTCAAGGTCGCCGACATCACCGGCGCCGTGACCGGCGAGCACCACCTGCCCGGCCCCGGCCGCTCCGACGACGACGCGCTGGAGCGGGTCCGTGCCGCGCTGGAGGGCGCGAACGCCCCCGCGGCGCTGCGGCGCGTGGTCATCGGCGTGCAGGGCACGATCAATCCCGGCACCGGGAAGATGGCGTACGCCACCAGCAAGGACATGCCCGGCTGGCACATCCCCGACCTGGTCCGCACCCTCGGCGGCGGCCTGGGCGTGCCGGTCTCCGTGGAGAACGACGTCAACCTCGTCGCCCAGGCCGAGCAGGCGCACGGCGTGGGCCGCGGGCACAGCGACTTCGTGCTGCTCTGGGCCGACGAAGGGCTCGGCGCCGCACTGGTCCTCGGCGGGCGGCTGCACCGGGGCGCCACCGGCGGCGCCGGAGAGGTCGGCTACATGCCCACCCCCGGCGCCCCGACCGCCAGGGACACCGGCCGCTACGCCAACCACGGCTACCAGGCCCTGACCGGCGGCCCGGCGGTACTCAAGATCCTCAGGTCGTACGGCGTGCGCGGCACCACGCCCGCGCAGGCGGTGCTGAACGCCGTGCTGACCTCCGCCTCCACCGGCAGGCGTGCCGACGACGCCCGCGCGGGGCTGCGCGACATCGCCTCCCGGCTGGCCGTCGGACTGGCCGCGATCATCTCGGTCGTCGACCCCGAGATCATCGTGCTGACCGGCGGGACCCTCCTGTCGGGCGGCGACACCCTGCGCGAGCTCGTCGAGCACGAACTCCACGCGCTCACCATCCCCCGGCCCCCGGTGATGCTGTCGACCGTCGAGGGCAACCCCGTCCTCGCCGGCGCGCTCGACCTCGCCCTCGCGACCGCCCGTGACGAGGTCTTCGGCTCCACCGTCCCCTCCTGACCTCCGGCCGCCCTCCCCACCTCGTCCGGGACTCTCGCCGAGCGCGCCGCCGGAGCGGGGCCTCGCCGAGCGCGCCGCGCACGGCCCCCGCGTCTCACGGCGCGGGCCGCCGTGCGCGGGGAGCCCGAACGTTCAGGGAGCCGGGTGGGGGTCCGGCGGAGGAGGGAGAAGGACGGCCGCCGCGCTCTCGGCGAGCAGGGCGAGGAAGGCCCCGCCGAGGGCGTCGAACCCGGTGCACGCGTAGGCGGTGAGAACCCGGGTCACGGCGGGCCTCGGCCGCAGGACGCGGCCCTCGTACTGCCCGGGCACGATGTTGGCGGGGATGAGCGCGGGCCCGAGACCGGCGGCCGCGAGGGTCGGGGCCGACGCCGTCTGGTCGGTACGCACCGCGATCCTGGGCTGGAACCCGGCCTCCGCGCAGGCGTGGTCCAGGATGTCGGCCAGACCGTTGCCGGGGGCGTAGTGGACCCAGCGGCGGTCACGCAGGTCGCTCAGGTCCACCGAGGACGCCCCGCAGGACGCGATTGGGTCGTCGCGGGAGACGGCCACGACGAACTCCTCGGTACCGAGCGTGCGCACCGGCCCCGCCCAGGACGCGGGCCGGGGACCGACGGCGAGGTCGGCCTGCCCGCTCGCCATCGCCTCCGCCAGCTCGCCGGCGTGACGGTGCTCGAAGAGCCTGACGTCGACCCCGGGATGGAGACCGCTCCAGGCGCGCAGCGCGGCGGGCAGCACGCCCAGGCTGACCGAGTAGACCGTCGCCAGCCGCAGCTCTCCCCCGGCCAGCCCGGTCGTCTGGCGTACGGCCGACAGGGCGCGCTCCGCGTCGGCCAGGGCGGCTCGCGCGTGGGGGAGCATCGCGCGCCCGGCCGCCGTGAGGCGGACGGCCCTGGGCAGCCGTTCGAGCAGGGGGGCGCCGACCGACCGCTCCAGCGCCCGGATCTGGTGCGACAGGGCCGGTTGCGTGACGTGGAGGAGCTCGGCGGCCCGCGTGAAGGAGCCCTGGTCGACGATGGCCAGCAGGTATTCGAGCTGCCGCAGGCTCAGCATGCACAAAAGTTATCAGAGTCACATAAATCATGACTTTGAGTTATGTGGAGGGAGTGTCAGGACATAGCCGAATCGCAACAGCTGCCATAAACGATGTTCATGACAGCGACAAGAAACATGCCTTGGACTTATGGAAGAGGGTCCGTGCAGGATCGGATCGCACGGCGCCGTCACGGGAGCGTGACCGCGCGCCTGCCCATCCGCACCGATCGGGAGAAGAGCAATGAGCACCCAGCCCAAGGTCGCCCTTGTCGTCGGCGCCCAGGGGGTGATCGGCCGCAACCTGGTCGACCACCTCGCGACGCTCGGCGACTGGGACGTGATCGGCCTGTCGCGCCGCGGTGGGGAGAGCGCGGGACGGGTCCGCCACGTACGGGTCGACCTGCTCGACCGGGACGACTGCGCCAAGAAACTCGGCGAGCTCACCGAGGTGACCCACGTCTTCTACGCCGCCTACCAGGATCGGCCGACCTGGGCCGAGCTCGTTCCCCCCAACCTCGCCATGCTCGTCAACGTCGTCGACGCGGTCGAACCGGTGGCGCCGGGCCTGCGGCACGTCAGCCTCATGCAGGGGTACAAGGTCTACGGCGCGCACCTTGGCCCTTTCAAGACCCCGGCCCGCGAGAGCGACCCGCACCACATGCCGCCCGAGTTCAACGTCGACCAGCAGAACTTCCTGGAGGAGCGCCAGAAGGGCTCGGGGTGGACGTGGACGGCGATCCGCCCGTCCGTGGTGTGCGGCTTCGCCCTCGGCAACCCGATGAATCTGGCCATGGTGCTCGCGGTGTACGGCGCGATCTCGAAGGAGCTGGGCCTGCCCCTGCGCTTCCCCGGAAGACCGGGGGCCTACGACACACTGCTGGAGATGACCGACGCGGGGCTGCTGGCCAGGGCGACCGTCTGGGCGGCGACCGACGAGCGCTGCGCCAACCAGGCGTTCAACGTCAACAACGGCGACCTCTTCCGCTGGAACGACATGTGGCCGAAGATCGCCGAGTTCTTCGACCTGGAGGTGGCCCCTCCCCTGCCGATCTCGCTTGACGTGGTCATGGCGGACAAGGGGCCGTTGTGGAAGGCCATGACCGAGAAGTACGGGCTGGAGCCGCACCCGTACGAGGAGGTGTCCTCCTGGGCCTTCGGCGACGCCGTGTTCTCCTGGGACTACGACTTCTTCGCCGACGGCTCCAAGGCCCGGCGTCTCGGCTTCCACGAGTACGTCGACACCGAGGCGATGTTCCTGGACATCCTCGGCGACCTCCGCCGCCGCAGGATCATCCCCTAGGGGTCCCGTCCCCGAAGCGGCCTCTTCAGGGCTCGATGGACTCGGCGACCCCGGCGTAGACGGTCAGCAGCAGGTCCCAGAAGCGGCCCACGTCGAGGGAGGTGCCGACCAGGGCGTTGGGGGCGCGGCCCCGGAGGGCGAAGTCGGTCACGGTCATCCCCGCGGTGAAGCGGCCCGCCGTCTCGACGTCCACGACGGCGGGTTCGAGGGTGATGAGCGAGGGGTCGATCAGGTGGGCGATCGCGCAGGCGTCGTGGATCGCGGGCCCGCTCTCGGCGGTGATCATGCCGTAGAACCGCACGCACGGCAGGAGCAGGTCGGCGCCGAGCCTGCCCATCGCCGCCATGCGCTCCGCCACCGCCTCCGTGGTCACGGCACCGCGGCTCACGTCGAGACCGATCATGGTCACCGTCCAGCCCGCGCCGAAGACGATCGCCGCGGCCTCGGGGTCGGCGGCGATGTTGAACTCGGCCGCGGGAGAGAAGTTGCCCCTGGTGTAGGACCCGCCGAGGATCGTGAGCCCTCGCGCCCAGTTCACGATCGCGGGCTCCCTGAGCACCGCGAGCGCCACGTTGGTCAGCGGGCCGATCGCGACCAGGGTCACCTCGCCCGGGTCGGCCCGGAGCGTCTCGATGATGAAGTCGGCCGCGTGCCCGGCGGCCGGCGGGAGCGACGCCGCGGGCAGCAGCGCGTCCCCGAGGCCCGAACCTCCGTGCACCCCGGCCGCGTCCACCCGGGGGCGCAGGAGGGCGCCCGCGCTGCCCGCGACGACCGGCACCTCGCCGAACCCGAGGAACTCACGAAGACGCAGCGCGTTGTCGGTGGTCCTGGCCAGCTCGACGTTGCCGCCGACCGTGGTGATCCCCAGGATCTCCAGATCAGGGCTCCCGTGGGCGAGGACGAGCGCCAGCGCGTCGTCGATTCCCGGGTCGCAGTCGATGATGATCTTTCTGGGAGGCACCCGTCCAGCTTGAATCAATTGCCTCATTCCGGCAAATCAGGAGCAATCTCCCAGAAAAGGGAAAGAGAGCCGGTCACCGCGCCCAGGGTCCCGGCCTCTCGCCGGCTCCCCACCCGAGGAGGCGATCCCGTCGAGGCCGACACCCCGCGGGCGAACCCCGGCGGGAAAGGTCAGGAGCGCTCCTCGGGCTTGCCTTCGCCCTGGCCCGCAGGCTCCGGGGTGCGGTGCTCGTACGGCGTGCTGAGCACGACCGTCGTGCGGGTGGAGACGTTGGCGGCGGTGCGGATCTGGTTCAGCAGCTCCTCAAGCGCGATAGGCGAGGCCACCCGCACCTTGAGGATGTAGCTCTCGTCCCCGGCCACGCTGTGACAGGCCTCGACGGCGCTCAGGTGGGCGAGCCGCTCCGGCGCGTCGTCCGCGGCGGCGGGATCGATCGGCTTGATGGAGACGAACGCGGTGAGCGGCAGCCCGATGGCGTCGTAGTCGACCAGCGCGGCGTACCCGCGCAGCACCCCGCGCTTCTCCAGCCGGCGCACCCGCTGGTGCACCGCCGACACCGAGAGCCCGGTCTCCCTGGCGAGATCGGTGAAGCTCATCCGGCCATCCCCGGCCAGCAATGTGACGATACGACGGTCGATCTCCTCCATCCGGTAAACGGTAACCGCATTCGAATCGGCGCGCGTCGTCCGCATGTCACGGCACGGTCCCAACCGCGATCTCCGCGGAGTCCTCCCGCCCGCTCTCCTCCTGCCGCTCCGGCGCGACGGCCTCGGCGGGGAGCGTGATGACGAAACGGGCACCCTCGCTGTACTCGGTGTCCAGCCTGATCGTGCCGCCGTGCTGCTCCACGATCTTCCTGCAGAGCGCCAGGCCGATCCCGGTGCCCTCGTAGGCGTCGCGCTGGTGCAGCCGCTGGAAGATGACGAAGATCTTCTCCGCGAAGGTGGGCGAGATGCCGATGCCGTTGTCGGTGACGGTCACCCGCACCTCCCCGTCGATCCTCTCGGACTCGATCGTGACCCGGGGCGCGCGGTCGGGGTCACGGAACTTCAGGGAGTTGCCGATCAGGTTCTGCCAGAGCATCACGAACTGGGTCCGGTCACCGACCACGGCGGGCAGCTCACCGACCTCGACCTCGGCCCCGGACTCCTCCACCGCCGCGGAGAGGTTGACCAGTGCCCTGTCGACCACGTCGTTCAGGTCCATCTCGACGGGCTCCCCGCTGACCCGGCCCACCCGGGAGAAGGTCAGCAGCTCGTTGATGAGCACCTGCATGCGCTTGGCGCCGTCCACAGCGAAGTCGATGTAGGTGTTGGCCCTCTCATCGAGCTGGGAGGCATACCGTTGCTGGAGCATCTGGCAGAAGGAGGCGATCTTCCGCAGCGGCTCCTGCAGGTCGTGTGAGGCCACGTAGGCGAACTGCTCCAGCTCCGCGTTGGAGCGCTTCAGCTCCTCGGCCTGGGCCGCGATCCGCAGCCGGGAGCCGCGGGCCTCCTCCAGCTCGGTGACGATGCGCCCGCGCATCGCCTCCATGTCGTCGGCCAGCTCCGCGAGGTCGGCGGGGCCGCCGGTGTCGACGTGGTGCGCGAAGTCCCCCATCGTGACCCGGCGGGAGGCCTCGCGCAGACGGGTCAGGGGACCGAACACCGCGATCCTCAGCAGCACCGCCACCGTGATGACGGTGACCAGGAAGGCGGCCAGGATGCCGAAGAACGTGGCGTCCCTGACCGCGTGGGCGGCCTCCAGGTCGGCACGGGCCGACTGCCTCGCGCGGCTCCAGGCCTCGTTCTGGGCGTCGAGTGCCTTTCTGACGGCGTCGAAGGAGCGCTTGCTCTCCTCGGACTCCTCGGCGCTCACGCTCTCCGGGCCATCGTCCCTGACCTTGACGATCATCGGCTCCGCGTACCGGCTCCGCCACTCGGCGGCCAGCCGTTCCACCTCCTCGAGCGCGAGCAGCGGTTCCTCGCCCGGTGCCAGCCGCCCGATCTGTGCCGACACGGCGAGCTCGTCGCGCCGCCCGTCCACGTACGGCTGCAGGAACTCCTCCTTGCCGGTGATGACGAAACCCCGCACCCCGGTCTCCTGGTTCAGCAGGGTCGCCTGCAGGCGCTCCGCCTGGATCCTGCCCACCGAGATGTGGTCGATCAGCCTGGTGGACGCGGACGCCGCGTTCCGCAGGACCGTGGCGCCGACGATCGCCGACATCCCGAGTAGCAGGGTCATCACGAGCAGTACGACGTTGAACCACGTCTGCGCGCTCCAGCGGCTCTTCCGAGATCCGCTCGGAGGTGTCTCGGTGGTCATGCGGCCTCTCACTTCACACGATGTCCGTCCCGCCGGGGCGGTGAACGAGCGGTGGGGTGGACGAAAGATACCGGAACCGGGCGCCGGCCACGCACATGATCCTCACCCGGGGATTGTGTCACCCGTGTCCGGCGGAACCGGATCTCACCGTACATTCACCCAATGAGCAACCTGGAAACAGATCCGCGGGAGTCGGCCTGCGGCGGCCTCGCGAACGTGTCGGCGAAACCGGTGAACGAGCTGCTGGACGGCCGGGACGTGGTGCTGGGCGGCCCCCGGGCGATGAAGGTCACCAGAACCCTGCCGAACCGGGACGTCAGGATGGTCGGCGCGTGGTGCTTCGTCGACCACTACGGTCCCGAGCGGGCGACGATGCACGTCCCCCCGCACCCGCACACCGGCCTGCAGACCGTCAGCTGGCTCGTGAAGGGCGAGGTCCTGCACCGCGACAGCCTCGGCAGCGAGCAGCTGATCAGGCCGGGACAGCTCAACCTGATGACCGCAGGGCGGGCCGTCTCCCACGCGGAGGAGTCACCCGCCGAAGCCGTGCTGCACGGGGTCCAGCTGTGGGTGGCGCTCCCCTCCACCGCCCGCGAGAGCGCCCCGGCCTTCGAGCACCACCCGGTGTTGCCCACGCTGAGCACGGCGTCGCCGGGCGTCACCGTGACCGTCATCCTGGGTGAGCTGGGCGGTGTCACCTCCCCCGCGACGGTCCACACCCCGCTGGTCGGGGCCGAGATGACGCTGGAGGCGGGCGCCGGGACCTCGGTCCCGCTCCGTCCCGGCTTCGAGTACGCCGCGCTGGCCCTGTCCGGCACCGTGCGGGTCGGCGAGACGGATCTCGCCCCCGGTCCGCTGCTCTACCTGGGCAGCGGGCGCTCGGAGCTGGCCGTGAGCGCCGAGAGGGCCGGACGGCTGCTGCTCCTCGGCGGCGAGCCGTTCGAGGAGCGGATCGTCATGTGGTGGAACTTCGTCGGCCGCAGCCACGAGGAGATCGCCGGGTTCCGGCGGGAGTGGATGCAAGGGGAGGGGTTCGGCACGGTGCCCGGCACGGGAGCCCTCCCGCTGCCCGCCCCCGAGCTGCCCCTCACCCCCCTCAAGGCGCGCGGGCGCCGCCGCTGACCACACATTCCCCCCATCCTCCCGATCGCCCCGGAACGACCGTGACGGAGGACGGGCCCGGAAGCGGAAAAGCCAGGCAGGGCCGGACGGGTCCGCGAAGACGGCCCGCCCCTGAACCGCGGGGTCCTGAAGGCGTGACTCCGGCCGAGGGGGTGCGAAGCTGGTGTGACCGGTGCCGCCGAAGGCCGCGCGCGGCCGACAAGCCGGTTCTCTCTGGGAGGTAAGTCGTGTCGGACGAGTTCGACGTGGTGGTTGTGGGCGCGGGCCCCGCGGGCGAGAACGTCGCCGACCGCGCGGTCAGGGGAGGGCTGACCGCCGCGATCGTCGAGAGGAACCTGGCCGGGGGCGAGTGTTCCTACTGGGCGTGCATCCCCAGCAAGGCGCTGCTGCGCCCGGTGGAGCTGGCCGCCGAGGTCGCCCGGGTGCCCGGCCTGACGCTGGGCCCGATCGACACCGCCGCCGTGCTCGCCCGGCGTGACGAGGCGGTGGCCCACCTCGACGACGGCGGCCAGGTCGAGTGGATCAAGAGCGTGCCGGTGGAGTTCGTCCGCGGGCACGGACGGCTGGACGGCCCGAAAAGGGTCGCGGTGACCGCGAAGGACGGCTCGGTCCGCACGCTGACCGCCCGGCGAGCGGTCGTGCTGGCCACCGGCAGCGGCGCGGCCGTCCCTGCGATTCCCGGTCTGGCGGAGGCCTCACCGTGGACGAGCCACGAGGTCACGGTCGCCAAGGGCGTTCCCGGACGGCTGGTCGTGCTGGGCGGCGGCGTGGTGGCCTGCGAGATGGCCCAGGCCATGCACGGCCTCGGCGCCCGGGAGACGACGGTGCTGGCGCGCGGCGGGCTGCTCGGCAGGATGGAGCCTTTCGCGGGTGAACTGGTGGCAGAGTCGTTCGCCGAGGCGGGCATCACGGTGCGCACGGGGGTCCAGGCGACGATGGTCGAGCGGCCCACGCCCGGAGGTCCGGTAACCGTCCACCTGTCCGAGGGCCCGCCCGTCGAGGCCGACGAGTTGCTCGTGGCCACCGGCAGGCGTCCCGCGACCGGCGACCTCGGCGTGGAGACCGTCGGCCTGGAGGCCGGACGCTCGGTGGAGGTCGACGACAGCATGCGCGCGACCGGCGTCCCCGGCGGCTGGCTGTACGCGGTGGGCGACGTCAACGGCCGCGCCCTGCTCACCCACATGGGCAAGTACCAGGCCCGGGTGTGCGGCGACGTCATCGCGGCGCGGTCCAAGGGCGGGCCCGACGACCTGCCGGGCCTGCGCGACGTGGCGGACGCGTACGGCGCGCCGCAGGTGGTCTTCACCGACCCGCAGGTGGGCTCGGTCGGCCGGACCGAGGCGCAGGCCCGCGCCGAGGGGTTCGACGTCCGCACGGTCGAGTACGACCTGGGCAGGGTCTCGGGAGCCTACCTGCAGGGTGACGGCTACCGGGGCAGAGCCAAGGCCGTCGTCGACGAGCGGCGCCGCGTGCTGCTCGGGGTGACCTTCGCCGGTCCCGCGGTGGGCGAGATGCTGCACTCGGCGACGATCGCCGTCGTCGCCGAGGTGCCCCTCGACCGGCTCTGGCACGCGGTCCCCTCCTTCCCCACGGCCAGCGAGATCTGGCTGCGGCTGCTGGAGACCTACGGGCTCTGACCCGGCGTCCTGGCCGGCAGCCGGCACACTCCCGGCTCGGGCCTCGGCCGGGACCACGCGCCGGTCACCGGCGGAGCGGGCCTTCCCCGCGCCGGGGAGACCCGCTCCGCCCTAGACGACCACCAGCTCGCGCGGGCGGTGGTTGACCCGTTCGCCGCCCTCGTCGGTGCAGATGAGGATGTCCTCGATGCGGGCGCCGTGGGCTCCCGGCAGATAGATGCCCGGCTCGACGGAGAAGGCGAAGCCGGGTGCGAGCGGCTCGGCGTTGCCCGTGACGATGTAGGGCTCCTCGTGGGTCTCCAGGCCGATGCCGTGCCCGGTGCGGTGGATGAAGTAGTCGCCGTAGCCCTCGGCCGTGATCACGTCCCGCGCGGCGGCGTCGACCGCCTCACAAGGCACTCCGGGGCGCACGGCGTCACAGGCGGCCTGCTGGGCGCGCCTGAGCACCTCGTAGTACTTCAGGAAGCCCTCCGGAGGCTCGCCGACGGCGTAGACGCGTGTGGAGTCCGAGCAGTAGCCGTCGGGCATCTGTCCCCCGATGTCGACCACGATCGGCTCGCGCTCCCGCACGACGCGGTCCGACAGCTCGTGGTGCGGGCTGGCACCGTTGGGACCCGAGCCGACGATGACGAAGTCGACGGTGGAGTGACCGGCCGCGATGATCGCCTCGGCGATGTCCCTGCCGATCTCGCGCTCGGTCCTTCCCGCCCGCAGGAAACCGGGCACCTGGGCGTGGACGGCGTCGATCGCGGCCCCCGCCCCGCGCAGCGCCGCCACCTCGGCCGGGGTCTTGCGCATCCTCAGCCCGCGCAGGACGGTCCCGGCGAGCACCTGTTCGGCGCCGGGGATCGCGTCGCGCAGGCGCAGCGACTGCATCGCCCACATCCGGTCGGCCAGGCCGACCTTGCGGACCGCGCCCAGACGCCGGCCGACGACCGCGTACGGATCGTCGGTCTCGTCCCACGGGACGAACTCGACGCCGAGCCGCGACGCCGGTGAGCGCTCGGCCGCCGGCAGCTCCAGGCGGGGCACCATCAAGAACGCCTCGCCCTCGGCCGGCAGGACCAGGCAGGTGAGCCGCTCCAGCGGCAGCGCCTCGTAACCGGTCACGTAGCGAAGGTCGGGGCCTGGCGTGAGCAGCAGCGCGTCGAGCCCGGCGGCGGCGGTCGCCTCGCGGACGGCGGCCAGGCGGGTCACGGGATAAAGGTCAGAGGACTCCGTCGTCACGCCGACCAATCTAATCCCCGGCGGAACAATGACGCATCCGAGCCCGGCCCCGGAACCGAAAGTCAAGAAAAGGAAGGCGCGAGGGCAGACTCGCCACTACAATCTGTTGAAGTACGATCACACTTTGTTGACAAAGCATCATAAAGCCACATATTTCGAGAGCGAGCTACATGGTCGGCGTAGTGGGCGGCCACCAGCCACCCCTCCACCCACGCAACGACCAGGTGACCGGTCCGGCCTCGTCGACCGCCGCTGAGACGGCACAGCGGTCACGCGGTGAGCCGGACGAGCACATGGCCGTGGAGCGACACCTCCTCACCGCACGCCTGGCGCACGCGGAGCGCATGGGCGAGATGGGCTGGACCGAGTGGGACCTCCAGACCGGAGAGTCCACCTGGTCCGACCAGGCGTACACCATATTCGGCCGCGCCCCCGGCGACGGCCCGATCCACCTGCGTGATCTGATCGGGCACGTCGAGGCGGCCGACCGGCCCGACCTCGACCGGCTGCTGTGGTCCGTCGCGCACCGGGCCGAGGCCGGAGAGGCCGAGTTCCGCATCCGCCGCCACGGCGAGCTGCGCCACCTGCGCGCCGCGCTCGACCCCGTCGTGATCGGCGGGCGCCTCAGCGTGCACGGCGTCGTCCAGGACATCACCGGCCGCCGCCGCGCCGAGCGGATCATGTCGGAGTCGCGCAGCAAACTGCTGCGGATCCGCGAGCAGGTCGCGGAGGAGCACGACATGAGCGTGACACTGCGCGACGCGATCATGCCGGGCCTCGGAGACAGCATCGATCTGCCGCACGCCCGCATCGCGGTCCGCTACGTCGCGGCCGGAGTCAAACCCGGCCTGGGCGGCGACTGGTACGACGCCGTTCCCCTGGCCGACGGCAGGGTGCTGCTCGCCATCGGCGACGTGTCCGGACACGGGGTGTCCGCGATCTCCCAGATGGCCCAGCTGCGTCACGCCCTGATCGGCCTCGCGATGACCGGCCACTCCCCCGACAGGCTGCTCGCCTGGCTCAACGACCTCGTGCTGCACCGGATGCCCGAGACGACGGCGACCGCGGTCGTCGGCCATCTCGACCCGGACACCAGGACGTTCACCTGGGGGCAGGCGGGGCATCCCGCGCCGATCCTGGTCCGCGAGGGAACGGCCACCCAGCTCGCCTCGCCCGCCGGGGTGCTGCTGGGCGCCACCCCTGACGAACCGTACGACACAGCCGGGGTCGAACTGCGGGAGGGCGACCTCCTGCTGCTGTTCACCGACGGGCTGGTGGAGCGGCGCACCCGCGACATCGACGAGGGACTCGCGCTGACCATGGAGGCCGCCGCCCTGCTGAGAGGAGACCCCGACAACGGGCTCGACCGGCTCATCGAGGTGATCGGCGGCCCCAACCCCGAGGACGACACCTGCGTTCTGGCGATCGGAGTGCTCGGCTGATTGGTTAAATGGTCGCCATGCCCGGCCTGATGCTTCTTGACACCCCCTCGCTGTACTACCGCGCCTTCTACGGCATCCCCGAGTCGATGACCGCCCCCGACGGGATGCCCGTCAACGCGGTGCGCGGCGTCATCGACATGATCGCCATGCTGGTGCGGCGGCACTCCCCCACCGAGCTCGTCGCCTGCATGGACGCCGACTGGCGCCCGGCCTTCCGGGTGGCGGCCATTCCGACGTACAAGCTCCACAGGGTCGTCGAGGGCGGTGCCGAGGAGACTCCCGACACCCTCGCCCCACAGGTGCCGGTGATCGAGCGGGTGCTCGACGCGGTGGGCATCGCCCTCGTCGGCGTGCCTGGCTACGAGGCCGACGACGTGATGGGCACGTTCACCGCGCGCGCGAGCGGCCAGGTCGACGTCGTCACCGGCGACCGCGACCTGTTCCAGCTGGTCGACGACTCCCGGCCGGTCCGGATCCTCTACACCGCGAGGGGGGTCAAGAACCTCCAGCTGGTCGACGAGGCCGCCCTCACCGAGAAGTACGGTGTCCCCGGCCGCTCCTACGCCGACTTCGCCACCCTGCGCGGCGACCCGAGCGACGGGCTGCCGGGCGTTCCAGGGGTGGGCGACAAGACCGCCGCGGCCCTGATCACCCGGTTCGGCTCGCTGGAGGCGCTGCTGCGGGCCCTCGACGGAGGCGAGGGAGGCGGTGACCTCACCGCCGGACAGCGCGCCAGGCTGTCGGCGGCCCGCGACTACCTGCGGGTGGCCCCCGAGGTGGTCCGGGTCGCCCGCGACGTCCCCCTTCCCGAGGCCGGCATCGCGCTTCCCGACAAGCCCCGTGACCCGGAGGCCCTCGCCGCCCTGAGCGAGCGCTACGGCCTGTCCGGGCCGCTGGGGCGCCTGACCTCGGCGCTGTGACGACTCCCCCGCCTTGCCGGTCTCCCGGCTCTGCTCCGCTCTCCCGCCGCGCCGATCACCGTCGCCCCGACCGGCCGGTGAGGAATGGGCCGTGAGCCGGTAGGTTGCTCCCTGTGCCTCACAAGAGCATCCGGGGGCCCGGAGGGTTCCATCCGCGGCTCGGCGACGGTTTCGAACGGATCCGCCGTGAGATGAAACTGCCCGACGGATTCCCCCGGACGGTGGTCGACGAGGCCGAGTGGGTCGCCGAGGTGCCCGCCCTGCCCCGGCTCGACCGTACCGACCTGCCTCTGATCACCCTCGGCCCCGCGGGGGCGACGGACCTCGGCCAGGCCCTGCACCTGGAGGAGCCGTCCGGCGGCTACCGCGTCTGGTACGCCGTCGCCGACGTCGGGGCGTTCGTCAGGCCCGGCGGGGCGATCGACACCGAGGCCCGCCTCCGTGGCGAGACGGTCCCCATGCCCGACGGGTGCGTGCCGCTGCACCCGCCCGTCCTGTCGGAGGCCGTCGGCCTGCTGCCGGGCGTGACGCGGCCCGCCGTACTGTGGTGCGTCGACCTCGACGCCGAGGGCCGGACCGTGGGCGTCGACGTGACCAGGGCACTGGTGCGCAGCCGCGAGCGACTCGACTACGACTACGCGCAGACCGCGATCGACACCGGCACCGCCGACGGCACGCTCCGGCTGCTGGCCGAGATCGGCCGGCTCAGAATCGCCCTGGGGCGGGCCAGGGGCGGCGTCACGCCGCCCGTCCTCGCCCAGGAGATCGTTCCGGACGGGAACGGCTACCTGCTGAGGTCGCGCACCCCGCTGGAGGCCGAGGCGTGGAACGCGCAGATCTCACTGCTGACGGGCATGGCCGCCGCCTCGATGATGCTGGACGCGGAGATCGGCCTGCTGCGGGTGCTGCCGCCGGCCTCCGCCGAGCAGGTCGCCCAGGTCCGCGAGGTGGCCGCGGCACTCGGCGTGCCCTGGCCGAAGGACGCCGGGTACGACGAGGTCGTGCACGCCCTCGACCCGAGGATCCCCGAGCAGGCCGCGTTCCTGCAGAAGGCGACGGTGCTGCTGCGCGGCGCCGGATACGTGGCCTTCAACGGCGAGCCCCCCTCGCAGGCGGAGCACGCCGCGGTGGGCGCACCGTACGCGCACGTGACCACCCCGCTGCACCGTCTCGCCGACCGCTACGCCACGGAGATCTGCCTGGCCATCGCGGCGGGCGAGCCGGTGCCGCAGGACGTCCAGGAGGCCATGGCCGAGCTGCCGGAGATCATGCACGCCGGCGGCCGGCGCCTGAACGGCGTCAGGCGGGCGTGCGTGGATCTGGTGGGAGCCTTCGTGCTCCGTGAGCGGGTGGGGCGGACGTTCGAGGCGGTGGTGATCGATGTGGCCGAGGACCAGCCGTGGGGCCGGGTGCGGCTCACCGATCCGGCGATGGTGGCCCCCTGCGACGGCGAGGAGCTCAGGCTGGGCAGGAGCGTGCTCGTGCGGCTGACGCGCGCCGACCTGACCACCCGCGAGGTCCGCTTCGGCCTGGCCTGATCGCGCCTCGTCCGGGAAGGCGGCCGTACCCGGCACGAGGCTCCCCGCACCGCCTGGCTCAGGCCAGGGACGAGTAGGCGACCACCCCGCGACGCAGCGCGTCCATCGCCTTGCTCGCGTTCTGCTTGACCTTGCTCCCCGCCGGGGCCGCGTCGGAGATCTGACCGAGGAGGTCGAGCAGTTGCTTCATCCAGCGGACGAAGTCTCCCGCCGCCAGCTCCGCGCCGCCGACGCCGTCACGGAGCACGGAGTCCAGGCTGTGGCCCTTCGCCCAGCGGAAGGCCGCCCAGGCGAAGCCGAAGTCGGGTTCCCTGATGAACGACAGGCCGTGATCGCTCTCGATCGACTCCAGCTCACCCCACAGGCGCACCATGTCCGCCAGCGTCCTTTGAGCCGCTCCCGCGGGAATCCTGGGCTGGCGGGCGTCGTCGGCCTGCCGCGACTCGAAGATCAGTGACGACACGCACGCGGCCAGCTCGGCCGGGTCCAGGTTGTTCCAGAGCCCCGCGCGCAGGCACTCGGCGGTCAGCAGGTCCAGCTCGGTGTAGAGCTGGGCCAGGCGGCGGCCTTCCACGGTGACGTTCTCGCCGTCGAGGTAGCCGAGCTGGTCGAGCACCCCGCAGACCTTGTCGAAGGTGCGGGCGATGACGTGGGAGCGGCCCTCGACCCGGCGGCGCAGGCCCTCGGTCTCGCGGAGCAGCTTGTGGTAGCGCTCGGCCCAGCGGGCGTGGTCCTCGCGCTCGTCACACCCGTGGCAGGGATGCCGGCGGATCTCCGTGCGCAGCCGGTTGATCTCGTCGTCCTCCGCCGCGTGGTCGCGCGCCCTCACGGGTTTGCCGAAGTCGCGGTCGCCGATCTTGGCGTGCACGGAGGAGACCAGGTTGGCCCGCTCCTTGGGCGAGCGGGCGTTGAAGTTCTTCGGGATGCGCAGGCGCTCGACCGGCTCGACCGGGACGGGGAAGTCGGCCGGTGACAACTTCTTGACCTGCTTGCCGATGGTCAGCACCAGCGGCGAAGGCCCCTCCCCCCGGGAGTTGAGGCCGGGGTCGAGGACGACGGCCAGACCGGCCCTGCGCCCGCCGGGCACCCTGATGATGTCGCCGGGCCTGAGCGCCTCCAGCGAGCGCAGCGCCTGCGTCCTGCGGGCCGCGCCGCGCCGGCGCGACAGCTCGGCCTCCCTGTCGGACAGGGCCCTGCGCATCGCGGCGTACTCCTCGAAGTCACCCAGATGGCAGGTCATCGCCTGGCGGTAACCCTCCAGGGCCTCCTCGGCGCGGCGCACCTGCTTGGCGATGCCCACCACGGCCCGGTCGGCCTGGAACTGCGCGAACGAGGACTCAAGGAGGGTCCTGGCCCGCTCCCTGCCCACCTGGCCGACGAGGTTGACGGCCATGTTGTACGAGGGACGGAAGCTGGAGCGCAGCGGGTAGGTGCGGGTGCTGGCCAGACCGGCGACCTGGAGCGGGTCGGTGCCCGGCTGCCACTGGACGACCGCGTGGCCCTCCACGTCGATGCCGCGGCGCCCGGCCCGTCCGGTGAGCTGGGTGTACTCCCCGGGGGTGAGGTCGGCGTGGGTCTCGCCGTTCCACTTGTCGAGTTTCTCGATCACCACGGAGCGGGCGGGCATGTTGATACCCAGGGCGAGCGTCTCGGTGGCGAACACGGCCTTGACCAGTCCTCGGGTGAACAGCTCCTCGACGACCTCCTTGAAGGCCGGAAGCATCCCCGCGTGGTGGGCGGCCAGGCCGCGCTCCAGGGCGTCGCGCCACTCCAGGTAGCCGAGCACCCCCAGGTCCTCGTCGGGCAGGTGCGCGGTGCGCTCGTCGACGATCTGCCGGATCTCGTGACGCTCGGCGTCGGTGGTGAGCCGGATGCCGTCGTGCAGGCACTGCATGACGGCGGCGTCGCAGCCCGCCCTGGAGAAGATGAACGTGATCGCGGGCAGCAGGGCGTCGGCGTCCAGGCGCTCGATGGTCGCGGCACGGTCCGGCGGGCCGTTCCTGCGAGGCCGCGAGTAGCCGCGACGCCCCCTGCCGTACGCCTGGCGTTCCTCGTCCTTGGCGATACGCAGGAGGTTGGGGTTGATCTGCGGGCGCCGGTCGTCGTCTCCGGTGACGAACAGGTCGTACAGGCGGCTGCCGACGAGCATGTGCTGCCACAGCGGGACCGGGCGGTGCTCGTCGACGATGACGCTGGTGTCGCCGCGGACCTCGCCCATCCACTCGCCGAACTCCTCGGCGTTGCTGACCGTGGCCGACAGGGCGACCAGGCGCACCGACTCGGGCAGGTGGATGATCACTTCCTCCCAGACCGCGCCGCGGAACCGGTCGGCGAGGTAGTGGACCTCGTCCATGACCACGAAACCGAGCCCCGCCAGGGTGGAGGACCCGGCGTAGAGCATGTTGCGCAGCACCTCGGTCGTCATGACGACGATGGGGGCCTCGCCGTTGACGCTGTTGTCACCGGTGAGCAGGCCCACCTTCTCGATGCCGTATCGCTTGACCAGGTCGTTGTACTTCTGGTTGGACAGCGCCTTGATCGGGGTGGTGTAGAAGCACTTGCGGCCCTCTCGCAGGGCGAGGTGCACCGCGAACTCGCCCACGACGGTCTTGCCCGAGCCGGTGGGCGCCGCCACGAGGACCCCGTCACCGGCCTCCAGCGCCCGGCAGGCGTCGAGCTGGAAGTCGTCCAGCTCGAAGTCGTAAAGACCGCGGAACGAGGTCAGCGCCGGCCCGCTCTCAGCCTGGCTCTGACGGAAGGCAGCGTATCGTTCCGCTGGGGTCGTCATGGCTCCAGCCTACCGATATCGGGATTCCGGGCCGCCCCCCTTCGCCCTGGGATCCCGTCGACCGCCCGGGCCGCCCCGGTGGGCCCCCCGGGCGGCGCCGGAGGGCCCGCCGGGCGGCGCCGGAGTCCCTAGACGAGGACCGCCAGCGCGCCGGGGACGATCTCGCATGTCAGCGGGGTGGGACCGATCCGCTCGCCGTCGGCGTAGGCGATCACTCCCGGGGCCTCCAGGGTCACCCGGCGGGCGCGGAGCATGGTGACGGCGGGATGGGCGCCGTGGGAGCCCCGGTAGACGCGGGGGAGGGTACGCAGGAATTCCGTCTTGGGGACGGCCCCGAGGATCGTCACGTCCAGCAGGCCGTCGTCGGGAACCGCGCCGGGACACACGCGCATGCCCGCTCCGTAGGAACGGGTGTTGCCGACCGCGACAAGCATCGCCTCACGCTCGACGATCTCACCGTCCAGGCCGATCCTGAACGGGATGGGCTGAAAGGAGCGCAGTTCCCTGGCGAGGGCGACGAGGTATCTGGCCATGCCCGCCGGCCAGGTCATGGCGTTGGCCCGTTCGTTGACCCGGGAGTCGAAGCCACAGGCGAGCACCCCGGCGAACCACTCGTCCTTGCCCGCCTTCACCGCGTCGACCGCGCGCACCTGCCCGCGCAACACGGTGTCGGCCGCGGCGAGCGGCGCCTTCAGGGGGATGCCGAGTGCGGCGGCGATGTCGTTGCCCGTGCCCACGGGGATGACGCCCAGCGGCACGCCGCTTCCCGCCACCGCCTGGACGGCCAGGTGGACCAGGCCGTCGCCGCCGAAGGCCACCAGCGCCTCCGGCTCCTCGGCGACGGCCGTGCAGGCGCGTTCCAGTGCGTCGGAGGCGGACTCTCCGAGGATCACCGAGACCTCGCGCCCGCCCTGCCGCAGGCGGTCGAGCACCGGGGAGAGCAGTCCCCGCGAACGGCCGCCGCGGGCGGCGGGGTTGACGAGGACTGCGATCTCTGCGGGCACAGACCGGAACTTATCCCCTATTTGCCGGGATCAGTGTCGGTCGTTCTCGAATCGATAGGAGCCGGATCTTCGACGGCGGTCACGGCACCCACCGGCGAGACGTCGTCGTCGAGCGAGGAGGCCTCGTCGTCGGACAGGTGGGAGAAGTCCTCACCCTTGGACTGTCTCTTCTCCCTGAGATACATGAACCCCTCGGCCAGGGCGAACAGCAGCACCATCGGCAGGGCGAGCGCGATCATCGTGAACGGATCACCGCCGGGGGTGGCGACCGCACCGAAGACGAACATGAGGAAGACGACCATCCGGCGGTGCTTGGCGACGAGCGAGCGCGGCAGCACCCCGATGATGTTCAGGAACACCATGAGCAGCGGCAACTCGAAGGAGATGCCGAACACGATGATCATGATCAGCGCGTAGCTGAGATACTCGTCGATCGTGAGGCTGACCACCGTCCCCGGCGGAGCGAAGCTCAGCAGGATCGACAGGCCCGTGTCCATCACGAAGTAGGCCAGGGCGGCGCCCCCGAGGAACAGCGGGACGGCCAGCAGCATGAACAGGATCGAGTAGCGCTTCTCGTTGCGGTACAGGCCCGGGGTGACGAAGCCCCAGATCTGCCAGAGCCAGATCGGCGAGGAGACCACGAGGCCGAACATCGCCGCGACCTTGAGGTTCACGAAGAAGGAGTCGAAGACGCCGAGGATCAGCATCGTGCACTGCCCGGACCGCAGCTCCTGCGCCTGCGGGAGCCCGCAGTAGGGCGCCGACACGAACTCCCAGATGGGAGCGAAGAAGATGAAACCGACGATGGTGCCGGCGACCAGACCCAGCAGGGCGATGACCAGCCGGTTACGCAGTTCGCGTAGGTGCTCCATGAGCGACATGCGGCCATCGCCCGCCTCGGCGGGCGATGGCGCCGCTCCATTCCGGCCCGATTTGGGCCACTTCAGCAGCGCCATTCGCGAATCCTGGGGTGACGAGTCGGGTAATGGGGTAGGCCTTCAGGCTACCGCCGATCACTGCTGCCTGGGCGCTCCGGCCTGGGCGCGCAGCCGGGCGGCCTGCTCCTCAAGCCGACGGGCCTCCTCCTCGGCGCTCAGCACGGGGGCCGGGGGCTGGGTCGCCGCGGGGATCGACTGCGGGGCGGGGGCTGCGGGCTGAGGCTGCGCCTGGACGACCGCGGCGGTCGCGGTCTCCGTGTCGTCCTCATCGCGGAGCTTGGCGGTCTCCGACTTGAAGATGCGCAGCGACCGGCCGAGCCCGCGGGCGGCTTCCGGCAGCTTCTTGGCACCGAAGAGCAGCACCAGGATCAGGCCGATGATGATCAGCTCAGTGGGTCCGAGGTTGGGCATTACACATCCTTACGCCGGGCGACGTGCGGTCTCTGCCTCCGATCGTACGCTCCCCGCGCGGCAGACTCATCCCTTTGGCCCCGCACGGTCACCGTACGCTCGCCGAACAGAACCCGGACGGGTTCCAGTCTCCCCTCCGTACGATCGACCTCGCGGCTCAGCGCGGCGGCCGCGCGCAGCACGCGAACGGCGAGGAAACCCAGCAGGGCGACCCCCGCGAAGGTCAGTGAGATCGCGGCGACGATCCAGCTCATGTCGGGAGACTCCAGCTCCGTACGTCAGGAAACCGACTCATAACGATTCAGCGCGGCGGTGGCCGCGGCCCGGACACTCTCGTCCAGCGAGACGGGCGAGACCACCCTGCCGGTGTCACCGAGGCGCAGCGCCAGGCGTACCAGCCAGCCCTGGTCCCTGGCCCGCAGGGCCACCCGCACACGGCCCTCGCCGAGCTCGGTGACCCGCTCGCACGGGTAGTACTCGGCGACCCAGCGGCCCTCGGCGGTCAGTTCGAGCTCCACCAGCTCGTCGGTCGGCGAGGGCCGGAACACTCCGGGCGTCACCTCGTCGGCCACGGCGTCCGCGGGCGGATCGGCGGGCACGTCGAGCACGTCCACGGAGAGCATCCGGTCCAGCCGGAACAGCCTGACCGCCTCGGCCCGGTAACACCAGCCCGACAGGTAGGGGCGGCCGTCCACGACGACCAGGCGCATCGGATCGACCTCACGCGGGGTGATCTCGTCGCGTCCCGGCACGTAGTAGCGCAGCGACAACCGCCTGCGGCGCCGCAGCGCCTCGTTGACGACGGGCAGCGCGTCGGGGGCGGCGTCGACCTCCACCGCGACCTGGCTGCTGACCGCCGCGGCGCCCTCGCCCGAGGCCCGCTCGAACTTGGCGATGACCCGGGCCAGCGCGTCGCGCTCCCCGAACTCCGGCATCTCGGCGAGCAGGCGCAGGGCGACCAGCAGGGCGCTCGCCTCGTCCACGCCCAGCCGCAGCGGGCGGGCGATGGTCTCGGCGTTGTCGATGACGATCTCCCCGCCGTCCCACGACACGTCGATCAGGTCGCCGGGGGTGTGGCCGGGCAGCCCGCACATCCACACCAGCTGCAGGTCGTCGATGAGCTGCTTCTCGCTCAGCCCGAAGATCTTCGCGACCTCGGGAACCTGGGCCCCGGGGTGCGACATCAGGTAGGGCACCAGTGCCAGCAGCCTGGGCAGGCGATCGGCCGTGCTCACGCGAGAACTCCCTTCAGGCGGCAGATGACCGCGTCACGGGCGTCCGGAGGGCCGACGACCTCCGCGTCCGCGGCGAAACCCACGATCCATCCGGCGAGCCTGCCGGGATCGGTGAAGTCGACGTCCAGCTCGTCCCAGCCCTCGCCGGCGGGCCGCACCGCCTTCGCCACCTGGCGCAGCCCCTGGCAGGTGTCCCGCCTGACCCGGATGAGGGCCGTGCGCTCGCGGACGGCGGCGTCGCTGTAGACGACCATGGACTTGATGTCGACGTCCTCGGGCACCACCACCGAACCCGGGCGGCCGAGGGTGGTGACCGGCCCGCTGATGCGGCTGAGCCGAAAGACCCTCGGCGCCTCCCGGTCGCGGTCGTGGCCGACCATGTACCAGCGGCCCCTGCGGCTGACGACGCCCCACGGCTCCACCGTGCGGGTCAGGACGTTCTGGCTCGCCGCCGCCCGGTAGGCGAAGCGGACCGCGCGCCGGTCGCGCACGGCCTCCCACAATGCGGGGAAGGACGGGTCCTGGGTGTCGACGCGCAGCTCCAGCGCGCCGCCGAGCACCCCGTGGGCCTCGTCGGTCTGCACGCCCCCCGCGCGCAGCTTCAGCAGGGCCCCGCTGGCCGCCTCGGCCAGGCTGGCCCGCTGCCACACCTGTGCCGCCAGGCCGACCACGGCGGCCTCGTCGGGCTCCAGGGTGATCTCTGGGAGCTCGTACGCCGAGCGGACGATCCGGTAGCCGGGATCCTCCTCCCACGGGTCCTTGTGGACCTCGATCGGGATGCCTATCTCCCGCAGCTCGTTCTTGTCCCGCTCGAACATCCGCTGGAAGGCCTCGTCGTTGTCGGCGTCGTAGCCAGGCACCGCCTGGCGGATGTGCTCGGCACTGAGCGGCCGCCGCGTGGCCAGCAGGCAGATCACGAGATTGAGCAGCCGCTCGGTCTTCCGGCGCGACATCCGGCCTCCTTCCTGTTCGAGTGACGCTACCCTTCCCCCGTGATCAGATGGCGCAGGGGCGAGGTCGTACGGATCCGGCGCGAATGGCCGGGGGCGGTGGAACTCGACGTGACCACCGAGGACGGTGAGGCGCGCGCGCTCGCCTACCCGGCCCTGGTGGGACGTCCCGAGCCCGGTGACGTGGTGCTGCTCAACACGACCGCGCTCGCGATGGGTCTCGGTACGGGAGGCTACGCCATGGTGGTGGCTGTTCCCGACCGTTTGCCACAAGATCCTCAAGGCCCCGGACACCTGGTGAAGGCACGCTACACCCCGTTGCAGGCCACCGTCCTCGGCGCGGACGAGCAGGATTCACCCTTCCACGAGGTCCTGCGCGACGCGGACTCCGTGGACGGCATGCCAGTGATCGTCGCCGACCTGCACTCAGCCCTGCCCGCGATCCTCTGCGGCCTGTACGGTCACAACCCTCCGAAGCCTGGCGAGACCCCGAAAACCGATGGCTCGGAGCACGGAAAACCCCTCAGGGTCGCCTACGTGATGCTCGACGGGGGCGCGCTGCCCGCCTGGTTCTCCATGTCGTGCGCGCGACTGCGGGAGACCGGCTGGCTGTGCGGGGTCGTCACCGTGGGCCAGGCGTTCGGCGGCGACGTGGAGACGGTGACCCCGCACACGGGCCTGCTGGCGGCCAGGCACGTCCTGGACGCCGACGTCGCGATCGTCACCCAGGGGCCGGGCAATCTGGGCGGCGGCACCCGCTGGGGTTTCTCAGGAGTCTCGGCCGGCGAGGCGGTCAACGCCGCCGCCGTCCTGGGGGGCCGTCCGGTCGCGGCGCTACGGGTCAGCGAGGGCGACCTGCGCGAGCGCCACGTCGGGGTCTCGCACCACTCGCTCACCGCCTACGGCCGGGTGGCGCTGGCCCCGGCCCACATCGCCGTGCCCGTGCTGCCCGGCGACTTCGGCGGGCGGGTGGCCGAGCAGTCACGCCCGCTCGCCGCCCGCCACGAGTTGGTCGAGGTGCCGGTGGAGGGTCTGTACGAGGCGCTCCGGGGATCTCCGGTGCGCCTGTCGACGATGGGCCGGGGTCTGGACGAGGACCTCGCCTACTTCCTCGCCTCGGCCGCCGCCGGGCGCCACGCGGCCTCGCTGCTTTCGTAGAAGTCCTTGAAGGTGAAGGCCTCCCGCGTGGGGCCTTCGGCCCTCAGCCTCTCCAGGCGCTCCATCCCCTCGGGAAGGGTCGGCTCGTACCCCTCGGGAATCCACCACATCACCGAGTACGGCTGCGCGATGCGCAGGAACCACTCCTTGCGCCGTTGCAGGAACGCCAGGTGGTCGCTGCGGTAGACGTAGTTCCACAGCGCCTCGCGCGACCTCCACACCGAGTAGTTGATCAGCAGGTGGTCGCCGTACGGGTGTTCGACCGTGCCTTCGGGGCCTTCACTCCCCCTCAGGCGCCACACGAAGCCGGGGTCGGCCTCGGCCAGCCGGTTGAGGGAGTCGAGGCCCGCCACGAAGGAGGCGAGTTCGGGAGAGTCCTTGGGCGCGCGCATGTGAGCGATGTTCATCTGGGCCAGATGCATGGACACAGCAGATCATCCGAGGCTTCTCTATGTCAATCTTCATTGTTTTTAGAAAAGGCGACGCAGCACTCTCCGGGACGCGGGTCCAGCATGGCCGCCGAGGCGTCCCGGCCGAGCGCGTCGAGCATCCCGCGGCACAACCCCAGGTTCACCGAACAGACCAGCAGCGGGTGCTCCTCGGCGGGCACGTGGAACGGGCAGTTGCGCAGCCGCACCCGGCCGTCCTCCTCGTAGGGCTCGTATCCGCGCCGCCGCAGCATCCCGGCGAGATCCTCCCCCTCCTCCGCGAACCGGGCCCCCGCGCGCCGGGCGGCCTGCTCGGCCCTCTCGTCGCCGCCGAGCGACTCGACCGCCTCCGCCAGCACCAGCGCGAGGGTGCGGTAGTCCCTGGCGGGCACATTGACCTGCCACTCCCCCAGCGCCCTGCGATAGACCTTCGCCGGCCTGCCGCTGCCCGGCCCCGTCCGCTCCGTCAACCGCCGGAACCCGCTCTCGAGCAGGCCCGCCTCGACGAGCCTGTCGAGGTGGAAGGCGGCCAGGGTCCGCTGCACCCCCACCGCCTCGGCCGCCTCGTTGCGTCCCACGTCGTGACGCTGGGAGGCCACATAGTCGTAGACGGCCCGGCGCACCGGGTCGTGCAGTATCGCCACCGTGTCGAGATCGTCGCCACTCACAGGCGGATTGTAGGCCGAGGTCCCGGGGTGCCCCCCGCCCGCGGGGGAACCTGGCGGGCGCGCCGGTGAACGCCCCGGACGGCACGAGAGCAGGCGGACGGCGCGGACGTCCCGGACCGGGCGGACCGGACCGGACCTCGGCCGAGCCCGGAGTCGGGAAAACACAGGGCCCGGCCGTGCGTGCACGGCCGGGCCCTGTGATGGCGCGGGTCACCCCGGGGGCGGCCGGAAGGGCCTCGCCCCGGAGGCGGAATGCCGGATCAGCCGGTCGGCGGGATCAGTAGGCGCCCAGCACGTCGACCAGGAAGACCAGGGTGTCGGTGCCCTTGATCTTCTCCCCGGAGCCCTCCTTGCCGTAACCGAGGTCCGGCGGGATGCTCAGCAGCACCCGGCTGCCGACAGGCACTCCGACCAGTCCCTGGTCCCAGCCCTTGATGACCTTGCCGGTGCCGATCTGGAACATGATCGGCTGAGCACCGCGGGACCAGCTGCTGTCGAACTCGGCGTCCGATCCCCAGATCTTCCCCGCGTACTGGACCAGGATCGACTGGCCGGACTTGACCTCGGGGCCCGTGCCCTTGATCACGGTCTTGGCGACGAGCTCCTTGGGAGCCTTCTTCTTGGTCTTGGTGGTGAGCTTCGGCGCGGCGTCTCCGGCCGGGTTCTCCACCGCGACACCGGCGAGACCGGGGTCGGTCGCGGTGCCCTTCGCGGCCTTCTCCTGGGGGACGCCCACGACGTCGACCACGAAGACCTGCGACTGGCCGGGAGGAGCCTGCGCCTGCTGCTCGGCGGGCAGCGCGTCCTTGGCGACGACCGACATGAACCGGCCGCCGCCCTTGGTCTCGGCGAAGCCCTTGCGGAGGATCTCCGGGACCTGCTCGTTGATCGTGATGACCTGCGGTCCGCCCTCGTCATAGGTCGAACCGGCGAGCTTGTTCTCCTTGCCGTCCCAGGTGAAGACGGTGAAGTTGGCGATGACGTTGGCGCCGGGCTTGTTGGCGGCCTCCCCCGTGGTGCCGGGGGTGAGCACCTTGTAGGAGGAGGTCTCGACGACCTTCGGCGGGAAGGCGACAGTCGGCTTGGCGCCCGCCTGTCCTGTCACCTGCAGCTCGGTGACCCCGCCGGCGCTGCTGGCGGAACTGGAGGCGCCGGTGGCCGCGCCCCCGTCGGAGCCGCATGCTGCGGCGAATATCAGAGGCAATGCGGCCAGTACGGCCATGCTGCGGCGGCGCATAGGTATCCCTCAAGCAGACGTCAGGTTCGCGCCACACTACCCGTCCCGGCGTACGGAGAAGGTAAGGCCGAGATGAGCTTGCCGAAGTATGACCGTCACATTCCGGCGATGAGCTTGTCCACTCTCTCGTCGACGCTGCGGAAGGGGTCCTTGCACAGCACGGTGCGCTGCGCCTGGTCGTTGAGCTTCAGGTGCACCCAGTCGACGGTGAAGTCGCGGCGCTTCTCCTGCGCCTTGCGGATGAACTCACCGCGCAACCGGGCCCGGGTGGTCTGCGGCGGCACCGACTTGGCCTCGAAGATCTTCAGGTCGGAGGCCACCCGCTCCACCGCACCGCGCTTCTGCAGCAGGTAGAACAGGCCACGGCGGCGATGCACGTCATGGTAGGCGAGGTCGAGCTGGGCGACCCTGGGGCTCGACAGCGGCAGGTCGTACTTCTGGCGGTAGCGCTCGATCAGCTGGTATTTGGTCACCCAGTCGATCTCACGGGCGACCTTGTCGAGGCTGCCGGTCTCGACCGCGTTGAGCGTGCGCTCCCACAGCTCCAGCACCCGGTGACTGACCTCGTCGCCACCGCGGCGGTCGACGAAGTCACGGGCCTTGGAGAGATATTCCTCCTGGATCTCCAGCGAGGACGCCTCCCTGCCGTTGGCCAGCCGCACCCGCCGCCGCCCGGTCATGTCGTGGGAGACCTCCCTGATGGCCCGGATCGGGTTCTCCAGGGACAGGTCGCGCATCACGGTGCCCGCCTCGATCATGCGGAGCACCAGGTCGGTCGCGCCGACCTTGAGCAGCATGGTCGTCTCGCTCATGTTCGAATCACCGACGATGACGTGCAGGCGGCGGAACCGCTCGGCGTCGGCGTGCGGCTCGTCGCGGGTGTTGATGATCGGACGCGACCGGGTGGTGGCGCTGGAGACGCCCTCCCAGATGTGTTCGGCCCGCTGGGAGACGCAGTAGACCGCTCCCCGCGGGGTCTGCAGCACCTTGCCCGCCCCGCAGATGATCTGCCGGGTGACCAGGAAGGGGATCAGCACGTCCGCCAGGCGGCCGAACTCGCCGTGCCGGCCGACCAGGTAGTTCTCGTGGCAGCCGTAGGAGTTGCCCGCGGAGTCGGTGTTGTTCTTGAACAGGTAGATGTCGCCGGCGATCCCCTCCTCGCGGAGGCGTTTCTCGGCGTCGACGAGGAGACCCTCCAGGATGCGCTCACCCGCCTTGTCGTGGGTGACGAGCTCCACGACGTTGTCACACTCAGGGGTGGCGTACTCGGGGTGACTTCCCACGTCCAGATACAGGCGTGCCCCGTTGCGGAGGAAGACGTTGCTCGATCGGCCCCAGGAGACGACACGGCGGAATAGATAACGCGCTACCTCGTCGGGTGACAGCCGCCGCTGCCCCCTGAACGTGCAGGTGACGCCGTACTCGTTCTCAAGCCCGAAGATGCGACGATCCATTGCCTCACACTATTCGCCGAACCCCTCTCGTGGGAGGGATCATGGGGTTTTCGGTCGTACGGCTTATGCCCCGGGCTGTGAAGGGCTAAGCGCGGACGCGGCCCGCGCCCGGATCCGGCCGGGCGCGCGTGGTGCGAAGGCGCCGGGATCGGCGGCCTCGATCAGCCTCCGCCCTGCCAGAAGATCTCGACAACCTTGGTGATCCTGCCGTTCTCCGTGGTGATCAGGGCCGGCCGGTAGAGGCCCTCGACCCCGGTCAGGGAGGCGGCCTCCCTGACGTTGTCGATCAACGTCTGGCGGCTGCACTTCTCGGTGCCGAGGTTGGTGGCCTTGTCATAGGTCTGGGCCGTGTTATCGCAGCCGCTGTCGGCGAGAAACAGCACGTCCTCGGCGATGGGCGCCATGTAGCGGACCACGTCGCCTTCCTCGGGGCCGTCGAAGTGGCCGTCCTCGCCACCGCGCTGGACGAAGCGGATCGGCCGGTACTCGGCCACCCCGTCGTCGTCCACGTCGGTGAGCCAGCCCCGCAGGACGCCTTCGAAGGGCGGTGGACGCCCCTTGCTCCAGTCGTGTTCCGGAGCCGCCTGGAACTCGGTGCCGAAGAGTTCGGGGACGGCCGCCGTGGAGGCCGCCGTGGGGTCCGGGGTGGGGTCCGGCGCGCTCGCCGAGGGAGCGGGTGCGGAGGTGGAGGCGGCCGGCGGGGGTGCGGAGGTGGAGGCGGCCGGCGGGGGTGCGGAGGTGGACTCCGCGGCGCAGCCGGACGCCAGCGCCACGGCCGCGAGCAGAGCCGGCGTCATACCGGGCCGCCGAGGAGTCGCGGGGGAGGTCACAGGGAGAACGGACCCGGTCCGGGTCCGGGAGGTGGTGTTCACACGGAATGTGACCACCATGGGACGGGACCGGTTGTCCGGGCAGGATGTGATTCAGGACACACCGGGTGGCGCTCCGCCGTCGCCGCCCCCGCGGGGAGCGTCACTCCCCGCGGAGGCGAAACGGGGAGGACGGCCTTCCGGCGCGGGGGTGCCGTCCCCTGGGGAAGCACACCCTCGCGCCGTGCGGTCAGCCGTCCGACGCGGCGCCGGCGGAGGCGGTCAGCCGCTGGATCCGGTGTCGATGTCGCCGTCGGGCGCGGTCGGCGGGGCGCCCGGCGTCTCGGGCGCGGCGAGGGGGTTCTCCCCTCCGGCCGCCTTCTCGCCCTCGGCCGCCTTCGCGGCCGATTCGGCCGCGGGAGCCCCTTCGGTCAGCAGCCGCTCCAGCCTGGGACCGTTGAGCCGCAGGAACTTGCGGTGCGGGCGGTTGCGGTCGAGCACCGCCACCTCCAGCTGGTTCGCGGGGAAGCGCTCGCCTTCCGGCTCGGTCAGCGCGAACAGCGCCGCCTCCAGCGCCTCGGTCAGCGACAGGCCGTCGCGGTAGCGCTCCTTGAGCCGGGCCGCCACCGCCTCGGCCTGGCCTCCCATGGCCACCAGTCCCGCCTCGTCGAAGACCGAACCGTCGAAGGTCAGCCGGTAGATGTGGTCCTCGTCGGAGGAGTCGCCGACCTCGGCGACCACGATCTCCACCTCGAACGGCTTCAGCGACTCGGTGAAGATCTGGCCGAGGTTCTGCGCGTAGAGGTTGGCCAGGCCACGAGCGGTGACGTCGTCGCGGGCGTAGGTGTAGCCGTTGATGTCGGCGTATCGGATGCCACCGAGGCGCAGGGCCTCGAACTCGTTGTAGCGGCCGACCGCGGCGAACCCGATCTTGTCGTAGATCTCGCTGATCTTGTGCAGGGCGCGGGACGGGTTGGGAGCGACGAACAAGATGCCGTCCTCGTACTGCAGGACGACGACGCTACGGCCCCGCGCGATCCCCTTGCGCGCGTAATCCGCCTTGTCCCGCATCTGCTGCTCGGGCGAGACATATCCAAAAGGCATGGACACCTGGGGTGATCCTCTCGTGTTAGCGCAGCGGGGCGGTGGGGCCGTCGGGGTGGTCGGCCCGGGAGTCGACCACGACCCGGACGAGTTCGCCGACCTCCTCGTCGGGAAGCCGGCGGTATCCGTCAGCGGTGATCACCGCGACGACTGGCCAGATCTTGCGGGTGACGTCGGGGCCGCCGGTCGCCGAGTCGTCGTCGGCCGCGTCGTAGAGTGCGTGGATCAGCGTCAGCACGGTCTCCTCGGGGGAGGAGCCCTCGCGGTAGAGCTTCTTCAAAGACCCCCGCGCGAAGATCGAACCGGATCCGATCGAGTGGTAGTGGTACTGCTCGTAGGGACCGCCGCCCACGTCGTAGCTGAAGATGCGGCCACCGTCGACGTCTGGATCGTAGGCGGCGAAGAGCGGGACGACCACGAGCCCCTGCATCGCCATCGGCAGGTTGCCGCGGATCATCGTGGCGAGCCGGTTGGCCTTGCCCGTCACCGAGAGCGTACGGCCCTCGCGCTTCTCGTAGTGTTCGAGCTCCACCCGGTAGAGGCGGGCCATCTCGATGCCCGTGCTCGCCGTCCCCGCGATGCCCAGGCCCGAGTGGTCGTCGGTGCGGAACACCTTCTCCATGTCACGCTGGGAGATGATGTTGCCGCTGGTCGCCCGGCGGTCGCCCGCGATCACCACGCCGCCCGCGCACATCGCCGCGACGATCGTGGTGGCGTGCGGGATGTGATCACCCGCCGAGGTGGCCAGGACCTCGTTACGGCCAGGCAGCAAGTCCGGCGAATGGGACCTGACGAACTCGGTGAACGAGGAGCTCCCGGTGTCGGTAAAGATGTGATTCACCATGCCGGCGGGCAGGTCCCTGTGAGATCCCACGCGACTCCCTCCAAAGGTGCGGTCCTTTAAGGCCCGACCTTACTCATCTTGCCGTGCTGCTTGCACTTCCCTGGATCAGCTCAGCGCGAACCACCTCCGCCGGGCTTTTGAATCTTTACGGGTGATCGGTTCCGGTCGCCGGATCTCTCGCCGATCCTCCCCGGGGCACGGCGGACCCGAGGGATCGCGAAGAAGGAGAAGGCCCGCCCGGGCCGCGTGGGAGGCGGGGCGGTGGCCGTGGAGAGGGGCGGTGCCCGGGAAAGGACATCGCGAAGAGCCGGCACCTGCGGCTTCCCGCCGCGTGCGGCCTCCGTCACGCAGGTGGAGGGGGCCGACGGGAACGACAGGTCCGCCGGATCGGGATCGGTCACGGCCGGATCGGGCCGCGCCTTCCCGTTTCGCACTCCGGACGGTCCTCGATTCCCTCCGGGAACATTCCCGGAGGGGTCTCCCCTGGTCGGCTCAGCGTGGTCGCGGCGATCGGAGGCGGAGCACCCGCCAGGGCGCTCCCGGCGGGGTACGGCCGCACGTCACCCACCCTCCGGGCCCGGCGGGAGCCGAGCCGGGCCCGTGGTCAGAACGGCCCCTCCGGCTCCCGCCGGATCCGTCCTCACCTGTGACCTTCGACTCCGGCGGACGAACCTACTGTCCGCCCTTCTGCACGTAACTCCTCACGAACTCCTCCGCGTTCTCCTCCAGCACCTCGTCGATCTCGTCGAGAATCGCGTCGACGTCATCGGAGAGCTTCTCCTGACGCTCCTGAACGTCGGAGGTCTCCGCCGGGGCGGTCTCCTCGACCTCCCTGTCGGTCCGGCCGGTCTGCTTCTGGCCGCCGGTGTCCTTGCTTGCCATGTGTGGCACCTCCACCTGGGGGACGGATCTGATTCATATCTTCCCCGAACCGGGCGACATTGCGCGCGGATCATCCCGCGATCTTTACGGGAGCCCGTACGGGCCGGGCCAGGGTCCTGCCCACCAGGGGACCTCCCCCGGGGAGCCGAGGCGAAATCCACCCCCTTGACTGGATAGCAACACTATCCAATAATTGAATAGCGCCACTATCCAACGAGAGGTCCCCATGTCGCCGTCATCCCTGAGCACAGCCGGAATACTCCTCATCACCGTGCCCGCCGTGGCCTTCGGCGGGGTCTCCCTGCTCGCGCACATCATGCGCGACGTTCCCGGCTACATGGACAATCCGGTGCGGCGTGGCCTGTGGCGGGCCGGCCACGCGCACGCGGGCGTCCTGGTGCTCTTCGCGCTCGTCGCCCTGCTCTACGTCGACCATGCGGAGCTGTCCGGCGGTCTGAAGGACCTGACGCGGATCCTGATCGTGGCGGCGCCGATCCTGATGCCCCTGGGTTTCTTCCTGTCCGTCGTGCGCCCTTCCGACACGAAGCCGAACCGTCTGATCTGGCTGGTCCCCGCGGGCGGGGTGGCACTGGGTGCGGGCGCGCTGCTGCTGGGCATCGGCCTCCTCTGAACCTCCGCGAACCCGCGGCCACCGCGGGCGACGCCCCGGTCCCCGCCGTCGCCCTCCGCTGCCGCGCGTGAGCGCCCCGTGGATCCGCATCGGTTCGTGTGAGCATCATCACTCCCCGGATCCGGGCAATTCACCGCTCCGGGCGAGATCGGGAACGTTCCAGGGAGGTCTTCGCGGCCGAAAACTGCGATCATTGGAGGGTGAGCACCATCATCGCGCGCAGGTACAAGCTCGTCTCACGCGTCGGACAGGGGGCGACCGGTGTCGTCTGGCGTGCATACGACCTGCTTCTGGAGCGAGAGGTGGCCCTCAAGGAGATACTTCTGCCACCCGGGCCCGCCGCGGCCGAGCAGCGACGGCGGGTGGTCAGGGAGGCGCGCATGGCCGCGCGGCTGAGCCACCGGGGCATCGTGACGGTGCACAACCTCACCGAGGAGTCCGAGCGTCTCTGGATCGTCATGGAGTTCCTGGAGGCGCTGACACTGCACGACACGCTCGTGCAGGCGGGCCCGCTGCCGGTGGACCTCGTGGCGGCGATGGGGTGCCGCCTGCTGGAGGCGTTGCGGCACGCGCACGACGGCGGGGTGATCCACCGCGACATCAAACCCGCCAACATCATGCTGACCGGTGACCGCGTGGTGCTGGCCGACTTCGGCTTCGCCGCGCCGGAGGGTGCGGCGACGACCTCGACGCGGGGCACCCCGGCCTTCATCGCGCCGGAGGCGTTGCAGGGCAGGGGCGGCACCCGCGAGGCGGACATGTGGTCGTTCGGCGCGACGCTGTACATGGCGGTGGAGGGCAGGACCCCGTTCCGCACGGTGAACTCGATGGCGGCACTGGTCGCGGCCCTGCGCGAACCGCCGCGCGCGCCGAAGCGGGCGGGCGCCCTGGAGCCGGTGCTGCGAGGGCTGCTGCGCAAGGACCCACGAGCGAGGCTGAGCGCCGAGCGGACCTCGAAGATGCTTGAGGACGTGCGCTGCTTCAGCGCGGCCTGAGGCCGTTCAAGAATGTTTTCCGAAACGCCTTCACCACCCTCGGAGGCGGTTTTCCCTAATCCACAAAAATGCTTTACGGACGTGAAACAAGACGACATCGAACCCGCGCGCCTAAATCGTTACAGAGAATAACCCTGGGTAATCGCCCGGTGCATCGTTCCAGATGGAAATATGAATCAGCTGAGGGGCCCGGCTTCTATGTGCAGCAGGTGATTCATGGGAACAGGTGCGAGGAAGGCACGCTTACTGGGTGATCGCTATCACCTCACCTCGCCGATCGGGCGGGACGGCATGGGCACGATGTGGCGGGCCCACGATTCCCTGCTCAGGCGGAATGTGGCGATCAAGGAGATCCAGCCTCGGTTCACCGAGGACGGGATGGACATGCACGACGCACGGCGGCGCGCCCTGCGCGAGGCACGCTCGGCCGGGAGGTTGAACCACCCGGCGGTGATCTCCGTGCACGACCTGCTCGAGGAGGACGGGCGGCTCTGGATCGTCATGGAGCTGCTGGAGGCGCTGACACTCAAGGAGACCGTGCGGCACCTGGGTCACCTGCCGATCCACTGGGCGGCGTGGATCGGCTTCCAGCTGCTGGGCGGGCTGCGCCACGCGCACGGGGCGGGTGTCCTGCATCGGGACATCAACCCGCGCAACATCCTGCTCACCGGCGACCGGGTGGTGCTGGCCGACTTCGCCATCGCGGCGCTGCACGGCGATCCAGGCGACTCCACGACCATGCCGCTCGCCCACATTCCCACCTTCGTCGCGCCGGAGCGGTTGCGGGGCGGGCCGGCGACCCCGGCGAGCGACCTGTGGTCGCTCGGCGCGTGCCTGTACTTCGCGGTGGAGGGCCGTCCTCCGCGCCCCACCTCCCGCACGCCGGCGCAGCGCGTTCCCGTGGGCGGCGGGTACGAGGATCCGGCGACGCTGGCGGGAGTGCTGTGGCCCGTCCTGGAGGGACTGCTCCGGCGCGACCCTGCCGCCCGCATCAGCATGGGACAGGCCGGCCGCATACTGTCGGCGATCCTCCACACGGAGGGGGTGGCTCTGGCCCCGCCACGGCTGCCCGCGGCCCGGCTGCCACCCGACGCCCTCGCCTAGGACCCCCCGGCGTTCCACCGGATGGTCGAACCGAGAGAAAGCGTCCTTTGCCCCTTTCTTCGGCCAGGTGACCCCGGGGTTCGCGGAACCGGCCCGCTCGGCGCAGCACGCTTTCCCACCCGACGGACACCAGCCCGTGGCCGTGGTCGAGGCCGATCTCCGATGGGCACGGGACCGGCACGGCGAGAGGGGAGGAGGTCCGGCCGGACCACCTCCCCTCTCAGGACGTCACTGCTCGCCGGTGAGCGCCGTCACCAGCTCCGCGGCGGTACGGCAGCGGTCGAACAACTCGCCCACATGGGCCTTGGTGCCGCGCAGCGGCTCAAGGGTGGGGACGCGCTGCAGCGACTCGCGGCCGGGGATGTCGAAGATGACCGAATCCCAGGAGGCCGCGGCCACCGACTCGCTGTACTGGCTCAGGCAGCGGCCTCGGAAGTAGGCCCGGGTGTCGTTGGGCGGCACCTCGATGGCCCTCTGGACCTCCTCCTCGGTGACCAGGCGCTGCATGCGCCCCCGGGCGACCAGCCGGTTGTAGAGACCCCGGTCGGGACGGATGTCGGAGTACTGGAGATCGACGAGCTGCAGGCGCGGGTGCGACCAGGGAAGACCGTCACGGGTCCGGTACCCCTCCAGGAGCTCCAGCTTGGCCACCCAGTCGAGCTCGCCGGACAGCTGCATCGGATCCTCCGCCAAGCGGGTGAGGACCGACTCCCAGCGCTCCAGGATGTCCTTTGTCGGCTCGTCCAGGCCGTTGGCGCTGCGTTCCTCGGCATACTTGCGCGCGAGCTCCAGGTATTCCATCTGGAGCTGCACGGCCGTCAGCTTGCGGCCGTCGCGCATGGAGATCTCGTACTTGAGCGTGGGATCGTGTGAGACCGCGCGCAGGGCCTGGACGGGGTTGTCCACGGTGAGGTCGCGGGTGAAGTAGCCGTCCTCGATCATCGCCAGGACGAGCGCGGTGGACCCCAGCTTCAGGTAGGTCGAGATCTCCGACATGTTGGCGTCGCCGATGATGACGTGCAGGCGACGGTATTTCTCCGGATCGGCGTGGGGTTCGTCCCGGGTGTTGATGATCGGCCGCTTGAGCGTCGTCTCCAGCCCCACCTCGACCTCGAAGAAGTCGGCCCGCTGGCTGATCTGGAAGCCCTCGCCCCGGGAGTCCTGGCCGATGCCGACCTTGCCCGCGCCGGTGACGACCTGCCGGGAGACGAAGAACGGCGTCAGGTGCCTGACGATGTCGGCGAACGAGGTGGCCCGGCGCATGAGGTAGTTCTCATGACAGCCGTAGGAGGCGCCCTTGTTGTCGGTGTTGTTCTTGTAGAGCTGGATCGGAGCGTTGGCCGGCATCGCCGAAGCGCGAACCGCCGCGTCGTGCATTACCCGTTCGCCCGCCTTGTCCCAGATCACCGCCGCCCGAGGATTGGTGCACTCAGGCGTGGAGTATTCGGGATGGGCGTGGTCCACGTACAACCGGGCCCCATTGGTGAGAATCACGTTCGCCAGGCCGAGGTCCTCGTCGGTCAGCTGGCTCTGGTCAGCCACCTCCCGCGCGAGGTCGAACCCCCGTGCGTCCCGCAACGGGTTCTCCTCCTCGAAGTCCCATCGCGCGCGCCGTGCCCTGGCGGCCGAGGCCGCCAGATAGGCGTTCACGACCTGAGAGGAGGTCACCATCGCGTTGGCCCCCGGCTGTCCGGGCACGGAGATGCCGTACTCGGTCTCGATGCCCATCACCCGCCGTACCGTCATGCGCACCCTCTGTTCGTCAGGGACTGTTTCTCTCCGTGGTATCTATTCCCGACCCTAGACCCTTCACTATGCCCAGTGGTCGGACAGTTATGGCACCGAAGCCTTTTCGCCCGTTGCGCGGGGGACCAAGGAGAGGGCGGGGAGCTGCGACGGGGACGGGGATGCGCCCCTTCTCCGTCTCAGGGATTTGACGAACTCCTGAAGCGGACGCTCGGCCATCCGGTACACCAGATAGGAGAACGCCGTCGCGACCAGCGTCGTGACCAGGGCGGTCAGCGGGGGCGGCAGCACGTCCCGCAGGGCGGGGACGATCAGGACCGCGGCCGGGGTGTGGAACAGGTAGAGCGGGTAGGTGAGCGCGCCCAGGACGACCAGACCCCGCCAGCGCAGCCATCCCAGCCATCCCAGCGCCACCATGGCCATGAGCACGTAGAAACCGACCACGGTGGCGACCACGGCCCACTCGGGCACGGGCATCGCGGCATAGCCGACCCTCTCGACACGTCCGGCCACCCGGTCGATCGCCGCGCTCACGGCCAGGCCGCCGCTGATCCCGGCCAGGCACCACAGGATGAGCCTGGGACCGAACCTCGTCATCAGGAAGAACGCCATGCCGCCGACGAAGTACGCCGCGTACTTGGGCATGACCACGAGATCGACCCACGCCTCGTCGCTTCCGGCGAAGAACCCGGCCGCCAGCAGCCAGACGCCCATGAAGACCAGACAACGGTTGAGCGTCACCCCGACGATCACCAGGATCGAGATCAACACGTAGAAGCGGAGTTCCACCCAGAGCGACCAGTAGACGCCGTTGGCGTCGTAGACGCCGAAGGCCCGCTGGAGCATCGTGAGGTTGATCCCGTATTCGCCGAGGCTGAGCTTGGGGTCCAGGGCCGTGGCGGCGGTCAGCCCGTACACCGCGGCGGTGACGGCCACGCTGACCCAGTAGGCGGGGTAGAGCCGCACCAGCCGGGAGAGGGCGAACGCCCCCAGGCTCCGCCCCCAGATGCTCATCAGGATCACGAAACCGCTGATCATGAAGAACAGCTCGACACCGAGGATGCCGAGCCCGGAGACGGTGGAGATCGCCGGGAACAGTTTGGCCGGGCGGTCGCCCCACACCGAGGCGAAGGCGATGAAGTAGTGGAAGGCGAGCACCGCGATGGCGGCGAGGAAGCGCAGGAGGTCGAGTTCGGCGAGGCGGCCACTTCCCCGAAGCGCCTCGGAAGACCCCGTGCCGTTCACCGGGCGGCCGGGCCGGAATGTTCACGCACGCCACTTGGACGGCGTCTCGATCATTCGGGTTCCCCGTGACGGCTGTCTATTTTCGGCCATTCCTGGGGCAGGCGTGAAAGGAGAGCCGAACAAATAACAATAAAAAGGATAAATCCGACAAATCCCGCAGGTTGGCGAATGGGGCTCGGCAGGCATGAAACCACCGGCGGCGCGGCCCCGTGAGGGGGACCGCGCCGCCGGTCACACGTGGTTACAGGTACTGACCGGTGTTGGCCACCGTGTCGATGGAACGTCCGGCCTCGGTGCCCTGCTTACCCGTCACGAGGGTGCGGATGTAGACGATCCGCTCGCCCTTCTTGCCGGAGATGCGGGCCCAGTCGTCGGGGTTGGTGGTGTTGGGCAGGTCCTCGTTCTCGGAGAACTCGTCCACGCAGGCCGCCAGCAGATGCTGGATCCGCAGGCCCTTCTGGCCGGTCTCCAGGAACTGCTTGATCGCCATCTTCTTGCCGCGGTCGACGATGTTCTGGATCATCGCGCCGGAGTTGAAGTCCTTGAAGTACAGGACCTCCTTGTCACCGTTGGCGTAGGTCACCTCAAGGAAGCGGTTCTCCTCGCTCTCGGTGTACATCCGCTCGACGACCCGCTGGATCATGCCGGAGATCGTCCCCTCGCGGCTGGAGCCGTGTTCGGAGAGATCCTCGGCGTGGAGCGGGAGCTCCGGGATGAGGTACTTGGAGAAGATGTCCTTGGCCGCCTCGGCGTCCGGCCGCTCGATCTTGATCTTGACGTCCAGGCGGCCTGGCCGCAGGATCGCCGGGTCGATCATGTCCTCGCGGTTGGAGGCGCCGATCACGATGACGTTCTCCAGCCCCTCGACACCGTCGATCTCCGACAGGAGCTGGGGAACGATGGTGTTCTCGACGTCGGAGGAGACGCCAGAGCCCCGGGTCCGGAAGATCGAGTCCATCTCGTCGAAGAACACGATCACCGGGGTCCCCTCGGAGGCCTTCTCGCGAGCCCGCTGGAAGACCAGGCGGATGTGCCGCTCGGTCTCGCCGACGTACTTGTTGAGAAGCTCGGGACCCTTGATGTTGAGGAAGAAGCTCTTGCCGGACTGGCCGGTCTTCTCCGCGACCTGCTTGGCCAGGGAGTTGGCGACGGCCTTCGCGATGAGGGTCTTACCGCAGCCGGGCGGCCCGTAGAGCAGGACACCCTTGGGCGGGCGGAGCTTGTGCTCGCGGAAGAGGTCGGCGTGCAGGTACGGGAGCTCGATGGCGTCCCGGATCTGCTCGATCTGCCGCATGAGCCCGCCGATCTCCTCGTAGGAGATGTCGGGCACCTCCTCCAGGACGAGCTCCTCGACCTCGGACTTGGGGATGCGCTCGTAGACGTAGCCCGAGCGCGATTCGAGCAGCAGGGAGTCACCCGCCCGGATCGGCTGGTCCAGCAGCGACTCGGCGAGCTTCACCACCCGCTCCTCGTCGGCGTGTGAGATCACCAGCGCACGCTGGCCGTCCTCAAGGAGCTCCTTGAGCATCACGATCTCACCGAGCTCCTCGAAGCCGAGGGCCTCGACGACGTTGAGCGCCTCGTTGAGCATGACCTCCTGGCCACGCTTCAGCGACTCGATCTCCACCGCGGGGCTCACGTTCACCCTGAGTTTGCGGCCACCGGTGAAGACCTCCACCGTGCCGTCTTCTCTGGCTTCGAGGAACACACCGAACCCGGATGGCGGTTGCGCCAGCCGGTCTACCTCCTCCTTCAAGGCGACAATCTGGTCCCTGGCCTCCTTGAGGGTGGCCACCAGACGCTCGTTCTGGCCGGTTACGGCCGCGAGGTTCGCCTGCACGTCATGGAGACGCTCTTCGAGAATCCTGGCCTGCCGGGGAGACTCCGTCAGCTTCCGACGCAACGCGGTGATCTCCTCCTGCAGGAAGGAGACCTGTGTTGTGAGGTCGGCGACCTCCCGTTCGCGCTGCGCGGCACGAGCTTCAGCGTCGTCGCGAGCTGCCACGGCGTCACCTCCTTCCCAGTCGAGACCGACTACTCAAAACCCTACCCATCTAAGGGCTGTCCCTTACCTGGCTGAGCGGTGTTCATGTGACTACATTAAGTGCGTGATGATTAATCCCTTTTGGGGGTTTTAGTCCTACAGGTATAAGAACACGAAGGTCTGCTCCCGTGTCACGCTTCGATGGACCGTCGTGGCCGAATCGTCATCATGTGGTGGAAGACGTGGAAGTCGCGGACTCCTCGCCATGTGCCCCCTTCGCCGGACGTCTACGCCGGGGTGGTGGCGTCACCCCGTCGGCCATACGACGGGCCGTGACCAAAAACCCGGTGTGGCCGACCATCCTGTGGTCGGGCCGCACGGCCAGCCCCTCGACATGCCAGTCACGAACCAGGGTCTCCCACGCATGGGGCTCGGTGAAACTCCCGTGCTCCCGCAGAGTTTCGACCGTACGCGAGAGCTGGGTCGTGGTCGCGACATAACAGCAGATCACGCCGCCGGGGGTGAGTGCCCGGGCTGCGGCGTCCACACATTCCCACGGGGCGAGCATGTCCAGGATGATCCGGTCGACGTCGCTCTCGTCGAGATCCTCGACGAAGTCGCCGACCACCAGGCGCCACTGCTTCATCGGACCGCCGTAGAACTTCTCCACGTTCCTGGTGGCGATCTCGGCGAAGTCCTGACGCCGCTCGTACGAGGTGAGGGTGCCCTCGGAGCCGATGGCGCGCAGCAGGAAGCAGGTGAGCGCGCCGGAGCCGACACCCGCCTCCACCACCCTGGCGCCGGGGAAGATGTCGGCCATGGCGACGATCTGGGCCGAGTCCTTGGGATAGATCACCGCCGCGCCTCGCGGCATGGACAGCGTGTAGTCCTGGAGGAGATGCCTGAACGCCAGATACTGGGTGCCGCCGGACGAACGCACCACCGAGCCTTCGGGCTGGCCGATCAGCTCACTGTGCGGGATCCCGCCCTTGTGCGTGTGGAACACGCCGTCTTCCTTCAGCGTCACCGTGTGACGCTTGTTCTTGGGGTCGGTGAGCTGAACCTGATCCCCGGCCTGAAACGGCCCATGCCTGCGAAAACCCATGACCGCAAGGTTATCGGCGCGCGACGGTGTCCTTGGACGGCGTGGAACGCGGCCCCCCCGGGAAGGGCCCGCGCGAAGCTCGCGGCACCGGAGGGTGGGACGGCGAGGAATCGAGGAGGACGGGGCCGGAGGAGCGGAGCCGCGGAAATGATCCGCAAAATGATTCGCCCTCATAAGAGACACCTGGTAGCTGTTATGGCGTGTTTTCCCATGATGTGATTCCGGCCGGCCCCGTCGTCCTGAGGCCCCTCGTCCCGGCCGACGCCGAGGCGATCACCCGGGCCTGCGCCGACCCGGAGATCATCCGCTTCCTCCCCTTCGTCCCCGTGCCGTACACCCGGGACGACGCCCTCCAGTACATGGAGCGGTGCCACCAGGAGTGGCAGACGGGAGGCGCCCCGTTCGCGATCGCGGACGCGGCGACCGGTGAGTGGCTGGGCAACATCGGCCTCAAGGCCCGCCCTCACGGGGGCGTCGAGATCGGCTACCTGGTCGCGCCGTGGGCGCGGGGCCGCGGGGTGGCCACGGCCGCCACCGTCGCGCTGACCGCGTGGGGGTTTCGCCACGGGGCCGAGCGCGTCGAACTGCTCGCCAACGTGGCGAATCTGGCCAGCCAGCGAGTCGCCCTCGCCGCGGGGTTCCACCACGAGGGCGTGCGGCGCGGGGCCGAGGAGCAGCGTGACGGCACCCGGCACGACCTGGTGGGCTTCGCGCGCCTGCGCGGCGACTCCGGCGAGCGCGTGCCGCCCCTCCTGCCGGAGTTCCCCGGCGGCTCGCTCACCGACGGGGTCGTACGGCTCAGGCGGATCACCACCTCCGACGCCGCCGACTACCTGGCGCTGCGGAACCTGCCCGACGTCATGAGATACAGCGTCCCGCCCGAGCCCTTCACCTTCGAACGGGTCATGGAGCGCTGCCACAGCGCGGGCGCGGACTGGCTGGCGGGCCGGCACGCCGAGGTCGCGATCCTGGATGCCGCGACAGGCGCGTTCGCCGGAGACATCCAGCTAACCGGGCTGATCCCCCCGCTGGGGCAGGCGATGACGGGCTACAGCCTGCGACCGGAGTTTCGCGGCAGGGGCTTCGCCACCAGGGCGGTGAACCTGCTGGTCGGCTGGGCCTTCGAACACACCCCCCTGGCGAGGATCATCGCGGGCACCTCCCCCGGCAACGTCGCCTCGCACCGCGTGCTGGAGCGGGCGGGCTTCACCCGCGAGGCGCTGCTGCGCGGGATGCTGCCGGGCCCGGACGGCACACGTCTGGACGACCTGCAGTGGTCTCGCCTGCGAGACGACGCCCGAAGCTAACCCCGATCGGCCCGCGGCGGTCATCCGCCGCGCCGGATCGCCGCGCGCGGCCTCCTGACCGGCCGTCCACCGCCCCGGAAGCCGCGGGCGATCGGAAAAACGCCGACCGCCCCTGAGACCCTGACCGACCCTCAGTCGGCGCCGAAGCGGGCCCTGAGCTTGGCGTAGGCGGCGTCGGTTCCCTGCAGTGCCCGATCGATGTCGGCGTCGGTGTGGGCCGCCGACAGGAACCAGTTGTGCCACGGGTGGAGGTAGACCCCCTCCTCCAGGCAGGCCGCGGCCCAGAACATGCCCTTCTCCAGCGTCGCGTCGCCCTCGAAGGAGAGCCACGGGATCTGCACCGGCCCCGTCTGGTTGACCGTGAAGCCGTGGGAGGCCGCCTGCGCGGCGAGGCCCTCGCGCAGGCGGGTGCCCGCGCGCTCCATCAGGGCGATGCCGCCGATGGCGCGCAACGTCTCGATCGTGGCCTTGGCCGCGGCCATCGGGGCGGCGTTGAACCAGAAGGAACCGGTGGAGTAGAGCGTCTGGGCGGGCCCGCGCAGGGAGTCCACACCGGTGACCGCGGCGATCGGGTGACCGTTGGCCATGGCCTTGCTGAAAGCGTACAGATCGGGGCGCACGCCCAGGGGCTCCCAGGAACCGCCCAGGTCGATCCGCCAGCCCCCGCGCACGTCGTCGATCACCAGGGCGGCGCCGATCCGGTCGGCCAGGGCCCGCACCCCCCGGGCGAACTCCGCGGCGACGAGTTCCTGGTCCTCGAACGAGTCGTGCTTGAACGGCGTCACGATGATCGCGGCGATGTCGCCCTCCGCCTGCGCCGCGGCGGCCTCGACACTGGCGAGGTCGTTGTAGGTGAACTCGACCAGGTCCGCACGCTCGTTGGGAGTGGTCCCCGCCGGGCTGGGGGTGCACCACGGGTCAGCCCCGTGATAGGCGCCGTGTGCCATGAGGACCTTGGTCCTGCCGGTGGCGGCGCGGGCGACCATCAACGCCTGGGTGGTGGCGTCGGTGCCGTTCTTGGAGAACATCACCCAGTCGGCCTGCGGGACGGTCTCCACCAGCAGCTCGGCGAGCTCCACGTAGACGGGGCCGGGACCGTTGAGACAGTCGCCCGCGGCGAGCTGTGCCGCGACGGCGCCCTCGACGGCCGGGTGACGGTGACCGAGCACGACGGGTCCCCACGAGCACATGAGATCGACGTACTCACGCCCGTCGACGTCACGTTGGCGGCATCCCTCTCCCCCGACGAAGAACTGCGGGTAGGCCGGACCGTGCAGGGCCGCGTTGAGATGGCCGTACATGCCGCCGGGGACGACCTTGGCGGCCCGCTCCCTGAGTTTGGCGTCGATGGACATGCGCCGTCCTTTCGTCTCTGGTCGTCTCTGGATGGGGCCGGCCCGTCCGCGACCGCTCCCGCCGTCCGCGCGGTCGGGACCGGTGAACGGCGGGTTCACTTCTCGTCCCGTAGCTCCCTCGCACCGTCCAGGCCCGCGTCCGAGCCGAGCCCTCCGGCGACGCGGGCGGCCAGTGCGGTGCCGAGCCGCGCGGCACCGGCCACGTCACGGCCGTCGACCAGACCCGCGACGAACCCCGCGCAGTAGGCGTCGCCGCAGCCGGTGGTGTCGACCACGGGGACGTCGAGGGCGGGAACACGGGTGAGGCCCTCCGCGTCGGCGATCAGGCTCCCGTCCGCGCCGAGCGTGACCAGGACGGCCGAGACCCCCTGCGCCAGCAGTGCGTTCGCGGCCTCCTCCACATCCCCCGCCTCACCGGCGCCGCTCATCAGCAGCGCCTGCTCCTCGTTGGGCAGCAGGTAGTCGACGTGCGGAAGGAAGACGCGGACCCCCCGCATGAGATCCGGCATGTTGGACAGCAGGTCCATGGTGACGATCGTGCCCGCCGCCCGCGCCTCGTCCAGCAGCGCGAAGAACGCGGGGTCGTGCAGGCCCCAGGTGACGTCCATGCCGCCCAGGTGCACGACCCGGGCGCCGAGGACGGTCTCACGGGCGACGTCGGCGGTGGACAGCCCCAGGTTCGCGCCGGGAACGTGGAAGGACGGGCGCCCGCCGTCGGGGCGGATCGGCAGGATCGAGGCGGCGGTCTGCTCCCGGGGCCTGCGGACGATCCCGGTCACGTCGACTCCGCGCCGCCGCATCATCATGACGAGCAGGTCGCCGAGCTCGTCGTCCCCGATCGCCCCCACCGAGGCCACCGGGACGCCGAGCGCGGCCAGGTCGACGGCGGTCGCGGCGGCGGCGCCCGCGGCGGTGACACGGATCTGCTCCAGCAGGTGGGTGTCCTGGCCGGCGGGGATCGACTCCACCGGTCTGGCGAGCACGTCCACGATGTGCGCGCCGAGGGTGACGACGGTCATATCGAGTCCTCCTCATGTCTTCAGCGGATAATAGACGGGCGACCGACTAAAATGTCAACGAACCATTCTGGAAGGAGTGAGGTGCCGAAGATCGTCAATCACGGCGAGCGCCGTGAGGAGGTCGTCGAGGCCGCGCGACGCGTCATCCTGCGCGAGGGCATCGAGGCCGCCACGACCAGGGCCATCGCCAGGGAGGCCGGTTACTCCAACGGCGTGCTCACCCATTACTTCGCCGACAAGGACGACATCATGCTGTCGGCGCTGCGTTCCTCGCACCGGCGCATCGTGGAGCGCCTGCGCGGCAAGCTCGCCGGTCTCACCGGCCTGGCGGCGCTGCGCGAACTCCTCCTCGACAACCTCCCGCTCGACGACGAGCGCGCCCGGGAGAGCGGGCTGGAGATCGGCTTCTGGAGCCGCAGCATGACCAGCCCGGCGATACTGGAGGCGCAGCGCGCCGAAGCCGAGGAGCTGCGCTACCTGGTACGCAGCCTGCTCGGCGCGGCGGCCGGCAGCGGAGAGATCACCACCGCCGACGACCTCGACGACGTCACAGAACGGCTGCTCGCCCTCGTCGACGGGCTGAGCGCGCACCACCTGCTCTATCCGGACAGGCTCGGCACCGCACGCCTGGAACGGCTGCTCGACGCCGAACTGGACCGCCTCCGCCCCACCGGCGCGTAGGCCCGCCCGGCCCCACGGCCCCTGCCGCTCCCCGGAGCACGCACCCGGGCGGCCCGGCACCCGCCGGCGACGCCCTCCTGGCCGGCACCCGTCAAACGTCCGGGACCGACGGGAGGGCCTCCCGGAACCGCAGGACTCTCAGGCCAGCAGGGCGTGGAGCCGGTCGGCCACCCCCCTGGCGGTGGGCCGTTTGGCCGCGTCGCCGAGACACGCCTGGACCAGGTCCGACAGCTCCGGATCCAGGCCCGGGTCGATCGACGGCGTCGTGCCGTACACCTTGCGCAGGGTCAGCAGCGGGTCGTGGGTGGGCAACTCCCCGTAGAGACCGTTGCCGCTCACCGCCCAGTGCAGCGTCGCGCCCAGCGACCACACATCGCCCCCGGGGGTGGGGGTCTCCCCCTGCAGCAGCGTGGGGTCGGTGAACTCCACCGAGCCGATGTCCCCCATCCCGGTCACCGTCGCACCCGGCATCAGCACCTGCGACAGGCCGAGGTCGGAGAGCTTGCCGCCGTCCTCGGTGAGCAGCACGTTGCCGGGACGGATGTCGCGGTGCACGATGCCCTCCTCGTGCAGCGCCTGCGCCGCGTGGGACACACAGGCGACCGCGCGCAGAACCCGCTCCCGCGAGGGACGCTCCGCCGGACGCGCCAGCGAGCCACCCGGCAGGTACTCCATCGAGTAGTAGAACACCCCGCCCTGCTGGCCGGCGTCGTAGAGCCGCACCAGGTACGGGGAGCGCACCGCGGCGAACGCCTTCAGCTCCCTCGTGGCGCGGCGGAACGCGTCGCTCCCGGTGCCGCCCACCACCTTCACCGCGACCAGGTCCGCCTCGACGGGCAGGCGTTCGGGCCTCTTCGCCAAGTAGAACTCGCCGTGGTTACCCGCCCCCAGTGACCGGACGAACTCGTAATCGGCGATGCCTTCCACCAACGGTCTCCCTCCATATCCGCGCGACGTTCGCGGCGACATCCCCCACACGGTAACGTCGCCCTCGACATTCTCGGGGCTGTTCTTTGCATACGGAAAGCGTGCTCGTCAGTGCTGCACATGGACCTGCTCCTGCTCGACCTCGTCATCGTCCTCGCGGCGGCCCGGCTGTTCGGAGCGCTGGCCAGGCGGCTCGGCCAGCCCCCGGTCATCGGCGAGATCGTCGCGGGCATCCTGCTGGGTCCCACCCTGCTGGGCCCCCTCATCGGCGACCAGCTGTTCGGGCCCGAGATGCGGCCCCCGCTGCAGGCGCTGGCCAACGTCGGCCTCGTACTGTTCATGTTCGTCGTCGGCCTGGAGCTGGACCAGAAGCTGGTCAGAGGCAAGGGCCGGATCGCGGTGACCGTGGCGCTCGGCTCGACGGTGGTGCCTTTCGTCCTGGGATGCGTGCTCGCGCTCGCCATCGCGGACGAGCATGTGGGCGGCGACAGGACATTGCCGTTCGTGCTGTTCATGGGAGCGGCGATGTCCGCCACCGCGTTTCCGGTGCTGGCCAGGATCCTCACCGACCGGGGAATGCAGCGCATCACGCTCGGCGGCCTCGCCCTGGCCTCCGCGGCCGTCATCGACGTGCTCGCCTGGACCGTTCTGGCGGTGGTCGTGGGCATCGCCGGGGCGGGAGACGCCGAGGGGCAGTGGAAGGTCCTGCTCGCCCTGCCGTACGCGCTGGTGATGTTCCTGGTGGTCAAACCGCTGCTCGCCCGCCTGGTGCCCGCGTACGAGAAGGCCGGGCGGCTGACGCCCGGAGTGCTCTCGCTGGTGCTCATCGGCCTGATCGGGTCGGCCTGGGCCACCGAGTGGATGCACGTCCACTTCATCTTCGGGGCGTTCGTATTCGGCACGGTGATGCCCCGGGAGGGAGCCGAACGGCTCAACCACGAGATCCTGGAGCGGCTGGAGCAGCTCGCCGTACTGCTGCTGTTGCCGATGTTCTTCGTGGTCGCGGGCCTCAACGTCAACCTGCGCGAGCTCGACCTGTCCAGTCTCGGCACGCTCGCCGCGATCCTGGCCGTCGCGATCGGCGGCAAGCTGCTCGGCTCCTACGCCGCGGCCCGGACGCAGCGGCTGCCCGGCCGGCAGTCCTGGACACTCGCGGCCCTGCTCAACACGCGAGGGCTCACCGAGATCGTCATCCTCACCGTCGGCCTGCAGAAGGGCGTGCTCGACGACGAACTGTACTCACTGATGGTGGTCATGGCCCTCGTCACGACCGCGATGACCGGCCCACTGGTGCGCAGGCTCTACCCCGACAGGCGGGTGGCCCGCGACATCGCCGACGCCGAACGCGCCGCGCTGGGGGTGACCGCCGCCCATCGGGTGCTGGTCGTCGTGCCCGACCCTCCCGCCGAGCAGGCCCCGCTGGTCGGCCTGGCCGCCGCCCTGGCCCTGTCAGCGGCCCCTTCCGCCCCTTCCGAGGTGGTCCTGAGCCACCTGCGCCCCTACCCCTCGGGGCGCCTGGAGGTCGGCAGCGGCCTCTCCTCGGAGCTGGCCGAACTGGCCGAGACCCTTCACGAGCTGGAGACTCTGGCCGCCACGGTCCGCGAGCGCGGCCCGGACAGCAGAGTGGTGAGCCGATTCAGCGCGGACGTGGCGGGCGAGCTGCCAGGGCTGGTCTCCGGTGCCCGTCCCGACCTGCTGGTGCTGCCCGCGGGGATCCCCGGCTATGCCGGTGTGCGCGACGGCGCCACCTGCCGCACGGTGACCGTGGCCACGGCCGTACCGCCGTCCGTGTTCGAGCGGGCCGGGCCTGGCTCCGGGCCGGTGGCGGTCGCGGTGCACCACGGCTCGGGTGGCGACGCCGCCGCCCACGTGGCGCTCGGCCTCGCGACGCTGTGGGGACGTCCCCTCGTCGTCACCGGAGGCAACCGGGCCTCGGCACTGGCCCAGCGGCTGGCCAAGCTCGGAATGGAGGCCACCTCGGGTCCGGTCCCCGAGGGCGCGCTGGTCGTCGCCGCCGACACGGCGAACGCCCCCGAAGACGCCCACCTACTGGTCCGCGCCGAACAGGATTCCGACCCTGTCGACTGGGCCGAGGCCGTCTCCGCCCTGCGCGCCCCGATCCCGCGGTCCTGACCGTCCGCCCCGTCACCTGCCTGCCGAACCCGCCCTCCGGCCGCGAACCACCTGTCGCGCCTCCTGGCCGGACCCTGGCCGTCTCCTGCCCGCCCGTCGCACTCCAGCGACCCCGAACGCGCGCCGGCGGCACGGCCCACGGCCGTGCCGCCGGAAAAAGACGGGAGGCGTTCCTCAGCGGTTGCGGTGCGACTCGTAGCGCATGGTGCGCGAGACACCGATCCGCACCGTGGTGCCGGGCAGGATCGCGACCGGCTCGTTCGGCGGGATGTCGTAGAAGTTGGGGTCACCGGGCGGCTGGATCTGGGTGCCGTTGACCGACCCCAGATCGACCAGGTTGACGTCCCAGCCGTCCAGCGCCACCCGCAGGTGACGGCGGGAGACCGAGCCGTCGGGGCTGGTGACCTTGGCCGCGCGCACCGAACCGTCCGCCACCTCGGGAGCCCGTTCGGGGTCACGGCCCACCAGATAGTCGGTGTCGAGCCGCAGTGTCAGGCCGTCGTCCAGGAGCAGCACCCCCAGCGGCGGGCGCGGCCCCTTATAGGGGACGAGGGTGCGCTGGACCAGCGCGATGCCGCAGACCGCGCAGTAGGGGACGCGAGGGTCGTTGAAATGGTCGTTCTTGCAGTCGACCCCGTAGACCAGCGGCCGTGCCTCGGGCTCGGCCGCCGGGCCGGGCGCGGCCCCTGCGGGAGGTTCGTTCCCCGGCTGCGCTCCCCCGGGTGTCAGCAACTCGTACTCGAACGGCTGGTCGCGCACGTCGACGGGGTCGCCGCCGATCCCGCTCGCCATGGCGGTGTCGATGTCCTCGTGGTGGACGACCGCGGGGGCGGGCCCGGTGGAGGGACCGCCGGACTGCGCACCCGGGTGGCCCGGAGAGGAGAGCGGGCCCTGCGGCATCGGCTCGGGGTGCCACCCCTGCGGCTGCGGCTCGCGCCGCGGCTCCGCCGGCGGGTAGGGATCGGCCGGTCCCATGGGATAGGGCGGAGGTTCCGGGGGTGCCGACCAGGCGGGGGGCGCCGGACGCTCGGGCGGTGCGGACATCGGGACGGACTCGGGGGCCGCGGGCTCCATCCGGGGGGCCGCGTGCTGTCCCTGAGGGGCGGCGGACTCCGCCCGTGACACGGCCCGCGGGGCGGCGCCCGGCTCGGTCGGGTCGCACGAGACCCCACCCGCGACGATCACCCCGGCGTCCAGCCGGGAGAGCGGGTGCGCGGCCTCCGCGTCGGGCAGGCGCAACTCCATCCGGGTCACCGGGCCGGGAACCAGCCGGTCGGACCAGGTGAGCGCGTCGCGCCCCGCGAGCTGGATCTCACCGTTCGCGCCGGTCACCGACGCGAACGCGGAGCCGCTGACCAGGACAGCCACTCCCCCGCCGACGGGGCCGGCGACGGCACACGCCACCGGCTCACCCATCATGGCGGCGAGGATCTGGGCGACGCGGCGCGCCAGCGCCCTGCCGTCGCCGCCGGAGGCCGCGGTCTCCCGCAGCGCTCCCAGCAGATCCTCAACGACGGCCTCGGCCGCGTCGCACACCAGCAGCAGGCCACCCTCGTGGGCCACCAGCCCGTTGCCCGGAAGCGGACGCACCACTCCGAAGCCCTGGTCGGTCACAGAACTCTCCCTCCCCGGAAACGCCACCGGATGAACGGCACCCTCATGGGACCGTTCGTCACCAACCAGATGCATACCCAGACGACGGTGAAATGCGTCCAGAAGGCAGCCGGTGAGACCGGATCGATGAAATCAACTGCACCGGACCGTAGCAAAAAGTACAGCACAAGGCCTTCGGGAACGAGCGTCAGCAGACCGAAGAGAGTCGGCCAGTCCTTCTCCCATCTGAACTGCATCAGGAAGTGGTATATCAGCTCCCAGACAACCCCCAGCACGGCCACCGCGACGATGACCAGGAGGCCGTTGGCGTAGCGGCCGGAGAGCGGCCCGGAACCGGGGAGCAGCGGAACGATCAGCAGGGTGATGACCACGCCGACGGTGGCGAGCATGAGAAGGCGCGTCTGAATACGGCCCAGCAGGGTCGGAACCACGGAAACTACTCCTTACACCGGCGAGTTGCGGGCCCATTTGAACCACTGCGAGGTCGACCGCAGCGGTCCCATCTTCTTGACGAATCCACGTCTCGCCAGGTCGTCCGCTATCTCCTGTGCCGCGATCTGCAGGCCGAGGAAGGTGTCGACGCCGGGGAAGTAGCCGCCGAGCGTGGCCGACCCCGAGGCGTAGAGAGCGCCGTCACCATTCGCCGTCCCCTTCACCTCGAAGTGGCGCTCCACCTCCAGCCTGCCCACCGGGTTACGGAAGGCCCCGCCGTGCTGGAGCAGGTCCGCGAAGATCCGGTGCTCGGCGATGTCGGCCTCAAGACCCGTGCAGTCGATGATGTAGTCGGAGACCGGCTCACGGACGATGCCGTCACTGCTGCGCACGTAGCTGACGAGCCGCCCGTCGCGGCTCTGCTCCACGCGGTCGACGGTGCCTTGCACGGGGTGGTAGTAGCCGCCGCTGCGCCCCGCCCGCATCTGCTCCTGCCAGCGCCGCCTGAAGGGGGTGTTGGTGCCGCCCATCTCCTTGTACTTCTTCGCCCGATCGGCGCCCTCCAGCTTGCGCATCTGCGCCTTGAGCTGGCCGCCCCACACCGACTTGGGATAGTTGAAGCCCTGGTAGGCCCAGCCGTCCCCGCCTTTGCGGCGCGACCAGATGTGCGGCCCGTGGGAGCCGCTGACGAACGTGCGGAAGATGTGGACGACCTGGGTCTGCAGGTTGTGCCGCTCCCGGTCGTCGAACAGCCGCTGAAGCACCCGGGAGGCGACGATGCCGCCACCGCGGATGACCACGGTGCCCGGCCTGGTCTTCAGGAACTCGTAGACCTGCTCGTGCGGCTCGTAGGCGTTGACGACGCGCTGGTAGTCGCCGTGCTTGGTACGGAACTCCTGCAGGTCGGGCAGGAACTTCAGGCCCGGGTAGCCGATCGCGATGTGCACGAAGCGCGAACGGAAGATGATGCGCTTGGTCGGCGCCGCGCCGTCGGGCGGGGTGACCACGGTGAAGTAGCCGCCGCCCGCCCTGCGGCGGACCATCCGCACCTGGCCCTTGACCAGCATGTCCCAGTAGTTGATGCGCTTGGCCTCGCGTTCGAGGTTCTCGAAGACGGTGCCGGCGCGCGGGGTCCAGTAGTCGTTCAGGATCGGCTCGGTGAGGATCTGCCACAGGTATGACGGATTCTTCTCCTTCCACGCCTCTTCCAGGGCGTAGGAGGGGAAACCCCACAGGTTGTCCGGGCGGGACGAGGAGTCGGAGCGGATCCGCTCACTGCGGGGGATCTGCGAGCATCTGGTGAGGAACTCATACGTCTGCCACGGATGGTCGATGTTGGACACCACGCGCATCTGCGAGGTGGGAACACCGTAGATCCTGAGGTAGTCGAGCATCACGAAGGATCCCATGCCCCCACCGATCGTGAGGAACGGGATGTCGTACATGGGGATGCCCGCGGCCGCGACCATCTGATCGGTCCATTCGGGGGCGCCGAGGAGATCCGGCGTCAGATCACCGGCAGGAGCCGGTTTTTGGGGGGGTGCCAATTGACGTCCCTTAAGCTACATGGCCAGCCCGTTCGCTGGCCAAAACCCTAGTCCTGGTGAGAGCCGAAGACGAGTGGGACGAACAGGCACGTTCCTCTCCTGATCATCCCCTGTCATCGGCGAGTATCCAGTGAGACGCCTGTAAACCACCTGTGGTTCGCTTAAACTCCGCTGAACACGCGGTTCACGTCCGAGGTCGCGAGCACACCGAAGATCTCGCCACCGCGCTCCACCAGAAGATACTCCCCCGCCGGAGCCTCGCGCATGGCGTCGATCAGCGGCTCACCCTCCAGGTCCGCGGCCAGCACCAGCGACGGCTCCAGGCTGCGCGCGAGCGAACCCGCCGTCACCCAGGGGCGGCGGCTCTCCGGAGTGGCCTCCACCGCGACCTCGTTGACGATGCCCGTGGGGTGACCCTCGTGGTCGACCACCACCATCGCCCCCGCCTTCGCCTCCGCGGCCCGCCGCAGGGCCTCGGCCAGCGGCACGTCGCCGGTCACCGCGACGGCCCGCCTGGCCAGGGCGCGGGCGTTGACGTCGGGGATCCGGGCCCGCACGCGGGCGCCGCGCAGCGACTGGGTGGCACCGAACCAGATGAAGGCGGCGAGCAGCAGCGACCAGACGAGCATCAGGCCCGGCTCCTGCCCGGCCGCCAGCGTCAGCCCGATGGGCAGCACGACCAGGGCGATGGCCAGCAGCCGGCCCGCCCAGGCCGCCGCGACGGTCCCGGAGAGCGGCTTGCGGGTGATCTTCCAGACGCCCGCCCGCAGCATGCGCCCGCCGTCGAGCGGCAGTCCCGGCAGCAGGTTGAAGATCCCGACCATCAGGTTGGCGAGCCAGAGCTGGAAGACCAGGACACCGGCGATCGTGCCGGGGTCGATGACGTAGGAGGCGGCGAAGCCGAGCCCTGCCAGCCCGAGCGAGAGCAGCGGCCCGGCGAAGGCCACCATGAACTCCCTGCCCGGGGTCTCCGGCTCGCGCTCGATCTCCGAGACGCCCCCGAGCAGGTAGAGCGTGATGCGCCGTACCGGCAGGCCGTACATCCTGGCCACCACGCAGTGCGCCAGCTCGTGCAGGAGCACCGAGACGTACAGCAGCACCGCGAAGACGAACGCGACGACATAGGTGAGCGGAATGCTCAGATCGGGCAGCCTGTAGGCCACCACGCTCTGGAACGAGTAGGTGATGAACGCCGCCACGATGAACCAGGTCGGCGAGACGTAGATCGGAATGCCGAACGGGCGGCCCATCAGCAGCCCTGGGTTGTCCTGGCGTGGGCTGTCGCTGCTCACCGCTGCTTCACCATTTCCTCGTCCCATACACCCTCAGTCCTCGATGGTACGCGCCATCGGGCCTTTGGTAGACGCCACGGGGGCGCCTCGGGCCCAAACTGTCGCCATCGTGACCTACAGTGCGGACATGTCACCGACCGAGCCCACGATCGTCGGAGCCCTGTCGCCGTCGCGCGCGGGTGACTTCATGACGTGCCCGCTGCTCTACCGCTTCCGGGTGATCGACCGGCTTCCCGAGCCTCCGTCGCCCGCCGCGGTGCGCGGCACGATGGTCCACTCGGTGCTGGAACGCCTGTACGACCTTCCCGCCCCGCAGCGCACGGTCTCCGCGGCCCACGACCTGCTGGAGCCCCAATGGCTCCGGCTCCTGCAGGAGGATCCCTCCTACGCCGAGATGTTCACCGGCGACGACGACCGCGCCGAATGGCTGGCCCAGGCCCGCGTCATGCTGGAGCGTTACTTCACCCTTGAGGACCCCACCCGCCTGGAGCCCGCGGAGCGGGAGGTCTACGTGGAGGCGGTGCTCGGCAGCGGCCTGATGCTGCGGGGCTACATCGACCGGCTGGACGTGGCGCCCACCGGTGAGGTCCGGGTCGTCGACTACAAGACCGGCAGCGCCCCGGGTCCCGCCTTCGAGGCCAAGGCGCTGTTCCAGATGAAGTTCTACGCGCTGGTCCTGTGGCGGTTGCGCGGCTCGGTGCCCCGCATGCTCCAGCTGATGTACCTCGGGGGCGGCGGGGAGGTCCTGCGCTACACCCCCGACGAGGCCGATCTGCTGGCCACCGAGCGCAAGGTCCAGGCCCTGTGGCAGGCGATCGAGCGCGCGCTGGAGACGGGCGAGTGGCGCTCCAGGCCCAGCAGGTTGTGCGACTGGTGCAGCTACAAGGACCTGTGCCCGGAGTTCGGCGGCACTCCCCCACCCGTCCCCGAGCGGCAGCCGGGTGACACCGTGCGCAGCAACCGGCGGTCCGCCAAGATCTCCAGGGCGGCCACCGACGAGCTTTGACGTCCTTTCCGGCCTGAAGGCCGGGGCACCGGCCCGCATTCCGGTGGCGACCCGCGGTGGCGACGCCGCAACGGCCTTCCGGCGGTCTCCCCGTGCTCTTCGCCCCGGCCTCGCCGCACTCCCCGCCTCCGGGATGGTCTCCCGGTTGTTTCGCGGAGCGGATCCTTCGCGGGGATGAGGGTGATATCCACCTCTGGCAGGGTGGCGCCGATGAAAGGGCACCTAAATTGGTTGTGTGCGCAACACCATCGGCAGCCTGCGGACGTGGTTCCAGGGGCACCCGCTGACTCCCGACGTGATCTTCGGTGGAGCGCTGGCCGCCGCCTCGGTCCCCTTCGCCCACGTGACCCACGTCTTCGGCGACCCTTCCCGCCTGAGGGAGCCCGACGCGATGGGTCTCGGCCTGATCGTGGCGGGCTGCCTGTCGGTGGTGCTGCGCCGCCACCGGCCGTTCCTGATGCTCTTCCTCGTCTGCGTGGCCGAGGTCACGCTGGCCTCCACCGGACGCAACCCCTCCCTGCTCTGGCTCGTCACCCTGGTGCTGGTCTACACGATCGCCGCCCGGCGCGGCCTGGCTCTCAGCCTGTGCGCGCCGGTGCTCGCCCTGACCGGTCACCTCCTGTCGTCGGCGGCGGGGGGCCGGCTCGGCGAGTGGAACGGCCATCTGCTGATGGTCGTCTTCACCGCCTCCCTGTGGATCGCCGGCCGGAGCGTGCTGCTGCGCCGGGCCTACCAGGCGGAGCTGCGCGACCGGGCGCGGCGCATGGAACGCGTCAGGGAGGCCGACACCCGGGCGGCCAGGGCCGAGGAGCGCTCCCGCATCGCCCGCGAGCTGCACGACGTGGTCGCCCACCACGTGAGCGTGATGACCGTCCAGGCCGCCGCGGCGCGCCGGGTGATGGCCGGCAACCCCGAGGGGGCGAGAGAGGCGCTGTCGGCGATCGAGGAGCTCGGCCGGACCGCGATGGCGGAGATGCGCAGCATGGTGGGCGTGCTCAGGACCGAGGGGGCCCTCGTCGAGCGCAGCCCGCAGCCGGGGGTGCGTGAGATCCCCGCCCTGGTCGACCAGATGTGTGAGGCGGGTCTGCGGACGCAGCTGTGGATCGAGGACGAGCGGGCCACCCCGGAGACGGCGGAAGCGGCAGGGATCGCGGGCACGGCGAGAACGGCGAGAACGCTGCCTCCCGGTGTCGACCTGGCCGCGTACAGACTCGTCCAGGAGGCCCTCACCAACAGCCTGCGACACGCGGGGCCGCAGGCGCGGGCCTGGGTGACGGTGCGGCACGAACCGGGCGAGCTGGCCATCCAGGTCGAGGACGACGGCCTCGGCCCGCGGGCGCGCGAGGAGGATGCGGAGGTGGCCGGGCACGGATTGGTGGGTATTCGCGAGCGTGTCGCCCTCTATGGTGGACTTCTGAGGATCGGCCCGCGCGACGGGGGCGGATTCGAGGTCAACGCCCGGTTCCCCCTCAAGGACACGTGATGACGATCAGAGTGTTGCTGGTGGACGACCAGCCACTGCTGCGCACCGGCTTCCGCCTGATCCTGGAGGCCGAGGCCGATCTCACCGTGGTCGGCGAGGCCGGAGACGGCAAGATGGCGCAGGACCAGTCGCGGGCGCTGCTGCCCGACGTGGTGCTGATGGACATCCGGATGCCGGGGGTGGACGGCATCGAGGCGACCCGCAGGATCGTGCGGGAGGCGACCGTGGGCGCGCACGTGCCGCGGGTGCTGGTGCTGACGACCTTCGACCTCGACGAGTACATCGTGGAGGCGCTGCGCGCCGGGGCGAGCGGGTTCCTGCTGAAGGACGTCCCGCCCGAGGAACTGGTGCAGGCCATCCGGGTGGTGGCGGCGGGCGACGCCATCGTCGCGCCGAGCGTCACCAGGCGGCTGCTGGACAAGTTCGGCGCGCACCTGCCCTCGGTTCACCAGCGGTCGGCCCCCGCGCGCCTGGACCGGCTGACCGAGCGTGAGCTGGAGGTGCTCCGGTTGATCGCCAAGGGCATGTCCAACGCGGAGATCGCCGCCGAGCTGGTGGTGAGCGAGACGACGGTCAAGACCCACGTCGGCAACGTGCTCACCAAGCTGGGCCTGCGCGACCGCGTCCAGGCCGTCGTCCTCGCCTACGAGACCGGCCTGATCACGCCGGGCGCGCTTCCCTGACGCCTCCCCCGCGCCCGCTCGACGGCTCCGGTCTTGACCGCCCCTCTCACCGGCTCGTACGAAAGGACCCGGGGGTGCCCGCCCACGCGGCGCACGGGGGCGGGGCGAGCGCGGTCAGCTCGAAACGGCCCGCGAAGACGGCTGCTCCGCGGGGGCGTTCTCCGGGAAGTGGCAGGCGACCTGGTGCCCCGGAGCCAGCGTCTCCAGTGGCGGTTCCACCGTCTTGCAGATCTCCTGGGCCTTCCAGCACCGGGTGTGGAACCGGCAGGCGGGCGGCGGGTTGATCGGGCTTGGCACGTCGCCCTGGAGGCGGATGCGCTCGCGATCCCTGCGCCGGGCCGGGTCGGGGACGGGCACCGCGGACATCAGCGCGGTGGTGTAGGGGTGCATGGGCGACTCGTACAGTCCCCTGCGGTCGGCCAACTCGACGATCTTGCCGAGATACATGACCGCGACCCGGTCGCTGATGTGCCGGACCACCGACAGATCGTGCGCGATCACCACATAGGTCAGGCCGAGCTCGTCCTGCAGGTCCTCCAGGAGGTTGACCACCTGCGCCTGGATCGACACGTCCAGCGCGGAGACCGGCTCGTCGGCGATGATGAGCTTGGGCTTGAGCGCGAGCGTGCGGGCGATGCCGATGCGCTGGCGCTGGCCGCCGGAGAACTCGTGCGGGTAGCGGTTGTAGTGCTCGGGGTTGAGCCCGACCATCTCCAGGATCTCCTGGACCGCCTTCTTGGTGCCCTGCTCGGTCCGAATCCCCTGGATGCGGAACGGCGCGCCGACGATGGCGCCGACCGTGTGGCGGGGGTTGAGCGAGGAGTAGGGGTCCTGGAAGATGATCTGCATGTCGCGCCGGAGCGGCCGGATCTTGGACTGCGACATGTGAGTGATGTCGTGCCCCTCGAAGAAGACCTTCCCGCCGGTCGGCTCGATGAGCCTGGTGATCATGCGGCCCGTCGTGGTCTTACCGCAGCCGGACTCGCCCACCAGGCCGAGGGTCTCCCCCTTGGTGACGTCGAAGCTGATCCCGTCGACCGCTTTGACCGCGCCGACCTGGCGTTTGAGCAGACCTTTGGTTATCGGGAAGTGCTTCTCCAGCCCTTGCACGGACAGAATTGGCTCGGTCACAGACTTTCCGTTCGTCGAACGCACGGCCGGGGCGACGGGGGTGTCGGCTCGCTCGCTCATGAGGGCCCCAGCTTCGCTTTGATCTCGTTCTCCCAGATCTCCCGCCTGACCTCGCGGGGCAGGTGGCACCGGACCAGATGGCCGCCTTCGCCCTCGATCAGCTCGGGGACCTCGGTGTTCGCCCTTCCGCCGGTACGGCCGGCGTATTCGCAGCGCGGATGGAAGGAGCACCCGGCGGGCACGTTGATCAGGGAGGGAGGGGTGCCCTTGATCGGCAGCAGCCGTTCGGTCCGCTCCCGGTCCAGGCGTGGCATCGATCCCAGCAGGCCCCAGGTGTAGGGGTGCTCGGGCCGGTCGAAGATGCTCTCCGAGGTGCCGTACTCGATGCCCTTGCCGCCGTACATCACCAGGATGTCGTCCGACAGTTCCGCGACGACGCCCAGGTCGTGGGTGATGACGATCAGCGCGGCGTCGAAGTCACGCTGCAGGTCGCGCATCAGGTCCAGGATCTGCGCCTGTACCGTCACGTCGAGGGCCGTGGTCGGCTCGTCCGCGATGAGCAGCTCCGGGTCGCAGGAGAGCGCCATGGCGATCATCGCGCGCTGGCGCATGCCGCCGGAGAACTCGTGGGGGTAGCTGTCGACGCGCCTGTCCGGCTGCGGGATGCCCACCCGGTCCAGCATCTCGATGGCGTGCTTGCGCGCGACCTTCTTACTGACCTGGTTGTGGATCCGGTACGCCTCCACGATCTGCGCGCCCACCGTGTAGAAGGGGTGCATCGCCGAGAGCGGATCCTGGAAGATCATCGCCATCTTCTTGCCGCGCAACGTCCTGACGTGGTCGGCCGAGGCGGAGACGAGTTCCTCGCCGTCCAGCCAGATCTCGCCGGAGATCCTCGCCCTGCCCCCCTTGTGGAGGCCGAGGATGCCCAGCGAGGTGACGCTCTTGCCGGACCCGGACTCGCCCACGATGCCGAGCGTCTTGCCGCGCTCCAGCTGGAAGGAGAGCCCGTCGACGGACTTGACCAGGCCGTCGTCCGTCGGAAAGTGGATCCGCAGATCCCTCAGTTCGAGAAAGCTCGACGGAGCGCTCATCCCAGCCTCACCCTCGGGTCGACCACCGCGTACAGCAGGTCGACGATCAGACTGGCCAGCACGACGAAGAGCGCCGCGACCATGGTGACACCCATGATCTTCGGAAGGTCGTTCGTCACGATGGCCTGGACGGCGTAGTCGCCGATGCCCTTCAAGGAGAACGTGCTCTCGGTGAGCACCGCGCCACCGAGCAGCAGGCCGAGATCCAGACCGAAGATCGTCAGGATGGGTGTCAGCGCGGCGCGCAGCCCGTGTTTGACGACCACCTTGGACTCGCGCATGCCCTTGGCCCTGGCCGTGCGAATGTAGTCCTCACTCATGGTCTCCAGCATTCCCGCCCTGGTCAGACGCGCGTAGGAGGCGGCATAGAGGAATGCGAGTGTGATCCATGGCAGGAGGAGGCTGTAGGCCCACTGCGCTGGATTCTCCAGGAACGGCGTGAAACTGCCGCCCGGCGCGGTGATCCCCAACCCGTAGCTGAAGACGACGAGGGAGACGATGCCGGTGAAGAAGATCGGCAAGGAGACCCCGGCGAGCGCGATGCTCATCGCCGCCCGGTCGAAGATCGTGCCTTTTCTCAGCGCGGACAGCACACCCGTCGCGACGCCGCCGATCAACCAGATCACCGACGCGCCCACGGCGAGCGAGAGGGTCACCGGGATGCGGTCCACCAGGTCGGGCCAGACCGGCTGCCTCCTGATGAAGGAGTAGCCGAAACAGGGGGCGGGACACTCCTCGATGGAGGCACCGGTGTCGAACTCCGAGCCGACGAAGACGCCCGAGATCCAGCGGCCGTACTGCACGGGAATCGGATCGTTGAACCCGAGTTTCTCCGCCGTGACCGCGATCATCTCCGCGTCCGCGGATCTGCCCATGTAGCGGCTGGCGAAGTCCTCGGCCGTGGCACCCGCGATGCGAGGAATCACAAAGAAGATCGAGAACGTGACCATGCTCACGATGACGAGCATGAGCAGCGCGCCGACCAGGCGGCGGATGATGTAAGTGACCACAGTCCCCCCGGCTCCAGGGGCCGGCCTCGTGGGCCGGCCCCTTCAAGCCTCGACTAACCGAACTCGACTAACCGAACTGGATTTCCGACGATTACTCGAGACCGAGGTTCAGGTAGTCGTACATGTCGAACGCACCGGTGACGAAGACGTTCGTCGCGCCCTGGGGACGGACGAGGACGCTCTTGGACCAGACCGAGGGCAGCACGTAGGCCTGCTCCATCACCCTCTGGTCGATCTCGCCCCAGATCGCGTCACGCTTGGCGACGTCGGTCTCCAGGAGAGCCTCGTCGATCTTCGCGTCGATCTCCTTGTCCGTGATGCTGAGGTTGTAGTTACCGCCCGACTCGCGGATGGTACGGCTGTCGACGATCTGCGACATGAAGCCGAAGCCGTCGTTCCAGTCGGCGCCCCAGCCGTTGGTGGCCAGGCCGATGCCGTTCTTCTTCACGAAGTCCGGCTTGCCGGCGTAGAGCGCGAAGTAGTCACCGGTGGGGTAACCCTTGAGGTCCAGCTTGATGCCGGCCTTGCCCAGCGACTGCTGGAGCGACTCGGCGATCGCCTTCTCCTTGGGACGGTCGGCGCGGTAGGCCATCACGGTCTCGAAGCCCTCGGGCTTGCCACACGCGGTGAGGGCCTCCTTGGCCTTCTCCACGTCACCGGTGCCGGTCGGGTAGAGGTCCAGCTTCTTCCAGCCTCCGATCGACGGCGGCATCAGACCGGTCGCGATGTCACCGCCGGCGAACTCGCCGCCGTAGGCGTTCTGCAGGCCCACCCGGTCGGCGGCGAAGATGATCGCCCTGCGGCAGTCCACGTTGTCCAGCGGGGGAACGTTGGACATGATCGAGGTATACCAGGTGCGGGCGCCGGTGGGGTTGTCCGCCCGGGCCTTCAGCGCCGGGTCGCCCAGCACACGGCCGAGCGCGGCGGGCTGGACGCCCGAGCCGGCGAGGTCGATGTGCAGGTCGCCGGCGAGGACCCGGTTGTCCAGGTCGTCGGCGTTGACGCCGAGGGAGATCTCGTAGCTGTCCGGCAGCGCCTTGCGGATCGGGTCGGTCGCCGGGTCCCAGTGCTCGTTGCGGACCAGGGTGTACTGCTTGCCGGGCTCGACCTTGTCGAACTTGTAGGGGCCGGAGGCGATCACCTTCTCGCGGTACTTGACGCCGGTGTCCTTGTCCTTGGGGACCGGGATCGTGCCGGGCAGGGCCGCGAAGTTGTCGAAGCCCGCGTAGGCCTTCTTCAGGTGGAAGACGATCGTCTGGTCGTCCGGCGTCTCGATCGCGGAGTCGGTGTTGACGTCCGGGGTCTTGTAGACGCTCTTGAAGTCCTTCGGCAGGTCAAGCCAGTCGTTGAAGTACGTCGGGCCGTTGACCAGGGTCTCCTTGTCCATGGACCGCAGGACCGCGTACTTCACGTCCTTGGACGTGATCGGCGTGCCGTCCTCGAACTTCAAACCGGCGCGAAGCTTGTAGGTCCAGGTCTTGCCGTCGTCACTCGACTCGCCCAGGCTCTCGGCCAGGTCCGGGGAGAGCTTGCGGCCCTCGGCACCGGGGGCCGGGGTGTAGGTCACCAGCGAACGGCCGTAGATCCGGATGAGGTTCCAGGAGAGCGCGTAGTAGGTGTCACCGGGGTCCACCGAGTCCCAGTCCTCGGAGATGGCCATCTTCAGGACGCCACCCTTCTTGTCGGAAGGGTTGAACACCGCCTCGAGTCCGGCGTTGAACGCCTCCGCGGCCGCCGGCGCGCCCGACGAACCGTCGGCCGGCGTCGTCTCGCCGCCACCGCCGCCACAGGCGGAGAGCCCCAGGGAGAGAGCGGCACCCGCGGCCGCGAAGGCCACTGCGGATCTCTTGTTCATTTACTTGCACCCCTTGTTAATCCGGGAGGACGGGAAGTTGAAGGTCAACGGGACGTTTTCGGGTCGAGGGCGTCGCGCAGCCCGTCGCCGAAGAGATTGAAAGCCAGCACCGTGATGAAAATCGCCATACCGGGGAAGAACATGAAATGCGGCACGTTATAGAACTTCACCGCTTGTGAGAGCATGCCTCCCCAGGTCGCGGTGGGCGCCTGGATACCGACTCCCAGGAACGAGAGAGCGGCCTCGAACAGGACGTTCGTGGGAATGAGCAGCGTCGCGTAGATGAGGATCGGCGCGATCAGGTTCGGCAGGATCTCCCGGAACAGGATGTACGGTCCGCGGGCGCCCAGGCTACGGGCGGCGTCGACGAACTCGCGTTCCCTCAGCGACAGCGTCTGCCCTCTGATGATCCTGCCGATGTAGGGCCAGTTGAAGAAGCCGATCACGAAGATCAGCAGGCCGATGCGCAACGTGTCACCCGTCACGCCGAGGTTCTGTTCGAACTGACCCAGGACACCGACCAGGGCCATCGCGAAGACGAGGAGGGGGAAGGCGAGGAAGACGTCCATCGTGCGGCTGATCAGGGTGTCGACCCAGCCACCGAAGTAGCCGGCCATCACTCCCATGGCGGTGCCGATGACCACCGACAGCAGGGTGGCGAGGACCGCGATCAGCAGCGAGATCCGTGCTCCGTAGACCACCCTGCTGAAAAGGTCACGGCCGTTGACCGGCTCCACCCCGAACAGGAAGTCCCCGCTGATGCCCGTGCCGCCCTTGGGCGTCATGGTGGAGGTGTCGATCATCTCCTGGTGGAACTCGTTCGGCGGGTGGCCGAACACGTCCACGATCAGCGGAGCGGAGATCGCGGTGATGATCAGCAGGACGACCACTCCGGCGCCGGCGAGCGCGACCTTGTCGCGCTTCAGGCGCATCCATGCGATCTGCCCGAGCGATCGGCCTTGGATGGCTTTCACGCCCGCTCCCGCGAGCACTGCCTCCGGCGGGACCTCGGCGGTCTTACCGGGGGCGTCGAGCGGTGCGGTCATACAGTTGGCCCCCTGGATCCCAGACGACGTCGTCCGTTAACGCGTCCCCCGGGTCGGGGGTAGCGCGCCGTTAGTCTGCGGGCCGTTATTAGTGGTCCCGTGGGCAGAATCTATGGGCTGAACTGCGCTGACCAGTCCCCTGAGGCGCTATGTGGCTCAACTGTGATTCACGCGAAATTCATTTGTTTTGATCTTGAAGGTAATGTCCGGGCACCGTTCCGCTTCTGTCTCGGATTCGTGACATTGAAATGAGGTGGTTACGCAGCGTCACCCGATCCCGCGGCGCTTGAGGATGTCCTCGATATCGGAGAAGTCCTCATCGGCGGCCGGCTTCGCCGCGGGCTTCGATCCGGTGCCCCGGGAGACGGGCGAGGGCGCGGGGGTGCGCTTGGGGAGCGGCTGCGTGGCGGCCGTCGCACCGGGCGTCCCCGAGGTCACGGCCTCGCTCCGCGCCGGAGCGCCCGTGGCGGGCGCCGGGGATGTCCCGGACGCCGCGCCCTTGAGGCGGCGACCACGCATGAAACCGGAGACCAGGAAGAGCAGCACGGACAACCCGGTCACCGCCACCCCGGACCACACCACGGGGTTGAACACCAGACCGGTGAGGAATCCGCCGATCGCCGTACCGATCCGCCACACGGTCGGCAGCGCGCCGGTCAGGTAGGCGGCGATGGGCAACAGCGACCAGGCCAGGGCACGCAACCCCGCCGCGGCGCCCCGTCGCCGCATCAACAGGAAACTCAGCACCAGCCCCACGCCGGTGACACCGGCGCAGAGCGGCAACCACGCGATCTGTTCGTACGACATAGTGAATCGCCCCTCATATCGGCTTACCCGGATATCCATCCTGGCACGTCACATCGGGACGGGCCCTCCTTCCTAAGGAGGGATCACCCCCTAGGGGGTACGGCCCGGCCCGCGTAAAAGATCAGGGACACCTCCGTTGGGCCGCCTTTCGGAGAAGCCGTCCACCCGTCGGCTACCCGCTTGAGCCTTCTTCGTGGAGGGACCCACCGGCCGGGGAGGACCCGCCGGCGGGCGGCTCGCCGAGGGACAGCGAACGCAGGACCGCCACGTCGACCTCCAGCAGCGAGCCGACGACGAGGCGGCCGGGCGCGGGGGGAATCGGCAGCACGCTCGGCACCGCCACCACCCGGCAGCCCGCGGCGGTGGCCGACGTCACCCCGTTCGGTGAATCCTCCAGGGCGACGCAGCGGGCCGGATCGGCTCCCAGCAGCCGGGCCCCCATCAGGTAGGGCTCGGGGTGGGGCTTGGTCCTGGTGACGTGGTCGCCGGTGACCACGTGGTCGAAGTTGTGCTCGCCGATGCTCTTCAGGCACGCCTCGGCGATCGGCCGGGCCGAGGAGGTGACCAGGGCGGTGGCCAGGCCCTCCTCGCGCACCTCCGCCAGCAACTCCGAGGCCCCGGGCATCATCTCCACTCCACCGGAAAGCCTGGCGATCATGCCCTCCCGCATCCAGGTCTCCACCTCGGCGCGAGTGGCGTCTCCACCGGAGAGCCGCAGCATGTAGGCCGCGGTGACCGCCATGGAGCCGCCCACCGTGTTCTCCTGGTGGGCCTCCCCCCACTCGCCGCCGAGCCGTTCCATCACCTCGGTCTCCACCTGAAACCAGAGCTTCTCGCTGTCGACGAGAAGCCCGTCCATGTCGAAGAGGACAGCTTCCATTTCCCGTGAACCCTCCTGGCCGATCACATGTCGGTCATACATTGAAATAGTTGGCCTCGGGATGATGGACGATCAGCGCCGACGTCGACTGCTCGGGGTGGAGCTGGAACTCCTCCGACAACTCGACGCCGATCCTGGCCGGATCGAGCAGCACGTCGTTGACGATCTCCAGGGCGAGGCGCCGGGCGAGGCCCTCGTCGAGGTCGGCCTCCAGGCCCTTGCGCTCACCGTCGACGATGCGGCGCTTGAGCCGCTCCCACAGCGGAAGCGCGGCGAGTTCCTCGGCCTTGCTCTCCTTGATCGCCTCGATCGTCTCCAGCGCGTCGCGCCGGGTCTCCTCCTGACCGGTGGCGATGGGGAAGGTGAGCATGTCGACGAGGATGTCCTCGACGTTCATCCCCCAGCTGCCCGTCAGGTCCTCGATGAGGCGGAGTGCGATCTGGGCCTTCAGGTCGGCGGTGCGCGCCTGGCCCCGCTCGTCGATGGTGAGGGCCACCACGGCGGCGCCGTACTCGCGGACCAGGGTCATGTTCTTGTGGAAGCGCGTCTCGGGCCCGTCGCCCTCCTCGTAGTTGACCGAGTTGACGACCGCGCGCCCGCCGAGCATCTGCAGCCCGGCCTCGATGACCGCGGGCTCGGTGGAGTCGAGGACGACCGGCAGCGTGGAGGCGGTGGCGAAGCGGAACGCCAACTCCCTCATGTCGGCCACGCCGTCGCGGCCCACGTAGTCGACGCAGAGGTCGAGCATGTGCGCGCCGTCGCGGGCCTGCCCCCGCGCGATCTCCGAGCCGAGCAGCATCGCGCCGTTGGTTTCGATGGTCACCTGGGCGATGACCGGCACGTCGCGGCCGGCGTCGGCGATGGCCCTGCGGGCGCCGATCACCGCCGCCTTGACCTGGAGCAGGTCCTGGGAGGTCTCGATGATCAACGCGTCGGCGCCGCCGCCGACCAGGCCGGCGGCGTTGTCGTAGTAGGCGTCACGCAGCTGGGCGTACGGCTTGTGGCCGAGGGTGGGGAGCTTGGTGCCCGGACCGATGGAGCCGAGCACGAAGCGGGGGCGCTCAGGGGTGGAGTAGGCGTCGGCGGCCTCGCGGGCGACGCGGGCACCGGCCTCGGAGTACTCGAAGACACGCTCGGAGATGTCGTATTCGCCGAGAGCTGAAAGATTGGCACCGAAGGTGTTGGTCTCGACGCAGTCGACCCCCACCTCGAAGTAGGCCTCGTGCACGGCGCGGACGATGTCGGGGCGGGTGACGTTGAGCATCTCGTTGCAGCCCTCATGGCCCTGGAAGTCGTCCATGGTGACGTCGCGGGCCTGGAGCATCGTTCCCATCGCCCCGTCGGCGACCATCACGCGCTCGGCCAGGACCTCTCGGAAAGACGGGGTGCCGGTCATGGGGCAAGCGTACTGGGATCCGTCCGAGCGCTAATTGTCCTTGGTGACGACCGAACTCCTTGTCCGATTAATTGCGCTATTTTCCCTAATAATGCCCTATGCGCGGATAATAGATAATCGCACCCTCCCTATCGGTCCCTGCCCGCACGGGCGATTCCCCGGGGCACCCAGACCGTCTCCCCGTGGCCGGTGACCGGGAGCTCCGCGGCCGGTGACCGGGAGCCCCGCGGGGCCGTGCGAGGCTCGGCGTGTGACCGCGCGCGGACCACGACGTCCTGATCGTCCACACCGCGCAGGGAAGGTGACGTGAAGGCCCCCTCACCACATAGGCTTAGCCGGATAGGGCGTGAGATGAGAAGGAGGGGGCGCGTGATCGAGATCGAAGGCCTGCCCGAGCTCGTCGACCCGGTGATGATCGCCGCGTTCGAGGGGTGGAACGACGCGGGTGAGGCTTCGAGTGGAGTGATCGCGCACCTGGAGGACGAGTGGAAGGCGACCCCCCTGGTCTCCCTGGACCCGGAGGAATACTACGACTTCCAGATGACCCGTCCGATCGTCGAGATGGGTGAGGGGCTGACGCGCTCCATCACCTGGCCGACCACCAAGCTGTCGGTGGCCAGGCCCCCGGGCGTCGACCGCGACGTGGTGCTGCTGCGCGGCATCGAGCCCAACATGCGCTGGCGCGCGTTCTGTGAGGAGATCGTGCTGGTCTGCCGCGAGCTGGGAGTCGAACTCGCGGTTCTGCTCGGCGCGCTGCTCAACGACTCGCCGCACACCCGCCCGGTGCCGATCGTGGGGTCGGCGACCGACGAGGGCCTGGCCAGGGCGATCAACCTGGAGCTGAGCCGCTACGAGGGGCCGACGGGCATCGTCGGTGTCCTCCAGCACTCGCTGGGCGCCGCCGGACTGCACGCCGTGTCGCTGTGGGCCTCGGTGCCCCACTACGTGGCCCAGCCGCCCAACCCGAAGGCCACCATGGCGCTGCTCAGCCGGATGGAGGACCTGCTCGACATCCCGATGCCGCTGGGCGAGCTGGCCGAGGAGTCCCGGGCCTGGGAGCACGGCGTCGACGAGCTCGCCTCCCAGGACAGCGAGGTCGCCGAGTACGTCAAGGAGCTTGAGGAGCGCAAGGACGCCGCCGAGCTGCCCGAGGCGAGCGGCGACGCCATCGCCGCCGAGTTCGAGCGCTATCTACGCCGCCGCGACCGTGATTCCGACGGCTGAACTCACGGCGTACGGTTACCGTCGGACGCTCTTTTTCGCCTAGGTTGAATCCAGTTGATCCTGAGGCCGGGCACGGGCCGACAGCACTGATCGGGCGCGTCCCGGACCGCCGGGGACACCGGACGTCGGCGAATCCACGGTCAGGAAGGACACGGCCTCCCGCGGGGGCCGACGAACGACGCATCACTGTCACGACCATCTGTCCATGTGACTGCGCACGTGAGGGCGACCATGGCGACTCCCTATATCGACCCGCACCACAAGACCGCCGACCCGCACAGGAACGCGCAGGACGCGCGGCTCCGCGTCCTCGAACTGGCCGCGTTCATGAAACGCGAGGAGGCCGACGACGCCTCGCAGCCACGCTCCCGGGGCACCGCCTCCGGGCACGCCGTCGACATGTTCCTCGCCCTGCTGCAGGACCGGCTCCCGGTCTGGCGGCGCATTCTCGACGACCTGATGTATCTGGTCGGCAAGGGCCGGGTGAGCGAGAACCTTCTGCCCATCGCGCGGGCCGGCATCGACTACTACTGCGAGGTCCAGTCCGCGGCGCTGCCCGCCTTCACCTCCCCCTCGGTCACCGTCCGGTTCCGCGAGGCGATGCGCGACAGTGACATCGGCCCGATGTCCGAGATCGTCCCGCTCGCCACGTATCTCGCGGCCGAGCAGCGCGCGGGGCGCCTCTCCCCCGGGGTCGTCCCGGTCGCCAGCGCCAGGCTGCTGCTCGCCGGCTGCTTCCGCCACGCCTACTACGAGATGCTTCTCGGCCCCGACTTCCTGCCGTCGCGCGACGAGGTCGCCGAGGAGATCGTCCGGGAGCTGAGGCTGGAGCCCCAGCGGGCCTGATCGCCCCCTGGACCACCGGCGCCAGGTGGCCCCCGCCCGCGTCAGGACGCTCGCGCCCCGGGCGGTGCCGGGCGTGCCCCGGCACCCGCCGCCACGGACGTTCGGCGGGCCTGGCCGCCCCCCGAGGCCAGCGATGCCAGGCGGGCCTGGTCGAACCGGGCCCACACCAGCGCGGCCAGGTCGGTGTCCACCCCCAGGGGAGCGGCGACCAGGTCGGCGCCGGACGCCTCCAGGCGATCCTGGAAGAAGCCGGGAGCCAGGAGATAGGAGGCGAGCGCGATCCGCGGTGCGGGTCCCGAGCGCAGCCGATCCAGGGCCTCGGCGACCGAAGGGGCGCCCGTCGCGGCGAAGGCCGCGGTGACCGGGCGGGAGAGCCTGACCGACAGCAGCCGGGCCGCCGCCCGCACATCGGCGAGCGCGGCGGGATCGGACGACCCCGCCGCCCCCAGGATCACCGAGTCGGCCGCCCTCAGCCCGGCGGCGGACAGCCGTCTGGCGAGAACGGCGGCGAGCAGCGGGTGCGGCCCCAGCGGCGGCGCCACCACGGCGTCCGGCCTGGCCTCGGCCACCACGGAGGGCAGATCGATGTGGACGTGGTAGCCGCCCGCCAGCAGCAGCGGGACCACCACGACGGGGCCGGGCAGCCCGGGAAGCATGTCGGCCAGCAGAGGCGAGCTGATCTCCAGGAACGCCTGCTCCACCCGCGTGCCCCGGCGGCCCCTTCGCACCAGGTCCCGCAGGCCCGCCAGGGTCTCCTCTCCCCTGGAGCTTCGTGTGCCGTGCCCGGCCAGGACCAGCGTCGTCACAGGCCTTCGCCCCGGTCACAGGCGAGGCGGTAGCCGCGCTTGACGACCGTCTCGACGATCCCCGCGGGACCGAGGGCACGACGCAGACGGGTGATGGCCATCTCGACCGCGTGCTCGGCCGAGTCCCGCGACGGGCCGCCGGGGAGCACGGTCCTCAGATCCGAGCGGGCCACCACGTGTCCCGGCTTGTCCGCCAGGCGCTTGAGGACCGCCATCGGCGCCGGCGGCAGCGGCTTCAGCTCGTCGTCCACCGCGACGGCGTGGCCGCGAATCTCCAGCTGGTGGCCGCCCGCGACCAGGCGGGTGACGCTGTGCTCGGGCAGGTGCCTGGCGAGGGCACGGGCCAGCGTGCCCAGGCGGGAGCGCTCGGGCTGCACGGTGGGCACCCCGCGCGCCTCCAGCGGCCCGGCGGTGACCGGGCCCACGCAGGCGGCGACGACCGGCCCCGCGAAGGCCGCGATCAGCGCGTCCTCCAGGCCGTCGGCGCGGGCGGAGTTGAGCATGGCCAGCACGGCCGGGGCGCTGGTGAAGGCGACCGCGTCCACCCCGCCGGAGATGGCCTGGCTGACCAGCCGCCGCAGTGGCGAGACGTCGCGGTAGGGCAACCACCGGTAGACCGGCACCTCGATGACCTCCGCGCCCGCCTCGCGCAGCGCGGCCACGAAGCCGGTCAGCGGCTCCCCGTGCAGTTGCACGGCGATGCGGCGCCCGCGAAGGTCCTGGGCGAGCAGGTGCTGCTTGACCTCCTCGCACGACTCCGTGGGCGGGGTCCAGTGGTCGGTCAGGCCCGCCGCCCTGACCGCCCCGCGCGCCTTGGGGCCGCGGGTCAGCAGCCGGGCCGAGGTCAGGTGCTCGGAGAGGTCGCCGGAGAGCCCCCAGCCCTCGGCCGCGGCCATCCAGCCGCGGAAGCCGACACCGGTGGTGACCACCACGTCGTCGATCGGGGCCGACAGGCTGGCACGGGTCGCGGCCAGCAGGTCGGCGTCCTCCGCCAGGGGAACCAGCCGGATCGCCGGGGCGCGCACCACCCTGGCGCCCCGGCGTTCCAGCAGTGCGCAGAACTCCTCGCGCCGCCGGGTGGCGGTGACCCCGATCGTGAACCCGGCCAGCGCGTCAGGCGCGGTCTCGGGGGAGCCGACGGGACTTTCCAGAACGGCCATGCTCATCTGTCGTTCACCACTTCTCGCTCGATGTTTCCTCGGTATCCGGCCGTTCGCGGCCCCACGCCGTACCCGCCCGCCCTCACCTGGAGCCCACCTCCACCGTCGTGCCGGTGACGCGGATCGGATAGGTCGGCACGGCCACAGCGGGATCGTCCAGGCACACCCCTGTCACGAGGGAGAACACCTGCTTGTGCATGGGGGAGGCCACCACGGGCTCCGCGGACCTGGTGCCCACGATCCCCCGGGAGAGGACGTGGGCACCGCTGAACGGATCGAGGTTGCCGATCGCGAACAGGGAGCCGTCGAAGGCGCGGAACAGCGCGATCTGCCTGTCGCCGACGAGCGCGCACGCTCCGCGCTCGGGCAGCAGGTCGGTGTAGGAGCAGACCGGGGTCCAGCGGATCGTCTCCAGGTCTTCTCGCAGTGCTGTCATCGGTGAAGGTCTCCTCTCCTCGGGTCCTCGGGGTGCGACGGTGACGGGCCGGTACGGGGGTGCGGGACAGGGGGCAGAACGGCCGGAGACGACTCAGGAACGGACGACCTCCAGCGGGATCAGGATCGGTTTCACCTGGTCGCGCTCGGTCTCGAAGGCGATGGACGGGTCCGGGGTCCCGGGGGCGTTGACGAAGGAGACGAACCGCCGCAGCTTCTCCGGGTCATCGATCGTGGCACGCCACTCGTCGGCGTAACCGGCCACGTGCCGCTCCATCTGGGCCTCCAGGTCGGCGCAGATCCCGAGGGAGTCGTCCAGGACGACCTCCTTGACATAGGCCAGGCCCTGGGCCTCCAGCCAGGCGGAGGTGCGCTGCAGACGGTCGGCGGTGCGGATGTAGAACATCAGGAACCGGTCGATGACGCGGACCAGTTCCTCGGTGCTCAGGTCGGAGGCGAACAGGTCGGCGTGGCGCGGGGTGAAGCCGCCGTTACCGCCCACGTAGAGGTTCCAGCCCTTCTCGGTGGCGATGACACCGAAGTCCTTGCCGCGGGCCTCGGCGCACTCGCGGGCGCAGCCGGAGACGGCCGACTTCAGCTTGTGCGGCGAGCGCAGGCCCCGGTAGCGCAGCTCCAGCGCGATGGCCATGCCCACGGCGTCCTGCACCCCGTAGCGGCACCAGGTCGAGCCGACACAGGACTTCACCGTGCGCAGTGCCTTGCCGTACGCGTGCCCGGACTCGAAGCCCGTGTCCACCAGACGCCTCCAGATCAGCGGGAGCTGCTCCACGCGGGCCCCGAACAGGTCGATCCGCTGCCCGCCGGTGATCTTGGTGTAGAGACCGAAGTCGCGGGCCACCTCGCCGATCGCGATGAGGCTCTCCGGGGTGATCTCCCCGCCGGGGATGCGCGGCACCACCGAGTAGGTGCCGTTGCGCTGGATGTTGGCCAGGAAGTGGTCGTTGGTGTCCTGCAGGGCGGCCTGCTCGCCGTCGAGGATGTGGCCGTTGCCGAGCGAGGCGAGGATCGAGGCGACGACGGGCTTGCACACGTCGCAGCCGCGTCCGGTGCCGTGCCCGGCGATGAGGGATGAGAACGTCGTGATGCCGCGCACCCGGACGATGTCGAACAGCTCCGCCCTGCTGTACGCGAAGTGCTCGCACAGCGCCTTGGAGACCTCGACGCCCGAGGAGACGAGGATCTGCTTGAGCGTCGGGACGCAACTGCCGCAGGTGGTGCCCGCGCGGGTGCACGCCTTGATGCCCGGGACGTCGGTGAGGCCGTGCTCGGCGATGGCCTCGCACACCTGTCCCTTGGTGACGTTGTTGCACGAGCAGACCTGCGCGTCGTCGGGGACCTCCATGTTCGCCGGGCCGCCGGTGAACAGCAGCTCGCCCGGCGAAGCCGGCAGGTCACGGCCGACGAAGGGCTTGAGGGTGTTGTACGGGGTGGCGTCGCCGACGCAGATCCCGCCGAGCAGGGTGCGGGCGTCGTCGCTGACGAACAACTTCTGGTACACCCCGCCCACCGGGTCCATGAAGGTCACGTCCAGCGCGCCCTCCATCGCGCCGAACTGGGCGACCTCCACACCGAGCAGCTTCAGCTTGGTCGACAGGTCCGCGCGGGTGAAGACCGCCTCGCCTCCCATGATGCGGTCGGCGGCGACCTCGGCCATCGTGAAGCACGGCCCCGCCAGCCCGTAGACCATCCCCTCGTGCAGGGCGCACTCGCCGACCGCGTAGATCGCCGGGTCGCCGGTGCGCATCCCGTCGTCCACGACGATCCCGCCGCGCCCGCCGACGTCCAGGCCCGCCTGCCTGGCCAGCTCGTCGCGCGGCCTGACGCCCGCGGAGAAGACCACGATCTGCGCCTCGACGGTCTCGCCGTCCGGCTTGACCAGCCCCGCGACCCGCCCGTCCGGGCCCGCGACGATCTCCTTGGCCCCCGCCTCGGTGTGCACGCTCAGGCCGAGTGCCTCCACGTGGCCGCGCAGGACGGCGCCGCCCCCCTCGTCGACCTGCCGGGGCATGAGCCAGCCGCCCATCTCCACGACGTGCGTCGCCAGGCCCAGGCCCCGCAGCGCGTCGGCGGCCTCCAGCCCCAGCAGCCCGCCGCCGATCACGACGCCGCTCGTCGCGCCCGAGGCCGCCTGCCTGATCGCGTCGAGGTCGTCGATCGTGCGGTAGACGAAGCAGCCGTCCAGCTCCCTGCCCGGCACCGGTGGCACGAACGGGCTGGAGCCGGTGGCCAGAACCAGCACGTCGTACGGTTCGCGGTGCCCGTCGGCGGTGGTGACCTCACGCGCCTTTCTGTCGATGCGCACGACCCTGGACGACAGCCGCAGCACGACCCCTTCCGGCGTCGGATAGGTGAGGTCCTCGATGCTCGTGCCCGCCAGGTAGGAGGTGAGCGCCACCCGGTCGTACGCCGGCCGGGGCTCCTCCCCCAGCACCGTGATGCCGCCCGCGAAGCCCTTGGCGACCAGCGCCTCGATCAGCCGGTGCGATGTCGGTCCGTGTCCTACCACGACGAGCCGTGACATGGCCGCGCTCCTTTTCCCGTACGCTCCGCTGTCGTCTTCCCGGCCGGCCGCTCCTTGGGACCGGTCGTGGTGCCGCTCTCTCCCGTCCGCCGGGCGGCGGGCGGCGGGGCCGTCCTTGCCGAGGTCGGGACGCCCTGGCGTGAGGCGATGATGGTGGTGGTCTCGTCCACCGCGACGTTCTGGCCGTATCGCGGAGCGCGGCGGGGGCGGTGCGCCGTCGTCCCAGCCTTCACACGTGTCCGGGGGTGAAGTGAGACCGACATGGATCCGATGGTGCTTTCAGGTGGTTTCACGGCGTGGTCTCCTCTGTTACCGATGTGCTACAAGCCCCTAACCGCGTTCACATACGCGATGAGGCCGATGTGAGTTGTCCGTCGGCAGGGCCGGTGCCGGATGTGAGCGAAACCGGGTGCCTGTCACGCCGGCGATCACACGCGCGCCGCCGCCAGGCTCGGCACCGAGCCCGCGGTACGCAGGTAACAGGCCCAGGTGATGACCGCGCACACCATGTAGAAGGCGGCGAAGGAGGCGAGTGCGGCGCCCGCTCCCCCGGTGGCGGCGATGGAGCTGCCGAAGCCGCGGTTGATGAAGAACCCGCCGAAGGCGCCGATCGCGGAGATGATCCCGATCGCGGCGGAGGCGTCCCGCTTCCCGACGGCCACGGCGGCCTCGTGGGCCTCGGTACCCACCGCGAGGCCCGCCACGGCCTTCGCCCGGAAGATCGCCGGGATCATCCGGTAGGTGGAGCCGTTACCGATGCCGGTGGTGGCGACCAGGAGCATGTAGGCGCAGAAGAACAGCACGAAGGCGTGCTGGGACAGGCCCTGCCAGACCAGCGCCGCCGCACCCGCCATCGCGGCGAAGTTGACGAACGTCACCCGCGCCCCGCCGAGCCGGTCCGACAGCCAGCCCCCGATCGGGCGGACCAGCGAGCCGAGCAGCGGGCCGATGAAGGCCAGCGCCACCAGGGAGGCGTTCTCGGGGAACTGGCTCTTGATGAGCAGCGGGAACGCGGTGGCGTAGCCGATGAAGGAACCGAAGGTGCCGATGTACAGGACCGACATGATCCAGGTCTGGGCCCGGCCGGCGACCTTCAACTGGTCCGCGGGAGCGGCCTTGGCGGAGGTCAGGTTGTCCATGAAGAAGTAGGCGCCGATCGCGGAGGCCAGGATGAACGGGATCCAGAACAGTCCCGCGGCGGCCAGGCCGAACGCCCCGATCACCAGGGGCATGACGAGTTGCACGGAGCTGACCCCGATGTTGCCGCCCGCCGCGTTGAGCCCGAGCGCCGACCCCTGCCTGTCCTGGGGGTAGAAGTAGGTGATGTTGGCCATGCTGGAGGCGAAGTTGCCGCCGCCCAGTCCCGCCGTGGCCGCGATGAGCAGGAACACCCAGTAGGGGGTGGCCGGGTTGCCGACCGCGACGGCGAGCAGCACCGCGGGCACCAGCAGGAGCAGGGCGCTGGCCACGGTGAAGTTCCTGCCGCCGAACCTGGCCGGGGCGAAGGTGTAGGGGATGCGAAGCGCCGAGCCGATCAGGTTGGGCAGGGCGACGATCCAGAAGAGCTGGTCGGTGGAGAAGTCGTAGGAGCCGAGTTGCACGGCCACGATGCTCCACACGGTCCACAGCGTGAACCCGAGGTGCTCGGCGAAGATGGAGAAGACCAGGTTTCTGCGGGCCACCTTCCTGCCCTGTCCCTGCCAGAAGCCGGGGTCGTCAGGCCGCCAGTCGCTGATCCAGGGTTTGGCCATCGCTTGTTCCTCCTGCGGTTTCCGGGGCTTTGATCCCGAAACCTAAGAGGACGGCATTACGCACATTTACTATCTGTGATGGTGCGCCGGTTACGTGTAACTAACCATGGAAATACGCAATGCACAGGTCGCACTTTCGCAACATCCCGGAAACACGAAGGGTGGAGGGCAACGATTGAGTCAGGGCGGCAACGGGAATCGTCTTCGATATCCGTTCTTCCGCCTCGGGGAGTGTGCGTGGCCGTTCAGCCGATCCGACTGTTCACCGATCCCGTGCTCCGCACGGCGTCCGAGCCGGTGACCACCTTCGACCGCGAGCTGCGCGGCCTGGTCAGGTCGCTCCAGGCCACGATGCGCGCCGGCGCGGGCCGCGCGGGGCTGGCCGCCCCGCAGATCGGCGTCCCGCTCAGGGTCGTCGTCTACGAACTGGACGGCAAGTCCGGCCATCTGGTGAATCCGCGCCTGGAGCTGTCCGAACGGAAGATCGTGGCCGACGAGGCCTGCCTGTCCGCGCCGGATCGCTGGTGGCCGCTGGAACGCTCCTACATGGTCACCGCCCGGGGGCGCGACATGTTCGGCAAACCTGTCACCGTCCGCGCCCTGGGCATGCTCGCCCGCGTCCTGCAGCACGAGGCCGACCACCTCGACGGCACCCTCTTCGTCGACCACCTCCCCGAGGAGGATCGCGAGCGCTTCCTCGACTCCATTTCGTGACTTGCGCACCACCGCGACCTCGGATAGGATTGCATGGTTGCAGTCGTAGCTCTCAGTTTAGCCTTATCATCTCAAGCGCTTATGAGAAGTCCGCCGACAGCGGACGTTACACAGTTTCTCCGGATGGTTTCCGCGGGTGCATAGTAGGGTCCGCAACGCAGCCCCGTGCCGCCGACCTGGTGGTTCGGTGAGGCTCCCAATGAGGAGAAGTAGTTTTGTCTGAGGGCACCGTTAAGTGGTTCAACGCCGAAAAGGGCTTCGGATTCATCGCACCGGATGACGGCACCGCCGATGTCTTCGTGCACTACTCGGCTATCAACTCCGGCGGCTACCGCAGCCTGGAGGAGAACCAGCGTGTCAGCTTCGTCACCACGCAGGGCCAGAAGGGCCCGCAGGCCGACCAGGTTCAGGTCATCTGATCTGGTTTGACCTCAAAGGCTTCAGACTGAGCCCGCACCGCTCGCGCGGTGCGGGCTCAGTCGTCTCTAACACGCAGTCGTCTTCGGGGCGTGGACGACCCCCGAAGAGCCGTCGGCCCCGGCCGGCAGGTTCGACCCACCGCGCGCGGCGTGCGTGGACGGCTCCCGAGGAGCCGTCGGCCCCCTAGAGTTCGACCCCGAGCAGCGCGTCCACGGTCTTCCTGACGAGGCCCGGCGCGTCCGGTTCGCCGCCCCCCTCCGACAGGGCCCGCTCGGCCCAGTCGTCGACGGCCGCGAGAGCCCCGGGAGTGTCCAGGTCGTCGGCGATCCGGTCACGCACCCTTTCGAGCACCCCCTCCGCGCCGGGGCCCGTCTGCAGCCCCGCGGCCGAGCGCCAGCGCGCCAGCCGCACCTCCGCCGAGGCCAGCTGCTCGGAGGTCCACTCCCAGTCAGCGCGGTAGTGGTGGGCCAGCAGGGCCAGCCGGATGGCCATCGGGTCGCTCTCCCGGCGCAGGCGGGAGACGAAGATCAGGTTGCCCTTGGACTTCGACATCTTCTCGCCGTCCAGGGCGACCATGCCCGCGTGCACGTACGCCCTGGCGAAGGGCCACTCCCCACAGGCCACGTGGCCCTCGTGGGCGCCACACTCGTGATGCGGGAAGATCAGGTCGGAACCGCCGCCCGCGACGTCGAAACCACTGGACAGGTTCGCCAGGGCGATCGCGGTGCACTCGATGTGCCAGCCGGGCCTGCCCACGCCGAACGGGGAGGACCAGGACGGCTCCCCCGGGCGCTTCGCGCGCCAGAGCAGCCAGTCGAGCGGATGCTTCTTGCCGGGCCGGTCCGGGTCTCCCCCGCGCTCGCCGAACAGGGCGAGCATCCGCTCCTCCGAGTAGCCGGAGACGGCGCCGAACTTGGGGGCCGCGGCCACGTCGAAGTAGACGTCGCCGTCGAGCTCGTAGGTGGCGCCCTTGTCACGCAGCGACACGATCAGGTCGGCGACCTGATCGATCACCTCGGTCACGGCGACATAGTCGCGCGGCGGGAGGACGCGCAGCGCCTCCATGTCGGCCCTGAACAGCTCGATCTCGCGTTCGGCCAGGTCACGCCAGTCGACGCCGGTCCGTTCCGCACGTTCGAGCAGGGGGTCGTCGACGTCCGTGGCGTTCTGGGTGTAGTGCACCTCATGACCGGCGTCGCGCCAGGCGCGGTTGACCAGGTCGAAGGCGAGGTAGGTGTTGGCGTGGCCCAGATGGGTGGCGTCGTAGGGCGTGATGCCGCAGACGTACATCCGTGCCGTGGGGCCCGGCTTTGTGGGGCCGACCTCTCCCGCGGCGGTGTCGAACAGCCGCAGCGGCACACCGGCACCGGGAAGCCGAGGAACCTTCGGCTCAGACCACGATCTCATAAAATGAAGCCTATCCAGCAGATAGAGCACCCCGGTTGGCGCGGGGTGGTGGGTATACGGGCACTCACCTCAACTCCGGAAGCCGACCGGATCATTCCGTGAGGATCTCGCGGAAGGCGCCGGGATCGCGAGGGTCGGCGGTGAAGTCGTAGCGCACGCCGCCGGGCGCCAGGGCCAGCAGGGTGACGGACCCCGAGGCGAAGGTCCGCCCGTCGGGCAGCTCGTGATGGACGATCATCGTGCGGGGGTCCTCGGAGGGAATCCCCGCCCCCGTGGCGAGTTCCCGCCACTCCTCCCAGGGGCCGTCGAGCTTCGAGGGACGGCCTGCCCCGGCGAACAGGGGGCGGAAGAACGCCACGCGCTCGTTCTCCTCACCGCGCTCCCATCCGCTGTTGACGATCATGTGGGTGCCCGGGGGAAGGTCGTCCCTCTCCAGGGTGACCCCGTTCCAGTGCCACAGGTGAGCCCCGCTGAGATCGGCTCGTAGCAGGTGGAAGGGGTCGTAGTGACCGAGGTCACCCTCGACCGGCCGGCCTCCGCCGGCCGCCAGGAGGGCCAGGTCGCCCCGCGAGCGGCGGGTCTCCTGCGGAGCGAGCACGCCGAGCCCGTTGAGGAGGGCGCCGACCCGCCGGGCCCCGGGGTCGACGGCCAGCCAGGTGCCACCTCCCAGGAGGTCGCACCCGCCGATCAGGCCTGGCCGGCTCTGTGGCCAGTGCCGGGCCGGGGGAACCCAGGGACGGGCGGTGAACTCGTCGCGCACCCCGACCACGATCAGGGGGATCTCGGCGCTCGGATCGATACTGACGACAACCGTGCACATGCCCGGAGGCTACGCCCTCGCGGAAGGCGGGCGCGGACCGGGGTCACGTGCCCGCGGGAAAGCCAAGGTCACGGGCGTCACCGCGCGAGGGCGGCGAACCGCCTCAGATCGGTGGCCAGGGGATGGCGGGCCAGTCCTTGGAGGGCAGGGGGTGCAGGCCGGTGTCGAGGAGCCTGCGGACCCGCGACCAGGTGGCCTCGACCTCGTGGAGCGTGAGGAGCTCGCGGAGACGGCGGCCGAGGCGGCCCTGCTCCAGGTCGGCCTCAAGGCGGGTCAGGATGTTCATCGCCTCGCGGGACAGGGGCTTGCCGCGCCACTGCCAGAGCACGGTGCGGAGCTTGTCCTCCGCGGAGAAGGAGACCCCGTGATCGACGCCGTAGACGTGGCCGTCGGCGAGCGGCAGCAGGTGGCCTCCCTTGCGGTCGGCGTTGTTGACGACGGCGTCGAAGACGGCCATCCGCCGCAACGAGGGCTGGCGGCTGCGGATCAGCACCATCAGATCGATCTCGGGGTCGGTGTCGATCCACAGCTGGCACATCCCCGGGCCGAAGGGGCCGTCGCGGTAGACGGTGGGCGGCACGATCCGCCAGCCGGTCGCCGCGGAGACCTCGTAGGCGGCGACCTCGCGGGCGGCGAGGGTGCCGTCGGGGAAGTCCCAGAGGGGACGTTCGCCCCGTACCGGCTTGTACACGCAGGCCGCCGAGAGCCCGCCGAGCCGGACCGAACAGTAGAGCGTCATGTTGGTCGCCTCGACCAGGCGGCCCGCCACGTCCAGTTGGCCGTCACGGAGCAGACGCATCGCGGTCTCGTCGTCCAGCCCCGCGGCCGGCGCCGCACTCAGCGTCGGCTCGCTCTCAGCACTCATTCGCCTCCTCCAGCAGATGAAGCGCTATTACCCCGGTAACCGTTGAGCCGCACACAAATATGCCCCTCGGGATCGAGAGGCTGGGCGCAGAGCGGGCAGGGCGGGCGACCGGCGGCGACGAGAGCCATGGCCCGCTTGGTGAAGGCCCTCGCGGCGCCGGGACTGATGTGCACGCGCAGCACCGTGGGCTCGACGAGCGGGGGCGGCTCGAACTCCTCGTCCCCCGCGACGGCCTCCTTGGCCTCGATGACCACCTGGGCGGCCTCGGAGTCCCAGGCCAGGGCCATGACACCGACGCGGAAGTCCTCGCTGATCGGCACGTCGAGGGGGGCGTTGTCGGTCAGCGCGGCCGGGGCGACGGCGGGGACGGCGGCACCGCCCTCACCTCGCCGCAACACCTCGTCGAGCAACTCGTCGAGGCGGTCGGCCAGCGCCGCGACCTGGAACTTCTCCAGCGCCACGGTGGTCAGCCTGCCCTGGCCTCGCGCCTGCAGGAAGAAGGCTCGTGATCCCGGTTGCCCCACGGCACCGGCCACGAACCTCTCAGGTGGATCGTAGTCGAAGACCGGCATAGCCTGACCCTACGTGGTTCCGGATCCGCCGCCGACTGCGGCATCGCTCCCGGTGGGATTTTCTCCCCCCTCCGCACCTTCCGAACCCTCCGGAAGGCGCAATCCGGCCACATCTCCCCCCAGGTCGTTGAGTCTGAGGACGAAGGGACGCAAGGGGGTGTAGCGAATGGCGGTGAGCGACGCCGGATCAGCGGTTATCCGCTGGAACTGGTCCAGATGGAGCCCCATGGCATCGGCCACGATGGCCTTGATCACATCTCCGTGGCTGCAGACGAGATAGACCGCCTTCGGACCGAGGCGCTCGTTCCACTCCCTGACGGCCGCCACGGCGCGGTGCTGGACGGCGGCGAGGGACTCTCCCCCGGGGAAGGTCACCGCGCTCGGGTGGGCCTGCACGACCGGCCAGAGGGGATCCTTGACGAGTTCGGCGATCGGGCGGCCCGTCCAGTCGCCGTAGCGGCATTCGCCGAAGCGCTCGTCGGTCAGCACCTCCGCCTCCCGCCGTCCCCCGGCGACCGCCTGCGCGGTCTCCTGGCAGCGTTCCAGCGGGCTGGAGACGATCGCGTCGAGTTCCAGGGAGGTGAGCCGCGCGGCGAGCGCCTCCGCCTGGGCCCGCCCGGCGTCACTGAGGTGGACATCCGGGGTCCAGCCCGCGAGGACCGGACCGGTGAGGTGGGTAAGGCCGTGTCTGGCCAGCAACAAGGTCGTCACGCGGGCAAGTCTTGCAGTCCTCGCTCCACTACTTTTAAGTGGCCGGGCGGTAATCTGGCCGGATCATGGAGCAGCGCTATGTGGGCCGGAGCGGCCTGTCGGTGTCCCGCCTGGGCCTCGGGACGATGACGTGGGGACGTGACACCGGCGCCGAGGAGGCCGCGGCGCAGCTCCGCGCGTTCGCCGAGGCCGGTGGCACGCTCATCGACACCGCCGACGTCTACACGGGCGGCGACGCCGAACGGCTGCTCGGGCGGCTGTTGCGCGACTCCGTACCGCGTTCCGAGCTGGTGCTGTCCACCAAGGCCGTGCTCACCCCGGCCGGGCGCAGGCCGCGCGACGCCTCCAGGAAGCATCTGGTGGCCGCGATCGACGCCTCCCTGACCCGCCTGGGCGTGAACGAGGTCGACCTGTGGCAGCTGCACGCCTTCGATCCCGACGTCCCGCTGGAGGAGACGCTCGCGGCCGTGGACGCCATCGTGTCCTCGGGGCGGGCCGCGTACGCCGGGGTGTGCGACTACGCGGGATGGCAGCTGGCGACCGCCGCCGTGGGGCAGCGGGCGGTTCCCGGCAGGGTGCCGATCGTCGCCGCACAGGTCGAGTACTCGCTCCTGGCCAGGGAGGCCGAGCGCGAGCTGATCCCCGCCGCCGAGCACGTCGGCGCGGGGGTGCTCGCCTGGTCGCCTCTCGGGCGTGGAGTCCTCACCGGGAAGTACCGCACGGGCATCCCCGCCGACTCCCGGGCCGCGACCCCGCACTTCGCCGACTTCGTCACCCCCTACCTCGACGAGCGGTGCCGCCGGGTGGTGGAGTCGGTGGCGACCGCCGCCGACGGGCTCGGCGTCTCACCGCTGTCGGTGGCCCTGTCGTGGGTACGCGACCAGCCGGGGGTGTCTTCGGCCATCGTCGGCGCCCGCACCCACGCGCAGCTGTCAGGGGTCCTCCAGGCCGAGGATCTGACGCTGCCCGTGGAGATCAGGGAGGCACTCGACGACGTGTCCGCCGACTGAGGAAGGGGCCGGGACGCGGGTGACCCACCGCCAGAACCGAACGAGAATTCATCTCGCGTATCACTAGTCGATACCGAATGGAAACTTTTCGCGGAAAAAGCGGGTCTCCCTACAAAACTGTCAGACAGGTGGCGGGGGCACCCGGATGTCGGTGAGACGCCATGGTCGATGTCCACTCCGGGGCGAAGGAGACGAGTGCGAACTGCGATGGCGGCAGGCGTTCTGGCGCTGGCGCTGGGAGGTGGGCTCCCTGCGGTCGCGATCGTTCCCGTGAGCGCCGAACGGGCGAGCGCCGTCCCGCGCGTGGACGACTGTGATCACGGAGGACTGCTGGGCACCGTGACCGGCGGAGTCTGCCGGGTCGTGGACGGCGTCACGAAAAAGGTCGAGGGCGGTGTGGACGAGGTCGTCGACGGTCTGGAAAAAGGGGTGGACGACCTCGGAAACCGCCTTGACGACACCCTCTCCTCATCCTCCCGCGGAGACTCCGGCCAGAACGACGCCGAGACGGACACCCCGGCACCGGCCGCCTCCGCCTCCAGGAACCCGCCACCCAGCACGCAGGGGAAGAAGGAGCCCTCCGGTGACGCGCGGACGCCCCGGCCCCAGGGGGTCGACGCCTGCCGGTCCGCGGCGGCCTCCGCCACCTGCGCGGACCCGTCGGCGACCACCGGTGCCCGGGAGCCCGACCAGGCCGCCTCGCCCAAGGCGTCACCGAGCCCCAGTCCCTCCGCGAGCCCTTCGGCGAGCCCTTCGCGGCGTGAGGAGGTCCCACCCGCGCGCAAGAGCCCGGTTCCCGTGCCGACCGGCCAGGCGTTCCCTGAGACGGAGACGTTCCTCCCGGATGACAGGAGACCCACGACCGACGTGGGTGAGCCGGTGGATCCCAAGCCGTCACCCGTGATCGACGCCGAGGCGCCCCGGGTGGAGCTGCTGTGGCCCGCCCCGGTGATGGAGAAGCTCCAGCGGCAGATGCCCGACGCGCGGCCGGTGAAGCCCAGCCGGTCGTCCGACACCGCGGGCACCGTGCTCACCACGGCGGTGCTCATCTCGGCCATCCTCGCGGTCCGCCTGCTGTACAGCAGGCGGAGGATCAGGGAGTCGATACCGTTCGAACCGGCCCCTCCGGGACGCCAGCGGGTGGCCTAGCCCCGACGCCCCGGCCCGCGCGGCTCACATCGTCATCCCACGACGCCCTACGCCGCCGGGCAGCGGCTCCCCGCCGTCCCGGCGGCGGGGAGCACCCCGGCCGGTCATCGCCCGCCGGGGCGGAAACCGCTCAGCCTCCAATGGCGTGGACGCCACCGTCGACGTGGACGATCTCGCCGGTCGTGGCGGGGAACCAGTCGGACAGCAGGGCGACACACGCCTTCGCCGCCGGGATCGGGTCGTTGATGTCCCAGCCGATCGGGGCCTTGGCGGGCCAGCTCTCCTCGAACTCGACGAAGCCCGGGATGCTCCTGGCCGCCATGGTCTTGATCGGGCCCGCGGCGACGAGGTTGACCCGGATGCCCTTCTTACCGAGATCGCGGGCCAGGTAGCGGGAGCAGGACTCCAGGCCCGCCTTGGCCACGCCCATCCAGTCGTACACCGGCCAGGCCTTCGTGGCGTCGAAGTCGAGACCGACGATCGCGCCGCCCTCCTTCATGAGCGGGAGCGCGGCCACCGCGAGCGACTTGAACGAGTACGTGGAGACCTGGACGGCGGTCGCCACGTCCTCCCAGGAGGTGTTCAGGAAGTTTCCGCCCAGGGCGGTCTGCGGCGCGAAGCCGATGGCGTGCACCACCCCGTCCAGGCCGCCGAGGTGCTCGCCGACCCGCTCCGCCAGGGAGTCGAGGTGCTCCGTGTTGGTGACGTCGAGCTCCAGCACCGGAGGCGGCTCCGGCAGGCGCCTCGCGATCCGCTCGACCAGGCTGAGCCGGCCGAACCCGGTGAGCACGATCTGCGCGCCCTCCTCCTGGGCCAGCTTGGCCACCGAGAAGGCGATGGAGGCATCGGTCAGCACCCCGGTGACGAGAAGCCGCTTGCCTTCGAGAATTCCCACGTCAGTGCCCCATTCCAAGGCCGCCGTCAACGGGGATGACGGCCCCCGTGATGTAGGCGGCGTCCTCGCCGGCCAGGAACCTGACCACACGCGCTATCTCCTCCGGGGCCGCGTAGCGGCCCAGGGGAATGTTCTTGCGGATCTGATCCTGGTACGCCTCGTCCAGCTCGGCCGTCATGTCGGTCTCCACGAAGCCGGGGGCGACCACGTTGACGGTGATGTTGCGCGAGCCCAGCTCCCTGGCGGCCGACCGGGCGAAGCCGATCATGCCGGCCTTGGAGGCGGCGTAGTTGCTCTGCCCCGCCGAGCCCAGCATGGCGACCACCGAGGAGATCAGCACGATGCGCCCGCGCTTGAGCCGCAGCATGCCGCGGGTGGCGCGCTTGGCGACCCGGTAGGCGCCGGTGAGGTTGGCGTCGATGACGTCGGTGAAGGTCTCCTCCTTCATCATCGGCAGCAGCGTGTCCCTGGTGATGCCCGCGTTGGCGACGAGCACCTCGACCGGGCCGTACTCGGCCTCGACCTTCGCGAAGGCGGCGTCCACGTCGGCCGTGCTGGTCACGTCGCAGCGCACGCCGAAGAGGCCCTCGGGGGGCTGTCCGGAACGGTAGGTCACGGCGACGTCGTCGCCTGCCTGAGCGAGTTCGCGGGCGATCGCGAGGCCGATGCCGCGATTGCCGCCGGTTACGAGAACAGATCGTGCCATGGTCAGACGGTATCGGCTACCCGGGGGTAACCCCCTTGTCCGGGAAGGACAAGATCACAGGGCTAGGATCGTTGACATGCGCCAGATCGACTCCGACTTCCTCGCCCTGCCGCTGCGCCGGCTCGCGGACGCGGCCCTGCAGCGCGCCCGGGACCTGGGCGCCGAGCACGCCGACTTCCGTCTGGAGCGCGTCCGCGGGGAGACCCTGCGCCTCTCCGACGCGGCGCTGGAAGGTTCCATCGACGCCGACACCCTCGGCTACGCCGTACGGGTCGTCAAGGACGGCACCTGGGGCTTCGCCGGAGGCATCGAGCTCAGCCCCGAGGCGGCCGTCAGGGTCGCCGAGCAGGCGGTGGAGGTGGCGGTCGTCTCGGCGGCGATCAACCGCGAGCCCGTCGAGCTGGCGCCGGAGGCGGTTCACTCCGACGTCACCTGGGTCTCCTCCTACGAGGTCGACCCGTTCGAGGTGCCGATGCGCGACAAGGCGGCACTGCTCGCAGGCTGGTCGGGCGACCTGCTGCGAGATCCCGGGGTGGACCACGTCCAGGCGTCGCTGACGCAGGTCAAGGAGCAGAAGTTCTACGCCGACACGGCCGGGACCTCCACGACGCAGCAGCGGGTGCGCGTCCATCCCCAGCTGAGGGCGACAAGGGTGCTGGACGGCCGCTTCGACTCGATGCGGACGCTCGCCCCGCCCGTCGGCCGGGGGTACGAATACCTCACCGGCACCGGCTGGGACTTCCCCGAGGAGCTGGCGCGTATCCCCGGGCTGCTGGAGGAGAAGCTTCGGGCACCCTCCGTCGAGGCGGGACCGTACGACCTGGTGATCGACCCGTCGAACCTGTGGCTGACGATTCACGAGTCGGTCGGGCACGCCACCGAGCTCGACCGCGCTCTGGGCTACGAGGCGGCGTACGCGGGGACGAGTTTCGCCACCTTCGACCAGCTCGGCACGCTGGTGTACGGCTCGCCGCTGATGAACGTGACCGGTGACCGCACCGTCGAGCACGGCCTGTCCACGATCGGCTACGACGACGAGGGGGTGGCGACCAGGGAGTTCGACATCGTCTCCGGCGGCATCCTGGTCGGCTACCAGCTCGACCGGAGGATGGCGCTGCTGAAGGGCCTGGGCGCTTCCAACGGCTGCGCCTTCGCCGCCTCCCCCGGCCACACCCCGATCCAGCGGATGGCCAACGTGTCACTGCGGCCGGCGCCCGGCGGTCCCAGCACCGAGGAGCTGATCTCCGGCGTCGACCGGGGCATCTACGTGGTGGGCGACAAGAGCTGGTCCATCGACATGCAGCGTTACAACTTCCAGTTCACGGGCGAGCGGTTCTATCGGATCGAGAACGGCAGGCTCGCCGGGCAGCTGCGCGATGTCGCCTACCAGGCCACGACGACCGACTTCTGGCGCTCGATGGCGGCGGTCGGCGGGCCGCAGACGTACGCGCTGGGCGGGGCGTTCAACTGCGGCAAGGGGCAGCCCGGCCAGGTCGCCCCGGTCAGCCACGGCTGCCCGTCGGCGCTCTTCCGGGGCGTGCGCGTCCTCAACACCGTCCAGGAGAGTGGCAGTTGAGCACGCGCGGCGAGTGGGCGGAAGACGGTGCCGGCCATGGGGTCCGGCAGGAGAGGAGCGGGATGACTCCCCAGGAGATGATCGAGAGGGTTCTTGAGCTCTCCACGGCCGACGACAACGTCGTGATCGTGGACGAGGAGTCGAGCGCAAACCTGCGTTTCGCGGGCAACACCCTCACCACCAACGGCGTGTCCCGCTCCTCGCAGCTGACCGTGATCTCCATCGTGGGCCGCGGTGTGGGCGTGGTGTCGCGGGCGGCGGTCCGTCCCGAGGGGCTCGACGACGTCGTGGCCGCCGCCGACCACGCCGCGGAGGACGCGCGGCCGTCCGAGGACGCCCGGCCGCTGCTGGAGGGCGCCCGCTCCGCCGACTGGGACGCCCACGCGGAGCCGACCTCGATCGGGGTCTTCGGCGCCTTCGCCCCCGCCCTGGGCGAGGCCTTCGCCACGGCCGAGGCGGGCGGGCGCAGGCTGTACGGATTCGCCGAGCACACCGTCACGACGACCTTCGTGGGCACCTCGACCGGCGCCCGGCTGCGGCACACCCAGCCCACCGGCCGTCTGGAGCTCAACGCCAAGTCCTCCGACCTGCGGCGTTCGGCGTGGATCGGTGTGTCCACCCGCGATTTCTCCGATGTCGACGTGGCCGCCCTGGACGCCTCGCTCGCCCAGCGCCTGGAGTGGGCGAAGAACCGCGTCGAGTTGCCCGCGGGCCGGTACGAGACGCTGCTGCCGCCGACGGCCGTCGCCGACCTGATGACCTACATGTACTGGACGGCCGGAGCGCGCGACGCCCTGGAAGGACGTACGGTCTTCTCCAGGCCCGGTGGCGGCACCCGTGTCGGCGACGTCCTCTCCGAGTCGCCGATCCGCCTGTACAGCGACCCGGCGGCGCCGGGCGTCGAGTGCTCGCCGTTCGTGGTGGCGCACGCCTCCGGCCGGGAGAACTCGGTGTTCGACAACGGGCTGCCGCTCGCCGCCACCGACTGGATCTCCGGTGGCAGGCTGGCCAACCTGCTGCAGACCCGGCACTCGGCCGAACTGACCGGCCTGCCGGTGACCCCGACCGTCGGCAACCTGATCATGCGGGGGCCCGAGGGCGGGCGGTCGCTGGAGGAGATGATCGCCTCCACCGGGCGCGGCCTGCTGCTCACCTGCCTGTGGTACATCCGCGAGGTCGACCCGCAGACGCTGCTGCTGACCGGCCTGACCCGCGACGGCGTCTATCTGGTGGAGAACGGCGAGGTCGTGGGCGAGGTGAACAACTTCCGCTTCAACGAGAGCCCGGTGGACCTGCTCCACCGCCTCACCGAGATCGGCGCCTCCGAGCAGACCCTGCCGCGCGAGTGGAGCGACTACTTCAACCGCGCGATCATGCCTCCGATCCGGGTGCCCGACTTCAACATGTCGACGGTGAGCCAGGCCAGCTAGGCCCCTCTCCCCCGCCCGCTCCGCACCGGCCGTTCAGCGCTGGAGGAGCGGGATGGTGTGCACCGTGTCCCAGCGCCGGCCCGCCACCACGCGGGCGGTGGCGTCGGTGAGGTCGTAGACGACCGACCAGCGGGTGTGCGCCTGAGCCACCCGCTGGAGCAGGCCCATCGCATCACGCCAGTCCCGGGTGGCGGGCAGCCCTTCGGCGAGCGTGCGGTAGCGGGGGTCGGCCCGGCGCTGGGAGGCGGAGGTGCCGGTCATGCCGATGTTGGTGAGCATGCGGTCGTCGATCACGTTGAGCCTGCCCCCGGCGTACTCCACGACGGCCGACCTGCCCGCCGCGTCGGCGATGAGGTAGTGGACCTGCGGCCCGATCGTGAAGTCGACGTCGTAGCGGCGCATGATCGCCAATGCCTCGTCCACGGTCGCCGCCTTGTCGAGCATGATCCTGATGACGCGCACGCTGTTGACGTCGGGGCGGTCGGGAGAGGAAGGGGGGAGCCCGCCCTCCGGCGACGTGGCCATGCCGATGGCCAGGCCCTTCTCGTTGACCCCGTCGAAGGGGGCGAGCACCGCGTGGGCCATCCTGCGGCGGGCGGGCGCGGCGGACAGGTCCGGCGGGGTGGAGCCTCCGATCAGATGGAACAGGTCGACGACGGAGACCGAGGCGTAGCCGTCGGGCGGGGCGGCGTGCACGATCAGCGCCGGGTTGGGGTCCCAGTCGAAGTTTCTGCCGAACAGCGGCCGGTCGCCTCCGAGGGCGAACAGGGAGCAGGCCCAGCCGTCGGCGCGTCCGGCCAGTTCCTCCTCTCCGAGGGGCGCCTCGCGGTCGTAGGAGCCGTGGAAGGTCATCTCGTACAGCGGCAGATCGTCGATCTTGCGGAGACTGCCTATCGTCCGCGCGACCTCGGTGGCGCTCTGGCGCAGCAGCGCCTCCCCCTCCGTCCCGGCCCGCGGCCCGGCGCCGGCGGAGGCCGAGGGCGCGCCGGCGGTGGGGGTGGCCGGCGAGGCGGCCCCGGTGGTGGCGGGTGCGCCGCCCGTCGGGACGGCGCAGCCGGCGGGGAAGGTCAGCACGGCGGCCAGCGCGGCACACACCGCCGTCCCCGCCGCACCGCGCGGCCTTGCCGTCCGCGCGGTTCGGGTCTTTTCCATTCACGCAGTCTGCGTCACCGGGGAGCCGTCGTACAGGCTCAGTCGTCCTCCAGGCGAAAACCGATCTTCATGCCGACCTGGAAGTGAGCGATCTCCCCCTCCTCGATGTGCCCCCTGATCTCGGTCACCTCGAACCAGTCGAGGTGACGCAGGGTCCGGGATGCCCGGCGGACCCCATTGCGTACGGCGGCCTCGATGCTCTCCCCCGAAGTGCCGACTATCTCGGTCACCCGATACGTTCGATCTGTCATCCTCTGCTTCTTCCCGGAAAGCCATGATTACATGACCGTTCGCGCCCAGCCCATATGAGGCTTAGATTGGGAATCGTGAAGGGATGGCGCAGACGTCCGGTGGTTCATCAGGTGACGGACGCCCAACCCTCGTTGAGCGCCGACATCGGCAAGCGCGAGAAGAGTTACTTCATCAAGATGGGGATCCGGCTGATCTGCCTGGTCCTCGCCTTCACGGTGCCCGCTCCGATGCCCGTCCGGCTGCTGCTCTTCGCCGGGGCGATCTTTTTACCATACATTGCAGTGATCGGGGCCAATGGGCCGCCGCGCGGGGTTCCGCATACCTCTGACGTGGAAGATTCTGGACAAAGTCAGATTCCACGCCACCGACGCGAGATCGGGTCGTGACTAAGTCTTGACGCATCCCAAGGGTAGTAGGTGTACGCTTTAGCCAAGTGCCCTGGTCCCCCGTCGGGGCACTGTTGCCGGCGTTCCGGGCCCCCGTCGGAACGCCGATGAAGCGACGCCGGGTGGTTTGCCCCCGTAACCACCCGGCGTCGCCCTTTTCTCAGAATTTAACAACACGCTGCCTTTTCTTTGGCGTTATTTGTCGCCCAGTGTCTCGGTTGTCGCCTGCTCCCAGTTGCGCGCCAGCACGGTGAGTCTCTCCACGATGTCCGGCGGCGCCGTGCCCGCCCCCTGGGCCACCCCGAGCAGATAGGCCGTGAGCGGCGCGGCCGGCCGGGCCACCCCGTGGGCGACCTCCCTGGTCAGGTCCAGCACCTCGTCACGGTCCACCGTCGCGGGATCGATGCCCAGCTCCTGGCAGACCAGCGCGGTCCATTCCTTCAGCACGTTCAACTCTCGCTCCTTGTCCTCGGTCGCGCCCGTCCCGGGCCGTCGCCGCTCTCGCGCCCATCGCCGGAATCCGCGCCTTCGCCGCCGGGGCCCGGCCCCACCGTCCGCGCCCGCCGTAGGTCGTCCATGGTGTCGCAATCGAACCACGGCTGCCCGGTGAGACGAACCGTGACCGGACGGAGCGGGGCGAGCAGCCCGTGCAACGACCGCCCCTCGTAGCGGCCGAGCGCCCGCCTCAGGCTCCGCGTGTGCCACACCCCGGCGAGCCACTGCTCGCGCCCGCCGTCGTCGAGGAGCACGGCCCCCGGCCCGCTCGCCTCCGCGGCACCCGTCCCGGCCGCGCCCAAAGGTGCCTCGTCCACCGCCCCTGCGGCGTCCAGCAGCGCCCGCACGTGCTCGGCGGTCAGGAACGGGAGATCGGCCGCGAGCAGCACCACCCATGGCGCCTTCACCTCGGCCAGGCCGGTCCGCAGCGCCGGGACCGGGCCCCCGCCGGGCGGGTCCTCACGCCGGAAGATCGCGTGTGGCAGGCCGGGGCGGGGTGGTCCGACGACGATCAGCCGTCCCGCCCCGGGCACGGCGGCGGCCACCGACTCGACCAGCGGGCGGCCGAAGACGCGCAGGCCCGGTTTGTCCCGTCCGCCGAGCCTTCGCGCGAGACCGCCCGCCAGGACGCAGGCGTCGTGACGTGCGGTCATCGGACACCTCCGGGTCTTCTGGCCGGGACGTCAGCCGCCGATGGCGGACATCGGGCGGGACGGCTGCAGGAAGGTCGGATCGTCGATGCCGTGGCCGGCCTTCTTGATCCGGACCGCGGATCGCCAGCGCTCGGCGAGCTCGTCGTCACCGGCGCCCGCGCGCATCGCGGCCCTCAGGTCGGACTCGTCCGTGGCGAACAGGCAGTTGCGGATCTGGCCGTCGGCGGTGAGCCGTACCCGGTCGCACGCGCCGCAGAACGGGCGGGTGACCGAGCCGATGACCCCCACCCTGGCCGGACCGCCCTCGACGAGGAACACCTCGGCGGGGGCGCTGCCGCGCTCCGCCGAGCCGGCGTCGGTCAGGTCGATGTCGGCCTTGAGCGTGGCGAGGATCTCGTCAGCCGTGATCATGTTCTCCCTGCGCCAGCCGTGCTGGGCGTCCAGTGGCATCTGCTCGATGAACCGGAGCTCGTAACCCCGCTCCAGGCAGTAGCGGAGCAGCGGCACGGCCTCGTGGTCGTTGATCCCGCGCATCAGCACCGCGTTCACCTTGACCGGGCGCAGCCCAGCGGCGTCGGCCGCCTCCAGCCCTTCCAGGACGTCGGCCAGGCGGTCGCGATGGGCGAGCCTCTTGAAGGTCTCGCGGTCGAGGGTGTCGAGGGAGACGTTGACCCGGCGCAGACCCGCGGCGGCCAGGGAGGCCGCCAGTCGGCTCAGCCCGATCCCGTTGGTGGTCAGCGAGACCTGCGGGGCGGGGTCGAGCGCGGTGGTGCGGCTCACGATCTCGACCAGCTCGCGGCGGAGCAGGGGCTCGCCACCGGTGTAGCGGACCTCGGTGATGCCGAGCCGCTCCACCCCGATGGTGACCAGCCGGACGATCTCGTCGGCGGTCAGCAACTCGGGTTTCTGCAGCCATTCGAGCCCTTCGGGCGGCATGCAGTAGGAGCAGCGCAGATTGCATCGGTCGGTGAGGGACACCCGCAGATCAGTCGCCACGCGTCCGAAGGAATCCTGCAACACGGACGCCACCTCTCAGTTGCTCACCTGCTGGAACAAAGGACCAGCTTACGGCCGCCCTCTCTTCCGGCCCTCAACGGGCCTTGTTGTCCCAACATCACCGTGTGACGGTTGATTCCTGACACCCAAAATGATCATGATCTCGGCGCCCGATAAAATGAGTGGGATCTCATGAGGAACGTGGGCACACTGAATCTCACAACCAAGGAGATCATGATGCCGAACCACCCCGCACCGAACCTGGTGTCGTGGGCCAGCGAGATCGACGAAGGTACGATCATGCAGGCCGCGCGCGCCGCCCGCCTGCCGATCGTCTCCGGACACGTCGCCCTCATGCCCGACGCGCACGTCGGCATCGGCGCGACGGTCGGATCGGTGATCCCCACCGAAGGAGCGATCATCCCGGCCGCCGTCGGCGTCGACATCGGCTGCGGAATGGTCGCGACCGAGACCACGCTCACCGCCGCCGACCTCCCCGACACCCTCGACGCCCTGATGCCGCTGGTGGAGCGTCGAATTCCCGCCGGTGTCGGCAAGGGCCACGACGACCCCTCCATGGACCGCGCGCTCGGCGACCTCGGCCGCCCGCACACCGTCCTCACCTCTCAGCAGGAGAAGAAGGTGTCCCTGCAGTTCGGCACCCTGGGGTCGGGCAACCACTTCGTCGAGGTCTGCCTCGACGAACGTGACCAGGTCTGGACGGTGCTGCACTCGGGCTCACGCGGTATCGGCAACCTGCTCGCGACCAAACACATCGTCGGCGCCAAGAAGCTGATGAGGAAGCAGATGATCGGCCTGGAGGATCCGGACCTGGCCTACCTGGTGCAGAACACGCCGGAGTTCACCGCCTACATCGAGGACATGCTGTGGTCGCAGCACTACGCCATGGCCTCGCGCGCCCGGATGGACAAGGTGCTGGGCGAGGCCCTGTTCCGGGTGGTCGGCAAGGGCCGGCGGCTTCGGACGATCAACTGCCACCACAACTTCACGCAGCGGGAGACGCACGACGGCAAGGACCTGTGGATCACCCGCAAGGGAGCCATCAAGGCCGACACCGGCGACGAGGGCGTGATCCCGGGCTCCATGGGGACGCGCTCGTACGTCGTGCGCGGGCTCGGCAACCCGATGTCCTACAACTCCTGCTCCCACGGAGCCGGCCGCAGGATGTCGCGCAGCCGGGCCAAGCGCGAGCTGACGGCCGCCTCCCTCACCGAGGCGATGCGCGGCCGCACCTGGAACGCGGACCGCGCCGCCGCCCTGGTGGACGAGCACCCGCAGGCGTACAAGTCGATCGACCAGGTGATGGCGGACCAGAAGGATCTGGTGGCGGTCCAGCACACGCTGCGCCAGGTGTTCAACTACAAGGGCTGATCCTCTGCCCGAGGAGCTCCGCCGCCGGCCACGGGCGGCGGAGCTCCTCGTTCGCCGGCTCCCCAGCCTGCGCCCGCCTCAGGGAGGCGATCGCTTTTGGGCCGGCGATGGCGCGGTGACCCGTTAGGAGCCGTTCGAGGCCCGGGTCGTGTGGTCGAGCTTCGGGGCCGGTCCGCCCGGCGCGCCTTCGAGCGCGGCGCGGTAGACCGCGAGCGTCTCGTCGGCCGCGCTGCTCCAGCTCAGGCTCTCCTGGACGAACCTCTCCCCCCGGGCGCCGAGCGTACGGCGCAACTCCGGATCCGTCATGATCTCGATCACGGAGCGGGCGATGTCGCCGGGGTCGGCGCTTCGTACGAAACGGACGGCGGGCCGGTCGGGGTCGCCGAGGAAGATGCGCGAGAACCCGTCGCCGAGGATCGTGGGTCTGGCCAGGGCCATCGCCTCGGTGGCCACCAGTCCGAACGGTTCGAAAAGTGAGGGGAAGACGCAGGCGTCGGCCATCTCGTAGAACTCCAGGAGTTCCTTGCCGTCGACGAACCCGCCGGACATCAGGACACGCCCGTCCAGGCCCGTCTCGGCGACGATCCGCGCCACCCCCGCGTCGTCCCCCTCCCCCACGATCACCAGGCGCAGGCCGGGGACGGCGGGCGCGATCTTCCGCATGGCCTCCAGCAGCGGATAGACGCCCTTCTGCCGTTCGATGCGGCCGACGAACAGCAGCACCGGGTCCCCGGCGGCGATGCCGAGCCTGGCACGCAGGGCGGCGGCTCCCGCGCGAAGCCCGTCGCGGTCGAACGCGGGGTCGGCGAGCACCCGTTCGTACGTGCCTCCCAGGTGCACGACGTCGATCGGCGCCCGGTTCCAGCCCGCGGCGGCCAGTTCCGCGCGCACCTCCGGGGTGGCGACGACGACCCGCCGGGAGATCCGCGCCAGCCACCGCTCGATGGCGGCGAACACGTTCAGCGGGTCGGTGATGGTGCGCTGCGCCGCGACGCCGTACTCGGTGGTGTGCACGTGGAAGACGACCGGCAGCCGCAGCACGTAGTGGCAGAGCAGCCCGCACAGGAAGTTCGTCGAGTCGTGCACGGCGACCAGGTCGGGCCGCTCGCCTTGGCCCGCGCGGCGCAGCCGCAGGAAGTACCGCCAGTTGCTGACCACGACGTTCAGCGCGAGCAGGGCGAACTCGGCGCCCCGGGTGCGGTTGAGCCGCCGGCGGCGGCCGATCGCGCCGAGGACACGGCCGAGCGGGCGGTAGACGGTGACGCCGTCGCCCCGTTCGTGCACGGGCTGGTGGCCGTCGTTGAGCGTGAAGACGGCCAACTGGTGGTCACGGGCCAGGTAGGGCGTTATCAGCTCGACGTAGCGGCCGAGCCCGGCGGTGATGTTCGGCGGATACTGGTTGACGACGTAGGCGATCCTCATCGATCGGCCTCCTCTGTGGGTGGGGTGACCGCCGCCGGGCCGTCCGGCCGGTACACCCGGCCGGCGGCGGTCGCCACGACGGACACCAGGATGAGATTGCTGAAGGCGAACGCCACCAGCCCTCCGAGCAGCCCCCACCAGGCGATGCACACCGCCTGGCAGACGAGCGCGGCGGGCGTCCCGGCGGCGAGACAGGCGATGAGCACCTTGGCCCCCCGCACCCCGTCCATCGACAGGGCGACGAAGTAGAGGTTGAAGACGGTGTGCGCGCCGATGCCCACGGCCGCCAGCGCCATCAGCCCGACCGAGTACGGGTACTCCTCGCCCATCACGAGAAAGAACACCAGGCTGGCCACGAAGGAGAGGACCGCCGCGGCCCCCGCGACAGCCGGCGCGAGCCGCGCGACCCTCCGCATCAGGGCGGGCTTGGCCGTCGTGGCCAGCATCGGCAGCAGCACCAGGCCGATCCCGTCGATGAACACCACGCCGAGCAATCGCTTGGGGAAGCCGTTGTACAGGGAGTACACGCCGACGTCGGCCTGCCCGGCCCAGTGGTTGAGGAAGATCACGTCGATGCCGAAGAGCACGGCGGTGAACGTGGCGATGACGGTCACGTACGCGCCGTGCCGGTAGAGCGACCTCGCCAGGGCCGGCGACCAGGAGCGCGGCGCCACCTCGAACCCGGCCACGGCCATGACGGCGAAGACGAGGTTCGTCACGATGAGCGCGCCCAGGTAAACCTCGGCGTTCCCGATCCCGAGCACGAGCAGGCAGTACGTCGAGGCCGCCAGGTAGACGACGGCGACGGCGAGCTTGAGCGCGGCCACGAGCCTGAACCTCTTCAGCCCGCGCAGGAAGCTCTCGGTGAGCTGGTTCACGGTCATCGACAGCGCCAGCGCCAGGCCGAAGGCGAGCGTACGGGTGTCGACGCCGAGCGCCGCGGTCAGCAGCGGCGCGGCCAGCATCCCCACGGCGAACAGGACCGTCCCGAGCACCAGGGTCGAGAAGAGCGCCGTCGTCACCAGGGCCGGCCGGTCCGCCGGTTCGGCACGCGGCAGTTCCTGGAACATGACGTAGTTGAGGCTGGTGAGCATGGCGACGGTGGCGATCAGCGCGATCGACAGGACGACGGTGAAATGACCGAACGCGGCAGCACCGATCCCCCTGGCGATGACCAGCGTGGTGGCCGCCGCGGTGCCGCTGGCCAGGGTGCTCACGAGCGTGGGCCCGGCCGCCCAGCGGTGGCCTTCGAGGACCCGCGCGAAGCGGGCGCGCACGTCCCCTGCCGGTCGCGAAGGCGTCACCGGGCCAGCTCTGCGTACGCCGCCAGAGTGCGCTCGGCCGTCCGTGCCCACGTGTACCGCTCGCGGACGTGGGCGGCGCCGCGCTCACCGAGCCGGGACGCGGCCCGCGGGTCGTCCAGGCACCGCAGCAGGGCCTCGGCCAGTTCCTCCGGCGAGTCGTGCCCGCACCGGACCGCGCCGTCCCCCGCCACCTCCGGGGAGTAGCCGGGGCCGACGACCACGGGCCGGGCCAGTGCCATCGCCTCGATCGCGACCAGGCCGAACGGCTCGTAGGTGGACGGGAACGCGCACACGTCGGCGGCCAGGAAATGGGAGAACACCTCGGCGGAGCTCAGGAAACGGTACTCGGCGATCACGTGGCGGCCGACGCCCGTCTCGTCGATCAGCCGTGCCACCTGTGCGTTCTCGTCGGTGCGTGGGGCCTGCGCGCCGATGAGCACGATCCGCACGTCGTCGTGCTTCCCGACGATCGGCTGAGCCGCCCGGATCAGCGTGCGGACGCCCTTGTGCGGCGACAGCCGGCCGGCGAACACCACGAGCCGTCCCTCCCCGCCGGGCAGGTGGCGGCGCCGGATCTCCGTGCGGATCCGGTCGCGCTCATCGCCGGTGAGCCCGGCCAGCCGCAACAGATCGGGGTCTTCGAAGCCGTGCGGGATGACCCGCAGCCGGTCGGGCGGCCATCCGCACGCCACGAGATCGTCGCGCATCCCGACGCTCGGCACCACGATCAGGTGTGCCATTCGTGCCTGGACCGTCTCCAGCGCGGCGATGCCGGCCGCCACCACGGATCGGCGCCGGGAGGGGACGGCGTTGAGCTCACGGGTGTGGACGTGGAACACCACCGGGGTGCGGGCGAGCACCCGGCAGAGGATCCCCGCGACGCAGCCCATCCAGTCGTGCACGACGACGACCGACCCCGAACGCCCGGCGCCGGCCTTGAGGATGCGGGCCGTGACACGCACGTTGAACACGAGTATCCCGATCATCCTGGCAAGGTGCAGGACGGCCGCCGGTGCCCGGGTGGTGTTCCCGGCCCGGCCACCGCCAAAGGTGCGCACCCTGTGCAGGGTGACGTCACCGATCCGCTCGGTCCGCGGCGCCCTGTGCCGCGCGGTGGCCCCGAACACCTCGACGGGCGTGCCGAGATGCCGCATGGCGGCCATCATCCGCTCGGTGTAGCGCCCGAGCCCGCCGACGACATCCGGCGGCACCTCGGCGCAGACGACGTAGACGGGGCGCGGCCGGGCCGTCAGCTCTCCCATCGGCCGCCGGCCTCCGTCTCTCGCAGGTATGCCCGCCGGGCGAAGTCGAGGTCGGCCCGGGTGTTGACGCCTCGCGCCTCGTCGGGATCGTCCACCGGCACCACGGTCAGCGGCCGGTCGGCGACCTGCGACAGGTAGGGAAGGAACGGCAGGAAGTTGACCTCGCCGGTGACGGCGCCCGGGGCGGCGTCACTCAGATAGCGCGCCCACTCCTTTCGCAGCCCGTCCGTGCCGAGGCAGAACACGCCGACGTCGCTGAGCCCGCCGGGGCGGCACTCGTCGCCCTCGCGCGACTGCCGCACTCGTACGAGCGCGGAGCGGGCGACCTCGTACTCGACGTAGGGATCCGCCATCGGCACCAGTGGAATCGTGAGCCCCGCCCCGCGGTGGGCGGCCACGACGCGGCGGACGGTCGCCGGGGACAGGTTCGCCTGGTCACCCCAGACCACGAGGATCGCCTCGTAGGGCTCCCAGTGCGAGGCGGCACCGAAGATGGCGCCTCCCATGCCGGTCGGCTCGTCCTGGACGCTCACCGAGACGGCGCCGCTCGCGATCTCCTCGGCGGCGAGCTCCCGGAACGGGGCCTCGCCCTCAGGGGAGAGGACGACGTGGACGTGCTCGACCCGGGACCGCAGCCGCCGGTGGAGCAGGTGCCAGACGGTGACGCCGTCGGCGATCTCGACCATGATCTTCGGGATGCCGAAACCGAGCCGGGCGCCACGCCCCGCCGCCGGGATCACCGCGCAGACGCGCTCACTCACCGCTGCTCCTGGGGGAAGAGGGACACGATCTCGTCGAGATCCGATACGGCGATCGCCCCCGCCGCGGGCTCGGCGGCGTGGACCTGGAGTGTCACCAGCCCGGCGCCGACCGCGGACGCCACCCCGTGTGCGGAGTCCTCCACGGCTACGGCGTCGGCCGGGTCGACGGCCCATCGACGGCAGGCATACGCGTAGAACCACGGATCGGGCTTGCTCACCGTGACGTCGTCGCTGGTGAGCACGGCCCGGAAGTAGCCGCCCAGGGAGCAGGCCGCGAGGACCCGCTCGACCGAGCCGCGGCTACCGCTGGTGACCAGGTACGCCGTGCGACCGTCTTCCGCGAGGCGCCCGAGGAGACGGCGGGCACCGGGCAGCACGGTGACCATTCCCGCCTCGACGTACTCGTGGTAGAGCCGCTGCTTGCGCCGGGTCAGCCGCTCGGCCGCGACGGCGTCGCCGGGAATCAGGCGCGACGCCACCTCGGCGGTGCTCGCGCCGGTGTGGGCGGCGTACCGGAATGAGGCGAGCGCGTCAGGTGCGATCTCCGCGATCGCCTGGTGGAACGCGGCCTCGTGCGCCGGGCAGGAGTCCACGATCGTGCCGTCAAGGTCGCACAACCAGGTCCGGCGGCCGACCACCACGCCGGCCTGCGACGGGGTCACTCGGCTCCCGCCAGCGCCGCCTCGCCGCAGATGGCCATCAGGGCCTCGACCGTACTGCGGCCGCCGTGCACGCCCGGACGGCCGGGATCCTCCACGTCGGCCGTGACCCACCGCGCCCCGGCCCATTCGCCGCGGTCGGCCACGGCTCGCGGCACCGGGGGCATGGGCGGCAGGTCGTCTGACGGCGAAGCGGGGCTGGGGCACAGGACATGGGTGACGGTACGCCGTTCGTTGCGGGGGTCACCGAGGTAGGACAGGGTGAGGTCGACCAGGTCGGGCGCGGTCAGCCCCTGAATGTCGTGGTCGTTTCGGGTGTTGACGACCAGCACCTTGGCCACGGCCCGGCTCGCCGCGATCGCGTCCGTGACGCCCGGCGTCAGATAGCTCGGCAGGAGCGACGAGTGCGGGGTGCCCGGTCCGTACACGAGGAGGTCGGTGTCCCTGATCGCCTCCAGCGCCTCCGGGCTGGGGGTGACGTCGGCGCGGTGGCCGGCCAGGACCTCCCGCACCCGTGTGGCGGGCAGCGCCTCCAGCTCGGCCCGCAACCGGTGGCCGATCGGCTGGCGGAGCAGGAACAGGTCGGTGATCACCTCGCCGTCCTGCGGCGCGACGATGTCGGCCTCGTCGGCCAGCAGGCGGCCGTCCCGCTTGAGCGCGGCGAGAAAGGCGTTCTCGCCGCCGGTCACGTTCAGCAGCCGGACCGGGGAGCCGAATGTGCGGGCGCAGGAGCGGACGGCGGCGTTGAAGTCCTCCCCCATGCGGAGATAGGCGCCGGCGAACACGAGGTTGCCGAGCGCGCAGTCGCCCAGGTCGATCCCGTACGGCTCCGCGCCGAGCCGGCGCGCGAACAGGCGCAGGTCCCGCGTGATCTCCTCTCTGGCCTCCGGCCGCAGAGCGTCGAACGGCCCGCCGGAAACCGGGCCGGACGGCGCACGGCCCGCGCGCCGCCCGGACGAGGCGATCTCGTCGATGAGGTCCCCGAGGCGTTCCGGCGTGATTCCGGCCGGCAGCCGATGTTCGAGAACGGACATCAGCGCGGCCTGCCGCGGATCGCCACGGTCGAGGTGGAGCAGGAGGTTCTTGCGGAAGTCGGAGGGGCCGAGCATCCCCGGGAGATAGCGTCGCAGCGCGCCGGTGGACAGCCCGTTGTCGTACCCGTTGATCACCAAGGCCAGGTCGAGCCCGGGGATGCCCAGCAGCCGACGCGCGATGCTGGCCCCGCCGCGCCCGCCGCTGAACATGGTGACCGCGCTCAGGGGGCCTGGACGAGTGCTCATCGGATTTCCTCCGTCACACGGGATGCCACCGACCGTCGCGGCGGCGCCCCTACCGGGGCCGTCGCGCGCAGGACGCCCCGGCGCAGCAGCCAGTTGCGGTATCCCACGTAGCCCACGAACAGCGCCCGGTCCCACGCCCCCTTCCAGAATCGCCACCCGCGACGGCCGCCGCCGCGCTGCCTGTGCTCGATGGGAAGCTCCATCCAGGTGTGGCCCAGTTCGGCGACCCTCGCCGTGATCTCCGTCGAGCAGTTCATCCCACCGGACTCCAGGGGCAAGGCGCGGAACAGCGGGCCGCTCACCACCTTGAAGATCGAATTGAAGTCGCGGTAGCGGGTGCGGAGCAGGATGTTGCTGACCGCGCCGCTGGCCGCCGATCCCCACCGGTACGGCAGGCCGTCGGCCTTCTTGATCCGGGCGCCGGAGAAGGCGAGCGCCTCACCGGCCTGGATACGCGGGATGAACGCGTCGAGATTGGCTATCGGGAACTGGCCGTCCGAGTCGAGCAGCACGACCCAGTCCAGTCGGGTGTGGGCGATCGCGGCGGCGATCGCGGCGCCCGCGCCCCGATTACGGTCGAACGAGACGACGACGAGTTCGGGGCAGTCGGCCCGCAGTGCCGCGAGGATGGCTCCGGTCGCGTCGCTGCTCCCGTCGTCGCACACAACGATCTCCCACGCGCCGACCGCCGGGTGCCGCTCAAGGTAGTCGCGCCACTCCGTCACCGCCGCTGCGATGTTGTCCGCCTCGTTGTACGCGGGTGCCGCCACAGAGATGTCGATGCTGCGGGCCTCGACATGCGTGTTCGGCAAATCTCACCTCCCGGAAGGGCTTCAGATGCGGGCGTGACGGCCATGACGAGCCGGGGCCGCCGGAGCCGGTTACCGGACCGCCGTGAGCTCCCCGGCCCCCAGCAGGCGGGTGATCCAGCGATCCAGGGGAAGCAGGTTGATCCCGACGGCGAGCGGAACGTGCGCGAGGGCGAACAGGATGGTCGCGCCGTACGAGATCGGACCGCCGGTGAACAGGTTGATATGGGGAGCGTCGATGACCTCGGGAATCGCCACCGGGTTGACGGCGAACCACATGAGGTCGAGAAACCCCGAGAACAGGATGACGACGCCGGTCGCCATGATTTTCAGGCAGCGACCCGGACTGCCGCCCCCAATCCGGTAGGCGGCGGCGACCGTGAGGATGATCGCCGGATAGAGCAGCAGATAGAGGTGCGTGTAGAAACTGTCGCCCTGCGTGCGCGCGACGTCACCGTAGTAGAACCAGCTGATCCGCGGGACCATGTAGCCGGTGAAGAAGACGAACGGAATGTAGACCAGCCACTGCAGGCGCGGCGACACCCATGGGAAGAACGCGATGGCCACGCACAGGCAGGCGAACGCGAGCAGCTTGGCCACGAGCTCCCAGGCCGTCTGGATCTCCCGCGTATGGGGGGTCATCAGCCAGACGAAGGCCGCGCCGGACGCTCCTGCGACCAGGGACAGCCACCACAGATGCCGGGCCCATCGATGCCGCCCGCGAAGGACGACGTCGGAGGCGGACGCGGATCGACTCGTGGTGGCGTTCCCATCCAGGAGCGACTGAGATGACGAGCTCTCGTCACGTGCCGTCATAGAGGGTGGGCGCCTTTCTTCAGACGAGGGGCGATCCGGGATGGTTCACACGCTCCAGACACAAGCTGCGGGAGCGCTCTCACACGATATGGCAGCCCTATCGCGAAAGGCGCTAAATATACGGAAATGTGACCTTTTCGCCTCTCCCCCTCGCGGCGGATTTGGAGGTACGCGCGAATGCCCAGGTGAGAGGTTATACAAAATTCAACTTCCGAACATTTTTCTGGAACGGAGGGGCCGGCACGCGCCTCCTCCTCGAATATTCGTTCCGCAACTCGACTTTCGGACAATTCGTCGCGTGTCCGGTAAAGGGAGTTCGCCCCTCCGCCCCCAGGCGCCACTCCGTCGTTACTCTGCGCGATCAGAAACGGACTTCACCTCACGAGTCGCCCGCCTTCCATCGGCCAGGTGGCCTCCGGCTCCGGCAGCCGCGCCCGCTCCCACCGCCGCGGCGAAGGAACCCGCCGATCGCCGGCAGGCGCACGGGATTGAGGCCAAAGAACCGCCGGCCGCCGGGAATGACTTATGGAACGTTCCCACCATTGGCCGCGACCTCCGATTTCTTGATGACGATGACGTCGTCCAGCGGCTGTGGCCAGAACAATGGCATCGGCGAAAACGCCGGTGTATCACGTCCCGTCACATTCGCGTGTTCCCGGCAGCGCCCAGGGGCCCGAAAGGACGGCGGGTCAGGCTCCGGTGAACCATCTGGGTGAGCGTCACGATGTCGAAGACCGGCATGCCGAGCTGCGCCTGGATCTCGTGCGCGTAGGGCACCACGTCGGTGCATTCAATGACGAGCGCCCCCATATCCGGATTCTCCTTCGCCAGCCGTTCGGTCTGGCCCAGCACCTCGCGGCCCAGACGATCGACGTCGAGTTCGGCGCGCCGCCCTTCGAGCATCACCTCGCGAAACTCCGGCTGGTCCTCCAGGCCCGCCACACAAACCGGGACGTGCTCGGCGCCGACCGCCTCCAGGTGACGCCGGGTGAGAGAGGGCTTCTTCGCGACCAGCAGCCCGACCTTCCGGTCCGAACGGATCATGCGGTGGACCATGGGCAGCTGGATCAGGCTTGAGGCGTAGAGCGGCACGTTGACCGCGTCGGCCAGCTGCTTCTGGAAGATGGCGAGGAAGCCGCAGGCGCCGGTGACGGCCGCCGCGCCCCGCGCTTCGAGTTCCTGGGCGGCGTGAACGAACGGGTCGAGCAGGCCGGGGTCGGCCTGGGTCACCACGCGTTCCGCCGTCGCGCCGTCCACGACCCTGTAGATGACGGGAAAGTCGAAGGTGGTCCGGTTGCGAATGTGTCCTGGGATCTTGGTGAAGTCGGTGTCGCAGCAAAGGACGCCGATCGTGACGTCGCGCGTCGTGTCCATCTCGGTTGCCATGAGGGTTCTCTCCCGTCGGGGGGTTTTCCGTCAACGTCATGAGTACGGGTGCGGGCCCGGTGGGCTTCGCTGTGACGGCAGCCGCGGTGGGGCTGGCCTCCGTCATGTCGTGAGGACGGGGGTGGGCGTGGTCCCCGTGTCAGGACCGCCGCCGGATACGGCCTCCGTAGCGATCGGGGCGCAGGGGCGCGAGGTCGGTCTCGGGCCGCTCTCCGGCGACGATCTGAGCGATCAGCCTGCCGCTGACCGGCGCGAGCCCCATACCGATGTGACCGTGGCCGCACGCGACGGAGAGATTGCCGTAGGGGGTGGCCCGTCCCAGATAGGGAAGGCCGTCCGGGCTGCAGGGGCGAAACCCGCTCCAGGTTTCGAGGATCTCGGTGTTCTCCAGCGCCGGAAGGTAGGTGCGGACGGTTCGCAGGACGCCGTCCACGCGGCGGCGGGAGATCGTGGCGTCCAGGCCCGCCAGCTCCAGGGTTCCGCCGAAACGGAGGCGGTCGCCGAGAGGGACGATCGCGACCTTCCCCTCGCCCAGAAGGACCGGCAGCCGAGGCGCGTTGGCCGGTGCCTTGACCGTGATGGAGTACCCCTTGGCGGGCTGGAGCCTGAGCCCGAGGTTCAGGTCGCGGGCGCATTCCGCCGACCACGTTCCGGCGGCGACGACCGTCTCGCGGGGACCGAGATCCCCTCGCGTGGTCCTGACCCGCCGGATGTCGCGGCCCGCGACCTCGAAGCCGACGACCTCGGTCCGCTCGTGGATCTCGACGCCCATGCCTTGGAGCATCCGGGCGAAGCCGGTGACGAACTCGGGAACCCGCAGGTGGGCCCCTTCCTCGTTGTACAGGGCGCCGCGGATGTCGAACTCGGCGTCCGGTTCGAGCGCGCTCAGCTCCCCGGGTTCGAGGACGCGCAGTGGCACGCCGCTCGCGACCGTACCGGGTATCGACAGGCATGCCTTCTGGAACCCCTGCGGTGTCCTGTAGGCGAGGAGCATGCCCTGGGCGGTGAAGGTGGGAGCGAGGTCGCCGGAGGCGCAGAGCTCGCGCAGGATGGCGAGGCTCCGCTTCTTCATGTCGACCAGCACGCGGAAACCGGCTCTCGCGTCCCGCTCGTTGCAGGCGCGGCGGAAGTGCCAGAGCCAGAACAGCAGTTCGGGGTCCGGCCTCGGTCTGATGGAGAAAGGGCTTTCCGGGTTGAGGAGCCAGCGCAGCCCCTGGGCCATCACGCCGGGCTCGGCGAGGGGGAGGGCGCCCTGCGTGCCGACGAAACCGGTGTTGCCGTACGAGCAGGACTGGGGACCGCCGACCGGCCCGCGTTCCACGACGGTCACGCCGTGGCCCGCGCGACGCAGATAGTAGGCGCAGAACAGGCCGACGATGCCGCCGCCGATGACGAGGACGTCGGGATCGCTCCGGATGGACGCCCGGCTCGGCGAGTGTGACGGTGGCGGCGCTGTCGGCATCTGTCGTCCTCTACGGGGTCACGATCATGGGTCCGGGCTCGCGGTGTTCGCCGGATCGCGCTCCTGAGGCCGCGCTCACGAAAGTCACGACCACAGGAGTCGCGGTCACAGGGTCACGATGAAGACGTTGGTCATCAGGTTGATCACGACCCGCTCGTAGATCTCGGCCATGAGCGCGATGCCGGGCTCGGCGAAGGTACCCGGGGGTGGTTCGGCGAAGCGGATCACCGAACGGCCCGCGTCGAACAGCTGGGCGCCGTGCCCGAAGTCCCCGACGATGGCGGTTCCCGGGTCGACCAGACGCGTACGCACGATGAAGACGCCGTTCTGCTCCAGGTCCTCCATCAGGCGGCCCTGTCCCATGAACCGGTAGTAGTCGGCGGGGTTGATGATGAGGCCGTCGGCGGTGCCTCCCATCTGCTCGGCCTCGTTGCACGCCGCGAGGATCGTCGAGGTGAACGGCCCCTTCGACGTCAGGCGTATGACGTCCGGGATGTTCAGCAACCCGCCCTTTCCCCGAATGATGGTGTGGTTCTCGGCCGTACCGAGGCGAACGATCAACCGGTAGTTGATGAAGGACTCGAAGGTCTCGGGGTCCTCCCACAGGTCGGGCGGTACCCGCACCCACGCGGTGGTGGGATACAGCTCGGGGATCGGCGACTTGTGGAAGCGGTTCGCCGCCTCGCGCCTCAGGCCGGCCTCGGTGACCTCGGGGTCCTCCGGCCGGGGCGGGCTCTCGTGCCAGTAGTACCGCCGGGGGTCCCTGGAGAGGTCGACGACCTTGAGCATGTTGCGTGCCGGGTAGCGCGGTTTGCGCCGCGAACTCGTCAGTGAGTCGGTGATCGTCACGTCGTATTCGACGGAGGTGTCGAGTCCTTTGTCCATGAAGGCCTCGACGAACATCCGGCCCGGCGACATCTGCTTTCTCCGCTCGGCGACGACCTCGGCCATCGTCCGTTTCACGTCTTCCGTACGCTGCATGGCTTCCTCGCTCGTGGTGGTTCCGCGCTCATCGTGGTCCGGGGCTCATCGTGGTCCGGGGCTCGTGGTGGGTCGGGGCTCGTGGTGGGTCGGGGCTCGTGGTGGGTCGGCGTCCGTGGCGGTGCGGCGCTACGGCGTGGCGGTGCCGGGCTTTCTGGCGACGAACATCCCCCAGCCGAACTCACCGTCGTCGATGGCGACCTGGATCTCCGCGCAGGACTCGGCGAAGGCCAGCATCCACTCGCGGGCCGCGGCGTCCCGCGTCGTCCCGGCGCGCTCCGTGGCCGTCCTGCCCAGTACCCGATAGGTCTGCCTGATGTGACTCTCCAGGTTGCGGGCGAGCAGGATCTCGAACCCGGCCTCCTGCAGAACGGCCTGGTAGCCGACGAACGAGTAGCCGCTGTTCCATCTCACCCGGTCATAGACGTGCTTGCGGGCGCGCTCACCGATCTCCTCCTTGGGCTGGAGGAAGTCGGAGAAGGCGAAGACGCCCCCGGGCCTGAGGACCCGGTGGATCTCGCGGTGGCTGCCGGGCTTGTCGGGGACGAGGCAGAGCGCGTCCTGGCTGACGACGTGGCTGAAGGTACCGGTCTCGTAGGGCATCCGTACGACCGAGCCCTCGCGGAACGCGAGGTCGAGCCCGGTCTCGGCGGCGAGGGCCTCCCGCGCGAACTTCACGCGCTCCCCGCTCAGGTCGAGTCCTTCTCCCCGGCAACCGAACCGCCTGGCGAGGTGGATGAGGAAGTTGCCGCAGCCGCAACCGACGTCGAGGACGAAGGACGATCCGTCGATCATGGCGTCCGCCGCCAGGATGTCGGAGGTCCGCTCGGCGGCGGCACGGTAGTCGTCGTCGGTGTCGTCCGCGAAGTAACCGGTGTGCAGGACTCCGTCGCCGTCCCAGAAACTCAGATAGGTGCTGAGGGTCCGGTCGAAGAAGTCGCGAACGTCTGTCTCGGTGTAGCCATGGCTGGTCGCCGACATCACGGATGCCTTCCTTGTCGTGAGAAACCCTGTCTTGAGAGACCTGTCGTGAGTCCTGTCATCCGGAGCTCCTGCCGGGATCCCCCGGCCGCCGCGCGCCCTCACGTGAAGGTGTCCCTGCTCGCCAAGGTGAGGTGGGCCGGCTCCGGTCCCGCCACACTGGCGCCACCGTCGATCAGGTGGAGCGCGCCGGTGACGAACGAGGCCCGCTCCCCGGCGAGGAAGGCCGCCACGGCGGCGAACTCGGCCGGATCGGCGAGGCGGCCCAGGGCGTTGTGATGGCCCATGGCGCGCAACTGGGCCTCGACATCACCGTCGGTGGCCAATCTCGCCGCCGCCCGTTCCACCGGCGGGGTACGGGTCGCGCCGGGCGCCAGCACGTTGACGGTGACGCCGTCGCGGCCGAGCTCCGAGGCGAGCGACTGGGCGAACCGCACGATGGCGGCGCGGGTCACCCCGGACAGCGCCAGCTGCGCGATGGGGACGCTCGCCGTCTCCGAGGCCACGAAGAGCAGCCGGCCCCAGCGGGCGGCCTTCAGATGCGGCAGCGCCGCGAGAACGAGGGTGACCGCGGGGAGGAGTACCTTGTCGACGGCCGCCTGATAGTCGGCCGGAGCGAACCGTGAGGCCGTGCCGATCGGCGGGCTGCCACCGCTGACGAGGACGATGTGGAGCGCGCCGAAACCGGTGGCGACCTCGTCGACCCAGCGGCGCGCCGCGTCCCCGTCGGTGACGTCGACACTCGTGGTGTGCACGCGGCCGCGTGCCACCTCCTTCACCCTCCGTTCCGCCTCCGCGAGCCGGTCGCGGTCGCGCGCGCCGATCGCGACGTGCGCGCCCTCCCTCGCCAGTTCCATGGCGGCCGCCAGGCCGAGGCCGCTGGAGCCACCGGCGACGAGCGCGACCCTGTTCTCAAGCCCCAGGTCCAACCGTCCTCCTCATGCGCAGTCCTTTGAGAGGTGTGCCGCCGTAGCCGTAGCGCCGGAAGAGCGGCCATGACAGCGTCGTCGCGGTCAGCCGGGCGGGCATGGAAAGACCGCTTCTCCAGGAGTCGTCCCGGTTCCGGATAACGGTGGTTCCGGTGTTGAAGCGGTCCGGGTTGCCGGTCACCGTGTGGTTGGTGCGGAGCTCGATCGTCTGGCCCCGCATCGGGTTGGCCTCGGGGTCGGCACCGCAGAACCGCAGCAACGCGTCGATCGTCCCGGCCGGGTCGGCGATGAACTCCTCGTAGCGCAGGAACATCGACCGCTCCGGGTGGCGCCGGAGGATCGCCTGTGAGGCCACGTTGAAGCCGCACCAGTAGGCCGTGCTCTTCCTGGACGACATGACGTAGCAGTACTGTTTCTCACGGCTCCACGACTGGGCGACCGCCCGGGGGTCGCGCACGAGATGGACGTAGTAGGGGATCACCCCTTCGAGGTGCGGCAGCAGGGCCGCCTCGCCAGGGATCTTGGTGGTGTCCACGAGCACGCGTGCGCCGGTCAGCGCGGCCACGGCGTGGTAGGTCCGCGTCATCAGGGCGGCGTGCTCGCGGATCTCGGTGGAGTGCAGCCCTCGGTCGAGCACGCGCCAGGTGTGCCTCGTCCGCACGCAGGCCAGCTGGCGGCGGATGACGACCTGGGCGTGGGCCTCCACCGAGGTCCCGGGAGGCCGGTCGAGAGGCAGGATCCTCGACCAGATGTGACACTCGGTGAGTGGCCTGCCACAGCCGCACGAGCTGTTCGCGCCCATGCCCGCGGCGTTCTTCCACAGGAAGTGCATCTCCCCGACGTGGAAGAACTCCGGGACCTCGTTGAGGATGTTGCCGATGATGGTGCTGCCGTTACGGCACCAGCCGGTGACGCAGAGGATCTTGAGCGGCGGCGCGCCCGGGGGACCTGACGTGTTGATGGCGTACTCCTGACTCGACTGACTCGACTGACTCAACGCACGGCCGCCGGCCGCGCGTCGGGCCGGCGGACACACAACGACACGGCCACGGCCGTCGCCGCGCAGGCGGCGCCGACGACGAACACCGCGGGGTAGCCGAACCCGGTCGCGACCGCTCCGGCCAGCGGCCCCCAGACAGCCAGGCCCAGGTCCCAGAAGGAGGTGTAGGCACCGATCGCGGCTCCCTGTCTCGACGGGTCGGTGCGGTTCATCACCATCAGGGCGAGCGACGGGTGCAGCAGCGAGAACCCGACCCCCATGATCACGCTGCCGAGCACGGCGACGGGCAGGTTCGGGGCGAGGGCGATGATCAGCAGGCCGACGGCCTCACCGGCGCCGGACCAGGTCGCGACCCTGCGCGGCCCGAGCTTGTCCGGCAGGTGACCGATGAACAGGCGAGTGCCGGCGTAGACGGCGCTGAAACCACTGAGCACGACGACGCCCGACGACACGCCCCGAGCCTGGAGGTGGAGGACGACGAAGGCGGCGAGCCCGGCGTATCCGGCGGCGGCGAGCGCGAGTGCCAGTCCCGGCAGCAGCACGGGCCGCGGCAGCAGGGTGCTTCTCCAGTTCCCTGCCTCACCGGCCTGCCCCGCCGGGGACCGCCCTGCCCCTGATGACGCGGGAACCGAGCTGATCAGCAGGAAGCCGACGAGTGCGGCGGCGACGCTGAAACCCCACACCGCGCCGTAACCGACGTTCAGCAGCGCCGCGCCGAGAAAGGTCCCCGCCGAGATCCCGCCCCACATGCTGATGCCGTAGAGCCCGATCAACTGCCCACGGCGGTGGTGCGGCGCGAGCGAGACGACCCAGACGGCACCCGCGGTGAACAGCGACGCCTCACCGACACCGAGCAGCAGCCTGACGGCGACGAGACCGTTCAGGCCGAACGGCAGGAAGTAGAGCAGCCCTCCGACGGCGATGACCAGCGCGCCGGCCAGCATGACAAGGCGATGGCCGTACCGGTCCGCGAGGTGGCCGGAGACGGGCCGTACGAGCAGGGCCGTGAGGGCCGTCGCCATGACGACCAGCCCGACGGCGAGGTCACCGGCGCCGAATCTCTCCCTGACGAAGCCGGGCAGCACCGGGATCACGGCGGTGAGCCCCAGGTAGCCGCAGAAAAGCCCCCCGAAGACCCCGACGAGGGCGAGGCGCGGGATCGTGCTCCTTTCCGCGGGGGCCTCCATCGCTACTGCCCCACGGGTGCGGGGCCGGCCAGGCCGGCGGCCGGTTTCGCCGAGGGGTCCGAGTCCCGACCACCGGGCGCGTACCTGCGATCGTCGTCCAGGACGGCCCGTACCGGTTCCGTGTGGCGGCGGTCCGGCGGGACGGCGGCGGCGACCTTGCGGACCGCCCGGATCAGCTGATCGCAGTCCTCCGCCGAGAGGCTGGAGGACAGGGGGACGTCGACCGCCTGTTCCAGGTATCCCGTGGTGTTCGGCAGTAGCGCCTTGACCTCCTCGACGTCCTTGTCGCCGAACATGAAGCGCCAGTTCCAGAAGACCCGCACGTTGGTGTCCTCGTCGGAGCCGAGGTTGCGCGCGTCGACGCCCTCGCGGCAGAGGGCGTTCGCGAACCATTTCGCGTCCACGCCGGGAACGCGGAAGATGAACGCCTCGCCGAGGTAGGCGCCGGGCTCCACAGGCTGCCGGATCGCGATCCGGGAGAGGCCGGAGAGAGCCGAGGCGACGTAGGCGTAGTTGCGGTGGAAACGTTCCAGGCGCAGCGGCAGCCGGGCCATCTCCGCGCGCAGCAGGGCCGCCCGGATCTCGTCCATGCGGAAGCTGAGCAGCGGCAGGTCGAGATCGGTGCCGATCGGCGGCTCTCCGTCGGGGAAATGCCGCCGGACGCGCCCCTCGTACGCGCCGGAGAGCACGACCGCGCGGGCGAAGAGCACACTGTCGTTCGTGGCCAGGAAGCCACCCTCTCCACAGTTGAGCGACTTGTCGGACTGGGTACTGAAGGCACCCGCGAGGCCGAAGGTGCCGAGTTTGCGGCCCTTCAGTTCGGCGCCGAGGGCTGGTACGGCGTCCTCGAACACCGGCACGCCCATCTCCGCGGCGAAGCGCGTCAGAGCCTCCATATCGGCGGCGAAGCCGCGCATGTGGACGACCAGGATGCCTTTGATCTCGGGTGTCCAGCGGCGGCGGAGGTCCTCGATGTCCATGTGGAGGTCCTCGTCCACCTCCACCAGGAGGGGGGTGCAACCGGCGAGCACGATGGCGCTGGGAGTGGCGACGAAGGTGAAGCCCGGGCATGCGATCAGGGAACCCCTCGGTATCCCCGCCGCCATGATGGCGAGCGCAATCGCGGTGGTACCGCTCGACACGGCCAGCGCGTGCTTGGTTCCGAAGTAGCGGCACAGTTCCTCCTCGAACCGGCCGCACTCGGTGTCGCGCTGGGATCGGTAGTCGTAGCGGAAGTAGAGATGGCTGCGGATGGCGCGGATCGCCGCCTCCTCGTCCTCGGGGTGGACGAAGACGGCCCCCTTGTCGTAGGTGGGCCAGGGTGCCCGCCGGACGGGGGCGCCACCGTGTATGGCGAGCCGCGTGTCCTCGGCCTCCCCGTTCCCCGGCAGCGACCGGACCGGCACGGGTCCCTCCTTCTTTCTGTTCACCGTCGAGCTCCTTGTTGCTGGCTGGCTGGTTTTCTCGTCGATGGCTTCCGGGCATGCGTGATCACCACCATCGGCGCGGTCATGGTCACGCGGGGCCGATGGTGTCGAAGGCGGCGGCGGTGAACTTGTCTGTCGCGCTCCCCGCCGCGATCACGGGGCCGGGAGCGGATCGGAAAGAACGCTGTTGATCATTCGAGAAACACTGGAGATCGACTCTTCCGAGGATCCTCAGGCTCTTGGAAAGAAATTATCGATCATGTCGGGGACTACGGAAATCTTTAGAATGTTCCCTAAACGCGTCAAGGGTGTCAATGGGGGAAAATGGCATGACCGCGAAAACGAGCACCTGATCCTCCGTGCGCGTCCCCGACCACCTGCGCTTTTCTGAGGGCCGGATAATCACCGGCTCCACGGCTCCGGCGGTACGCGGCGCGGCCCGACGGAGGCCGTGGCCCCGCGTGCGGCGAGGGCCACCGCTTCGCATCCCCAGGCAGAAGCCCGCCTGAGCTGGAAGTTCTTCATATGTCACCCTGTACCGCCCGTCCCTGCCGCCGAGACGCCCACCGTCGGGCGGGCAGGACAGGGCCGGGGAGCGGGACACCGAGGGGCCGCATTCAAAAAACCCGCAAAACCTATAAATAAAGTCGAAAATACGGATTAAAAACACCGCAGATCAGAGCGGATTAACCTTGCCCGACCTTGACCCGAATTTGACACGTCAATTTCGGCTGCTACCTTACTTGCGTTTGCGGAAATGCCCCTCAGGTACGACCGAAGGCGTCTTCCCATTTCACCTGCGACCGAGGCGACATTCGCCGCTCATCCGAAACGCCTTTGCACGACGCGGGCACTCCCGGCGGATCCTCACCCACCGGTTCCGGCGCTACATGCGGTAGTCCCAGTCGAGCAGGCCCGCGCGCAGGTCGGCGACGAGGCCGCGGACATAGTCGAGTTCGGCCCCGGGCACGACCCGCTGATACTCCGACTCCACCAGGAAGACCCGGGGCGGGAACCTCCCGCCCTCGATCAGGTCGGTCTCCAGCTCCGACAGCCGCGCCCGCAGGGAGACCTCGACATCATCGGCGCGACGGACGACATTCCGGCCGGCTGGAACACCTACGACCTCCCGACCGTGCCGAAGTGGTTCAACGAGCGCATGGTGATCCTGGGCGACGCCGCGCACGCGGCCTCACCCTCGTCGGGCCAGGGCGCGTCCATGGCGATCGAGGACGCGGTGGTGCTGGCCAAGTGCCTGCGTGACATCCCCGCCACCCCTGGGGCGTTCGCCGCCTTCGAGAGAGTGCGGCGAGCCAGGGTGGAGCGAATCGTGGCGTACGGCAGACGCAACGGAAGCGGCAAGGCACCGGGAGCCGTCGGCGCCTTTCTCCGCGACCTCACGCTCCCCGCCATCATGCGGCAGGCGGACAGGAGAAACGCGCTGGCCTGGATACACGACTACCGGATCTCCTGGGACGACCCGGTGCCCGCGCCGTCGGCGGCGGCTCACTGAACCGCGACAGGACGGTCGCACCGGCCGGGTCCCTTCGGGAACGAGTCGGTATGCGAGCCTGCGGGGAGCCCACGAGCCGGGGGCGGGCCGGTCAGAGCGCGGTGATGGCGGTGCCGCGCGCGAGCAGCAGGACGACGTCGACCCCGGCGACGGCGATCGCCGCGGCGAAGGGAACGCGAGAAGAGCCCTTGCCCAGTGCGAGCCCTCCGGCGGTGAAGGCCGCCGCCACGGCGAGGGCGGCCCAGCCGCCCGCGCCCGGAGGGTCCGGGGGACCGAGCACGAGCAGGGCCGTCGCGGCCAGCAGGGGCACCGGGATCAGGACGCGGACGCGGGCGACGCCGAGCCTCTGCGGCCAGCCCCTCACCCCGGCGGCGAGGTCGGCGGGAATGTCGGGGAGCACGTTCGCCAGGTGCGCCCCGCAGCCGAGCAGCGCCGCGGCCGTCACCGCCCACCAGGCCGGCCACGGATGTCCCGGCAGGCCCAGGGTCACGAATCCCGGTAGCGAGCCGAACCCCACCGCGTACGGCAGCCAGGACAGCGCGGTCGCCTTGAGCCCGAGGTCGTAGGCCCACGCCGCGGCGACGCCGACCAGGTGGACGGCACCGGCGGCGGGCCCCGAGGCGAGGGAGAGCGGCACGCAGAGCGCCAGTGCCACGAAGGCGGCGCCCCATACCGTACGGACGCTCACCGCGCCGGAGGCGACGGGCTTGCCGGTGCGGCCCGCTGCGGCGTCCCGCGCCGCGTCCACCGCGTCGTTGCACCAGCCGATCGAGAGCTGCCCGGTCAGCACGGCCGCGGCCACCAGGGCACACCCGGTCGCGTCGCGCCCGCTCGCCACGGCCAGCGCGGTCACCAGGACGGTGACCGCGACGGTCGGCCCCGGATGACAGGCCAGCGACAACCCCCGTACGGCCCGGAGCAACGGCCGGGTACCCAGGCGCGATGGACCGCTCGTCGTCACCCGTCGATCGTAGGCGGGAACCTCACGGAGCCGGAACGCGACTCCCTGCCGGATCGGAACACTTCGAAAAACGGGCACAGAGGACTTCGTAACGCATGCAGTACACAACAGGTGGGCAAGAGGGAGATGTCCGCTGTTCGCGAGCCGGGGGTTAATAGATGACGCGAATCGTCGCTGTCCGCGGCGCACTCCCGCCGAACCGCCACTCCCAGGCAGAGATCACCGACGCGTTCGCACGAGCGTGTCTTCCCGAGGGCGCCAGCCGGCGGCTGCTCGACAGGCTGCACGCCTCCGCACGGGTGGAGTCACGGCACCTGACACTCCCGCTCGAACGGTACGCCAAGCTGGACGGCTTCGGCGCGGCCAACGACGCCTTCGTGGAGACGGCCGTGGAGCTGGGCGCCGAGGCGGTGGCCGGGGCGCTGCAGGACGCGGGGGCCTGCCCCGAGGACGTGGACATGATTCTCTTCACCACGGTGACCGGTGTCGCGGCGCCCTCGGTGGACGCCCGGCTGGCCGGGCGGCTCGGGCTGCGCCCGGACGTCAAGCGGATACCGGTCTTCGGCCTGGGCTGTGTCGCGGGAGCGGCGGGAGTCGCCCGCCTCCACGACTACCTGCGCGGCTGGCCGGACCACCTGGCGGTGCTGCTCTCGGTCGAGCTGTGCTCCCTCACCCTGCAGCGCGGTGACGCCTCCATCGCCAACATGGTCGCGAGCGCCCTGTTCGGCGACGGGGCGACGGCCGTGGTGGCCTGCGGCGACCGATGGCGGCCACGGCGTGCCGGACCGCCTGCGGCCTCCCGTACCGCCGGGACGGGAGGCGCGTCCGCGACGACGCGGCCCGCCGGGCCCGCCGGATCCTCGCCGCCGAACAGCGCGCCCGCCGCGCACCACAGACTCCCCCTCTCCAGCCCTTCCGTCCCGTCCGCGTCCTCGGCCCCCTCGGGATCGGTGAGATCCTCCCCCGCGGCCCACCGGCCGCCCCCCGAGGCCGCCGGTTCGCACGGAGTCCCCGAGCCGCCGGTCGTGACGGCGGGGCCGACGGTGGTGGCCTCACGCAGCCATTTGTATCCCGGATCCGAGCACGTGATGGGCTGGCGCGTCGGCGACACCGGCTTTCGCGTGGTGCTCGACGCGAGCGTCCCCGAGGTGGTGCGCACCTATCTGGCGGACGACGTGCACGGCTTCCTGCGCGACCACGGCCTGAGGGTCGAGGATGTGACGGCGTGGGTCTGCCACCCGGGCGGCCCGAAGGTCCTGGAGGCGGTGGCGGAGACACTGCGGCTTCCCGAGGACGCGCTGGACCTCACCTGGCGCTCGCTCGCCGCGATCGGGAACCTGTCCTCGTCCTCGGTCCTGCACGTCCTGCGGGATACGCTCGCCCTGCGGCCACCCCCGCCGGGCACGCCGGGGCTCCTCCTCGCGATGGGGCCCGGCTTCTGCTCAGAACTCGTACTGCTGCGCTGGTAGGAGCCCGATGTCCTGGCATCTGTCGTCCTGGTATCTACTGCTCGTGCTGCTCGTCGGCCTGGAGCGCGTCGCCGAACTGATCGTCGCCCGCCGCAACGCGCGCTGGAGCATGGCGCGCGGCGGAGTGATGTCCGGGCAGGGACACTACCCGTGGATGGTCGCCCTGCACACCGGCCTGCTCGCCGGATGCCTGTTGGAGGCGGGCCTCGCCGACCGGCCCTTCGTGCCCGCGCTCGGCTGGCCGATGGTCGTCCTGGTGGTCGCGGCGCAGGGCCTGCGCTGGTGGTGCATCACCTCTCTGGGCCCGCAGTGGAACACCCAGGTCATCGTCGTGCCCGGCCTGGCGCTCGTGGAGCGCGGCCCCTACCGGCTGCGGTGGCTGCGCCATCCCAACTACGTCGCGGTCGCCGTCGAGGGGGCGGCGCTGCCGCTGGTGCACACCGCGTGGGTCACCGCGCTGGTGTTCACCGTGCTCAACGCCGCGCTGATGGTGGTGCGGATCCGCTGCGAGAACGAGGCCCTGGCCTCACTCGCCGCGACGCCACCCGCCACGACACCGTCGGCCACCGTGCCGTCGGCCACGGCGGCGGGAACCCTGCCGTCACAGGACGTACCGGCCACCGACACGCCGCCGGGCTCCGGCGGGACACCGGCGTGATCGACGTCCTGATCGCGGGCGGAGGTCCCGCGGGTCTCGCCACCGCCATCCACGCCGCCATGGCGGGGATGGAGGCGGTCGTCGTCGAACCCCGCGCGGTCCCGGTGGACAAGGCGTGCGGTGAGGGGCTGATGCCCAGCGGAACCGCCGCCCTGGGGGCGCTGGGGGTGCGGGTCGAGGGCAGGCCGCTGCGCGGCATCCGCTACCTGGACCGGCGGCACGAGGTGGAGGCGGTGTTTCGCGACGGGTCCGGCCTGGGCGTGCGGCGGACCGCGTTGCACGCCGCTCTGGCCCGGCGGGCGCGGGAGCTGGGCGTGGAGGTCGTGCCCGGCAAGGTGGAGGGCGTACGGCAGGACGGCGGCGGGGTCGAGGCCGCGGGTCTGCGTGCCCGATGGCTGGTGGCCGCGGACGGCCTGCACTCCCCGCTGCGCGCCCTGCTCGGGCTGGAACTGCCGGGACGCGGACCACGCAGGTACGGGCTGCGGCGGCACTACCCGGTCGCGCCGTGGACGGACTTCGTCGAGGTCCACTGGGCGGCGGACGGCGAGGCGTACGTGACGCCGGTGGGCGAGAACCTGGTGGGCGTCGCCGTGCTGAGCTCGCGGCGGCGCGGCTACCCGGAGCACCTGGCGGACTTTCCCGCGCTCCTGGAACGGCTGCGGGGACCGGCGGCGACCCCGGTGCGCGGGGCCGGGCCGTTGCGCCAGCGGGTGCGTGCCCGGGTGGCCGGGCGGGTGCTGCTCGTCGGCGACGCGGCCGGCTACGTCGACGCGCTCACCGGTGAGGGGGTGTCGCTCGCGCTGACATCGGCCCGGTTGCTGGTGGACTGCCTGCGGGCCGGCACCCCCGGGTCCTACGAGGCCGCCTGGCTGCGGCTGTCCCGGCGCCACCGGTTGCTCACCGGGGCGCTGGTGGGCACCCGCAGGTACCGGACGGCGGGGCGGCTCATCGTCCCGGCGGCCCGGCGGATGCCCTCCCTGTTCGGGGCGGCGGTGCACGCCCTGGCCTGACCCTCACCGGCCTGGCGCGCACGAGAAAACGCGCCTAGCGCGAGACCTGGTGGACGATGCCCAGCCTCGGGGCGTAGTGGTCCGTGCCCTGGAAGCGGATCCGCCACTCACCCCCCGTGCGAGCGCCCACGGTCCGGGCGAAGCGTCCCCGGGAGTCGGTCGTGGCACCGGCCACCTTCGTCCAGCGGGCCTTCTCCCCCGGCCGGTGCAGGATCTCCACGGGCTGGCCGGGGAAGGGCGCGTAGTCGAGATCCCCCTGGGGATCGACCCTGTTCAGCGCGCCCGTCACCCGCACGCCCGACCCCTCTCTGACGGCCTCGACCCCGCCGAACCTGGTCAGGCGCTTCAGCAGGAAGGCCGTGTGCCCGGTCACCTCGGCGCCGCCCGCGCCCTGGGCGGTCACCGAGACCGTCCACGGTCCCGCCGGATACCAGCGGTTCAGGCTCCTCTCCGGGGCGAACCGCCAGGTCTCCCAGCCCGTCCCCGGGCGGGAGCCGCCTCCTCCACTCGTCGTCCCCGCCGCGCCGGGGGCGAGGCGGGCGGAGGAGGCCGGGCCGGGCGCCGGACCGGGCGCGAGGGCCGGGCCCCGGCCGGGCCCTGGCCGGCGGGCGGGCGTCCCCGAGCGGGACGCGGTGACGGGGAAGGAGGTGTTCGCCGAGGCGGGAGGCGCACCGGGCTCGACCTTGATCCTCACCCCCTCGGGGCCGGTGACCCCCCGGGCCACCACCTCTATCACCATGCGTACGGAGTCGGCGGGCCCGACCACCGGGGTCGCGGGGCGCAGGGTCACCGAGCGGATCGTCAGGTCCTCGACCGCCTCGGCCGGGGCTCCTGCCGGCATCGGCAGGGTCGCCGCCCCGGCCGCCAGGGATGCGAGAAGAACTCTCATCGTCATGGTCAGGACGCTAGGAGGCCGCCGGTAACAGGCGGGTAGAGGACACACGCCCCGTTGGGCAAAGCGAAGACCGGCCGCCGCGGCCGGAGCCCCGCGCCCCGGGAAGAGAGGGCCCGGCGCCCGGCGACGGCGGGCGCCGGGCGGCTTGTGGACGGCCCGCGATCAGCTCTCGTACATGCCGTCGATGATCTCCGCGTACCTGGAGTGGATGACGCGGCGCTTGAGTTTCAGGCTCGGGGTGAGCTCGGCGCTCTCGGCCGTCCACTCCACCGGCAGCAGGCGCCAGCGCTTGATCTGCTGGACGCGGGCCAGCTTCTGGTTGGCGGCGGCGATCGCGCCCTCGACGGTCTTGAGGACGTCGGGGTGCTCGGCGAGGTCGGCCAGGGTGGTGAACGAGATGCCGTTGGCCTGCGCCCAGCCGGGGGCCACCTCACCGTCGAGGGTGAGGATCGCCACCGGGTACGGCCTGCTGTCACCGTAGGCGAGGGCCTGGCCGATGAGCGGGTGCTCCTTGAGGTGGTTCTCGATGTTGGCCGGGGAGATGTTCTCCCCCCCGGAGGTGATGATGAGCTCCTTCTTGCGGTCGAGGATGCTGACGAAGCCGTCCTCGTCGATGGAGCCCACGTCTCCGGTGTGCAGCCAGCCGTCCTCGTCGAGGAGTTCGGCGGTCGCCTCAGGGCGCCCGAGGTAGCCGCGGGTGTTGGCCGGGCTGCGGGTGATGATCTCGCCGTCCTCGGCGATCCGGACCTCGACGCCGGGGCCCGCCTGTCCGACCGTGCCGAGCTTGAAGCGCTCGGGGGCGTTCGCGGTGAACGCGCCGGTCGTCTCGGTCATGCCGTACACGTCGAGGATCCGCAGGCCAAGGCCCGCGAAGAAGCGCTGGACCTCCAGCGGCATGGGTGCGGCCGCGGTGGCGAGCCAGCCCGCGTTGTCGAAGCCGATCATCGACCGGATGATCGACAGCAGGGCGGCGTCGGCCTGCTCGTAGGCGGCCAGAACCTCGGGCGAAGGAGTGCGCCCGTACTGGTTGGCCTCGATGTAGGCGAGCCCGGCGGCCATCGCCCTGCGCACGCCCTCCTGCTGCTCCTCCGGCTGGGTGGCCAGCAGCGCCTGCAGGCGGGCCATCATCTTCTCCCACACACGTGGCACGCCGAAGAACAGCATCGGCTTGACCTGGCCGAGAGTGGCACCGAGCTGGGTGAGGTCGGTGCAGAAGTGGGTGTGGGAGAACTTGAAGAGCGGCAGGTAGAGGCTGAGCACCCGCTCGGCGATGTGCGCGTAGGTGAGGTAGGAGATCTGGGTGCCGTTGTTGGGCAGGTCGGCCATCCGGGTGGTGGCCACGACCTCGAAGAACACGTTGGAGTGGGTGAGCGGCACTCCCTTGGGGTTGCCGGTGGTGCCGGAGGTGTACAGGACGGTGAGAACGTCGTCGGCGGTCACCGCCTGCCAGCGGGCGTCGACGGCCGCGGGGTCGGCGGCGAGCGTCTCGCGGCCGAGGGCCAGGAAGTCGTCCCAGGCCAGGAAGCGGTCGCCGGCCGGGGCGCCCTCCAGCATGATGATCTTGCGCAGTCCGGGGAGTCCGTCCAGGACCGGCTCCCACCTCGCCAGGTCGGCCGGTCCGCCGAGCACCGCGATCCTCGCCTCGACGTCACCGGCCACGAAGGCCACCTGTTCCGGGGCGAAGGTCGAGTAGACCGAGCAGGACACCCCACCGGCGTGCACCGCGCCCAGGTCCGCCAGCACGTGCTCGCTGCGGTTGACCATCATGAGCGCGACCGCCTCGCCGGGCTCAAGCCCGAGGGCGGCGAAACCGGCCGCGATCTCCAGGACCCGCTGCCTGGCCTGGGAGTACGTCAGGGTGGACCAGCCCTCCTCCACCGGGTCGGAGTACGCCGGCGCGTCGGGGTTGCTCTCGGCCGCCTCCTTCAACTGATCGCAGACCGTACGGCCCGCGATCTCCCTCTCGATCGCCGCACGCTCCTCAAGGACACCGACCATGACGTGCCTCCTGAAAGTGTTCACTTGCACGAGTGGCCTGCATCGCACCACACGCCGTTCCCTTCGGACAACCCTTTGAAAGAAAGAAGAAACGCCCCGTCGCGCCGCCGTCTTTCCCCTCCGGACAGAGGCCGTACGTAGAGTTAGCCCTTGATCACGTAATGACGTTCGGGGGGGCGCATGTCATCGGGGAGACGAACTCGCGAGAAGACCTTCTTCGGGCACCCATACGGCCTCGCCACGTTGTTCGGCACCGAGATGTGGGAGCGCTTCAGCTGGTACGGCCTGCGCGCCATCCTCGCCACCTTCATGGCCGCCTCCCCCGCCGCGGGCGGTCTCGGGCTGACCCAGCAGACCACCCAGGCGGTCATCGGCATCTACGGTGCCCTCATCTATCTCGTCGCCCTGCCCGGGGGATGGATCGCCGACCGGATACTCGGCGCCCGCAGGGCGGTGCTGTGGGGCGGCGTCGTCATCATGTTCGGCCACATCAGCATGGCCGTCCCCGTCACGGGCGGCGGCTTCGTCGCGCTCGGCCTGTTCCTCATCATCGCCGGGACAGGGCTGCTGAAGCCCAACATCTCCACGATGGTCGGCAAGCTCTACCCCCGAGACGACGACGCGCGCAGGGACGCGGGCTTCTCGATCTTCTACCTCGGCATCAACATCGGCGCCTTCCTCGCCCCCATCGTCGTCGGCTGGCTCGCCGCGGGCGACCGCTGGCACCTGGGCTTCGGCGCGGCGGGGGTCGGGATGGCCGCGGGCCTGACCCAGTACGTGCTGGGCGCGCGCCACCTCATGGGCGTGGGCGAGCGGCCCGGCCATCGGCTGACCTCGCGCGAGCGCCGGCACTTCACCCTCGCCCTCGTCGTGGCCGCCCTCGTGGCGGGGGGCGTCCTGGCCGCGTGGGCGACCTCGGGCACTTTCAGCCTCGACGCCTTCTCCCTGATGATGACGCTGCTCATCGTGGCCGTACCGGTCCTCTACTTCGGCTACATCCTGCTGGGCAGCCACAACCTGACCGACGACGAGCGTTCCCGGATGAAGGCCTACGTCTGGCTGTTCGCCGCCGCCGCCCTCTTCTGGATGATCTACGATCTGGCCCCGTCCGTGCTGCTGTTCTTCGCCCAGAACAACACGGACCTGTCGCTGTTCGGCCTGTCGATCACCCCGGCGGCCACGCAGGCGTTCAACCCGCTGTTCATCGTGATCCTCGTACCGGTCTTCGCGGCGCTCTGGGTCCGGCTGGGAGACCGGGTGAGCGCTCCCCACAAGTTCTCCGCGGGGCTTTTCGTCAACGGCCTGAGCTTCATGATCATGGCTCTCGCCGCCACACTGGCCCAGACCGGGAGGATCTCGGTGTGGTGGCTGGTGCTGGTCTACCTCGTCCAGGTCTTCGGGGAGCTGGCGCTGAGCCCGGTCGGGCTCTCGGTCACCACCAAGCTCGCCCCCGAGGCGTTCAAGAGCCAGATGCTCGGGTTGTGGTTTCTGTCCGTCTCGGTGGGCGGCGCGGTGGGCGGGCAGACGGGACGGCTGAAGAACCACATGTCGGAGCCCGCGTACTTCCTCACCCTCGCCATGATCTCCATCGTGGCGTCGCTGGTGCTGCTCGCGTTCGCCGGCAGGCTGCATGCGATGATGCGCGAGCACCGGACGCCGAGCACGGCTCCGCAGCCCTGACGGTCCCTTCGCTCCCAGGGAAAGCCCCATATATCCGGTCATGGGATGATTTATCTGTGAATATGATGCTCGATCTCGTCGGGATCTTCGTCTTCGCCCTCTCAGGTGCCCTCGTCGGCGTACGAAGGCGGCTCGACGTGGTGGGCATGGCCGTGCTGGCCGAGATCACCGCGCTGGGCGGCGGTATCCTGCGCGACCTGATCCTGAACGTACGGCCCGCGGCCTTCTCCAGTGTCGGCTACGTGGTCGTTCCCCTGGTGGCCACGGTGATCGTGTTCTTCTGGCATCCGCACGTCGAGCGGGTGATGCCCGCGGTGAACGTCCTCGACGCCGCGGGACTCGGCCTGTTCTGCGCGGTCGGCACCGAGAAGGCGATGTACTTCGGCCTCAGCCCGCTGCACGCCGTCCTGCTCGGGGTCACCACCGCGGTCGGCGGCGGCATCCTGCGCGACGTCCTCGCCGGACAGATCCCCACCCTGCTGTACGACCGCCAGTTGTACGCGGTGCCCGCCATGCTCGGCTCGGCGCTGATGGCGCTGCTCTACACCCTCGCCCTGCACGGCTGGCCGGCCACGCTGGCCGCCGCGCTCCTCGCCTTCGGGCTGCGGATCGCGGCCATGCGGCTGAAACTGCGGGCCCCGCTGGCCAGGGGCGTCACCTCGGACTGAGCCGCGCGCCCCGCCCTGCCGAAGAAGGGCCCCACCGGGGTCCAGTCGCCGGCCACAGAGCCGGTCACAGGGCCGGTGTGAGGGGCTCGGCGGGCCGGGTGCCGTACACACCCCTGATCCTGGCCTCGGCGATGCGCCGCACCGCCTCGACGAGCACCTGCGGCGGCTGGGTGAAGGGGAGGCGGAGTCTGCCCTCCAGGGTGCCGTCCACGCCGAACCACTGGCCGGGGGCGAGACGAACCCCGTGGCAGGCGGCCGCGTCGGCGAGCGCGGTGGCCGTGGGTCCGGGAAGCCGCACCCAGATGGAGCCGCCGCCCCCGGGCATCGTGAAGCTCCAGTCGGGCATGCGCGCCGCCAGCTCGGCCGCCAGGACATCCCTGGAGGCGCCGAGGAGACGGGCCCGCTCGGCCCTGGCCTCCTCGATGTCCTCGAACAATCTGGCCACCACCAACTGCTCGAAGAGAGGGCTGGCGATGTCCACGGAGGCGCGGAGCATGGCCAGACGACGGACCGTGGCGGCGGTGGTGCGGATCCAGCCGATGCGCAGCCCGCCCCACCACAGCTTGGACGCCGAGCCGATGGTGATCACTCTGCCGTCGGTGTCGAACGCGGCCAGCGGTGTGACCCCGGGCCCCTCGTCGATCACGAGCTCGCTCCAGCTCTCGTCGACCACCAGGGTGGTGCCGTACCGCCTCGCCGCGGCGGCCAGGGCCGCCCGCGCGGTGTCGTCCATCAGATGGCCGGTCGGGTTCTGGAAGTCGGGGATGACGTACGCGAGGTGGGCGGCCGACTGGCGCATCGCGCAGGTCAGCAGGTCCAGGTCGCGCCAGCCCTCGTCGGGGACACCGACCGGGACGATCCTGGCGCCGCGCATCCTGGCCAGGCCGATGACGTGCGGGTAGGTGGGCGACTCCAGCAGCATCGGGTCTCCCGGGGAGAGCAGCATCGTGGTCACCAGGTGGATGGCCTGCTGGGCGCCGGTGGTGACCAGGATCTGCTCGGGCCGGGTGGCCACCCCGCGCGCGGTGTAGCGGGCCGCGATCGCCTGGCGCAGCGAGGTGATCCCGACCGGGTCGTAGCCCATGCCGAGCGTGTGGCGAGGATACTGGCCGGTGGCGGCGGTGATCGCGTCGGGCAACGATGAGATCGCGCTCGGGGCCGCGGCGTGCAGCGGCAGCAGCCCGTCGTCCACGGCGGCGATCCACGGGTTGTCGGCGCCCAGCGAACCCGCGTCGGGCAACGCGGTCCAGCTTCCCGCACCCTGCCGGCTCTCCAGGTATCCCTGCTCGCGGAGCAGGTCGTAGGCCGAGGTCACGGTGGTGCGGCTGACGCCCAGGGCCTCGGCGAGGTGCCGCTCGGCGGGCACGCGCACCCGCACGGGCAGCCGCCCGTCGAGGACCAGCGACCGCACGGTCTTGGCCAGGACCCGGTAGTACGGCCTGGCGGCGG